>Ga0302325_10003964_pt1 | contig 34488 bp, 37 predicted proteins | sample Palsa_T0_2_FD_201948 | JGI IMG/M metagenome (GOLD analysis project Ga0302325, IMG submission 201948) | Peat permafrost microbial communities from Stordalen Mire near Abisko, Sweden - Palsa_T0_2 | ecosystem: Environmental > Terrestrial > Soil > Palsa > Peat permafrost | place: Sweden: Abisko...
CGCCAGAGTGTACGTATTCAACCACGGATTTGCTACTCGATGATCGGATTGCTTCAACGTGTCAGCTCCGCCAGCGTTCGTATCGATGAACGCCTGTGCGGCGAGATTGGCGTGGGGCTCCTGGTGCCGATCGGCGTCAGTGCCGGCGACACCCCGGCCCAAGCGCAGCGCCTGGCGCAGCGGCTGCTCGATTACCGCGTGTTCCCTGATGGCGAGGGGCGCATGAACCTGAGCCTCAAGGATATCGGCGGCGGGTTGCTGCTGGTGCCGCAGTTCACGCTGGCTGCCGATACCCAGAGTGGCAATCGCCCCGGCTTCTCCACTGCGGCGCCGCCTGCGCATGCGCAGCCGCTCTTTGAGGCACTGGTCGCGGCGACCCGTGGCGCAGGGGGCGTCGTGGCCACGGGCGAGTTTGGCGCCCACATGCAGGTGAGCCTCGTGAACGATGGGCCGGTCACGTTTTGGCTCGAAACCTAAAGTGCTGGCGCGGCCGCTGCGGATGAGCGAGTGCGGTGTGACCCCCTGCCCGGGCTGGCGCGGATCAGGCGCGGCCCCGGCGGCTATGCCCTATGATGGGCGCCGCTGGCGCTGCTGATCGTGCCGGACTGCCTGGAGGAGATGCTAAGGCCATGAAGGCACTCGAAATTATCCTGCTGATCGTGCTGGTTGCCTTCGGCACCGGAAAGCTGCGCAGTGCCGGCAGTGACCTGGCCGCAGCCGTGCGGGGATTCCGTGCCGGGTTGCGTGGACCGGGCGCTGCGCCACCAGCTGCGGCGCCACCGCCGCCGCTGGATCCGCGGCCTGATGCAGAATTTCCCGAAGCGCGCCCGCGCACGCCGCGCGGCGGCACATGAGCAGCAGCGGCCTGCGGGCAGCGCACAGCGACTGGAGTCTGAGTAGCGAGCATGTTTGATATCGGTTTTTCCAAGATCATCGTGATCTTCGGCCTGGCCCTGGTGGTGCTCGGGCCTGAGAAACTGCCGCGGGTCGCGGCCACGGTCGGCCGCTGGGTCGGTCGTGCGCGCGTCATGGCCAAGCAGTTTCGCGATCAGCTCGAGCAGGAATCCGAGGGGCTGCGCAAGGAAACCGACAGCCTGCGCGAGGCCGCCGAGGGTTTGCGCAAGGGCACCGACAGTCTGCGCGAGAGCGCCGAGGGCCTGCGCGGCGAATTTGATCCCAATGCCGTGCCCGTTCCGGGCAAGCGACCTGCGCCTGCGCCCGTGATGACACCCGCCCCCTCGCCGGTGCCGATGACCGCGGCGCCAGCAGGCAGCGCCGAGCCGGTGCTGATCCCGGATCCGGGGGCACCAGCGCCGCCGCCCAGCCACAGTCCTGAAGTGCCCCTGGAGCCGGCAGCACGAGCACCGCTGCACAGCGACAGTCCTGAGGTGACCCAGGAGCTGCCCGCGCTTACTCCTGAATTATCATCACCAGCCCCCAAGCATGAGCCCGGAACCTGAAGCTTTGGTCGAAGGCACACTGATCTCCCATCTGCTCGAGCTGCGCTCGCGGCTGATGCGGGCGTTCGTCGCCGTGGTGATCGTGTTCGCGCCCTGTGCCTACTACGCCAACACCCTGTTCGAGTTCATCGCGCGCCCGCTGATGAAGGAGCTGCCGGCCAATGGCTCGCTCGTGGCCACCAGCATCACCTCGACCTTCACGACGCCGTTCAAGCTCGCCTTCATCGCGGCCCTGATCATCGCGATGCCCTATGTGCTGTACGAGATCTGGGCCTTCATTGCCCCGGGGCTGTACCGGCGCGAGAAATATTTCGCCAAACCGCTGCTGCTCTCGGCGATCGTATTGTTTTATTGCGGCGTGGCCTTTGCCTACTTCGTCGTATTCCCGATCGTGTTCCAGTTCTTCATCCACACCGCCCCGCACGGCGTGCAGCTGATGACCGACATCACCAGCTACATGGATTTCGTGCTGTTGCTGCTGATCTCCTTCGGCGTGGCCTTCGAGGTGCCGGTGGCGGTGGTACTGCTGGTGACCACGGGCCTTGTCAAGATCGAGAAGCTCACCAGCATCCGTGGCTACGTGCTGATCATCATCTTCGTCATCGCCGCGATGCTGACGCCACCGGATGCGGTCTCGCAGACGATCATGGCCGTGCCGATGTACCTGCTGTACGAAGGCGGCATCATCTTCGCCCGCATCCTCACGCGCCAGCAGGCCAATAAAAAGGCCGCTGCGGAACCGCCCGAAACTCCATGAGGGTTGAGTGCGCCAGCGCCTGCAGCCGCCTGCGGGCTGGCGCGGGTGACGCGCTCCCATGAGTGCCCCGATCAAGCTGCACCGCGTGCGGCTGCTGGCCGCGTTCGCGACCATCTACATCGTCTGGGGCTCCAGCTACCTGGTCACCCGCATTGGCGTCCTGCACCTGCCGGCGCTGCTGATGGGCGGCCTGCGCTACAGCAGTGCGGGCGCGCTGATGCTGCTGATGGCGCGCCTGATGCGACGGCGCGTACTGCCGCAGCCGGGAGAGTGGCGCGGACTTACGGTACTGGCATTCTTCGGCATCCTGCTGACCAATGGCATCAGCGTCTGGGCGGCGCAGTACGTCGCCTCGAACAAGTCGGCGCTGCTCAATGCCACGGTGCCCTGCTGGATCGTGCTGCTGGGAACCTTCGGCGCGCGCAGTCATCGGCCCGAGTGGCGTCAGCTCGTCGGGCTCGCCTGCGGCTTCGCAGGTACGGTACTCGTGGTGCAGCCCTCCGGCGGTCCGCACCCGGACCTGTTCCCGCAGCTGATGATCCTGGTTGCCTGCCTGAACTGGGCGGTGTCGACCACCTATATGCGCAATGTGCGCTCCCGCCTGCCGATGCTGACGCTGCTTGGCTGGCAGATGCTGCTCGGCGGCGTGGCGATGACGCTGATCGGCGTCCTGCACGGGGATGTCGCGCGCTGGCACTGGTCGCTAGTGGGCGCGCTGTCACTGGCGTTCCTGATCCTGTTCGGCTCCTGTCTCGCGTTCACCGCGTACGCCTACCTCGTGCGGCGGACCACGCCAACGCGCCTTGGGACTTACGGCTATGTGAATCCGGCGATCGCGGCGGTGCTGGGGTGGCTGGTACTGAATGAACGCCTCACTGGCGTGCAGTTGCTCGGCATGGGCATCACGCTTGGTGGCGTGCTGCTGATCAACTGGCCGCGGCGCAGCTAACCGATGAGTTGAGCGGCCGCGCAGAGACGCCCGATCAGAGTAGTTAGGTGCGCAAGATTACGGAATCGGGTCGGGGTAAAGTGGGGTCATTTTCAGAGATTGCTCCTTCGAGTATTGACCCCAGATTGGCTGGTATCCGTCCGCCGCCTGATTCCACGATCCGAGCGGCAACGCGAGTACCGCGGCGAGTTCTGCATCTAATTCGCGGCTCAGAAGGGGCTCAGTTCTCGGTAGGTCCCGCGGCTTGCGCCAATGGATGTAACGGGTAAATCGCTCATAGTCGTCGAGGTGCCAGCTGAAGCCGACACCGGCGGCGTCGCCTTCGTAATGATGCGCAGCTATCGAAGCTTGGCCGCCGCGAGGATGATTGAATCGAAAGCTCCACGAACGGCTGTGATGGTAATAGCGGTCAAGAAAAAGATTGTGACGCTTCGCGAAGGCTTGGAGCGCCTCGGCCATCGGAGCGAACCAAGCGTCTTCCGCATCGACGTCGAATGTCGGGTCACCATTTGGCACGGTAGCGCACCTAATTGATCCGTCGAGCGGCGCGCCGCCGACCTGTCTGAAACGGCACTTTATTCTTGGTCGCGCCCGCTCCGACGGGGGGCTGAAAGTCGCTGCCTAAGAAATTGCATCTCTTGCTAAGCCGCAGTAGGGACATGCCTTAAGCCCGGGGCCATACATCAGGAAGTTCGGTCGAAAAAATGGTTTGTGACATCTGGGGCAAGGAAAATAGGTGTACCGCCAACTCGCAACTGCTATTGCCAGAAACCAGCACCACATAAATGGACTTTGCGCCGCTCGGAATGACGGAAATGACAGCAGGAACGCAATCGGCAATCCACATATCAATATGACCCACGGAACGCGGCCCCGAATCCGTAGTGCGGCCCAAGCTCCAGAGTAGTCTGGCTGTTCACCGGTTGGCAGGTGTGGAGACATGCGACTTCTAACCGCGCGATTCCTTCACCCGCCGCTCGAGGCTTACCTTCAATCGTGCCAGCGCCAGGCCCCAGCCATTGCGCAGGCGCAGATAAAGATCCTCCCAGTCCGGATCATCGGCCGGGAAGCCCGAGCCCAGCAACCGCAGCACGGCTGTGCCCGGCTCCTCGCTCAAGATGAAATCATCGACGATCACGTGATCCGAGGGCGGCAGGTCCTCGGGCGGCAGGTAGATCAGGCGCAAGCGCCGCCCCGGATCAAACACATCGATGTGCGCTTCGCGCACCAGGTCATTGTCGATACGGATCTCAAAGCTGCCGCCGGCGCGCGCACTCACGCGCGCCCCCGGGGCATACCACTCGGCCAGCAGCGCCGGCTCGAGCAGCGCCCGCCAGACGAGCGCGGGCGGGGCCAGGATGTCGATGCGGTGCGCGTAGCCGCGGGTGCGATCGGCCATGGCCTAGCGCTCCCCGGCCTCGGATCGCAGCATCACCACCGCCAGCGGCACGAGTGAAGCCGCAACGATCAGCAGTGTGACGATCCCGAAGTTGTTCTTAACCAATGGCAGGTTCCCGAACAGGTTGCCGCCGACCACGAACAGCACCACCCAGCCGATGCCACCGCAGATATTAAAGAGCTGGAAGCGCGTCCAGGACATGCGCGCGGCGCCAGCGACGAACGGCGTGAAGGTGCGCACGATCGGTACGAACAGCGACAGCACCACCGCCATGCCGCCGTGACGGGCGAAAAACTGCTGTGCGCGCGCCAGGTAGCTGCGGCGGATCAGCTTGAAATGTCCAGCGGCGACGCGCTCGCCCAGTTTGTGGCCAACCAGGTAGTTGAGCGAGTTGCCGCACAGGACTGCCACCGACAGCAGCACCAGCAGTACCGGCAGGCGCAGCGTGCCGCTCTGATCGACAGCCGCCAGCGCGCCGGCACCGAACAGCAGCGAGTCACCGGGCAGGATCGCGGCCAGCACGATGCCGGTCTGGGCGAAGATGATCAGGAACAGGATGCCGTAGATCCAGGCATGGTAGTGCGCCAGCAACTCGCTCAAGTGGCGATCCAGGTGCAGCACAAGATCGATAGCGAGCTGGATCATGCCCATGCCGGGGTTCCGAGTGAGCGTGAGTAAGTGGCCGCAAGTGCACCGTGCATCAATGAGCCTCCGCGCCGACATGCAGTTCCGTGAGCGCGCGGGCCACGGCCGCATCGCGCCGCGCCAGCGTCGGGGCGGTGCCGGCAGCATCCATCAGCGCCGGGGGCAGCTCGACGCCGGTGAGCACCACGTCCGGGGCGATGCCGGTGCCGTTGATCGAGGCACCGCTCGGCGTGTAATAGAGCGAGGTGGTGAGCTTCAGTCCCTCGCCATCGGCGAGCGGCATGATGGTCTGGACCGAACCCTTGCCATAGGTACGCCGCCCGATCAGGCGCGCGCGATGATTATCATGCAGCGCCGCTGCCAGGATCTCGGCCGCCGAGGCCGAGCCGCCATTGACGATCAGGCTGATGGGCGCCCCATCGCTGATATCGCCCGGATGCGCCTCGATGCGAAAACGCGCATCGGGCGTGCGGCCCTCGGCGCTGACGATGAGTCCGCTCTCCAGGAAATCATCGGCGATGCGCGCCGCGGCATCGACGACGCCGCCGGGATTGTTGCGCAGGTCGATCACCAGGCCCTCGAGCTTGCCACTCGCCGGGCGCGGAAATTTGGCCACCTCAGATTCAAGCTCGCTCGCGGTCGTGCCGGTGAAGCTGCTGATGCGCAGGTAGCCGATACCGGGGGCGAGCAGTTGCGCGCTGACACTGGGCAGCTCCAGGGTCACGCGTTCGATGCTGAATTTGAGCGGCGCGGTACTGCCCACGCGTTGCACCGTCAGGTGCGCGACGGTACCGACCTGGCCGCGCAAGTGGGCGATCGCCGTCTCGATCGCGCCGGGGCCGATCGCGTTGCCCTCGACTTCGGTGATCAGATCCCCGCTGCGCAGACCGGCCTGGTCGGCCGGGGAGCCCGGGGTGCACTCGGAGATGATCACCCCGGAGGGCACCGCCTGCAGCGCGATGCCAATGCCCGGATACTCCCCGCTGGTCGTGACTTCCATCGCCTCGAAGTCCTTGCGCTCGAGGAAGGTCGAATGCTCATCGAGACTCTCGACCAGCCCGCGCACGGCGCTGTGCATCAGCACATGGTCATCGACCGGGTTGACGTAATTTTCATGCACGCGCTGCAGCACTTCGGCCAGCAGCCGCGCATCCTGCCACTGGATCGTGGCATCGCCGCCGGTGGTGGTCGGGGGTCCCTGCGCCACGACGCGCGTGGCCACCGAGACGCTCACTCCTAGGATCAGGCCGCCAAAGGCGGCCAGCAGCAGGCGGGATTGCGGGCTCATGGGCACGCAATGTACTACATGGCCAGCGCCGGCTCCTGTCTCCAGATCCCGGTGGGGTTGCTGGCGGCGGCATACAGTGGCAGTTGCTCGAGCACCTCGGCGAGCGGCATCGGGCGGCCAATGGCAAAGCCCTGGCCATAGTCGACCCCGAGGCTGGCGATGCGCAGACGGATCTCCTCGGTCTCGACAAACTCGGCTACCGTCACCAGCGACATCGCGTGGGCGAGCTGCGAGATCGCGCTGATCATGGATTCGGCCTTCGGATCAAGCAGCACATCGCGCACGAAGCTGCCATCGATCTTGAGCATCGTGATCGGCAGCGAGCGCAGGTAGGCGAGCGAGGACAGGCCGGTGCCGAAATCATCGAGTGCAATGCCGCAGCCCAGCTTGCGGAGCTTCCGCATCATGGCCTCGGCACGCGACAGATCCCCGACCGCGGCACTCTCAGTGAGCTCGAAGCACAGCGCGGCCGGATTGATGCCGCTGGCCGAGATCTGATCGGCCAGGTAGTCGGCGAAGGTTTCATCCTTGATCGACTGACCCGAGACATTGATCGTGAACACGACGCCCGGTGCGGCGAGCGTTGCAGCCTGGTCTTTGAGCATCTCGAGTGACTTGGCGATGACCCAGCGATCGATCTCGGGCATCAGCTGGTAGCGCTGCGCCGCGGACATGAAGTGATCGGGACCGACGGTCTCGCCCTGGGCGTTGATCATGCGCAGCAGGATCTCGAAGTGCGGCGGCGAGCGATTCTGCCCCAGACCGATGATCAGCTGCGCGTTGAGGCGCATGCGATCCTCGCTGATCGCAGCGCGCAGATCCCCCATCACGTTGATGTCCGTGAAGCGGCGGATCAGGCTCTCATCGGCTTCCTGGAAGACTTCGACGCGGTTGCGACCCCGGTCATTGGCGGCCTTGCAGGCGGTTTCGGCCGCGGCAAAGGGATGCGTGAATTCCTGGTTGCGCGGCTCGACGCTCGCGACACCGATGCTGACCGAGACCTGCATCTTGCCATCACCGATCGAAGCACTGGCCTCCTCGGCACCCTGGCGCAGCGATTCGGCAAAGCCGGCGGCATCCTGCAGCGCGGCCGGAATCAAGATCGCGAAGCGATCTCCGGAGATGCGCGCGGCGATCGCGCCCGGGGGCACGCGGCGGCGGATCAGTTCGCCGATCTGCGTGATGACCTTGTCGCCGACGTGCATGCCGTAGGTGTCATTGATCACGTGCATGCGATTGACATCGACGTACAGCGCACTCCACCAGCTCTGCGCGCTGGTGGTGGCACTGAGGACGCTGCGCACGCGATTCTCGAAGGCCGGGCGCGTCAGGAGCCCAGTGAGCGCATCGTAGGCGCTGGCGATGACGGTCGAGATGCGCCGCGCCAAGAGCTCGGCGAGCCGCGAGTGGCGTATCGTGAACTTGGGAGAGGACTCGGCGCGAAACAGCGCCAGCACGCCGATCGAGCGCCCATCGGAGCGGCTCACCGGGCAGCTTAGGATGCGGAACACCCCGGCCTTGTCACCTGACTGCAGTCGCAGGCGGTTGACGATCACGGCCTCGCGATGCAGCTGTGCGGTGGAGAGCAGGTGACGATGGGCCTTGGCGACCAGGCCGCTGTCGAGCGGATCGTTCTCGCCCTGCTGCACCATCACCAGGCCCTTCTCGGGCACCAGCAGTGCCACGAGGCCGGTCTCGATGTGCTGGCAGGCGCCGCGCAGGATGGCCTTCAGATCATCGCCCGATTCATCGCGCCCTTCGTTGCTGCCGGAGACCGCCAGCAGCATGTCGAGGTCATGGTCCTGCTCGAGCAGCGAGCTGTGCAGGTTGATGATCTTGTCGCGCGCCTGCAGCTCACGGCGCAGGCACTCCATCGCCGGGCGCACCAGCGATTGCACGAACGCGAACGAGCCGCGCTCGGTGGTATCGAAGCCGGGGCGGCAGCGGATGGCGACGATCGCGAACGGGCGCGTGGTATCGCCGCTCTCCGGGCGCAGCCAGAAGACATACACCGGCTCCTCGTCATTGACGATGCGCAGCTGGCCGGCGGCATCGACATCCACGAGACCGGCCTTGATCGAATCATCGATCGCTTCGCGGGTCTCGGCATCGAGCGTCATGTCGCTCGACCAGCACAGATCACCGCGGGCGTTGAAGACACTGAAGCCGCTCATGCGGGGCAGCAGGACCCGCAGCAGCTGGCCATAGGGTTCGAGCGAGTGCCACTCGGCCTGGAGCACGGTCTCCGCGGGGCTGATTATGGTCTCGGTTAAGACGGTCGCATCCTGCTGCATATCGGGCCGGTGTCGCTGACGGAGTTGCGGTCACTAACATGGCGTATTGCGCCCGGTGCGACCATGAACCGGTTCGCTGTTTTGTTAAGTAGCGGCAGCTGTTTGGAGGCACCGAAAAAATTGCTGCGGCGCAATAACAGGCGCTTTAGGCCGCCCAGCCTCAGCCGGGCGTGCGGTTGCGAAACCAGAGCGCCGGATCGACCGGGTGGCCATCGTGGCGGATCTGCAGATACAGCTCCGGTTCCGAGCGCCCCCCGGTGTCGCCGGCGGCGGCAATCACGGCGCCGGCAGCGACACTGTCGCCGGCATGAACCCGCAGCTGATCGTTGTAGCCATAGAGGCTCAAGTAGCCCTCGCCATGATCAATGATCGCCAGCAGCCCCAGGCCCGGCAGCCAGTCGGCGTAGATGACACGCCCGGCACTGATCGCCTTGACCGATGCCGCGCGCTCGGTTGCGATCACGAGCCCGTCCCAGCGCACGCTGCTGGCCCGCAGCGTGCCAAAGCCTGCCACCACGTGACCGGCGACCGGCCAGTCAAGCTGCCCGCGCAGACGCCCAAAGGCACTCGCATTGTCCGGCGGCGGTGCGTTGCGCAGGGTGTGCGAGAGTTCGCTGAGGAGACGCTCCAGATCCGCCTGCTGGCTTTTGAGCCGTTGCAGGCTCACTTCATGCGCCTGCGCCTGGTTCTGCAGCGTCGCCAGCACCTGCGCACGCTCGCCACGGCGCTGCTCGAGCTGCGCCAGCTTTTCCTGCTGCTCGTGCCCAATCGACTGTAGCCGGCTCTCCTCGGCCGCGACCTCAGCATCGAGCTCATCGATGCGCTTGACGTGCTGCTCGATGGTGTGGATCTGATCGGCGCGCGCGCGGCTGAAATAGCCGTAGTAGCTGAACATGCGTTGCGCCTGCTCGGGGTGCTGCTGGTTGAGCAGGAGCTTGAGCGGTTCGGTCTGCCCGATCATGTAGGCCACGCGCAGCTGCCCGGCCAGTGCCGCGCGCTCATGCTCAAGTGCGCTCTGCTCGCTCTGCCGGTCATGCTCGAGGGTCGCACGCGCCGCGGCCCGCTCGGCCTGCTCCTGCTGCAGCCGGGTAAGGGACTGGCGCGCTTCGCCCACCGAGAGTTCGGCCGAGCGCAGGCTCTTGCTCAGCTGGTCGCGCTCGAGCGCATCGTGGCTGACCTCGCGGCTGATCTTCTCGATCTGCTCCCGGATCGATTTGAGCTCGGACTCGGTCTGGCGCACCGAGGCCGCCGGCACCGCCGAGGGGAGCCCACAGACGGCCAGCAGCGTCCAGCAGGCCAGCCACAGCCTGGCGCCGCCATAGAGAGGGAATCGAGCCATGAGGAAAAGAATACCCCACCCACCTTCATGAGCCAGCCCACCCGGAGGGTGGAGCCCGTCTGCTGGCATTTACCGATGTCCAGGTTCGCGCGCCCGGCCAGGCGCTGCTACCCCCATTATCGGCTGCGAGGGTCTAGCAATAGGCCCATACGCCAGCTCCGTGTAAACTTGCGCCCCCCGAGCGGCCCCAGGGCCGTCCGGGAACGAGCTACTTTTCGACTGACTTTGCTTTCAAGGATCTGACGAGCGATATGGAGCACCTGCCCGAATTCATTCTCCACCACCCCTACTACGTCGCGCTGATCGTGGCTGCGGCGGTGGCGGTGCTGGTCTCTGAGCTGCGTCATCGTGCGCACCACAGCGGCGCGATCGGTGCGCAGGATGCCATCCGGCTGATGAACCAGGGTGCCGCGGTGCTCGATGTCCGTCCGGCCGCGGCCTTTGCCGCTGGCCATATTTCCGGGGCCCGCTCGCTGCCGCCCGAGGACCTGGACAAGGCCGGCGCGCTGCTCAAGCGCTACAAGGATCGGCCAGTGATCGTGTATTGCGAGCGCGGCATCTCGGCGGCCACGACGGTGCGCAGCCTGGCCTCGCTCGGCTTCAGCCGTGTCTTCAACCTGCGCGGTGGCCTCACCAGCTGGCGCGCAGAAAATCTGCCCGTCGTGACCGACTGAAGAGCAGGCTGATGAGTGCAGCGGGAATCGTCATGTATGCGACCGACTGGTGCCCGTACTGCGAGCGCGCCCGCTCGCTGCTGCGCGCCAAGGGCGCAGCCTTCGAGGAATTCGACATCGAGGCGCTGCCCGAGAAGCGCGCCGAGATGCTCACACGCAGCGGACGGCGCACCGTGCCGCAGATTTTCATTGGCGAGCGCCACATCGGCGGCGCCGATGACCTGCATTCGCTCGAGGCCGCCGGCCAGCTCGATGCACTGCTGCAGCCTCCACGCTAGGCGCGGCGCGCGGCCACACCTTTTTCATCCCTCAGGACATCAGGAAACCTAAAAACATCATGAGTAGCAATGATCCCCTGGCCGGAGCAGGCATCGCCGGCGCACAGCTGGTACTGCAGGCCGTCTACCTGAAGGACTGCTCCTTCGAATCCCCGCAAGGCCCGCGGGCCCAGAATGAATGGAACCCGCAGATCTCCCTCGATCTGAACACCGCGGTCGAGCCCTTAAGCGGCGACCTGCGCGAAGTGACGCTGACCGTGACGGTCTCGGCCAAGCAGGGCGATCGCACCATGTTCCTGGTCGAGGTCAAGCAGGCCGGCGCCTTCCTGATGCAGAACCTGGCCGCCGAGGACTACAAGCGAGCCGCCGGCATCGTGTGCCCCGGGATCCTGTTCCCCTATGCCCGCGCCGTGGTCTCGCAGATGGTCAGCCAGGGCGGCTTTCCGCAGCTGCTGCTGCCGCCGGTGAACTTCGAGGCGCTGTTCAATTCCGCGGCCACGGCGGCGCCGTCGACAACGACGACCAACTGACGTGTCGGCCAAGGAGAGTGCGCGCGCGCAGATCGCGGTGCTGGGCGCAGGCTCCTGGGGCACGGCACTGGCGATCCAGTGCGTGCGGGCCGGCTCGGCGGTCCACCTGTGGGGTCGCGATGCGACGCATGTGGCCGCGATGCAGCAGGAGCGGGTCAACAGCCGCTATCTGGCGCACGCACCGTTCCCCGACAGCCTGCGGATCACCGCGACGCTCGAGGCGGCGATGGCCGCGGTCCAGGACGTGCTGGTCGCGGTGCCAAGCGACAGCTTTCGCGAACTGCTGCTGAAGATCCGTCCGCTGCTCGCTCCAAAGCAGCGGCTGTGCTGGGCCACGAAGGGCTTCGAAGTCGAATCGGGCAAGCTCCCCAATGAGGTGGCGCGTGAGGTGCTGGGGAGCGATCGGCCAATGGCGGTGCTCTCCGGACCCACCTTCGCGCGCGAAGTCGGCGCAGGACTGCCGACCGCAATGACGATCGCCTCCCCGGTCGAGGAGTACGCCAGGCTCCTGGCCCACGATATCTCCTCGGCCAACTTTCGCGCCTACACCTCGGCCGACATCACCGGCGTCGAGGTCGGTGGTGCGGTCAAGAACGTGCTTGCCATCGGCGCCGGGCTCTCCGATGGCTTAGGCTTTGGCGCCAATTCGCGCATCGCACTGATCACGCGCGGCCTGGTCGAGCTCACGCGCCTTGGAGTCGCGCTCGGTGCGCAGCGCGAGACCTTCATGGGGCTCGCGGGCCTGGGCGACATCGTGCTCACCTGCACCGATGATCAGTCGCGCAACCGGCGTTTTGGGTTGCACCTGGCGCGTGGTGACTCGGTCGAGGCGGCGCTCGCCCACATCGGCCAGGTGGTCGAGGGCTACCACGCGGCGCGCGCGGTGCGCGAAGTGGCTGCGCGCGAGGGCGTGATGATGCCGATCTGCGAAGGCATCTACGGGGTGCTCTATGGCAACGTCCCCGCCGAGCAGGTGGTGCGCGGCCTGATGATGCGGCCGATCCGGCCGGAGTTTGATTAATCCAGGCCGTCACGCTCTCATCGTGATTCGCACAGCAGCGGCGCAACTCAGGGGCTAATCGACACAAGTGTTTCCCATCGATATTGCAAATACGCTGCTGACCTTTTCTCAGGTTGCGATCGGTCTGGCTGGCTTCTCAGCGATCCTGGTCGCCTTGAGCGGCAAGCCCCACCAGTGGACGCCGGTCGATGCGTTTCGCATCCGGAACATCCTGGCGTTCAGCTTCGAATCGGTATTTCTGTCGCTGGTCCCCTTTGTGCTGACGTTTTTCTCGTTGCGAGAATCGGCGGTCTGGCAGGTGTCGCTGTGGGTACTCGCGCTGGCAACCTTCGGCGGTGTGGTGCAGATTCTCGCCGGCGTTTATCGAATGTCGCGGTCCGATCGCGCCGTTTTGAAGTACCTGGTGATATCCACTGTAACGGCCGTCTTGTTTGTCATGGCTGTGATCGAGCTACTGGCGGCGTGCGGCATTCTCCGTCCAGCAGCAGCGGTGTTTTTCCTGGGCCTGGTCGTGCTGTTGGGGGTCTCGGCGGTGTTGGTGGCCAGGTTCCTGTTTGCCCGGCCCGCCGACTGACTTGCCGCTCAGTCGGACGGCTGCGGCTTGCTTGCAGCTGCCAGTAAAGGAAAGGTGACCATGCTGCGCATTCCCGGATTTGTGATCGCTCTGGCCCTTGCGGCGCTGTGCCTGCAACTGCCCCCGCCGGCCGGAGCTGCCCAACGAGAGTTGGGGAAAATCGCGGTGGTGTCGATGCTCGGAACGACCTTTCATGCCGTACACGTTGGCCTGACCGTGTTCACTAACGCCACTTATACCGCCGAGGTACCTGAGTGGGGGATCGATCAGGACACCGATGATTTTCTGAAGGCGACCTTGGCGACCGGCGATGACAGCGTCGGCCCACTTGATCTGGGATCCCAGCCGGTCGAGGCGCTGTATGACTCCGGGCGGCTGCCCCGGCCTCAATATGACACGCTGCTGCACATGGCCGCCGAGCAGGGGTTTGATACGCTGGTGGTCCTATCGCGATCCCCTGCAGCCAACAACAAATTCATCGAGCCGGGGTTCGGGCTCTATTCGCAGTTCAAGTCCTATCCCTACGCCAGCTTCTTCGTGCAAGTCAGGGGTGTGAAGAGCGGCAAGCGAATTGCTTCGGATCTTGCCTACGCCGCCGTAGCCTATTCGGAAAAATCACTCATTTGGAAAGAGCACTGGGCTGATTATTCCGCAGAGGAGCGCCAGCTGATTCAGTCCGGCATCGAACTGCACATTCACCACGAGCTGCTTCGAATTTTGCGAGAACACGGACTCATTCCGGCGGAACACCGGCCGTAGGTGTGCTCACGCTACCGGTGCCAGCGGTATTGAATTGATCCGCAGCCGCGCTGGCATCGATCGCCAGCAGCTACAGCGCGCTGGCGCCCGCGAACTGCTGCTGCCGCCACGCTTCGTACACCACCAGCGCGACACTGTTGGCCAGATTCAGGCTCCGGTTGCCCGCGCGCATCGGGATCCCCAGTTTCTGCTCGGCCGGCAAGCTCTCCAGGAAATCGGCTGGCAGCCCGCGGGTCTCGGGACCAAACAGCAGCGCATCGCCAGGCTCAAAGCGGGCACTGGCGTAGCTGTGGGTCTGTCTGGTCTCGATCGCGAACAGCCGGATGCCCGGGAGGGAAGCCAGGCAGGCAGGGAGCGAGGCATGCGTGTGCACCGCAGCCATTTCGGAGTAATCAAGTCCGGCGCGGCGCAGCCGCGGTTCGTCAAGCTCGAAACCCAGCGGCTCGATCAGGTGCAGGGTGCAGCCGGTGTTGGCGCACAGCCGGATGATATTGCCGGTGTTGGGGGGAATTTCCGGCTCGAACAGGATGACGTGAAACATGAGCCTAGCCTAAGCGATAATCTAGGCACTATGAACGCCCCGATCCCTGACCCGATCCTGGCCACCACCCTGTGCGGCCTGAAGCTTGCCAGCCCGATCGTGCTGCTTTCGGGCTGCGTAGGCTTTGGCGAGGAGTACACGCGCATCGAGGGTTTTTCGAACCGCGATGCCGGTGCGATCGTGCTCAAGGGCACGACCGGCAAGCCGCGCCTGGGCAACCCCGCGCACCGCGTCGCCGAGACCTACGAGGGTATGCTGAACGCGATCGGGCTGCAGAACCCGGGCGTCGTTGCGGTGGTACAGAAGATTCTGCCGACGCTGGATTTCACCGAAACGCGCTTCATCGCCAATGTCTGCGGCTCAACCGTCGAGGAATATGTCGAGGTCACGCGGATGTTTGAGGATTCACCGATCGATGCGATCGAGATCAACATCTCCTGCCCGAACATCAAGGAAGGCGGCGTACAGTTCGGCAACGTGCCGGAGATGTCGGCACGGGTGGTCGCGGCCTGCCGGGCCGTGACCCGCAAACCGCTGATCACCAAGCTCTCGCCCAACCAGACCGACATCCGCGAGAATGCGCGCTGCTGCATCGAGGCCGGTACCGATGGCTTTGCGGTCATCAACACCGTGACCGGCATGGCAATCGATGTGGCCACGCGCCGACCCGTGATCGGCAACGTCCAGGGGGGCCTCTCGGGCCCCGCAATCAAGCCGATCGCACTGCTCAAGGTCAAGGAAGTTTACGAGGTCGCGCGCAAGCACGAGATTCCGATCATCGGCCAGGGCGGCATCACCAGCGCGCAGGATGCCCTCGAGTTCCTGATCGCCGGTGCTGCGGCCGTCGGCATTGGCACGGCGCTCTTCTACGACCCGCTGGTGTGCCAGAGCGTCAATGCCGGCATTGCAACTTATCTGAAGGCGCAGGGTTTAAGCAGTGTCGCCGATCTGGTCGGCACGCTCGAGACGCAACACGCTGGCGTCTGCTAGGGCGATCCAATCATTTCGCAATCAGGAGTTGAGCCATGAGCACCGCCGATGAACTGGAAAAGCTGCGCGCACTGCATGCGAGCGGCGCCTTGAGCGATGCCGAATACGCGCATGCCAAGGCGCAACTGCTCGGTACTGCACCCACCGCCAGCGGCACGGTGCTGCAGCGCCTGGCGCGCTCGCGCACCGATCGGGTCATAGGCGGCGTGTGTGGTGGCCTGGGGGCACACACCGGATTGCCCTCGTGGGCCTGGCGAATCCTGTTCGTCGCCTCGGTGGTGTGCTTCGGCTTCGGGATTCTGATCTACGTGCTGCTGTGGCTGTTCATGCCCGAAGAGGCCAAGCCGGTCAGCACGCCGTGAGCGAGGCGGCCGCGGGCTATCCGGTCGGTGAGACCTGGATCTTCGATATTGGCGTGGCACGCATCGAGCACCGGCTCGAGTCCCTGACTTCGCTGCGCTATCGGGTGCTCAGCGGTGAACGTGCCGGCAGCGCCGATCGCGTCGCGATGCAGGTGCAGCCGCTGCGCGGCGGTTTGTTCCTGGTCTCCTGGCAGGAAGCCGATGGGATCACCGTCGTGCACGTCGAGGATTTTGCCGAGCGGCGCTTCGAGGCCTGTGTGAGCTTTCCTGGCGGCCGCTTCGAGCGCATCCACGGTACGATGTCACGCCTGTCCTGAGCGCAAGCCCAGTCCGCTCCATGCCGATTTTTTCGAACAGCGATCCGCGTGTCGTTATCGGGAACTTCCCCTGGTACCAGATGCTTTGGCGCTCGATTCGCGGCGACTTCCGGCCCAAGAGCGAGCCGGCGGGTGGCTACGCCGCCTTTGCGCGGGAGTGGAGCACGCCGGTGAATCTGGCGCGATTGGCCGAGCGACCCACCGCACCGGTCATCACCTGGCTCGGGCATGTCTCGATGCTGCTGCAGGTCGCGGGCCTGAATGTGCTGATCGATCCGACACTGGCGAGCCACGCCGGCCCCTATGGGCGCCTCGGTGCGGCCCGGCGCGTGCCCGCGCCGCTGACTCCCGAGCAGCTGCCACCGATCGATGTGCTGCTGATCTCGCACAATCACTACGATCATCTGTGCGGCGCCACGCTCGGGCGGCTCAAGGCGGCCGGCCAGCGACCGCAGATCCTGGTGCCGCAGGGACTCAAGGGCTGGTTTGATGCGCGCGGCTTCGAGCGCGTCACGGAACTGAAGTGGTGGGATGAGCTCACGCTCGCGCCCGATCTGAAGGTGCATTTCACGCCGGCGCAGCACTGGAGCCGACGTACGCCCTGGGACACCAACGCCTCGCACTGGGGCGGCTATCTGCTTGAGTGGCAGCGCACGCCGGAGGTCGTGTGGCGGTTCCTGTTTCCCGGTGACACCGGCTACAGCGCGGATTACCAGGCGATCCGCTCAAGGCTTGGTCCCGTGGATTTCCTGGCGCTGCCGATCGGTGCCTACCTGCCGCGGGATTTTATGCAATCGATGCACGTGAATCCGGCAGATGCCGTACAGATGTTGCTGGATCTGGAGGCACGCCAGGCGATGGGAGTCCACTGGGGCACTTTCATGTTGACGCAGGAAGCGTTCGATCAGCCGCCGAAGGATCTGGCTGTGGCGCTGCGCGAGAAGCGGCTGCAGTCCGAACGCGTCTGGTTACTTCGTCATGGGGAAAGCCGAGCGGTGCCACTGCAGCCAACGTAGAGGGCCCAATGAAGGCGGCTTTGTTTCCCGTCGTATTCAGTCTTCTTATCTGCGCCGCGGCTCCTGCGGTAGCGGCGCGCTACGATGTCCAGGAATTGGAAATGCTGGGAGAGGCCATCAATGATGCGGGGCAGATCGTCGGCGCTGTCTCGACGGCCGATGGCTCCTCGCACGCCTCACTGTATAGCAATGGCGCGACTACAGATCTGGGAACGTTCGGTGAGCACTACAGTCGCGCGACAGCGATAAACGCCTCTGGCCAGATTGCCGGCAGCTACGGTGTTGCCGCTGCCGGAGCTCAGGCATTTCTTTACAGCGCGGGATCGGTATCTCGGCTGCTTACTCAAGGGGGAAGCGGGCGCAACCGTGCAGTGAGCATTACAGCGTCGGGCAAAGTACTCATCGATACCGAGGTCCTCTTTGCAACCAAGCCCGGTTCGCACGTCGCGATCTACGACAACGGCAATGTTACGGAAATACCAGAGTTGGGTGGTAGGCAGGCGACTGCGACGGACATGAACGATTCCGGGCAGGTCTGTGGCTACTTTCGAGTCGTTGCCAGCGGCGATCACGCCTTCTTGTATGAGCAGGGCGAGCTACATGATCTGGGAACTCTGGGCGGAAATTTCAGTGCCGCCAGCTCAATAAATGCTGCGGGGGCCGTCGTGGGTTGGTCTGAGTTGGCATACGGGAAGTCTAGACATGCATTCCTCTATGCCAATCACCAGATGGTGGATCTGGGCACTTTGGATGGCGGGGATACGTTCGCGCGTGCGATTAACAATTCAAATCAGATTGTCGGGCGCGCCGTGTCCACCGCGAAGGTTTCAACGGCGTTCGTGTACGAGCGAGGGCGCATGATTGATCTGAATTCCCTCCTGAGGACACAACTGCCAGGCAAGTTCCGGTTGGGCGATGCCATCGCCATCAACAATTCAGGTCAGATTCTCGCCGAAGGATTCCGCGTGGCGGCCGGGAAGCGCGAGCGGCGAACGTATTTGCTGACGCCGCACTGAATCCGGCGCGCAGCCGGGGCGGCGCTCAGTGGATTGACTGCGTTTCGCGAGCCCATCATGCTAAGGCGCACCTTGTGGCACCGGTGCCGGCGGCGCGGCGGGCGCCCGGGGACCGGATGAGTCAACCGCCGGCACCAGCTTTTCGCGCAGGTACACCTGGTTGACCGGATAGGCGAGCTTGATGTCTTCAGCCGCGAGCTTCTCAAGCAGCTTGCGGTTGATCCGATCCAGAATCACTTCCTGTGCCGGCGCGTTGGCGATGCTGCTGTAGAACATCACTTCGAACTGCAATGCGCGTTCCCCGAGCACCGTCAGCAGGCAGTGATTAAAGCGCACTCCCTTCTCCGCCTGGATGATCTGCTCGACCAGCGTACTGACGCGCGCGATCTTCTCCGGCGGCGTCTCATAGGAAATCATCAGATTAAACAGGGCTCGCTGCTCGCTCATGCGTCCAAAATTGCGCACGCGGCTCTTGAGCAGCTCAGCATTCGCGATGATTACCTGTTCGCCGGTGACACTGCGCAGCCGCGTGCTCTTGATGCCGATCTGCTCGACCGAGCCGGTGCAATCGCCGACGGTGAGCATGTCGCCGGGCACGAACGGCTGGTCGAGCACGATCGCCAGCGAGGCAAACAGATCCCCGAGCACGGTCTGTACCGCGAGAGCGATTGCGATGCCGCCGACACCCAGGCCGGCGATCAGCCCGGTGACCTTCACATTCAGGTTCACCAGTGCCAGCAGCAGTACCACCGCCCAGACCACCAGGTGCGCGACGAACATCACGACCTTGATCGTGCCTGCGAGGCGCGGTTCCGGTTGCGCCTCACGGCGATTCATCAATCCAAAGCGGATCGCAGCGATCAGCCACAATCCCATTTGCAGCCAGATACCCACGACGATGATGACATCGAAGATCTCATCGACCTTATGGGGCCATTTGAGCAGCCGCTCGGCCAGATAGAGCGCCGCAACCAGGATCACCAGACGGCTGGTGTGCTCGATCAGGTTGGCGATCAGGGCGAGTACGGTGGCCTGCGAGCGGGTCTCGCGGCTAATGCGGCCCTTCAGGAAGCGGCGCACCACCGGCAATACCAGCAGTGCCAGCAGGAAGGCGAGTGCAGCCACGAGCCAATCGCGCGGCGAGTTGCCGAGCAGCTGCAGCTTCTGGAATTCGTCCCAGCTATAGGTGTGAATGTCGGACCAGTTCATCGCGCAAACGCCGCCCTAGAAAGGAACAGGGTCGCGATTATAGGCTGGCAGTCCGGGTTCGGGCGGCTCAGGGCTGTGGCTCGAGATCCTCCGGATCATCCATCCCCAGCTCCTTGAGCTTGCGCGTCAAGGTATTGCGCCCCCAGCCGAGCAGGCGCGCGGCTTCCTGGCGGTGGCCCTGGGTATGTTTCAGTGCAACCCGGATCAAGGCCCGCTCGAACGCCGGCAGTGCCTCATCCAGCAGCGGCTTGGCCGGCGCTGCACCCTGATGCTCGGCCCATTGGGTCAATGCCACGGTCCAGTCCTGCTCTGCATTCGGCAAGGCGCTGGTACCCGAGATCTCGGGCGGCAGATCCTCGAGCCGGATTTCGTTGCCCGGCGCCAGTACCGTGAGCCTGCGGCACAGGTTCACCAGTTCGCGCACGTTGCCGGGCCAGTTGTAGGCCAGCAGTCGCTCCGAGGCATTCGCGGTCAGGGTCTTGGGCTCGACCCCGAGTTCCTGCGCCGCGACACGCATGTAGTGGCCCAGCAGGTCGGCGGTGTCCTCGCGCCGTGCGCGCAGCGGTGGCAGTTCGATGCGGATGACATTGAGGCGGTGGAACAGATCCTCGCGAAACTGCCCGATCTGTACGCGCTGCTCCAGGTTCTGATGCGTAGCCGCGATGACGCGCACATCGACGCGGATCGAAGTCTGCCCGCCGACTCGGTAAAACTCGCCTTCGGCGAGCACGCGCAGCAGGCGCGTCTGGAGCGAGGTGGACATGTCGCCGATCTCATCGAGAAACAGCGAGCCGCCATCGGCCTGCTCGAAGCGCCCGCGACGCATGCTGTCGGCGCCGGTAAAGGCGCCTTTCTCGTGGCCAAAGAGTTCGGACTCGAGCAGCTCAGCCGGAATGGCCGAAGTGTTCAGTGCAATGAACGGACGGTTGGCGCGCGGGCTGTGCTCATGCAGCGCGCGGGCGGCCAGTTCCTTGCCGGTGCCCGACTCACCGGTGATCAGCACGTTCAGGCTCGAGCGCGAGAGGCGTCCGATGGCACGGAACACCTGCTGCATCGCCGGCGCCTTGCCCAGCAGCGCAGTGATCTTCGGCACGGGACCCGCGGCACTCGCAGCACTCGGGCGCGCGCCGGCATGCGCCGCGCGACGCACCAGATCGATGGCCTGATCCAGATCAAAGGGCTTGGCCAGGTACTCGAAGGCACCCGAGCCGTAGGCCGAGACGGCGCTGCCCAGATCCGAGTGCGCGGTCATCACGATCACCGGCAGATCCGGATGCAGGTCGTGGGCCTTGCGCAGCAGATCAAGGCCCGACTGGCCGGACATGCGCACATCGGTGATCAGCACATCGGGCTCATCGACCCGCAGCGCTGTCAGCGCGGATTCAGCCGCGTCGTACGCCTTCGGCTGCATGCCGGCATTGCGCAGCGCGCGCTCCAGAACCCAGCGTATCGACGCATCATCGTCGACCAGCCAGACACGCAGTGGTTGAGCATTCATTCAGTGCCCTCGATTGGCAGTTGGAGTTTAAAAAGCGTGCGCCCGGGGCGGCTGTCGAATTCCACGATGCCCTGGTGACGGGCGAGCATCTCCTGCGCCACGGTGAGCCCGAGGCCCGTGCCATCGGCCTTGCCCGTGACCAGCGGATAAAACAGGGTCTTCTGCAGTTCGGCCGGCACGCCCGGACCGTCATCCTCGACCTCGATAGTCGCGACCAGGCGGTGCCGGTGCGTACCGATGCTGACATTCGAGAGCACGCGCGTGCGCAGGATGATGTTGCCGTGACCCTCCACGGCCTGCAGCGCGTTGCGCGCTACATTCAGCAGCGCCTGGATGATTTCGTTGCGATCGAACTCACCGGCCGGAAGACTCGGATCGTAGTCCCGCTCGATCGTCACTCCGGGACCAGCCTCGATGCGCAGCAGATGCAGCACGTGCTCGCAGATCTCGTGGATGTTGGCCAGCTGCTTGGTCGGTGGGCTCGAGGGCCCGAGCATCGTGTCGACAAGCGCCCGTAAGCGATCGGCCTCGAAAATGATGATGCTGGTGTATTCCTTGAGCGAGCCATCGTTGAGCTCGCGCTCGAGCAGCTGCGCGGCGCCTCGCAGGCCACCGAGCGGATTCTTGATCTCATGGGCCAGCTGCCGGACCATGAGCCGGCTGCTGTCGACGCGATTGATCAGATCATGCTCGCGCGAGATGCGCTGGCGCTGGCGCGCATCGGTCAGTTCGAGCAACAGGTGGCGCCCCGTCACCTGTCCTTCGAGCGGCGTCGCTGTGATGTCGACGGTTACGGCAGTGGTCTTGCGCTGGGCATGGGCGAGCGGCGTCAGCAGCAGCTCGTGGCCCGAGCAGATCTCACTGCGCTCGAGTGAGCGGCGCAGGATGGCAGTCAGCGCGTGAGCGCCGATGAACAACTCGCCAATCGGCCGGCCACGCGCCTGGTTCAGGCCCATACCCAGCAGATCCTGCGCGGCGACGTTGGCGTAGATCACGCACAGCGTCGCATCGAGCATCACGACGCCGGTCGCGAGCGCATCGACCAGTTCGGCCGAGTCAAAGTGCGAGAGCGGTGAGGCCACCTCGTATTCGGTGACCATCATCATTCCCCGCGGCGGCGCGCCGCCGCCCTCAGTGAACGGTGGGCAGCGGGGTCCTGTTGGCAGGGCTGTTGGGGTTCTGCGGTGCGAGCAGCGAGGGCTGACGCACGTAGAAGGTCACCGGACCCGACTGGCACAGAACATTGCCACCCGCATCGCTCACGCTTACCGTCAGGGTGTGCGTGCCTCGATCCAGCGGGCTGACCGTGTAGCCGGTGGACGTGCCGCCACTGCCGGGCAATGCCGCGCCGTCGTAGAAGACAGAGATGTGATCGCTCGGCCGTGGCGCGGGATTCAGGCTCACACTGACCTCCACTGAATCGGTGTCGCCGATCGTGGACTCCGAAGCCGGTGAGCCGACCGCGCAGCTGGTGTAGCGGAAGTTCAGATCCTTTAGTCTGGCGGCAGTCGCGGCATTGGCGTTGGAATTCGCTGCAGGAGCAGGCTTGGGCGCCGAGTAGGTCTGCGGCTCCTGCACCTGAATTTCGGTCGCGCCCTGATGCGGCTGGTCGGAGAAATGCACGGTGCCATCGGCATCGACCCAGCGATACACGGTCGCCTGCGCAACCAGCGCCCAGCAACTTCCGAGCACCGCCAGTAGGAGGACACTTCGCATGGGTAACCAGCATAAACCGATAGCGCCTGCACATACAAAAACGGGGAACGCCGTGGCCCCGGCCGTCCCCCGATTTGACAATGCCTGCCCGCAAGCACGGCGGGCCGATCGGCCCTAAGGCGGACCCGGCCTGTTTGACAGGCTCGGTCGGTGCCGCCCCGGGCATCACGTGGCTGGTTACCTCTATACGCTGTAGTACATGTCCATCTCAACCGGATGAGTGGACATGCGAAAGCGCGTGACTTCCTGCAGCTTCAAGCCGATATAGGCATCGATGACATCGTCCGTGAACACGCCGCCCTTTTTCAGGAACTCGCGGTCCGCATCCAGTGCCTCGAGTGCCTGCTCGAGCGAAGAGCAGACCTGTGGAATGTGCTTGGCCTCCTCGGGCTCCAGGTCATACAGATCCTTGTCAGCCGGATCGCCCGGGTGGATCTTGTTCTGGATGCCATCGAGCCCCGCCATCATCATCGAGGCGAAGGCAAAGTACGGATTGGCAGCCGAATCCGGGAAGCGCACCTCGATACGACGCGCCTTCGGGTTCGAGACCCACGGAATACGAATCGAGGCGCTGCGGTTGCGGGCCGAGTAGGCCAGCATGACCGGGGCTTCAAAGCCTGGAACCAGGCGCTTGTAGCTGTTGGTGCCCGGATTGGTAAAAGCGTTGATCGCCTTGGCATGCTTGATGATGCCGCCAATGTAGTAGAGCGCGGTCTCGGAGAGCCCGCCGTACTTGTCACCGGCAAACAGCGCTACGCCCGCCTTCTGGAGCGATTGGTGGACGTGCATGCCCGAACCGTTGTCGCCGACCAGGGGCTTGGGCATAAAGGTCGCAGACTTGCCATGCAGATGAGCGACGTTGTGGATCGCGTACTTGAGGATCTGCACTTCGTCGGCCTTCTTCACCAGGCCACCGGCGCCGACGCCGATTTCGCTCTGGCCGCCCGTGGCCACTTCATGGTGATGCACTTCGACTTTGAGGCCCATCTGCTCGAGCGCTTCGCACATCGAGCTGCGGATATCCTGGAAGGCATCGACCGGGGGTACCGGGAAGTAGCCGCCCTTGATGCCGGGGCGATGGCCCATGTTGCCTTCGGGATAGGCGGTGTTGGAATTCCACGCGCCCTGCACCGAGTCGATCTCGTAGCTGCAGCCGTGCATGCCGTTAGTCCACTTCACGCTATCGAAGATGAAAAACTCATTCTCGGGCCCGAACAGGGCGCCATCGGCAATGCCGGTGGACTTCAGGTAAGCCTCGGCGCGCCGCCCGAGCGAGCGCGGATCGCGCTCATAGCCCTGCATCGTCGCCGGTTCAATCACATCGCAGCGGATATTGACCGTGGGGTGCTCGAAGAACGGATCGATGACCGCGGTCGAGGGATCGGGCAGCAGGATCATGTCGGACTCGTTGATCCCCTTCCAGCCGGCGATCGAGGAGCCGTCGAACATCTTGCCCTCGACGAAGAATTCATCGGTCACGTACCGGGTCGGAATCGTGACGTGCTGTTCCTTGCCGCGGGTGTCCGTGAAGCGCAGATCGGCATACTTCAATTCTTTATCTTTGATCAGCTTAACGACATCACTCGGTCCCATATCCCCTCCAGAAAATAGATCCCTTTAGTCCGGCCGCTTTGAGGTGCATGGTCCATGCCAAGCGTGCAAGCGGGTGCGGGCCTAACAAAAACGCCACGTTAGCCTTGTCCCGGGGGTCACGCGGTGGCCTCCGGACGCACTAGTATAGTGCGTCAGATAGGGCCTCGCCCCCTCCCAGTGCGGTGCCAGAGGGCAACGCGGGCTGCTACGGTGCAAGCGGGTGCATGGGGTGAAAAGCACGGGGGCGCGGATCCGTACCTTATACTTCCGGCTTTTTCACGGGACCGACTCGATCAACCTCGCGGGGCAGCTGGCCGATCCGCCTTTCAGGGCTGCCGGCTCAAGGGCGCGCCCGGGCGGCCTTCAGCGCCGCCGGCGGGTCTGAACAGGGATTTCATGAATAACGGCAAGCTAGGCGCTCGACCGCGCACGTTTCAGGATCTGATCTTCACGCTGCAGCGCTACTGGTCCGATGCGGGCTGCGTGATCCTGCAGCCCTACGACATGGAGGTCGGTGCCGGTACCTTCCACACCGCGACCTTCCTGCGCTCGATCGGACCCGAACCCTGGAGCGCCGCCTATGTGCAGCCCTCGCGCCGCCCGAGCGATGGCCGCTACGGCGACAACCCGTTCCGCCTGCAGCACTACTACCAGTTCCAGGTGCTGATCAAACCCTCACCGGCCAATCTGCTCGATCTGTATCTGGGGAGCTTAAAGGCGCTCGGCTTTGATCCGCTGATCAACGACATCCGCTTTGTGGAGGATAACTGGGAATCACCGACGCTCGGCGCCTGGGGCCTGGGCTGGGAGGTGTGGCTCAACGGCATGGAGATCACGCAGCTGACCTACTTCCAGCAGGTCGGCGGCCTCGACTGCCGCCCGGTCAGCGGCGAAATCACCTATGGCCTGGAGCGACTGGCAATGTACCTGCAGGGCGTCGAGAGCATCTTCGATATCCTCTGGACCGAGGGCCCGCAGGGGCGCGTCACCTACCGGGATGTGTTCCACCAGAACGAGAGCGAGCAGTCGGCCTACAATTTTGAGCATGCCGACACCGAGGTGCTGTTCCGGCATTTTGATGAGCACGAGCGCCTGTGCACCCAGCTACTGGAAGCCAAGCTCGCGCTGCCGGCCTACGAGCAGGTGCTCAAGGCCTCGCACACCTTCAATCTGCTCGATGCGCGCCATGCGATCTCGGTCACTGAGCGCCAGCGCTTCATCCTGCGCGTGCGCACGCTGGCCCGCGGTGTGGCGCAGGCCTACTACGCCAGCCGCGAAGCGCTCGGCTTCCCGCTGCTCAAGGGGCAAGCCTCATGAGCAGCGAGAAGCGCGACCTGCTGGTTGAACTGGGCACCGAGGAACTGCCACCCAAGGCGCTGCCGACGCTCGAGCGTGCCTTCGCCGAGGGCATCACGCAGGGACTGAAGAGTGCTGGCCTCACGCACGGTGCGGTCGAATCCTTCGCCACGCCGCGACGCCTGGCGGTACGCGTGCGCCGCCTCGCCGCCCAGCAGAGTGAGCAGCAGATTCGCCGCCGCGGGCCACCGTTGCGCGCCGCCTTCGATGCCGCCGGGCAGCCGACCCGTGCGGCGCACGCCTTTGCCGAAAGTTGCGGCGTCGCGCTCGAGGCGCTGGCGCGCGAGAGCGATGCCAAGGGCGTCGAGTACCTGAGTTTCGCCGCGACGCAAAGCGGGGCTTTCACGGCGACGCTGGTGCCTGGCATCGTGCAGCAGGCGCTCGATGCGCTGCCGATCCCCAAGCGCATGCGCTGGGGTAGCGGCGAGGCGCAGTTCGTGCGCCCGGTGCACTGGCTGGTGCTGCTGTTCGGGAGCGAGGTGATCCCGGCGCGGATCCTCGAGACCACTGCGGATCAGTACACTTTCGGCCACCGCTTCATGGCGCCCAAGCGCCTGCGCCTGAGTGCGCCGGCAAGCTACGAACGCACGCTGCGCAGCCGCGGCAAGGTGATCGCGCAGTTTGCCGAGCGGCGCGAGAGCATCCACAGCCAGGTGCTGCGCCTCGCCGCAACCGCCGGTGGCCAGGCGATCGCGGGCGCTGAACTGCTCGATGAGGTCACTGCGCTGGTCGAATGGCCCGTTGCGGTGCTGGGGCATTTTGAAGCGCGCTTCCTTGAGCTGCCGCGCGAGGTGCTGATCGCAACCCTGCAGGAACACCAGCGCTATTTCGCGGTAGAAGATGCCCAAGGCGCGCTGCTGCCGTGCTTCATTACGATCAGCAATATCGAGAGTCGCGATGAGTCCATCGTGCGCGCTGGCAACGAGCGCGTGGTGCGTCCGCGGCTGGCCGATGCCGCCTTCTTCTGGGCCCAGGATCGGCGCCACACGCTGGCCTCGCGCCGGCCAGCACTCGATGCGGTCACCTTCCAGGCCAAGCTCGGTTCGATCGGCGCCAAGGTGCAGCGCGTACTGCATCTCGCCCGCTCTCTGGCGGCCCCCCTCGGTGCCGATCCGGCGCTGGTCGATGCCGCGGCCTTGAGCTGCAAATGCGATCTGCTGACCGCGATGGTCGGTGAATTCCCCGAACTGCAGGGCCTGATGGGTCGCTACTACGCGCTGGCCGATGGCGAACCGGCCGAGGTCGCTGAAGCAATCCGCGAGCACTACCTGCCCCGCGGCGCCGGCGATGCGCTGCCACGCACGCGCTCGGGTCTTGCAGTCGCGATCGCGGACAAGCTCGATACGCTGGCCGGCATCTTTGCAATCGGTCAGAAACCAACCGGCACGCGCGATCCGTTCGGCCTGCGGCGTGCCGCCATCGGCGTGCTGCGCATGATGCTCGAGGAGCATCTGGAACTTGATCTGGCGGCACTGTGCCAGCAGGCGGTCGCCGCGCAGCCCGCATCAGCGCTCAGCGCGCCGGTTGAAACAGTTTCAGCCGAGCTGCTCGGCTACATGATGGAGCGCCTGCGCTCGCAGTATCTGGAAAATGGCAGCGCTCTTACCACCGAGATGTTCGATGCCGTGCTGGCGAGCAATCCGGCCTCAGTGCTTGATTTCGATACGCGCGCCCGCGCGCTGCAGAGGTTCCTCGCGCGTCCCGAGGCCGCCAGTCTCGCCGCCGCCAACAAGCGCATTGCCAACATCCTGCGTAAGTCGCCCGCCGAAGCCACCGCGGTCGATGCGGCGCGACTCGCGGCACCCGCCGAAGCCCAGCTGCATGCCTCGCTCGAAGCACTGCGCCCGGGCGTCGAATCGGCGCTGGCTCAGCGTGACTATGCGCGCGCGCTCGATGAGCTCGCCACGCTACGCCCCGCGGTCGATGCCTTCTTTGATCAGGTGCTGGTCAATGATCCGGATGCCGGATTACGCGCCAACCGGCTGGCGTTGCTGGCGGCGCTGCGGGCGCTGTTCGGCCGGGTCGCCGATCTGTCGCGGCTTCCAGGCTGAAGCACATGCAACGGCTGCGCTCAGTCGTCTTCACCTGCTTCTTTTTCGCGTGGACGTTCTTCTACGGCATCTTCTTCTGCGTGGCCGCTGCCTGCCTGCCCTACCGCGGCCGCTTCGCGCTGGCGCGCTTCTGGGGCGTCGCGATCCTGGCGGTACTTAAAGCCACCTGCCGCCTGGGCTATCGCATCGAAGGCCTCGAGAATCTGCCCGAGGGCAATCACATCGCGCTGATGAAGCACTCCTCGAGCTGGGAGACCTTTGCGCAGACCGTGATCCTGCCCCCGCAGGTGTGGGTGCTCAAGCGCGAGCTCACGTGGATACCCTTTGTCGGCTGGGGAATCCTGCTGCTGCGCTCGATTGCCGTGAATCGTGGCGGCGGCGCCTCGGCCGTACGCCAGGTGGTCGATCAGGGTCGTGCGCGCCTCAAGGATGGCCTGTGGGTCGTGGTGTTTCCGGAAGGCACGCGCATGCCGCCGGGCGAGACGCGCCGCTACGGCGCGAGCGGCGCACTGCTCGCCGCCGAGACCGGCCGGCTGATCGTGCCGATTGCCCACGATGCAGGCTACTACTGGCCGCGGCGCGGACTGCTCAAGCGCGCCGGCACGATCCGGGTGCGTATCGGACCACCGATCGTGGCCGCGGGACGCGATGCGCGTGAAATCAATGCCGAGGCTCAGGCATGGATCGAGGCGCACTCGACCCGCCCGGGTTAGAATTCGGAAACTGGTACCCTATATATAGAGTGAGGCCGCAATGGCAGCGCGCAAATCAACCCACCAGCCTTCGATGAGCGATGCGGCCGTCAAGGCCAAGACCGGCAAAGACTGGGCGGCGTGGTTCAAGCTGCTCGATGCCGCCAAGGCCCAGAAGCTCGAGCATCGTGCGATTGTCATGCTGCTCTCAAAAACTCACGGTCTGCCGGGCTGGTGGCGCCAGATGGTGGCGGTGGAATATGAACGCGCTCGTGGGCTGCGCGAGGTTCATCAGAAGACCGATGGGTTTTCGGTTTCGGCATCCAAGACCGTGGCCGTGGCGCTATCCCGACTCTATCGCGCGAGCGCGACCGACGCTGCGCGCAAGCGCTGGTTCCCTGCTGGCACTTTCATCGCAAGCTCGGTGACTACAGATAAGTATGTGCGTGGCTCCTGGAACGTCGGCGCGCGACTGGAATTTGGTTTCTACGCCAAGGGGAGCGGCAAGGCACAGATCACCGTGCAGGTCAGCAAGCTGGCCTCAGCGCGCGAGGTCGAACGTGAGCGGGTGGCGTGGAAAGCGGCGCTGGCCGCGCTCGAGAAGCAACTTAACCCAGCCGCCTGAAACTCGCGCTCGCTCAGTGCCGCAGGCGCAAGCGCGGCATGACCTGGTGCTCGAGCCAGTTGCGCAGCTCCGCCAGCTTCAGCGTCTCCTCGCGCATCGCTGGCCCCAGGCCGTGCTTCCAGCACAGGTGCCGGTCGCGCGGGTCCTGCGTCAGCGCCCGCAGCTCGGCGACGAACAGATCGCGCTCGGCGGCGGTGGCGAATAATCCCTCATCGAGCAGCACCTGATCGTAGCGCAGCGCAGTAGCCGCGATCTCAGCGAAGCTGTATTCAGGATGGTACTGCACGCCCCAGAAGGTGCCGCGACCGTGGCGCATTTCCAGCGCCTGCAGACCCATCTCATTCGTGGCCAGTGCGATGGCGCCGGCAGGCAGCTGCTCGATCTCATCGCTATGCACGGTGATCGCCTCGTACACCGCCGGCTTGCCGCTGAACATCGGGTGCTCCCGGCCGGCGCTATTGAGTTCGATGCGCCGTCCGAAACCAAACTCGCGCCCGCGCGGATTGCGCCGCACACGGCCACCGGCCGCGGTCACCGCCACCTGCATGCCCCAGCAGCTGCCGAAGAAGGGCACGCCGCTCTCGAGTACGGCGCGCGCGAGTTCGATCTGCCGCTCGATGTGCGCGCCGCCGTCGTAGACGTTGAGCGCCGAGCCGGTCATCGCCACACCATCGTAATCGGCAAGTGCGGTGCCGTCGCTCCAATGCACCTCGCCATCGGCGGGCCGCACGATATCGCAGCGCAGCGCTGCCAGGCCCTGCAGCACCCTGGCATAGCCCTCACCCGAGGGCTGGCCACCGGCCGCCACCTGCTTCTCGCGCGTCGCGGCGCGATTGCCATCGATGATCAGTATGCGTGCATCGTTCATGTGTTTTACGAGCGCGTTGCCTGCACCTCGCCGCGACTCCCGGCAGCTACGGCGCCAACGGAACCGCACGACCCTGCTGGAGCAGCAGCGCCCGCAGCCGATCGGGCCGGTCTGTGATTATGCCATCGACGCCCTGTGCCAGCAGGTTCGCCATGTCGGCCGAATCATTGACGGTCCAGGGCACGACCCGCAGATTCAGGGCGTGCGCCTCGGCAACACGAGCCGCGCTCAGATCGCGGAATTCGGGGGACCAGGTTCCTGCACCTACCGCCTTGACGAGGCGCGGCACGGAGTCGCCGTGATCCGAAGGTTTAAGACCGCCCAACCACGGCGAGGGCTGTGCCGCACCGAGCTGGATCGTGTCCTCACCCGGCTGCTGATCCGTCAGGGCCGCAGTGGAGACGCCCGGAATCTCCCGGTGCACCGCGTGCAGCACGCGCCAGTCGAAGGATTGGATATTGACCAGCGCGGCACTCGCGGTCACCTCAAGGTCGCGCTTCAGGCACTGCACGAACGGCTCGGGCGCCATTGTGAGCTCAGGCTGTTCGGGAAAAATCTTGACCTCGATGTTCACGTGCACTTGCCCCTGGCCGCGCTCGCGCACCAGCGTCAGAACCTCGGCAAGCCGCGGTATGTGCTCGCCGTCCACCGGCTGCTGATCAGGAAATTCGGCGGCCAGCGTGCTGCCGGGCCGGATCCGGCCGACATCGAAGTGCTGCAATTGCGCGTAGGTCAATGACCAGATCGGGGCTCCGGCGGCCTCGAGGAAGTGGCCCTGCTCATCGCGCGTGTGCGCGGCGCTCAGCCTTGGGTCGTGCGAGACCACGACGATGCCATCGCGGGTCACGCCACAATCCAACTCAAGGGTCGACACGCCAAGCTCAATGGTGCGTGCAAACCCGGCCAGCGTATTTTCCGGCCACAATCCGCGCGCTCCGCGGTGGCCCTGCAAGTCAAACAAAATTCAAGATCTCCAGAAAATGAACCGTCGCATCACCAAGGGGCGGCGAAGTATGCCAGCTCGGCGAGGATCGGGACCAGATCGATTCGGCGGTTTGGCTACAGGCGATCGCGCTCGTACCACCAGAGCGCGCCGCTGCCGATGGTTGTCAGCAGCACCACACCGACCAGCAGCAGGAAGACCGAATTCACCCCAGCAGTCTGCTTGAGCCAGCCGATCACCGGCTCCTGCACGATCGGACCGACCGACCCCAGGCCGTTGATGATACCGGCAGCGAGCGCGGCCTGGCTGCGGCTACCGGCATCCATCGCGCAGGCACCAGAGACCAGCGAATCCGGTCCCATCGCCATGAACCCGATCAGTCCCAGCAATATGACGAACACGCTCACCGAGGTGAGCCCCACGAGCCACAACAGCGTAGTCGAGATCAGGCAGCCGAGGATCATCCAGAAGATCACCGGCGTGCGGCGCGAGCCGGCGATGCGATCGGACCAGACGCCGCCCACGATCACACCCACGAAGCCGATCCAATCGAACGCCGTCGAGAGGTAGCCAGCGAGGGTGGCGGAGAGGTGGAACTGCTCGCTCAGGATCAGTGCCGACCAGCTGTCGAGTGCGTAACGGAGAAACTTGAGGCCAAAGTAAATCAGCCCTAGCGAGATGATCAGTCCGATCCAGCCGGCCGGCAGTGGCGTCGCAACCTTCTTGCCGCCAGCGGGTGTCGCCACGGCATCGGCTTCGGCGGCATCCTGCAGCGAGAGCCCTACAGACTCGGGGCGTTCGCGCGCCAGCACTGCAAACAGCACCGTCAGCACCAGTAGCGCGATGCTGGCACCGAAAAAGGACCAGGCCATACCGAGCCACCAGAGCAGGAAAGCGGCCAGGCTTTTGCCGGCGATCGCACCAAACTGATAGCAGGTGCCCCAGATGCCAAACAGCGTGCCGCGCTCGGAGCGCAGCGTCCAGTTGGCGAATAAGCCGACGTTGTGCGGCCAGCCGGTCGCCTGGGCAAAGCCCTGTATGCCCATCGCCACGCACATCCACACAAAGCCACTGGCCTGATGCGCATCGACCAGCCACCCCAGCCACAGGTTGCAGGCCGCCGCGACCGTCATGCCATACAGCAGCACGGTGCGGCTCTTCAGGTGCCGGCCGAGCCACGCGGCCAGGAACTGGCCCAGCATGTAGGTGATGAGGTAGATGGTCCACGGGTAGGCCACCTGCAGATCATCGAGGCCGAAGCGCTCTTTCAGTGGCCCTTTCACGACCGCATAGATCTTGCGTACCAGGTAAAAGCCGAAGTACGACATCCAGGTGGCGGTGAACACCTGTGCCCGATAGCGGCGCAGCAACGCCGATTGCGGGGCGTTCATGCCGGGCGCCTCAAGGACAGATCGCCGCTCGCCGAGGACAGCTGCGCCCAGAAGTTTGCTGGCAGGTCGCGGTAGTCACGCATCGTCGCCGTGGCCAGCGGCGTGTTCTCGGCCACATCACCAGCGCAGCAGGTGACGAACATCGAGCGCATGCCGGCGGCCTGCGCGGCCAGCAACCCGGCGCGACTGTCTTCGAATACGAGCGACTCATCAGGCTCGATGCCAAGTTCCCGGGCCGCGCGCAGAAAGCCCTCCGGGTCCGGCTTGCCATGGCTGACATCATCGCCGCCGATTCGCGCCCGCGGATTAACGAGCCCATCGGCCCCGAGCATCTTGAGGAAGCGGTCGATCACGGAGCGCGGGCTCGAGGAGACGACCGCGAGCTTGAGCTGCTGGGCTGCGGCCGCCTGCAGCGCTTCGGGCGCCCCGGGGATGGGCTTGACCACCTGGGTGGCGAGGTTCCACTCGGCCAGCAGCTCGGCGGTCAGTTCAGCAGCCGACAGCTCGATTGGTGTCAGGGCGCGGATCAGCTCGGCCACATGCATCCAGGTGCGGCCGCGCGTCTCACGCAGCGGCAATCTGAATTTCTGGACGCCGTGGCGGGCAACGACGGCGCTGATCGCCTGATCGGTTTGCGGCTCACTGTCGATGAGCGTCCCATCCAGATCAAAGAGCAGCGCCCGCACGCATCTGAACTGGCTCACCTTACGCTCACCTCGCCTGTGAAAATTCAGCGTGGCAGCGGTGCTGCGCGCCTGATTGGAAGCCCGCCATCATGGTGCATTAATTTCCGGGGACTGTCACTTCAACGCAGCATCTCCGGGCTGCATGAACGGCTGATGACGCCGGCAGCACGCAGTGCGCGCGTGCTTACCAGGGCAGAGAATAAGTCTTGGTGTTGCAGAAGCTCTTCATCGCCTCCAACACGCCTTCCTTGTAGCCAAGGCCCGAGTCCTTGATGCCGCCGAAGGGCGTCATCTCGAGCCGGTAGCCGGGGACTTCGCGGACATTGACGCTGCCGACATTCAATTCGCGCACGAAGCGGGTGATCAGATCGAGCCGGTTGGTACACAGCGCCGAGGACAGGCCATAGGCCGTGCCGTTGGCGATGGCGATCGCTTCCTCGACCGTATCAAAGCGGATCACCGGTGAGACCGGTCCGAAGGTCTCCTCGCGCACGACAGTCATCTGTGGTGTGACCTGATCGATGACGGTTGGTGAATACAGCGCGCCACGACGCACGTTCCCGACCAGCAGCCTGGCACCCTGCGCGATGGCTTCGTTCACGAGCGCCTCGAAGCGGCGCGCGGAGCGCTCATCAATCACCGTGCCCATGTCCATCGCAGGATCCAGCGGATCGCCGTACTTGATCGCCCGGGTCTTCTCGACCAGCAGCTCAACGAACCGGTCTGCGATGGGGCGTTCGACCAGGATGCGTTTGATCGCAGTACAGCGCTGGCCCGAGTTCTTGTAGGAGCCGCTGGCCGCAAGCGTTGCCGCCTCTTCCAGATCCGCATCCTTAAGCACGATGATCGGATCGTTGCCGCCAAGCTCAAGCACCTGGCGCTTGTAGACCGCTTTGGCGGCGATGTACTTGCCGATGGCCACGCCGCCGGTAAAGGTCACCAGATCCACATCGGGACTGGTCAGCAACTCATCGGCGATTTCGGCCGGATCGCCGGTGACTACGGAGAGCATCGCTGGCGGGAGCCCGGCCTCGTAGAGGATGTCGGCCAGCGCAAAGGCTGTCAGCGGCGTCTTCTCGCTCGGCTTGAGCACCATCCGGTTGTTGGTTGCGACGGAGGGGGCCACCTTGTGGATCACCTGGTTGAGCGGGTGGTTGAAAGGCGTGATCGCACTGATCGCGCCCAGCAGCGGTTCGCGCAGCGTGTACACCTTGCGGCTCTTGCCGTGCGCAGTCAGGTCGCAGGAGAAGATGCTGCCATCATCCACCAGCGCCTGGTTGGCGGCGAACAGCAGCACATCGGAGGCCCGGCCGACCTCGTACAGGGAGTCCTTGAGACACAGGCCCGATTCCAGGGTGATCAGGCGTGCGAGTGCCGCACGACGCGAGGCGACGATCGCGCCGGCCTTCATCAGCACCTGGTAGCGATCATGGCGGGTCAGGCTCGAGCGGTAGCCCCTGGCAATCTGCAGCGCCTGGCGCACCTGGGCAGGCGTGGCTTTGGGTACCGTGCCGACGAGCGCGCCAGTATAAGGATGGCGCACGTCGATCACGCGCTCGCCCGCCACCTTCTCGCCGGCGATCCGCAGCGACTCGCGCAGCGGCGCGGCACTCGCCTTCGGGTCAGCATCAGTGGACATCGAAGACTCCTG
>Ga0302325_10003965_pt1 | contig 34484 bp, 27 predicted proteins | sample Palsa_T0_2_FD_201948 | JGI IMG/M metagenome (GOLD analysis project Ga0302325, IMG submission 201948) | Peat permafrost microbial communities from Stordalen Mire near Abisko, Sweden - Palsa_T0_2 | ecosystem: Environmental > Terrestrial > Soil > Palsa > Peat permafrost | place: Sweden: Abisko...
GATGAAAAGGTAAAAAATACCGAAGCTTCGAGGCAAAATCCCGGAGAAAAACGAATCAAGTTGTGCAACAGTCAGTGCTTTGCCCTGCCTTGCTACACTTGGGCCATGCAGGATGAACTGGAGTTTCGGCGTGCGGCGGAGAAGGCCCTCGAGCAGCTCAAGAAGCACCTGATCGCGCGCGAGGAAGAAGACGAAGCCGGCTTCGAAGTCGAAGAACAGAATGGCGTCCTCAACGTCTCCTTTGAAGAGCCTCCGGCCAAATTCGTCATCACGCCGAACACGCCTGTGCGGCAGATCTGGATCTCCGCACTCTCCACGAGCTTCAAATTGGATTGGGACGGCAAGGCGGCCGCGTTTGTGCTGCCACGGACTGGCGAGTCCCTTGAGCCGCTCGTCGACCGGCTGATTCAACAGAACGGGCAGGAAAAGACGGCAGGCTAACGATAGAGAGCGTCAATAGGTGAGCGCTTCTCGCTTGCAAAGGCACGATCTGCGTAGAAGACGCGCGGGGTTCGGTCCGACGTGGCCGCCGGACCGCCCACACTTGCCTACTTCAGCTGATAGATCGCTTGTAGTTCCTTGTCTGCCAGGGCCGGCGGCAGCGGAGCATACGAGAGTGCCTCGACTTCGCCTTCACCCGATTTCACGATCCAGCTCAACATGTCCTTCAGCACCACACGATTCGCCGCATTGCCTGAGGCCGCGGGAACCAGGAGGTAAGTGAAGCTGGAGATTGGATATGCATTCGCACCGGGTGCATTGGTGATGGAGACCCGGTAGTCCGCGGGCATCTGCTTGATGCTTGATGCTGCTTCCGTCACACCCGGGATCGAAGCCGTGACCCAGTTCCCTGCGGCGTTCTTCACCGCGCCAAAGGCGATGTGGTTCTTCAAAGCATCGATCAGATCCACGTAGCCAATCGCGCCGGGCAACTGACGCACCAGCCCAGCGACGCCGGGATTCCCTTTGCCGGCCACGCCCACAGGCCAGCTAAGCGCGGAGCCCTTTCCTGGTCCATCGGCCCATTCCTTGCTCACCTTGCTCAGGTAATCGGTAAAGATGAAAGTGGTGCCGGAGCCATCGGAACGGTGCACCACGATGATCTTCTGGTCAGGCAGCTTGGCGCTGGGATTGTCCTTCGCAATGCGCCCGTCATTCCAGTTGGAAATCTTCCCGAGGTAGATGTCGGCCAGCACGTCCGGGCTGAATCGAAGTTCGGTTACGCCGGGCACGTCGAAAATCGGAACAACGGCTCCCATCACAGTAGGAAAGTGAAGGAGCTTGATCTTCGACGACGCCAGCATATCGTCGGTCATGGGCATGTCCGAGGCCCCGAAGTCGACGAGACCAGCCGTGACCTGCTTGATGCCGCCGCCGGAACCGATGGCCTGATAGTTGACTTCAACGCCGGGATGCGCGGCGCTGTACTCACTGAACCACTTTGAATAGATAGGGTACGGGAATGTTGCGCCCGCCCCGGTCAGCTTCTGCGCCTGAGCTGAGCTCAGAGTTAAAACCGACAGTCCAACAGCGATCAAAGTCTTTTTCACGGATAGCTCCCTTGCACAATTGGTGCCGGAACTGATTCTCTACGCGAAATGTTACGGGGGGTTTAACAAATGGTCCGAATCGTCGCCGGTCGCATGAATGCCGACCATTTACGGCCTATTCACTCATCTTCGGCGCCAATTCTCGCGCACGATGGCAAGAAGTCGAATGCGCCTAACGCAAGCAGATTGAGAAACTGCCCTCAATCCGCTGCACGCGATGCCGCCGCAGCCGGTTCCGTGGTTTCGCCCGAGCCATGCGGCTTAGGTGCGAGCGGCAGTGTGAAATGAAACGCCGCGCCCGCGCCCAATTCGCTTTCGGCCCAGATGCGTCCGCCGTGCGCCAGCACGATGTGTTTCACAATGGCGAGTCCGAGGCCAGTGCCACCCGATTCGCGCGAGCGCGCCTTATCCACGCGATAAAAGCGCTCGAAGATGCGCTCCAAATGCTCCGAAGCAATGCCGGGGCCAAAGTCCTGAACGAAAAACTCGACCTCGCCTTCCAGTAGCCGCGCCCCGACAAGGACGCGCTGGCCAGCCTTCCCGTATTTGACCCCGTTCTCAATCAGGTTGCCGAATACCTGGTTCATCGCGTCGGGATCGGCCATGACCGCAGCATCGGGCGCACCGGCCGACTGCAGTTCGATCTCGGAATCCACAACAATCCCCCCCAGCGACTCGATCGCATCCTGCACCAGCGCGCTGGATTTGATGGGTTGCAATGTCAGCTTGTAATCGGGGCTCTCCACGCTTGCCAGTGCCAGCAGATCTTCCGTCAGCCGGTTCATACGGCTCGCGTTCTTATGGATGATCCCGAGAAACTCGCGCGTGGTCTCCGGACTAGGCTTCACCTCCTCAACAAGCGTTTCTACGTAGCCCTGGATCGACGTCAGCGGAGTGCGCAGCTCATGGCTGACGTTGGCAATGAAATCGCGCCGCGACTTCTCCGCAGCTTCAATGCGCGTCACATCGTGCAACACGGCGATTGCTCCACCCGAAGGCAACGGTGCTGCACTGATCTCAAAGATGCGTCCCGACGCAAGCGAACTAGCTCGACCGAAGCGCACTTCCCCATCGTGTAGTGCGCCTCGAATGCAAGCCAGCAGATCCGGATCGCGCACCGAGTGAACCAGCGGACGCCCAGGGCGAATCTGCGTCCCGGCAATGCGCTGCATCACCGCGTTCGACCAGCGAACCTGCCCCTCCGGCGTAATCGCAACAACGGCCTCCTGCATGGAGTCGAGCATCGTCGCAAGTTCGTGCCGGCGGCTCTCGATCTCGGCAAAACTCTGTCCCAGCCGCTCGGCAGTCTGGTTCAACGCACCTTCCATCGCCGACAGTTCGTCGCTGCCGGCAACATCGAGTCGGGCGCTCAGATCGCCCTGCGCAATCCGCCGCGCGAAGGCCACCACGCGCTGCAACCGCGCTGTCACTCCGCTCGCCGCCCACGCCGCCAAGGGCAGTGCCACGGCAAGCGCGATCAGGCCCGACCAGAGCGATTCCCGATCGAGAAAATGCCGTGTTGTACCCGCAGTTTGCCCCACGAAGCGGCGCAAGATCAATTCCATGGCCACTGTCTGGAAGACCAGCAGCAGGACGAACAGTCCCATCAGCTTGAAAAATACTTTGCGGGTCACTTGGGGGCCTGCTCATCCGGGCTCATACCCTGGGCCTTAATCGGTCTTGGGGATCTCGAATCGGTAGCCCGCGCCTCGCACAGTTTTCAAATAGCGCGGATTCTCGGGATCGACTTCGATTTTCTCACGGATACGGCGCACATAAACATCGACGGAACGCGGGGTCACGAACCGCGCGTCACCCCATACGGCATCGAGCAGGTGGTCGCGGCTGAAGACCCTCCCAGGATGACGCGCCAGGTAATCGAGCAGACGAAATTCCGTTGCCGTGGTCGTCGTCAGCTCGCCGCGCACCTTCAATTGCATCGCATTCGCGTCGATAATCACTTCTTCAAAGCTGATGATCGACGGAGTCGTGGGCCGCTCGAACCGGCGCAATACTGCCTTGACGCGCGCCACCAGTTCTCGCGTGGCAAATGGCTTGGTGATGTAATCGTCGGCTCCAAGTTCCAACCCCAGAACCCTGTCGTTTTCTCCCGCACGTGCGGTCAAAAAAATGATAGGAATCGTCGACAGGCCGTTGTGGCTCCTAAGCCTGCGGCAAACATCCAGGCCATCCCCGCCCGGCACCATGATGTCGAGAAGAAAAAGCGCCGGCGGCTGCCGTTCGGCGTCCGGAATCAGGTTGGAGGGGGTAGGAAACACCCGGGTCAAAAAGCCCGCCGCTTCCAGGTGATGCTGCACCAGCCTCGAAATATCAGTGTCGTCTTCCAGTACAAATACGGTTTGGCTCAACCGGTCTGCCCCTCGCTCGGCGGCCTGTTGAATTTCAGTTGCAAGGGCCGCACAGAACCGTTACAGCGGTTCTCCAATTGCCTTACTCAGAAACCGCAAATGCCAAGTGGCTTTTTCCTTAAGGAAAAGCCACCTTCTCAGAATTCACCAGGGCAAGTGCTTTGGAGAACTGCTCTAACAGACTAATTCAGAGGGGCAAAGAGAATGCAAACGTTTGATGAATTCGGGCCCTGTGCTGATGACGAATCGAGGTTTAGTCCGGTCCCGCCGCAGACGCGGAATCCGCCAGCGCTTGGAAGCTCGGACCAGCCGGCCCGCCTTGCAAAGGCGATTCGCCGCGCGATCCCCCTTGTTTCTGCTCGCGGCGGTTTCGCTTCTTGCGCACCTCATCCACGGCCACAAGAATCAGGGCAGTAAAAGTGACCGCGAGCAAGGCTATCGCCGGCAACCCGTGCAGCTGATCAAGGCCATCCGAATTGAAATCCCCATAAAGCAGCGCGAGCCCGACAAACACAAAGAAAATATGCGCGCAGAAGACCCGCAGCGACGCCTTTCCCAGAGTCGGAAACGGCTCGATGGCCACGATACGCAGAACATACTTCCTCAGCCAATAAAAGAAGACCGCGAAAGCGATCAGATTCACAACCCGCAGCGGCCCGATCTGCCACTTATCCAGCTGAATCGCCAACGCCTGGGTCGTCAGTTGCGGGCCGAGCCACCCATAGCGAATCCCGATAAAGAAGACACAAGTCGCCGCGGACAGGCCGGCCATCCACCCCGGAAGCGGCCGAAACGGCTCTCGCTCCATCGCGCTTCTTGACCCGATCCATAGACCCACCGCCCAAACCGCCTGCCAGGCAAAAAGATTAAAGGCGCCCGTCTCCTGCAGCGGAATCTTGAGATGCGTCGCGTGGACGACCCAGTTATGCACCAGGTCGCGCAGCCCGAACTGCGCCAGCATCCAAAAAAAGCCACTCACCAGCAGAATCTTGCGCCACCCAAACCGCACTGACGCCGAAAGAATCATGGGCGTGAAGAATAGAAAGGTGACGTACATCGGAAGGATGTCCAGAAGCGGCGGGCAGTAGAGCAAAAGCACCGACCCCAAGATTGCCGCTTTTGGATGGGCAAGATAAAAGTCGAGAAGGTTGACCAGTGCGGCCTTATGCGTGTGAACCGCAAATGAAGCCACGATTGTGAAGGCGAAGGCCAGCATCAGCAGGTGATAACCGTAGATCTTGAAGGAGCGCTTCCATAGTTTTGAGCGAGCATTCCCTGGGTCCAGCACAAACTCGCGGATGTAGAGTCTGCCCACCAGCAGAGCTGAAATGAAAACAAATCCCTCCGCAGATGAAATGAAGCCAAAGGGTTGGTTCACAAAGTCGCTGAAGCGCGTAGGAAGATGCGTCAGCGTCATCCAGACAAGGAAGAGCCCGCGCAAGGCATCGAGTTCGGGTCGACGTTCGAGCTTGTGCACCATCGTGTGTTATCGCATCGGCGCCGGGGAAGGTCGCTCGAGAAAGACTTACTTCTCCATTAGACGCCATCTTTGCGCCCGAGACTCGGTGCGCAAGCAGAGATTTCTGGACGACGCATTCAAACTCAAACGAATGCCTCGACTTTTACTTGACTCCGCCTGCCATTCTCTGCAAAACTCCGAGCGCGTATCCAAAAAAAACGCGGAATTCCTCCCCACTCCAGTGGCCGCGAAGTACTCCCTCGATTCCTTGATTGGTAGGATGCGCACTGCTCCCGCCTTGGTGGCGCGGAGACATGAAACAGCGGAGGAATTATGAAGAAATATGTTGCGGAATTGGTAGGCACTTTCGTCCTGGTGCTATTCGGCTGCGGAACTGCCGTGGTCGCGGGCGATAAAGTCGGCATCCTCGGCATCGCATTTGCGTTTGGATTCGCCCTCATCGGCGCGGCTTATGGAATTGGGCCCATCTCCGGCTGCCACATCAATCCAGCGGTGAGCCTGGGTGTGTGGACCGCCGGTCGCATGAAGACCACAGACATGCTCGGCTACTGGGTCGGGCAATTCGCAGGCGGCATCCTCGCCGCCTGGGTGCTGTCCCTCATCATTGGCGGAGTGGGCGGCGGCTACAACATCGCTGCGAGCGGTCTCGGCCAGGACGGCTGGGGCGCCGGCTACCAGGGCGAATACAACCTGACCTCGGCCATCGTCTTCGAGTTCGTGGCAACTCTCATTTTTGTTGTGGTCATCCTGGGTGCAACACAGAAGGCGGCTCCTGCTGGCTTCGCCGGCCTCGGCATCGGCATCACCCTGGTTGTCATCCACATCTTCGGCATTCACATCACCGGCGTCAGCGTGAACCCCGCGCGCAGCTTTGGTCCAGCTTTATTGGTTGGCGGCAAGGCGCTCTCCCAGGTTTGGCTCTTCTTGCTCGTACCGAGCGTGGCCGGCGTAGTGGCAGGCTTGCTCTTCCGCACCAAGGCCCTCGAAGCCGAAGAACCCATGCCGGAAATCAGAAACCGCCGCGCAGTCGAAAACGAACTCGCGGTCTAGGTCTCTGACCGTTTGTTGTTGTACCGATCTTGGGTGCCCCAGGTCTCGATTCTGAGACCTGGGAGAGCACGAACCCAAGAAAGAATTCGCGCGGCTTAGAGAACCAGTAGCTACGCTCGCGCAACAAACCGCAGCCGCACATAGTCGGCAATCCAGTTCCCGTCCTCATTGCGAAGAGCCGGGGCGAGCAGCGCCGTGGTCTCTGCAACCACTGTCTCGCGGAGTTCCTCCGGCAAGCTGTCCAGCACACCGCGCCGAAATGTTCGCAACCAATCCGCCATCCCTCCCTCGGGAAGCGGTGTCGGCCGCGGAATCAGCTCGATCCGCTCCACCCGGAAACCGGTCCTCGCAAGCCGTTTCGTGTACGCCTCGGGTGTTGGATAGTAGTTCACTTCGCTCTCAAGATCGCCATGTCCATAGCGCGCCAGCACGGCAGTTAGCGCCACAAGAATAGCCGCAACATTCCCGTGCCCGCCCATCTCCGCAACAAAACGCCCGCCGGGCCGCAACACGCGATGCACCTCGTCCAACATGGCGTCCTGCCCGCGCACCCAATGCAACACCGCATTTGAAAACACTGCATCAAACTCGTCATCCCCGTACGGCAATGACTCTGCGCTTGCTTCATCCACTGCGATCCCACGGGCGCGCGCCGCGGCAGCCATATTCGGCGAGGCGTCCACTCCCTGCACAAGAGCGCCGGTTGCCGCGAGCCGTTGTGTGAGCTGCCCATCGCCGCAGCCAAGATCGAGAATGTGCTCCCCTGGTTGCGCCGCCAGCCATTCCACCACCCCGCCCGCCAGCCCATGCACAAACGCGCCGTTCTTCTCATATGCCTGCGTATCCCATGTCTGCGCCACAAGCACCTCCAGCACCAGTCTCGGCGGATCAGCAATATAAAGCAAAGTTATTCTATTTTGGATTTGGATAAGCAGAATTTATGACGCCAAACCGCTTCGCATTCGCCGCTAAATCGACTGCACGGGCAGAAGCGTCAGGTCGTCCACTAGTCCCACTTCCTTCTGCACAAAAGGCTCGCCGTACTTCACGCCCGCAAGCAAACCATAATGCCGTGCCTCCGCGAACGTTCGCTCGCGAATCTCTTCCTCGGGAACAAAGAGTCCGCCGCCGACAGCCTGATTCGCATACTGCGATTGGTAGGCCATCAGCGCGGCGTGGCGCTGCTCAATGAATGGCGTGATGTCCACGACAAAGCTGGGGCGCACATCGGCGTAGAGGCTGGCATAAACAATTTTGAACGGCCGATGCGGTGCAGTTCCAGTTTCAATCTTTGCCAACCCCGCGAGAAAACACGCCTCGTATCCCAACGCAGCCGTGATCGCATGGTCAGGATGCCGCGCCTGCCAGTACGGGAGAATCACGACCCGAGGACGCACCTCCCGGAGCACGCGCGCAATCTTGATGCGATTTTCAAGCGTGTTCTCGACCGCCCCATCCGTCAGATCGAGCGCCGTGCGCCAACCAACGCCTAACAGCTTCGCTGCTTCAGCCGCTTCGCGCTCACGCTCTTCTGCCGTACCGCGCGATCCGGCCTCGCCACGTGTCAAATCGAGAATCGCGGTGTGCAAACCGCGCGCCGCCATGCGCAACAGCGTCCCGCCGCATGTCTGTTCCACATCGTCGCGATGCGCTGCGATCGCCAGCACATCGGCCTGCGGAACATCGGGAGCAGCAGCCATTCGATTAGTAAACGGTGTTGTTGGAGTCTGTGGTGGCGTCCATAAAAGCCACATCCCAAGCCGTGCCGGTCACGGTCACGTATTGGTTGTTGATGGACGAACCGTCTGTCGTGCTGAAGATGTACACCTGCCCACCCTGCGCGACATAGACCTTGTGATATCCTTCGACATTCGCAATGCCGGTCGCATCGCCAAGATAAGGCTCAAGCATCGTCACCGAGTTGGTTGACGTGTTGTACATCGTGAGGCAGCCATATGGCTGTCCGGTATTAAAGCGTTCGCCGTTGTTGCACTTCGTCATGCCAATCCAGAGCGTATTATCGTCGGCAAGAATCAAGCGGCTCACCGCGCCCGGCGCACCATCGCTGATGGAAACGGGGCTTCCCGCCGTGTTATTCGCGAGATTCAATACGGTCAGATTGCCCGTGAAAAGTCCGTCCGGCGAAAGCTGCTGACCGGCAACATACATCGTCGAGCCTGTGACGAGTGCGTTGCTGGCGCCGCCGGGAACAGGAATCGTCGTGATCGTGCCGGTCACCGGCAGCGTCCCCGACTGCTGGCCGGTAAGAAAGATCATCGGCGCCACCGGAAGCAATGAAACTGAAGCCACAGAGCCGCCGCACTCCGGTCCGCAATTCAGGACGTAGGCTGTACCACCATCCGCTGAGAACACAGCCTTGACCGGCCGATCAAAAGTCAGTGGCGCTCCGTACGCATTTCCTGTCGCATCGGTTGCATCGGGACTTTGCGCCTGGAACAGGCACCAGAGCGGTGCATTCTGCGGCTCGCAATCGACGGCAGCCTTCGGCCATGTGCTCGACCCACCCGAATATGCGACGGTCTGCGCGGCTGTTAGCTGCCTCGGATAGTAGACGTAGTTCGCGTTCTGCACAAACGCCAGCACCGTCGTACCGCCGGGATCCACGCTGACGCGATAGATGCCCGGAAGGCCGAGCGAGACCACCGCGCCTGTACTCTGATTCACCATGGTCAAAACGTGCGCAGCTTGCTGTGCGGCAATAATGTAAGTCTGATTGCGCGTGATAAAGATGCTGGAAGAGGTACCGCTCAATCCCTTCACGGCTCCGGTCGAACTTTCCTTCGCGTAGTTCACGGGCGTAAAGCTGCCGTCACCCGAACCGTACACCGCCCCAAGCTGCTCTTCGGGCATGTTCTGAATACTGACGGGAAGCGCTCCCGAATAGCCCGAGATCGAATAGGTCACCCTTGTGTTGTTGTACTTGTAGCGCGTGTCATAGAAGGCATCGACAATCTGCAAAGCACCCTTGGTGAGAGCGCTCGGATTCTGAATCGCAATGAGCACACGCGTCGTCAGCCCGCTCGGTGGAAGCTGGCGACCTGCAAAGAAGGTTGTTGAACCACATCCGGCCACCGCGGCTGCAACCACCAGGGCTCCAGCGGCACTTAACCAAAGACTTCTCTTCTTCAAAATCCCTTACCTCTAGGGTTACAGCGATTCCACAATTGCTGTAACCCGGAATCGCTGCTCTAAAGTGGCTTTTCCCTTAAGGAAAAGCCACCCCGCACGATGCCTGACAGGGCACGCATATTGTGGAACCGCTTTAGTGCGGAGCATACCGCAGCCGTAACGTAAACAAATGGATGGCGATTGCCGCATCACCGAACGCCGCCTGCTGCATCGTCCGGAATCGATTCCTACACCTCTATTGACTCCCGAAGTATAACAAAGCAACCCGCACTGCTGGCATCGTGGCCCGGGGTGCCGTAGCATGGCAGAGGAATGCCAAAGTTCGCCGACATCTTCGCCAGCCGTCCCGTGCTTGCCGATGGCGCCATGGGCACCGTGCTCTACGGCCGCGGTATCTTTATCAATCGTTGCTATGACGAACTGAACCTCTCCGATCCCAACCTCATCCTCTCGATTCATGAAGAGTATTTGCAGGCGGGCGCAGAAATCGTCGAGTCGAACACCTTCGGCGCAAACCGCTTTCGGCTTGCACGTCATGGCCTGGCCGCGAAGGTCGGCGAGATCAATGCCGCCGGTGTGCGCCTGGCGCGCCAGGCAGTGGAACATTTGCGCGACAAGCAAGCCGGCGACGCGTGGGTCGCGGGATCCGTGGGCCCGCTCGGCGTTCGCCTCGAACCGCTCGGCAAGACCGGTCTCGATGAAGCCCGCGCGGCCTTTGCTGAACAGATTCGCTCCTTGGCCGAGAGCGGCGTGGACTTCCTCTCCATAGAAACCATGCCCGCGCTCGATGAGGCCCGCCAAGCCTTGATTGCAGCTCTCGAGACCGCTCCGCATTTGCCGGTTCTGGTCATGGTTACCGTCGACGACGAAAGCAACTGCCTCGACGGCTCGTCGCCCGCACAGGCCGCCGCGCTGCTGACGGAATGGGGCGCGGACGCAATCGGAGTCAATTGTTCCACCGGCCCATCCACAGTGCTCACCGCTCTCGAAGCCATGCGCGGCGCCACTACACTGCCGCTGGCTGCGATGCCCAACGCGGGTATGCCCCGCGCCATCGAAGGCCGGAACATCTATCTCTGCTCGCCGGAGTACATGGCCAGCTTTGCGCGCAAAGCTATCGCTGCGGGCGCGCAATTTGTCGGCGGCTGCTGCGGCACAACGCCCAATCACATTCGCGCCATGCGCTCGGCCATGCGCGCTATTGACGCGCAAGCCCGCATCGCAGAAGGCGGAGCGACCGTCGCTCTCTCCACTGAAACTCCTCCTGCACCGTTGGGTGAGCGCTCGAAGATCGGCTCTCTCATCGAGCGGGGCCAGTTCATTACTTTGGTTGAAATCGTGCCTCCGCGTGGCATCAACTGCGCCAAAGAAATTGACGGTGCACATCTGCTGGCCCAACTCGGCGTGCATGCCATCAACGTGCCTGACTCCCCGCGCGCATCGGCGCGCATGAGCGGGCAGAGCCTCTGCATCCAGATTCAGCAGCACACAGGCATCGAAACAATCCTGCATTACACCTGCCGCGATCGCAACATTCTTAGCATTCAATCGGACCTTCTCGGCGCCTCGTCCATCGGGCTGCGCAATATCCTTTGCCTCACCGGCGACCCGCCGAAGCTTGGCAATTATCCTGACGCGACTGCTGTCTTTGACGTTGACTCCATCGGTCTCGTCAACCTGGTCCGTCGTTTGAATCACGGGCTCGACATCGGCTCGAACTCCATCGGCGCCTCCACCAACTTCACCATCGGCATCGCCGCCAACCCAGGCGTGCCGGACATTGAGCATGAACTGCGCCGCTTCGCCTACAAAGTTGAAGCAGGCGCCGAATACGCCATCACCCAGCCGGTCTTCGATCTCCGACTGCTCGAAGATTTCCTGAAGAGGATCGCTGAGTTCCGCATTCCAGTGATTGCCGGCGTTTGGCCTCTCACGAGCCTGCGCAACGCCGAGTTTATGAAGAACGATCTGCGCGTTTCCATGCCCGAGGAGATTATGTTGCGCATGGCCCAAGCCGACACGCCCGACGCAGCCCGCCAGGAAGGCATCAAAATCGCGCAGGAAATGCTCGAAGCCGTGCGCCCCATGGTGCAGGGCGTTCAAGTCAGCGCACCGTTCGGCCGCTATGGCACAGCCGCTGAAGTTATCGCCAGCGTGTTGGCCCAAGCCCCAGCTCTTCCGGAGTTACCCGATGCCGTCGTTTGAAGAGTCGCTCAAGAAACTCGAATCCATCGTCGACAAGCTCGAGAAGGGCGACCTCAGCCTCGAGGACTCCCTCAAGCTCTTTGAAGAGGGTGTGGGCCTCTCGGCAGCCTGCAAAAAAGAGCTGGAGGAAGCCGAAGGCAAAGTGCAAGTACTCATCAAGCAGCGCGACGGATCGCTGAAGACACAGCCATTCCCCGCCGAAAAATAGAGCCGTCCACGGTTTGTTATTGGGCGAGCCGCACGCGCAGCCAGTCGAGCATCTCCGGCGAAACCCGATCGAAATTAGGAAGCCGAAAAAGCGTTGCAGGTAAGGGCAACTGCAATTCTCCGACATCCCCGTCCACCGGAATCACAAAAGCATCGGCGCATCGGCAGAACGGCTCAAAGGAAGGCTTGCTCTCGGTTCCCGACCCGCGGATAACGGCGATGCACAAATCCGCCTTCAGGGCACCGACGATTCGGTTCGACTCAAAGATCACATTCACGTCCGAACCAAGCGCGGCCCACGTTTTCGCAATCGGCAGATCGTCCTCATGCGCAGTCACAAGAAATGCACGCAGCGCGGCCGCCGCCAGATAGCGCGCCGTATCCGTCCTGACCCTGCACTCGTCTCTTCCCAAACAGCATCGCGCTCGCCATGCGCGTGGCTGGTGATCTTCACCGCCGTCCATCGAAACTCCGGTAGCACAGCGATCAGACCACAAACCAGCGACGTCTTCCCGACATTACGCCCGCTTCCTCCCACCACGATGATCGGCATCGCCGGATGCTATTCCTCCGCCGTCCCCGCATCCGCAGACTTCCGAAGCCCAAGCCGCGCCAACCGCATCAACATCACCTGCTCGCGCAAAACCTGCTTCAACGGCCGCGCCGGCGTGCCCCAAAGCACTGTGCCCGGCCGCAGCCCTTTGTTGGTGACCGTCTTCCCGCTCAGCACGCCAGCCTGGCCCCCAAGCATCACGCCAGGTCCAATCTTGACGTGATCGCCGATCCCCACCTGTCCCGCCAGAATCGCGCCTTTCCCCACGCTGCTCGATCCCGAGATGCCCGTCAGCGCAACCAGGATCACATCCTCGCCGATATCGCAGTTGTGTCCAACGTGAACCAGGTTATCGATCTTCGTTCCTCGACGAATGCGCGTTTCAGCCAGCGCCCCGCGATCGATCGTGCTGTTCGCGCCGATCTCCACATCGTCTTCAATCACCAGCGTCCCTTGCTGCGGAAACTGCGAATAAGCGCCGGTCGTGGAATCGCGCACATAGCCAAAACCATCGGCTCCCAGCACCGCACCGGCATGCACGATCACGCGATCGCCGATCTTTGTTCCGGGATATAGAACCGCCCGGGGATAGATGCGGCATTTTTCGCCCACCTGCACACCGTGCCCGATGACCGCACCCGCCTCGATGCGCGTGTGCGCGCCGATCCGCGCCCCCGACTCGACCACCGCACAGGCTTCCACCACGACACCCACGCTCAGAATCGCATCCTGCATCACGACTGCTTTCTGATGCACCCCTGTCGCTGGCAACATCGGCGCAAGCAGCTTCGCCGCCCTCGAAAACCAGAGCCTTGGATTGTCGAATTCAACAATGCATTTGCCGCGCGGATAAGAGCCCGCAACGCCAGGCAGAAGCACAATCACTCCTGCTTTGCTGGAAAGGGCTTTCAAAATCGTAGCCGAGCTGTCCGCGAACACAACATCGAAAGGGTCGGCGCGCTCAGAGAGACTCACAGCATCGACCATCCACTCCGGATCGCCCTGCACCAATTTGCCGCCCAGCCTGTCGATCAGATCGCTCAGCGTCATACGCGTCGCTCCTTCGGGGTCCCAGACGACAGGTCTTCGTCGTCGGGCTGTTCAATCAATAGAGTCCCGGCTCGCCTGCGGGACGCGTCTTCCAGCGGCGATGAATCCAAAGCCATTGATCGGGATAACGCCGAATCCAGGACTCCAATACATCATTGCATTGCTGCGTCGCCGTCAGAACATCTTCTTTCGTCTGGCCCGTCGGCGCGAACTCGAGCTGCGAGCCAAAGTGCAAAACGTATCGCTTCTCCGCAGGTTCCCATAGCATGAATCCCGGCAACACAGCTGCCCCGGTCTTCAGCGCGACATGAGCAAGTCCCGAAGCCGTGCAAGCCTCAATCCCGAAAAAGCGTGCAAACACACCCTGCGGCGGCGTCATATTCGTGTCCATCAAAATGCCTACCGTTTCGCCTTTGCGCATCGCCGTCATCAGCCCGCGCGCAAAATCGTCCTTGTGCAGAACAGAATTGCCATACATGCAGCGGATGCCGTTGACGAACTCGTCGAGCAGTCTGTTATCGAGCCGCCGGATTACCATCCCCATCGGGTAGCCCATCAGCGAGTGATAGAAGCTCGAAAGCTCCCACGCGCCCAGGTGCCCCGTCAGCACGAGAACGCCTTTGCCTTGATCCCGCGCTCCCAGATAATGCTCCAACCCCTCGGTGCGAAGCCAGCCCTCAATATTTTTTGTCGTGTACCGCGGCATGCGGCAAAACTCGACCAGTTGCCAGCCAAGATTCCGATAGACCCCGCGAAGCACCGCTCTTCTCTCATGCGCGGTAAGCTGCGGTAACGCCAAATCCAGATTGCGCTCACCCACGCGGCGCAATCGGCTGAGCAGCAGATAAACCGTCCACGCGATCCCGCCAGCCAACAGACGAGCCATCCCTGGCGGCATCCTTCCCAACGCGCGCGCCACGCCCACCACGAGCCAGTATTCGATCCGCTCCTGCATCATGAATGGCAAAGATCAAGTGTAGGTCATCGACATGCCGTTCGAAGTCAGAACGAAAGCTACCGATCGCCCCAAATAGAAAGGGCGGCCTGTTCCCAAGCCACCCTCCCGCATTCGTAACAATGCGCGTTGAGCCTACTTATGCTTCGCCTCAACAAAGTATTGCGCCACCGTTCGCACGAATGGCTCAGCTCCCGGTGGCACTTCCACCTCGCCTTTCAGTACGGTCTCAAAATGTTCCGGCGCGCCATAATACAGTTCCGTGTCTTCCTTGTTCTGGCTCACGCTCGTTCCATCCAGATCGATGCCCGCAAACAGTCCCTTGTTGCGCGAATAGCTCAGAAGCTCGGCATTCATCTTCCAGTCGGTGGAAGCTTGTCCGGCGCGGCCGACCGGACCCGCCGCCGCCGAGGCATCCCCGCCAATCTTGAACTTGTTCTTCAGCAGATCCTGAAGCCCTTTGTCGTTCACCGCAACCAACACCAAGTCAGTCGACTGGCCGCCAATTTGAAAGCCAAACGAACCGCCCGCCATGCGAATAAACACTGGAGCGCTCCAGCCGTGTCCTGTGCGGCAGGTGACCACCCCTTGCCCATACTGTCCGCCAAAGACGAACGCGCCTTTGATCAAGCCGGGGACCACCGCCACGCACGTGGCCTGCTGCAAGATATTGAGCGGGATGTTCCGGTCCGAGGCAGCCATGATCTGGTCCATTACGGTCTTGGCGCTGTCGATCCGGTCCTGCAGGTCTTGTTTGGAACTCGCGCCGAACGCTGGTCCGGCAAGCAAGAAACAAAGGCAGATCGATGAGATTGCTTTTTTCATGTGGGGATTCCTTTCGAGTTCGCGCTCAATTGCGCGCGTTTGTAGGGCGACTCCAGCTTGGCAATGCTCGTTTTGGCTGCGTCGGTTTTGGCCCGCCCATTTGGCTTGTAGGAACTGGTCACAACTTGAGGTTCGAGTCAACTTGAAGTTGGCGATTCCCAATACTAAAACCGGGAAACGCAAAGGGGATTACAAGAGAAGAGACGGCACGCCTCTTGCGATGTCGCGGTCGGAAATGAACCCAACACCACAATCGTCAACAGCGGCGTCAAATAAGCCTCATCTGCCAGACTGACGAGAAGTTTAAGCGGCTTAGGTTATGAGCGCAATACTTACAAGCCTGTGGAAGGAGGCTGCTCATTCTGCCGCTCAGTTTTTGGTCCGAGAGGTTGATTGGAAATTCAGGATTCGGGCTTTAAGGAAGGTGAGAAGCCACGCGCAGAGGTTGTTTGCGCCTCGAAATGGGCGCAAGTAGAAGAAAAAAAGAGGAGTTCTCAGGCATCATGCGATGCATGGGTCCTGAGAACCCCTTTCCCCAGATCTGCGTTGTTTCTGTAAATGAGTTTGCCTTGATTACCAAATGGGTACAAGAGTACGAAGGTTCGCAGCCTCTTAGTAACCCAATCTAGCTCTCCTTCGTAACGGGTTCTAGGGCAGCCGACAACCCACCGCCATGCGGCGAGCCTGTCTTCCGCGAAAGCGGCCCATTCAGTGCTCGCATGGACAAATCGATCCGGTTTTCGGCTCCCGTCTTCCGCATCAGCCGCCCTACATGCGCTTTCACTGTCCGCTCCTCGATCCCCAGTTCGCGGGCAATCTCGCGATTCGACCGAGCCAAAAGGATCAGGTCCATCACCTGCCGCTCACGAGCGGTCAGGCGAGGTCCCATCGGGTTCAAGCCGCCTTCGATCGACAGCAGCAACCGGTCGATCAGCCGGGAGAGCAGCCGCCGCGGTGCCCAGATCGATCCGGAGACCGCCACTTCGATGGCTTCCCGCACAACCCGCGGCCCGGCACTCAAATCGAGATAAGCGCGCGCACCGCCTATGATCGAATCCATCACCAGGGCATCGTTCCCGGCCGGACCGATCACGATCAGGCGCAGCGCCGGACGCTGCCGGCGAATCTCCTTCAAGGTTTCAAGGCCCCTGGGCGACGAATTCAGGTCGATGACCAAGTACTCCAATTCCTGATCCGCCAGCAACTCATCCAGCGACCCGATTACCGGCAATAAAGACGATTGACCAAACTCCGGTTCCCGCTCAAAGACACTGTTCAGTCCCTCCAGGCGGATCGGCTCCCCGGCCACTACGCCTACGCGAATCGCAAGGGCTGGACTGCTTGTGAGCATCTATATCTCCCCGCCGCACCGCGCCCTGAACCCGCCGCGTACGCCCGGCCGCACGTTTCCGCTGCGGTCCATCTTTTGTATGAAATCCACTCTGCCTTGCAGTACGTTTCCCAGTCTCATGCCTTTGGCAGAATGGTCCCTTGCTTTAGATATCTACGTTCACGTACCGCATAGCCGGCTTCCAGAACTCGACTGAAGTTGGATCCAGCGTCCCACCGGGCCAAAATGCCTGCCTGAAGGCTTCATCTTACGAAACGCGCTCACGGAAAACAACGGAAGCCGGGGAAGCGGGTAGCAAAAAGTCATGCCTCGGCCGACGCCATGCAGCGGCAACGCGTTTTTCCTCATCCTACGAATTGTGCGGCGTTCCATAAATAGGGCAAAAGCTGTACCATCAACTGAGTACGGCGTGGTACAGTCTTCTCCTAGCATGACCAGGGCCGATGCATCCAAGGATTGAGACAGCCAAGTCGACGCGACCAGCAGGGAGCGGCGGCCTTGAACGAAATGAAAAACGGCGCGGTGACTCTGGGAATGCCAAAGTCGCGCCAGCGAGGTAACCGCTTTGATTAAGCAGGACATCGTTCATCACGTAATCGAGCGCACAGGGCTGCCCCGCACCAAAGCTGAAGCTGCGGTGGATACGGTCTTCGAAGGGCTGAAAGAAGCTCTGGCGGCAGGTGAGCGCATCGAACTGCGCGGGTTTGGCGTCTTCAGCGTCCGCGCCCGCAAAACCGGGATTGGCCGCAACCCCCGCACAGGCACCGAGGTCAGCATCACACCCGGCAAAGCCGTGCGCTTCAAGCCTGGCAAAGAACTCCACACGCTCGCCGAAGGCAACGGCGCTAAGAGCTCGCCCGCATCCAGCTAACGAATCTTCCCGGCCCGAGAAAGACCGGACGGGAATCGCAAAGAACACACCTGCGTCTAGACCGCAGACCGGGCTCGCTTCACATCAACCGCTGCGCATCCACATCCACCACCAAATTCTTCCGTGGCACCCCAACCTTCTCCGCATGCGCCAGCGCCCCGCGCAAAGCGGCATTCAGCGCCTTTCGCGAGTTCGCCTTCAAAATCAGGTGAAATCGATAGATCCCCTTGATCCGTCCGATAGGCGCCGTGCAAGGCCCCAGCACGCGCACACCCTCCGGCGCAGCGCCCTCAAACCACTTGCCCAGTTCCGCCGACCACCGCACCGCGTCTTCCAATTTCTCCGATTGAATCAACACATTCGCGAGCACGCCAAACGGCGGATAGTGCATCCACCGTCGATACTTCAGCTCGCGTTCCACAAAACTCGTGTAGTTATGCGTACTCGCCGCCACAATCGCATAGTGATCGGGATAATACGTCTGCACCACGACGCGCCCTGGCAACTCGCCACGCCCCGCACGCCCCGAGACCTGCGTCAATAGTTGAAACACCCGCTCCGCAGCACGAAAGTCCGGCATCGACAGCGCATGGTCGCAACCCACCACGCCCACCAGCGTTACGCCGTGGATATCGTGCCCCTTCGCAATCATCTGTGTCCCCACCAGCAAATTGATCTCGCCGGAATGAAGCCGCCCCAGCAGCCTTTCCAGGTCGTGCCGCCCGCGCACCGTGTCGCGATCCATCCGCCCGATCCGCGCACTCGGAAAAATCTCCGTGAGCCGCTCCTCACCCTGCTGCGACCCCGCGCCGAGGTAATACAAGTGCTCGCTCTCGCACTTCGGGCACCTCGTCGGAACCGTCCGTCTATATCCGCAGTAGTGGCACTCCAACCGCTGCCCCGCAGGCGCAATTCCAGCGTCGTCATCTGCGAAGTGAGCCGCTAGCTTATGGTGCGTCAGCGCAATGGCGCAATTCACGCACTCCAGCTTTTCTCCGCACGCGCGGCAGATTACGGCGAAGGAATACCCGCGCCGATTCAGCAGAATCAACGCCTGCTCGCCGCGATCGAGCGCCGCCTGCGTCTCCGCAATCAGCGACCGCGAAAAAAGCTGCTCCTTCCCCGTCTCCTGAAACTCCCGCCGCATGTCGATCAGCTCGACCTCCGGAAGCGGCCGATTCATCACCCGCTCCTCCATCGCGATCCGTGTGTACTTTCCCTGCCCCCCGTTCTGCGCAATGGTGTTCTGCCAGCTTTCCAGCGACGGCGTCGCCGACCCCAGCACCACCACCGCGCCCGCAAGCTTCGCCCGCATTACTGCCACGTCCCGCGCGTTATAGCGCGGCGTCTCTTCCTGCTTGTAACTCTGATCATGTTCTTCGTCGACGCAGATCAGCCCTAGATTCGGAACCGGCGCGAAGATCGCCGATCGGGTGCCCACCACAATCGATGCTTCGCCGCGATGAATGCGTCTCCACTGTTCGCTCCGTTCCTCCGGGGTCAGCGCGGAATGCAACAGCGCGACGCGAGCGCCGAATGCCGCATCCAGCAGCCCCACCGTCTGCGGCGTCAGCCCGATCTCCGGCACAAGAAGAATCGACGCCAGTCCGCGATCGAGCGCCCTCTGCATCGCAGCCAGATACACAGCCGTCTTCCCCGACCCCGTCACTCCATGCAGCAGAAGCGCGCGGAATCCCCCGAGCCCTGACGCAACCGAAGCCAGCGCTTCCAATTGCGATGGATTCAATCGAATCGACTCGGAAGATGGCTCGATACCCCCCAATCGAAATGCCGCCGCCCGCTCGTCAATCCGCACCAGCCCGCGCCGCACCAGCGTTTGCAGTGTGGACGAAGGCAGCTCTTTGCGTCGCAGCTCCGCAAGCGGCAACTCGCCGCCGCATGCCGCCAGTTCCGCAAGAATCGCCTGCTGTTTCTCCGTTAACGCCGGCAATCTTGTTTCCGGAATTAAAACCGCGAAGCGTTCCATACGCCGTGCATCGCGCTCGGCCGCCGAAGTCTCGCGCATAATCCATTTCTTTCTCAACAGACCGGCCAACACCGGCAGCGTCGCCGCCGTCGCCGTACGCAGCGTCGAAACCTTCACCGGCTCGCCCACTGCCAATCGTTCCAGAACACGATGCTCCATGTCCTGCTGTTCAGGCGACACCATGCTGCGCCGCTTCGAACCTTGTGTCCCGCGCCGCTGTTTCGAATTCGCCGAATCACCGTCCATGCTTTCGGCCAGCACGTCGCGGCCCTGATCCGTGATGCGGTAATACACCGTCCGCCGCACCTCCGCCGTCAGCGGCAGCATCCCCCGCAGCACTTCGCCCAACGGCGCAAGATAGTACTGCGCAATCCACTCAGCCAGCGCGAGCAGGTGTTCGCTGAGAAGCGGTTCATCATCCAGAATCGCGTCGATCGGCTTCGCTTCAAAATCCGCCGGTGCGACATCCGTCACTGCCGTGACCACACCGATCAGCTTCTCATTGCGAAACGGCGCAATCACGCGTGCACCGCGCTGCACCTGCTCTCCGTCTCTCACCCCATAGGTAAACGTACGGTCCAGCGGCACCGGCAACGCGACTTCGCAATAGGAGGGCATGGGCTCGATAGTTCAGTTTACCGGTCAGTACAGACGCTCGCTCACATCTGCGGCCTCGCAATCTCGTGCCTGTAGAGAAGCCCACCCCACTCGAAACCTGCGATATGATTCCCACACCATGAGTTCAATACGCCCCAGCATTGCCTTCGCGGCCGTGTTGCTGCGCCTTCCCCTTGCGCCTGCCCAGACTCCGACGCTTCCTGCAACGCCGGATCCCCTCCATGCCTGGGCCGAGGGCAACGAGCCGGCCACCCTTGAAACCTGGGTGAGCCAACGCCTCGACGAGGAAAAAGCCGACGTCGAAAAGCTGATCGCCGTGACCGGCCCGCGCACAATAGAAAACACGCTGCGTCCCTACGACGACGCGATCAACACACTCACGATCGCCGGCGACAACGCCTTCCTTCTCTATTCGCTCGCCGACGCACCCAACCTGCGTGACAAAGCGCAAGCGCTCACAAATAAAATCTCCTCAGCAGCTACCGACCTCAGTCTGAACCAGAGAGTCTACGCAGCGCTCGCGGCGATTCCCTTGCCCGCCAATGACCCCGCAACGCGGCACTATCTTGAACGCACGCTCCTCCAGTACCGGCTCTCGGGCGTCGACAAAGACGAAGCGACACGCAAACAGATTCGCGCTCTCCAGGACAAGATCACCGATCTCACCCTCGCCTTTGGCCGTAACATCGCCGATGGCACACTGAATATCACTGCCACACGCGCCGAACTCGATGGTCTGCCCACCGATTACATAGCACGCCACAAACCGGACGCGGACGGCACATATACCCTCACCACCGACCAGCCCGATGTGAAACCAGTGCTCAACTTCGCCTCCGACGCCGGACTGCGCCGCCGGATGTATCTCGCTTACAACACCCGCGCCTTTCCAAGAAACACGCAGGTGCTCCGCGATCTGCTGGACACGCGACAGAAGCTGGCAATCGCTCTCGGCTATCCGCATTTTGCCGATTTAAATACCGCCGACACCATGATTGGTTCCGCTGCGAACGTTGTCCGCCTCATCGATCAGGTCGACGCGGTCTCTCGTCCCGCTGCCGAACGCGAGTATGCCGAAATTCTCGCCTTCGCACAACAAAAACGGCCCGGCCTCACCAGCCTCAGCCAATCGGATAAAGAATACTGGCACGAACAATATCGCCGCGCAAAATATGACTTTAACGCACAGGTAGTTCGCCCCTACTTTCCCTATGCCGAAGTGCAGGCCGGAATTCTCTCAACTGCCGCGCGTCTCTTCCGCGTCTCATTCAAACCCGTTAAAGATGCCATTGTCTGGGACCGCTCCGTCGATACCTTCGACGTCTTCGACGCCGCGCCAGGCAATCAGGGTAAGCTCCTCGGCCGCATCTATCTCGACATGCATCCGCGCGAAGGCAAGGACAAATGGTTCTCTGCCGGGTCTGTAATTCCGGGCATCGCCGGCCGCCAGATTCCTGAAGGCATGCTGATCTGCAATTTTTCCGGCGGCACAGCGGGCGATCCGGGGCTCATGCAATACGACGAGGTTGTCACCTACTTCCACGAGTTCGGCCACCTCATGCATCACATCCTGGGCAGCCAGGGCCAATGGTCCGGGGCTGGAGGCTTCAATGTCGAATCGGACTTTGTCGAAGCTCCTTCCCAGATGCTCGAGGAGATGTTCCACGACACCGCGATTCTTCAGTCCTTCGGCAAGCACTATCAATCCGGCGAAACAATTCCCGTTAGCCTGATTGCAAAGATGAATGCTGCCAGCGCCTATGGCCGCGCAAGCGATCTGCAGTGGTTCCTGCAGTTCTCCACCTATGCGCTCGAATTGCACAATCAGGCGCCCGATGGGCTCGACTTCGACGCCCTCTGGACAGCCGACACCAGGCGCTTCAGCCCCTTCACCCCCGTCGACGGCATCCACTATTACTCTTCCTTCACGCACCTCGAGGGATACGCGTCCAACCTCTACACCTACCTGCTGGATAAGGTCATCGCCATCGACTTCTTCTCGCAATTCGATAGACACAGTCTGCTCGATGGCCCGACGGCAATGCGCTATCGCCGCACTGTTCTCGAACCCGGAGCCAGTAAGCCCGCCGCCGAGTTGGTGCGCGATTTTCTCGGCCGCCCCCAAGGCATCGACGCTTTGCGAAATTGGATGAACGAAGAGTTCGACGCGCCGCCAACAATTAAGCAGAGCCAGATGTAACCCTCTCCGGCCCGCTACTCCCTATTCCCTGTTCCCTATTCCCCGTCTTTCAGTACAATTCATTGCTGTGACCGTCAAAACCTCCAAACCCGCTCCGCCCGCGCCCATTCCATCGTCCAACAGAAAGCCTCCCATCACGCTCGCCATCGACGTGGGCGGCTCCGGCCTCAAGGCGATGCTTCTTGACGCCACGGGCAGGCCCGTCAGCGAACGCCAGCGCGTCGACACCCCCGCCGTCCCTACACCGTCCCTCGTGCTCGCCGGTCTCGATGAACTGCGTGCGCAACTCCCCTCCTTCGATCGCGTTTCCGTGGGATTTCCCGGTGTCATCAAGCGCGGCACCACATTTACCGCCGCGAACCTGCATCCCGCATGGGTGGGCTTTCCCTTGCAATTGGAGCTCGAGAAGCGCTGGAAAAAACCCGTGCGCGTAGCCAACGACGCCGCCGTGCAAGGATATGGATCCATCGTCGGCGATGGTGTGGAACTCGCGCTTACGTTGGGCACCGGCCTCGGCTCGTCGCTCTTCACCAATGGCCGTCTCTGCCCCGGCCTCGAGCTCGCGCATCATCCCTGGCGCAAGGGAAAAACCTACGAGGATTTCCTCGGCCGCCGCGGACTCGACAAGTACGGCAAGAAGCATTGGAATAAGCTGGTGCAGGATGCCATCGAACAGACCGCGAAACTATTCAACTGGGATCACCTCTATCTCGGGGGCGGCAACACCAAGAAGATCGAATTCGTGCCCGGCAAGAGCGTCAAGATCGTCTCCAACGAGGCCGGACTGCTCGGGGGAGTCGCTCTCTGGCGCGAATGGTCTTAAGTGGAGATGCTCAGCGCATAATGAGCATTCTCCACACGGTACTCGCCCTAAATCTCTCGTTTTATTAATTGATAGACAAATGCTCGCCGGTACTTTTGTTATCCCCGTCGTGACGTTAGACACTTCCCTTCAAGGCACGCGACCCTCAGATTAGAAGCAGGCAGACACTTCAGCAAAGAGAACGTCACCAGCCCTGGCCTGGCGCATCAATCGCCGCCTGCAGGGGATTCTGATTCAGTTCCCGGCGTCGGCTGCACAGAGCAGTCGAGCTCTGCGAAGAGGGAAAAATGATTTCTGGTCCGAGTGGCACCGTTTCCGCAATCGATTTTGTTCGCAAGATGCAAGGCAAGTCCCAGGCCGCTCTTATCAAGGCCAACGACCACGAGCAGTACGTTGTCAAGTGGATGCACGGCCCGCGCTCCACCATCAGCGTCCGGCTTGAGGCCCTCCGCAACTCGGTGTATCAATACCTCGGCCTTCCCGTCTCGACATGGACCACCATCGACATTCCCGATGAACTCCTTGATGCGCATCCGGAGATGTGGATCAGCACCCCCAAAGGAATGATCCGCCCCGACGCGGGAATCCATTTTGCATCGCGCCTCGTGTCACCCCCCGGCGGCGCCTTCTATGAATTCCTTCCCGATCGCATGTTCTCACGCGTCACCAATCGCTCCGATTTCTGGGGCGCCTATGCAGCCGATGTGTGGACCGAACGCTTCGAGATCCGGCAGGCGCTCTTCGTTCCCGATGAAGCGCCTTCGAGCCTGCGAGCCATCTTCATCGACCACGGAAGTTCGTTCGCGCTGATGGGCTCGAAAGAAGTGGCGCGCCTTACCTCATGCCTCTATTCCGACAGGCTCATCTATCCCGAATCCGAGATGGTCACCGGTCTTCACGACTGGATCGAACAGATTCGCAAAAACGGCCACGCGGCAGTTTCTCAGGCGCACGATAGCCTGCCGCCGGAATGGATCACCTCGTCGGTAGTCGAAAAGGAATCCAGGTTCATCGATCGCATTCAGGATCTGCGCGACATCATGTTCCCGTCGATCTCACGCTTTTCCTCGGCTGCGAGCCGAAAAACCGGCAGGTGCTGCAGCGTGCGCGTCCTGTTGCGGGCCGGGACGGTTCTCTAGAGGCCAGGCATTCCGCGAATCCCTGCAACCCGCCCATGCAAATGCGGCATCGCCAGCTGGACCATCGGCGCGGAACAACTGCGTAGAGTTCGACGGCGCGTCTTGCCGATGGCCGCGATCCTTGACCCGGATCTCACTTTAACTCCCGGGCAGCCTTCATCACGTTCTCCGGTCGGCCAAGGTCCCGCCATTCGTACTCATCTGCGCGGAACGCGAGAATCTTTTCTCCTTGAGTCGATAAACGCAGATACGCGTCGATAATCGAAAACGCGCCCCTCTCGTTCAGCTTCGAGAAGATTGCCGGAGACACAACATGAATCCCCGAAAACGCCAGAGACTCCGGCCGTTCTGCAGTTCCCGGTGGCTCCGTGCTCTCGTCTCCTCTGCCCCCGCGCCCGCGCAATCGTCCCGCTTCATCAAACAGCAAAGGCCGCGAAGTAGCCCGCTGTTGCACCGCCAGTGTCGCAAGCGCACTCTGTTCTGCGTGGAATTGCACCATCCGCTCCAGATCGATCGTGCTGATCACATCCACGTTGTGCAGCAGAAACAGCTCCGCCGCATCCGGCCCGTTCTCCACAAAAAACCACGCAGCCTTCTTGAGGCCGCCGCCTGTATCCAGCAACTCCTCTTCGCGGGAAATCTCAATCCGCATCCCGAAGTTGTCATGCGTTTCCAGATACTCGGGAATCATCTCCGCAAAGTGATGTGTATTCACAATCACCTCGCGCACCCCAAATTCCTTCAGCCGTGCCAGCGTAATCTCCAGCAGCGTACGTCCGGCAACCTCCACCAGCGCTTTCGGCCGGTCATTCGTCAACGGCCGCAGCCGCGTCCCGAGGCCGGCAGCAAGAACCATCGCCTTCACTTGCCCATCTTCTCCAACTCCACATGCCGCACCACCACGTTCACTCCGGCGCTCCCGCGCAAATGCTTCGCCAACAGTTCCGCCAGATACACTGACCGATGCTGCCCTCCAGTGCACCCCAAAGAGACCATCAGGTTCGAGAATCCGCGCTGTTGATACGCGCCCACACTGCCATCCACCAACGCGATGGCATTCGCAAGAAAATGCCCCACACTCTCTTCGCGCTCCAGATACTCCTTCACCGCCGCATCCTTGCCGGTTAACAAACGAAACCGCTCTTCCCGTCCCGGATTCGGCAGGCTCCGCGCATCGAACACAAATCCGCCGCCATTCCCCGACTCATCCGCCGGCATTTGCCGATGAAACGAGAAACTGAAAATCCGCACCGTCAATTCGTTGGCAGGCGCCGCCAAGCCCTGCAGCTTGTCCGAGGAAGACAGGCTGCCCAGCGCCTCCATCAGCGCAGGCAACGCAATCGGCAACTTCACATGGGCTGCCAGCCAGTTCAGGTTCTTCAGCGCGTAGGGAACGCTTTGCAAAAAATGCGCCTTGCGTTCGTAGAACCCCCGAAACCCATACGCTCCCAGCGCCTGCAAAATGCGCACATACACATACGCGAAGTAGTGCTCCATGAAAGCGTCGCGCTTTAGATCAATGAATCCACCCAGGCAATCCAGATAGCAGTCAAGCAACTCCTGGCGCAACGCGGGAGGCAAATCGGCCTTGCCATCGTAGAGCAGCGATGCAATGTCGTACTGCAGCGCGCCTCTGCGCCCGCCCTGGTAATCAAGGAAAAACGGCTGCCCGTCCCGCAGCATCACATTGCGGCTTTGAAAATCCCGATACAGAAAATACTCATGCGGCGCGCCCAGCAAGAACTTCGTCAGCCGACTAAAATCCGCCTCCAGAGCCTGCTCGTTAAACGGCACCCCCGCCAACCGCAAAAAGTAATATTTGAAATAATTCAGATCCCACGCAATCGATTGCCGGTCGAAGCTCGCGCGCGGATAGCATACCCTGTAATTCAGGTCCCGGCCGGCCTCGACCTGAAAGCGCGGCAGCAACGCCACTACTTTCCGGTAGGCCCCCACCGCCTCCGGTGCAATGGTCTCGCCCACCCGATGCGCACTCAAATACTCAAACAGCGTCGTGTCGCCCAGGTCTTCTTCGAGATAAGCCCCCTGACTCAAATCCTCGCCGTAAATCTCCGGCACCGGCAAACCCTTCCGCCGAAAGTGCCGTGAGAACTCCAGAAACGCGACGTTCTCCTCACGCACCCCATACAGAATGCCAATCGCGCTCGAAGCCCCGCCGGTGAGCCGCACAATCGTCCGCCCCGAGCCGCCAAGCTGCCCCTGGAGCGGTTTTACCTCTTCGGCTGGCGCCTTAAAATGCCGCTCAAAAAGCCCTTTGAGAACTTCCATCCCACTCTTTCCGCCAACGATTGAAGTCGCTCTCCAATCATACCCAGCCAAAGGTTGGCGTAGCGCCTCCTTAGTGGCGCAGGGTATCCCCTCATCCACGGTCGAAGCGGAATCATTTTTCTTCAGTTAGATCGAGTCGGAGAATCCGCCGACCGGTTTTGCACCACCAGTTGGCCGCAGCGCGCGGACAGATTCGATTGGGATGCGTGCGAGCCAAGTTACAACGGCCATGCGCGTTGCCTTCAATCTCTTCGCCAGTGCTTACCTCAGCCTACGGCGGCCCGCCATCACCGCCAAGGCACTTCCCGGGCCTCGGGCATAAAAATCATTCCTAGAAAAATGAAGAAAGCCACTCCGACGATCAAAAGCGTGAAGCTCCCCACCGCAAGGTAGAGACCCTTCACAGTCTTCGGTCGAAGCCGCAACGTTCCAATTCTCATTTGCCCTCTCTCCCATTCACTTTCGTGGGGACAGAATCGTCTCCCCAGGCAATCAAATCGAGCAAAGACACTTGCCAACGTTCGCATTCCACTGAGCGAACTCACGCCGCTCTCTGCGAACTAACCGCCGGTCAGCTCGCAGTTTTCCATTCGATCCGCATTTAGGCGTACCGAAGCGGAAGTAGCTCTTTCTGGGGGAAAGGGTTGTCTTAGATTAGCACGGGCGCCGGAGACCGATTCAAAAGTTTTCCGAGAACCTTCTCTAAATAATTCAACCCGAAAGAATCTGATCTCGTTGCCTGGAGTCTTGGTTTGCGACTCGCGAGAGCAAGCACTAGCCTCTCCGGAGCATTCGCCCGTTTGTTCGTAATTCTCGACACTTGGCTTAAGAAACCGCAGTCGTGTTAATGTCCGCCGCCCATACCCTAAAACACAAACGCCGACTGTATCCGGATCCGACGTAGTTTTCGGGTCATTCGAGGCGGCGGCACAGTTATCCGCGGTTAGAGCGCACTTACCACTGTTAATTTCCCAAAGATGGTCAATTTCGCTCGCCAAACTTGCTCTTTCGTCATCAATCGAAACGCGACGATGAGCTGTTTCATACATTACCTCAAGACCTATCTTGTTAAGTTTGCAAAAAACGAGTCGACTCGGCGCTCTCCGCCAAGCCGAAGTATCGACGATATTTAGACGCCGTGCCATCAGGGTTGGAGCGAGAGGGATTAGATGAGCAAGTATAAGTTGGATATCAAGCATTGGTTAGCAATTCTACTGCTGGTTTTTGTTGCCGGATGCGGTCAGGAAACGGTCAACGTTCCCACTGTGGTGTCTACAATTCCCGCCAATGGCGCTACGAATGTCGTTGTCAACACACCCATCAGCGCAACCTTCAGCAGGTCGATGAACCCGGCTTCGATCACCACAGCAACCTTTACGGTTACAGGGCCCGGCGCAACGGCAGTAGCAGGAACCGTTGCCTATAGCGGCGCTACCGCGACCTTTACGCCGGCCGCGGTTCTCACAAATGCCACGGTTTATACGGCCACAATCACCAATGGGGCCACAGCTTCGACCGGGGCTCCGCTGGTCGCCAATTATGTGTGGACGTTCACAACCGTGACTCCTCCGCCGGTTACGATCGCCACGGTTCCAGCGAATGCAGCTACAGGTGTACCGACGAACCAGGTGCTCAGTGCAACATTCAGCGAGGCAATGAACTGTGCGACGCTCGCATCTCCGGCGACGACGTTTGTTCTCACGGGGCCCGGTGCGACAGCGGTAGCCGGCACAGTCGCTTGCGCGGGCGCAGGCGCCACTTTCACGCCAACGGCAGACCTTGCCGTCAACACCGTCTATACGGCAACGATCACCACCGGGGCCGAGGATCTGGCAGGGACGCCACTGGCCGCCAACTACGTGTGGACCTTTAGAACTGTTCCAGCTGCGACTTCGCCCACCGTGATCTCGACAGTGCCCGCCAACCTCGCATCGTCTGTGCCGATCAACCAAGCCCTTAGCGCGACATTCAGTGTGGCGATGAACCCCGCGACCATCGACACGACAACGTTTACGTTGTCTGGACCAGGGGGGGTCGCCGTTACCGGTGTAGTCACTTATGTCCCAGCCGGTTCGGTAGCTACGTTCACGCCGTCTGCGAACCTGACACCGAGCACGCTTTATACGGCCACGATTACAACAGGGGCAACCGATCTGGTCGGCACCGCGCTAGCCGCCAACTACGTCTGGACGTTCACCACCTCGGCCACTGCAGCTCTCACGCCACCGACGGTAACTGCGACCATTCCACTCAATGGAGCTATAGGCGTACCGCTAAATCAGATCGTGGACGCCACTTTCAGCGTGCCGATGGATCCTGCCACCATTAACTCAACAACCTTTACGCTCACAGGGCCCGGCGCCACTGCAGTCCCAGGGCTGGTTGCTTACGCAGCGATTGGAAACACGCTGACATTTACACCGACAGCGATTCTGGCGCCGAGCACCCTGTTCACGGCTACCATCACCACCGGGGCACAGAACCTCGCAGGCACCGGGCTGGCCGCCAACTACGTGTGGACGTTTACAACTGGTACGACCTTATCCACGACCGCACCCGAGATAGTTTCGACTGTTCCTGCCAGTGCGGCCATCAACGTGCCACTGAATCAGGCGGTGAGTGCAACCTTCACCGAGGCAATGAATCCACTCACGATCACGACCGCGACCTATCAGGTTACTGGGCCAGGCGGAACAGCCATCGCGGGAACGGTTTCCTACAACCCAGTTAATTTCATTGCTACCTTCACGCCCACGGCGTTGCTGATCGCCAACACCACCTACATCGCGACGATTACCAATGGCGTGACGGATGTGTATGGCAATCCGCTCGGAACCACGGGTGCACCGAACCCATGGACGTTTACGACCGGTACTGCGGTCGTCACGCCGCCAGTGGTTCTTGGACCCACCATATCGCTCTTTGGCGGATTTGGCGGGGGTGCCGGAATAACCAACCAGGGAACCCTCACAGTGGTCAATGGAGAAATCGGCACAACCGGCGTTTCCACCACGATGACCGGGTTCTACGACACGAGCGTTGCCGCTGTTGCCGGCGTCTATCCGTGCTCCTATACGGTGACGCCAAGCAATATGGGGTTAGTGAATGGGGCGATCAACACCGCCCCACCCCCTCCCAGCGGTGCGTGCTCAAGTGAAGGAAACGCGAATACCTTCGCTATCGCAACCCAAGCCGCGTTGGAAGCTCGCACCGCGTACACCACACTTCAGGCGCTCCCTCCAGGCATCACTCTGCCAAGCAATGAGTTGGGCAATCGAACCCTGGTCCCTGGCACTTACACATCCGCAAGCTTCTATCAGATAACTACAGGGCCACTTACTCTCGACGCGCAGGGCGATCCCAATGCGTCCTGGGTCTTCCAGATGGGCTCCTATCTCACAGTGGGTACGCCTACAGCCTCTGAGAGTGTGATCTTGATCAACGGCGCCCAGCCCGGCAATGTCTTCTGGGCCGTCGGAGGTCTCCCCGGTGCGGTCATCAACTACGGGGGAGGCGGGACGATGGTAGGAACCGTCATCTCTCAACCGGGAATCACGGTCTCAAGTCCAGGGGTTGCGGCCGTAACGACGATCAACGGCAGAATACTCGCCTTGAACGCATCGTCCACAATCGTAAACACCGTCATCAATGTGCCATAAAGTTTTGCTGAGACCGCGGCCAAGGTGCGGTCTCAGCTCTTTTTTTTTTGCAACGCGGTGTTGAGTAAGTGTTCGTTGCGTTTGGCCTCTCCGGCGATCAGATAAAACGACGTTCGCGGGGAGCAATTTGGAGAAGACAATGAGATTGAGTGTAAAGATAACTACGGCGGTGACACTTGCTGTCCTATTCGTGCCTGCGTTCACCGCTTTTGCGAGCGAAGCGCCAAATCCGTCCACCGGCGCCGCCCTGGGCGATAACTCCGCCGATTCCAGCGCCGTCGCAGATCCGCCTTCTCCGCAGACCATCGAATCTATTCCCGAATCATCCATGGCTGGGGGCTCGCCTTATTCAGGTGGAGGGGACAGCTACTATCCAAGAGTCGAGTTATTTCTCGGTTACTCCTATCTGCGCGCCGTGCCGACAGACACGAACGGAAACCGGCTCGAGTGGCTCAATGGCGGGAGCACATCGCTTGCCTTCAATTTCAATCGATATCTGGGCATCGTCGGCGACTTTGGTGGCTTCAACGACTCACGTCTCCAACTTACCGGCGCTGGCGTTCCGTCCACCGTGGTCGACTCCGATGGAACAGTCTTCACCTATCTACTAGGTCCTCGGTTTTCCTATCGTAAATACTCGAGAATCACTCCGTTTGCGCAGGTCCTGTTTGGCGCCATTCATGCAAGTGACGTAACACTGGAATCCGGTTGCGCCGGGGCAGCCTGCACCGTCCTCCCCACCGAAAACAGCTTCACCCTCACCGCTGGTGGCGGATTAGACTTCCGGTTGCACCACCATATCGCCCTGCGCCTCATCCAGGCCGAATACCTCATGACCCGGTTCGACGACCTCGCCACCGGATCCACCGGCACACAGAACGACATTCGCCTATCCACGGGTCTTGTCTTCCGCTTCGGCGGCGCACGCGCTCCTGAACGGGAGCCCATCACTTACTCCTGCTCCGTCAATCCAACCGCCGTCTACGCGGGCGAACCAATCGCCGTGTCGGGCACGGCCATGAATCTTAATCCATCACGAACCGACGTCTACACCTGGTCCGTCGATGGCGGTACGGTAACTGGGTCCACGAGCACGGCAAGCATCGACACCACCAATCTGGCTCCCGGCACTTATACCCTCAAAGGCCATATCTCCGAGGGCGACAAGCCCCACAACAATGCGGATTGCACCGCGCCCTATCAGGTCAAGGCTCCGGAACCGCCAACCGTAAGTTGCTCGGCCAGCCCTTCCACCGTTAACTCCGGCGATCCTTCCACCATCACCGCCATCGGTGTAAGTCCACAGAGCCGCCCTTTGAGTTACACCTATAGCTCCACGTCCGGCACTGTAAGTGGCGACGGCTCCACGGCAACTCTATCCACCGGAGGCGTGTCGGCCGGCCCCATCACCGTCACCTGCAACGTTGCCGACGACAAGGGCCAAACAGCCTCAAGTCCCGCCACCGTCACCGTCGAGGTCCCAGCCCCGGTCAAGCCCGCGGTCAGCGAAATGTGCTCCATCAGCTTCGAGCGTGACGCCCGACGCCCCACCCGCGTAGACAACGAAGGAAAGGCCTGCCTCGATCAGGTCGCCCTCAACTTGCAGAGTAATTCCGATGAAAAGCTCGCCTTGGTCGGAAATGCCTCCAGCAGCGAGAAAGGCGGCAACAAGCTCGCGACCCAGCGCGCAGTCAACACCAAGGCCTACCTGGTCGGCGAGAAGGGCATCGATCCAACCCGCATCACCGTCTACACCGGCTCGCAGGATGGAAAGGTCGTCTCCACCACCATCATTCCAACCGGCGCTACCTTCGACACCACCGGCGACACGCCCGTGGAGTAAGCCACATCCCCCAGAGCCGCGTCCAGTGCATCACCTCGATGCCTGGACGCCTCTCGCACTCGACGGATGCCGCAGCCAAACCGCGTGCCGCAGCATCGCAACAGCCCTTAGCCAGTGCGGCCGCCTATACGAGATCACCACCAGCCGCAGGCACAGCGCAATCGCTCCCCCCAGCGCCGTGCAAAAGGTTCGCCGCTCCGCAATAAGCGGTCCCGGAACCAGATTCAGCGAAAGAAGAAACACGATATATCCAGTAATGGCCACCGAAAACAGCGCATAGTTCACGTTCACCAGCGCAAACGCTAGCCACGCAAACAGCACCGTGAAGCTCGCCAGCACCACCGGCGTCGTATGCAGATGCGCAAGGCAAAAGCTCACCGCAATCGCCCCGCACATCGTCCCCAGCGTCCGCGCAATCGCACGGCTCACCGTATCGATCAGGTCCGGCTTCAACACCAGCAGCGCCGTCATCGGAATCCAGTAGCCGCTCTGGTAATGCAGTCGGCGATAGATCTCCGTCGCAAGCCCAACCGTGAAGGCCAGCCGCAGCGCATACGGCAGCGCCGACTCCGCAAATCGCAGCTGCCGCACCGATTCCGCAGTCTCAATCAATGCCGAGCGAAGCGCCGCCTGCTCTTCCCAGAGATAGCGTGTCAGCTGAAACAGCCGCGCCCGCAGATCGCCAAACAGATGCAGCAGCACAGAAGAAACCAAAAGCTGCACCGCTCCCCCCGCAAACAGCAGCAGGCCTTCTGCGACGGCCGCCTTCAGCGGCGCCGGAAACGCCGACGCCACCAGGAACGTAATCACACACTGCTGGCCCACCCAGCTGTACCCGTCGGGGCGCGCCGTGAGCATGCCATAACCAAAAGCCCATAACGCCGCCGCAACCACCAGCAGAAGATTCTCATGGCCCAGCACCACGCCCACAAACCCGGCGAAGGCCATGCCGCATGTGACAAAAATCATCGGCAGCAGATGCGATTCGTCGATGGAGTGCTTCTGGCCGAAGCCCGTGTTCGCCGCGCCGCCCGCTGCAAGCATGCCCGCCGCGGGATGGCCCACAGCAATGCCGACTCCAAGACAAATCGCAATCGGCAGCGTCAGAATCAGGTCGCTGCGCAGCGTCAGGTTCTCCCACCGGAACACCGTGCTGTCGTTGAGGAAACGGCGAGGGACAACCGCTCCGGCATCGGGCGCTGACATGCCTTCCAGCATACGGGACTGGCCCCTTCGGCTTCGCTCAGGGCAGGCTGTCCAGGCAAAGGGTTTGCGCGGCTCGGCGATAGCTTTGTGTGGCTCGATGGATAAGTCACGTTACTTTGAAATGTTCCACGTGGAACAATTTCGCGGCGCCAAGCGGCGTTGCCACGCGAAGCCCTTGCCTGGACGGCTAGTCCAAATTGTTCCACGTGGAACAATTGTGAAAACTGACACAGGTGTTCGGTGGGATTTGCGAAGAATTATGCGGAGATGGGCCACACTTGTGGGCCACGGGGAGTTTTGGCGCCCTCAAGCTTAAAACCTCCACCAAAATGGATATATGTGGTGGCGTCCACAACCCCTGTGTGATAGCGAGCGTGTCGCGCGACCAGAGTTTTCCGGACGGACGAAGATACTCGACGAATTCGAGGTCAGTAAATGCCTTTACATTTTCTGCTTCTTCAATCAGCTTCCCGAGAAATTGATCGTCGTGCTTACCTTTCGCGGTGCGCAAGATTGAAATTATGTCATCTCGCTTCTGCACAAAGAGCAGCCGAACCTTGTTCGATGTCTCGGAGGCTTGGGATAGATCGGGGTTGCCAGCGCGTCTCCTGATCTCCTCCTTAACGAGATCCGGTGAAAATTCCTCCCATTCCCCCCTTGATCCCATTCCGACCGCACGATCGAAGCCCCATTCACTGCTGAAGTGCGCGCCTGGAGGAGGCTGTTCCAACCCGGCATAGTAAACGCGTGAGTGATATCCGAACCACGAACGGCTCCAGGCCTTCCCTATCTCGTTGGCCCTGCTTCGAGCGATTCCAATCGCTTGAAAATTTCAGGCTTGTCGAAGACCTGGGCCATCGATACCAGTTCCTCGTGGATAGCTCGGAGTTCCTCGACTAGATTGCTCATTGAATTTGTCATTCATTTTAGTCTTTCCCGCTCTCGGATTGTCGGAAATGGCAGCTCGAAAGCCGCGTCATCGCCATAAGCGGCCAATCAGTTCCCATTTTGAGGTATGTGAAATATTGCACGTTGCGAGCGCGATTAGGCTATATCTTCACCAGCCCGATAGCCGGTGATAGAACGAGAACGCCAACTCTCATT
>Ga0302325_10003966_pt1 | contig 34478 bp, 28 predicted proteins | sample Palsa_T0_2_FD_201948 | JGI IMG/M metagenome (GOLD analysis project Ga0302325, IMG submission 201948) | Peat permafrost microbial communities from Stordalen Mire near Abisko, Sweden - Palsa_T0_2 | ecosystem: Environmental > Terrestrial > Soil > Palsa > Peat permafrost | place: Sweden: Abisko...
TGGATGAACTCAAAGCCGGCGTCGATGCCGGCTTTGGCGGCCTCGACGCTGGGACTGTGGTCGAGGTTGATGTACATCTCGATGCCGAACTCGGCACGGTAGTTATCCACGAGCGACCGCATGTTGGGCAGGCCGATGATCTCCACCTCACCGTGACTGACCTCGACAAGCACGGGCGCGCTCTTAGCATGCGCGGCGCGTGCGATCGCCAGCAGGGTCTCCTGGTTGTCTACGTTGAAGGCTCCCACGGCGAAATGTTCCTCGCGGGAGCGGCGCATCAAATTACGGGCCGCATCGACGCCGGTGCTCATGTTCTGCTCCTTCTCGTGTTCAGTGGCTCCAACCGAGAGTTCTGCCTGCCGCCTCGGGATTTGGCCGGTCATCGTAGGGGTGAGCCCACCATGTTGCTCGTGGCTCGCTCAGGTGTTAGGGCTCGGGCGGCTCAGCGTGAAACCCTACGCCCGTCGTGCGATTTCATTGTGCGCACGCTGCGCCGGTTTAATTTATGGGCGCTCGCATTCAACGCGGCAAGGAGGCCTCGGCAGTCCAGACTGCTGCCGGCTGCCGGCTGCGGGCGCTCCGGCGGTCAGCGCTCGCTTTCCGGGGAAGCGCTCGTCAGGATCACCAACTCGTCGCGAGTTCGTCGCTCGTGATATCGCCCACGAGCAGGTGCCGCGTCGGGCTCCGGCGCGGTCGCGTCGTGTGTCCTGCTCAGGCACGCCCTTCGCTTCTTCTTTCAACGCTGTGGGCGCGAGCGCTGCGCTTGCGGATTCGCGTGATAGCGGCGCTCGTCGCCGCCGCCACGGGGCGGGAGCTTCCGCTTGCGCATTCGCCACTGCTTGCCATCGCTCGCGGGCGCCCGGCGGGAGACCCGCGGAATCAGCGAAGCAGGACAGACCCAACAGCGGCCGGCAGTCCTGAGATTCGCCACGAGCAGGGCAGTGCGGATCGCTAGCTGGGAACCCGCTTCGCTGCAAGCACGACGCTGAAAGCAGCAGCCGACTGCGTCGTGACGGGAGCCGTCCCTGGCTTCTGGAATCGCGTGAAGGCGAGCGTCAGCTCCCCAGTCGCCGGACTTCTGCTTGCGCCCAATCTCGAGCGTCCGGCTGCCGCGGTCTGCACGATCGCTTTTCGCCCTCCCGCCGCCTCACGTCGGGCGATCGCGTCGGCGACCTTCCAATCGCGCCGGTCAGCCCCGATCGGCGTCGCAGCGGACGATCGTCACCCAGATCCAAGCGCACCGGTCGGAGCCAGCGCGGACTGCGTCTCGGCATGGGGCCGCACAGCGTCCACTTGCGCTTCGATCCCATCGGGACGTGCGACTGTCTGCTGCATCCGCGCGACGGCAGCGACGGATCGCCTCGCTGCCCAACCCGAGCGAAGCGTCGTCGTGCACGACGGGCTCCCTTCACAGATGTTGGCCGCCGACCGACTACACGGGGTGGCCAGGTGTCCGGCGTGGCTGGTCGGTGGCCGCCTGAACGATGTTGTGGGGCAGCAGCTCGACGCGGGCGAGCTCGAGTTCGCGCTGGCCTGTGAGCCTTTCGCGTAGCCCAGGCGGAAGCGCAGGCAGCGCGAGCGCGCGCACGTCGCCGTGGTGGATTTCGGCTTCGACGGCGAAGAACAGGTGGTCGCGGCCTGCGTAGTACCAGTGCTCGGGCGGCGTGCCCATCACGCCGATCCGGCCGGTCATCGCCTCGTCAGCTTCCTTGGCGCACGCGAGCGCGAGGTGGGCGTCGGGGCAAACGAAGATGACCGCGGGTCGCGTGGCTTGGGTTTGGTAGCGCGGGTGGGCGAGGCTCCAGCCGCAGAGGAACGCATCGTAGGCGAGGAACTTGTCGTGGTTGTAGGACGCTCGGGCGGTGAGGTCGAGCTCGACGAGCAGGTCGAAGGTGAGCTTGAGCGGATCGATTCGCAGTTCGAGTGACAGGTCGGGCTTGACCTCGGTGAACGTCTTGACCTCGACGTCGATGATCGCCTGTCCGTCGGGGATGGGGATCTCGTTGAGGGTGATCGGGTGTCGGCGTTGGCCTGAGCCGGTGTGCGGGACGGGGTATCGGCCGGTGGCGTAGCGCGGGGTCCGCCAGTGGTCGGTGGCGAGCGCCCCGACGGTGTGGTGAAGCTCGACGGCCCAGCCGAGGGCGTGTAGGTCGTGGGCAAGGCGTGCCGCGCGGGCCTGCTCGATTGGTCGCCAGTCGCGCTTGGGAGAGATGGCGGGCGTTGGCGTGCGGGTCTGGGCGACTTCGAGGCCACGGCGGGTGAGCGAGTACAGCAGAGGTGGCTTGCCGTCGTTGCGGGTGTGTTCGCGCAGTCCGGTCGGGTGTCTGGCGATCAGTCCGTGGCGGTGGAGCTTGGTGAGCCGGTCGTGTACTGCGGTGCCGGTTCGCTTCGGGAAGACGGCGCGGACGATCATCGAGCGGGGGACGAGTCCGGCGCGGTCGAGCAGGGCGAGGACGGCGTAGTCCTCGTCGTAGAGGCGCGGGAGCTTGGCCGCCCCGTCGAGCTGGTCGGCCGGTCCGATCTCGTTGACGCGGTCGAGGACGACGAGCTCGCGCAGGCTGTCGGGCGCCGGTCGCTCGGCCTCGTCGCCCCAGGTCCCCGGCACGCGTCGTCCGACGACGCGGCGCACGGGGCTGTCGGCGAGCTTGGGTGCTTCCGGGGGCGCCTGGAAGTCGACGCGCACTTCGCGCTTGGCGGCTGGTGCTGACGGTTCGGGTTCCTTGGCGAACGTGTCGGGGTCGGCGGGCTCGTCGACCGGCGCGGTTCGGGTTCTGCGTCGGCTGGGCTTGCCGGCGCCGGCGGCGGGGATGTCCTGTTCGTCGTTGCCGGCGTGGGGCGCCGAGCGGTCCAGGGTGGAGTCCATCTGCTCGGGGTAGGGGGCGACTCGCTCGGCCATCGCCGCGAGGTGGTGCTCGGTCCACGCTTGGGTGTGAACTGGGAATGGGTAGGTCTGGCCCATGAAGCTCGGGATCCGTGAGCCCATCGCGATCCATGAGGCCAGGCAGTGGTGGTTGGGGAAGTTGAGCGCCTGTTCCGGGGTTACGCGCAGGCGGGCGCGGGAGTCGGGGTCGTCGCGGATCATCGTCGAGTAGACGGCCATCGCGATCCGCGTGGCCTCTTCGGCGTCTTGGGCGTCGCCCATCCGGAACAGGAACCTGCTTTGCAGCAGGTTGAGCACGCCCTTACGGATCTTCTGCTCGTGTTGGGAACCCGAGCCGAGTTGAGCGAAGTACTGCAGTCCGAACGCCGCTTCCATCCCGCCGCGGCGGTGGGTGGCGATCTGGTCGACAACGTTCTCCGTACCGGCGACGTAGTGGGCCTCGTCGATCAGCAGCGGCACCCGCGGCCGGTCGGTTTCCGGTAGGTGCACTTGGCGCTGCATCTGGGTGTGGAGCATGCGCAGCAGGAAGTGCATGCACGCTTTGCTGTTCTCCTCGCCGATCGCGCCCATGTTGGCGTCGACGATCAGCACGTCGCGCGCCTCGAGGATCTCGCGCAGCGAAATGTCGGTCGGGTGGTTGAAGAACCGGCGTAGCGGCGGCACCCCGGTCAGGCCCGCGACCTTGTTCCGCGGGGCGTCGAGACGCTGCGCGACGGCGCTGGTCGCCATCCGCAGGTCCTCGGGCAGCTCGGAGCGGAAGAACTCGGCGGTCTGGTCGAGATCGGGCTGGTCCGCGCACGCTTCTGCGACCGCCGCCCGGAAGTCTTGCTTGGTCGGAAGCAGCAGCGAGTAGACGTCCTCGAACTTGGCGCGGCGTCGCTGGCGCTCTGCCAGCGCGATCGCTCCGATCACCGCGTGGTAGAGGTAGCGGCGCGAGGACTGGAAGATCTGGTTCTCGTTGATGTCCAGCAGCGCGGCGACGATGTTCTCCGCCACGGCCGCCGCCTGGATCGGCAGCGCCCCCTCGCCTGTCATCCGCAATGGGCTCATCCCGAACGCTGGGCGGCCGAGGTCCAGGAACCACACGCGCTTGCCGCAGTCAGGCGGCGTCAGCGCCAGGCAGAGCCGGCTGAGCTCGCTCTTGGGGTCGATGATGATGATCGCCGTGTTCTCATCCAAGAGGTCGTTGGCGTACAAACGCAGCAGCGCCGCGGTCTTCCCAGACCCCATCGATCCGACCAGCAGGGCGCCGTATTTGCGGTCGTCGGGGTGGATCAGCACCGCTGCGTTCTCGGCGCGGAGCACCGGCAACGGTCGGTAGTGCAGGGAAGGGTGGGCGGAAATCATCGGCGCGGGGCGCCTTGCTTGACCGGGCTGCCCGAGGCGTGCGCAGGTGCGTCGGGCGCTGGCATCGCGTCGTGCTCGTTGCTCTGGAGGGCTTCCGGGGGTGCGGGGATGCGCGGCAGCGTGATCCGCCGCACGGGCACGCCCTTCATGCGCGCGGAGGGCAGCGCGAGCAGCTGAGCCACCTCCGCGGCCGACGCCAGGCAGCGGAAGGACGGCAGCAGCGGCCCGAGCGCCTGCGGGAAGCGCCGGCGGTAGAGGTTCTGGCGGGCAATCATCCATCGGCGGTGCAGCCGGTTCTCGCCGCGGCGGGACTGCACGGCTGCGGCGACGGTCTTGCATGCCTGGGCGGTGTCTGCGGCGACGATCACCTCGAGCCAGAACAGGCTGCGGTTCTGGGTCTGCTGCGCGTTGCCCATCTCGGCGCGGTTGAGCGTCGAGAGAATGCCGCTCTCCGGTAGCCCCCAGCGTTCCTGGCGTGCGAGCTTGTTCTCGTGGCGCTTGTACAGCCGGCGTGCGAGCTCTTCGAAGAACGATGGGGTCGGGGTGAGCTGGAAGCGCACCACCGATGGTTCTCCGAGTCCTACCTGCGCGCGCGCGATCTGCTCGAGTGGCGGCGAGGCGAGCCGGTCATCGGCTGCCAGGAGTGGGTAGACGAAGCTGCGCTCTTTGCGAAACCGCATCACATGGCCGGGGATCCGCAGCGCGCCGGGGCGGGGTAGCGGCGCTTCGGCGTGGCGGCGCCCGAGGCGCACGTCGGGGTACGCGGCGCTGATCACCGCGTCCAGCGCGCGCACAGCGGAAGGCTCGCAGCGCAGGTTGATCGACCATTCCGTTCCGTCGTGGCCGGCGCCGCAGATCAGCTCCAGCGCGACGAATGGCTGGCCGTTGCGGACCCGGTCGGCGGGGAACGCGTGGACCACGTGCGCGATCGATTCGACCATGTCCTCGAGGTCCTGTGGCTTGGCCTCATCGTGGGTCGAGAGGTGAAGCTCATACAGCGCGTACTCGCGTCGGCTGCGCCCGCGCACGCGCCGTATTACGAGGGCGGCGAGGAGCACACCGGCGAGCAACACGCCGCCGGCGATCTCGAGCGCGACGACCAGGGCGAGCTTGAGCCCACTGAGACGCGACAGCGCGCCACCCTGGCGTTCGGGACGAACGGGCGACGCCCGCCCGTCGCGGGCGGCGTGCAGCTGCGCGGACAGAGGAGCGGACGATCGATGGGCGCGATCGGCGCGGGTGCGCGCGGAGCGGTGGCGGGGCCGGCTGATCGCCGTGGTGTTGATCAGCCGCGGGATCTGCAGCGAGTGCACGGCCTTGGACACGAACACCAGGCTGGCGCCCACCCCCGCGGCGATGACGATCACGATCACGGTGACGCGCAGCGGTCTCATAGCGGCACGAAGGTCTCGAGCGCCGCCGCGGCCGCGAGTAACGCGACGCTGACGGCAGCGGTCATCACCAGCTGGCGGATCGACAAGGGGCGGCCGCGGCCCCGGAGGTAGAGAGCGAGCGCGGTCGCGAACGCAGCGAGCTCGACGGGCCCGTGCGGAAGCATCGCCACCGCCATGCGGGTGCCGAAGGCGCCGAGGCTCACGCCGACGCGCAGCACGTTTGCTGCGACCAGCCCAGCGAGTAGGAGCTCGCCGACAGCTCGAAGCGAGCGCTGTGCGGGCCCTGGCCCAGATGCGCTGCGCGCCGCGACCTGGGCGACCAGGAGCAGGCCGAGCACGCCGGCCATCGCGCGTCCGTTGTGCGCGAAGATCGACACCGCCACGCCAAAGCGGTCAGGTACTCCGCGGAACGGATAGTGGAGCCACCGGCGGGTCGGGGCAGCGGCCAGCAGGCGGATCGCAGCAGCTGTGCAGCCGGCCAGCGCGACGAGCACACCCGCAACTATCAACGCGAGCAGGCCGGTATCGATGCTCCAGGACCTGGGTCGCGCACGGCGCGGCCGCGCAGGCAGGCCGCGCCGACGCATCGACGAGAGCCGGGCGGAGCCAATCGTGCCCGCGGCATTCATCGCTCGAGCAGCCCGTGGATGGCCTGCAGCGACACCTGCGCCGTCGCGAGCGCGTGGTCGACGTTACCCCGGTCGAGGTCCGGCAGGTTGGGGACGAGGATCAGCGGTGCGTGCCGCGTGGAGGCGATTTGCTTGAGGTCGGCGAGGGCGGCTTTGGTGTCGCGCTCGTCGCGGCGGGCGACAACGACATCCCGGCCGGACGTCTCGGGGTTGATCGCTTCGAGCATGCGCCTGGCGCGGCGCACGCCGCTGCGAGTGGCGGGCAGCACCCAGGCGATGTGGGAGGCATTGGCAAGCGCGATCTGGTCGGCTTCGCGCGTGAGCGTGCCGCAGTCGACGACGGTGAGCGAGTGCGCGACGCGGGCGTCATCGAGCACGAGCTCGACGCCCTCGCGTCTACAGCCGGCCGTGAACCGCGGGCCGGTGGCGAGCACCCGCAGACCGTCGCTCGCGGTGGCGAACGGCCGCCCCGGCGCCAAGCCGGCCGCCAGGCTCTCGGCGATCTCGGCGAGCGAGTGCGGCGCGTCCACGCCGGCGTAGTACGCAAGACCGCCGCCGGTACCGCCGGTGTCGGCCACCAGCACGGGCTTTGCGCGACTTCTCGCGGCGGCGAGCGCGACGAGATATGCGAGCGTGCTGGCGCCCGCGCCGCCGCAGCACCCGCACACAGCCAGCAGCGGCCCGCGGCGAACCCTCAGCGCAGGCTCAGCGACTGCCAGCCGCGGTCTCTGCGCGGGCTCGGCGTCCGGGCCAGGCGGCGCAGCTGCGCTCGCGGGCGGCTCCTCGGCAAGGAGCGCCAGGCGTGGCGGGCAAGAAGCCGGCAGTGCGGCGCGGTCCTCGCGCGCGCCTGATGCGAGCTGGGGGCGGCCCATTCAAGTGACCTCGCCGACTGCGTTCAGCTCTTCGCGCGTCTCGGCACCGGGGATCGGCCGCTCGTCGCGGTGGGCTCGTGTGCCGCGTCGCGCGAGCGCCGCGATCGCCGCCCACACGTTGCCGTCGTGCCGGGCGATCTCGGCCTCGCGCATGGCTGCTTCGGTGGGATCGGAGGTGTAGGCCCAGTACTCGGTCGGTCCGACCCGTAACGAGACCTTGCCGTGTCCGCGGGTGCCGTTCAGCCACAGCATCTGCGCGTGACGGCCCTTGACCGTCTTCAGGCGCATCAGTTCGGTGGCCTCCCGGTCTGAGAGCTGCACGGTGTCGGCGATGAACGGGATCTCCTTGGGGTTCTGGGCGAGCAGCAGCTGCTGGGAGGAGTTGCCCAGCAGCGCCACGCCATGCTCGGTGTCGAAGTCTGAGAGCTGCTGGCTCATCACGATCAGCGTCAGCCCAAGATGGCGGGCGCGCCGCGCGAGGTCGTTCGCGTACGCGCCGGTCTCGGGGCGGCTGACCACGTGCCAGCCCTCGTCGATCAGCATGATCGACCGGCCGAGGAACAGCGCCGCGCTGGGCTTGCCGGCTGCGGCCTTGTGCGCCTCCCAGTGGCGCCTGACGGTGCTGGTGACGTACTCCATGATCGAGAACATCACGAGCCGCAGCTCCGACTCGGGGCAGCGGCGTGTGTCGAACACGACCAGCCGGGCTTCGAGCGGCACCGTGGTCTCGCGGTCGAGCAGGTATGCGTAGGTGCCCTCGCCGCAGTACTCGCTGAGGCGGTCAGCGAGGTTGCGGAGCGTCGCGGCGACGTCCACCGCGTCTGCCGTCTGGGCTTCGTCGGCCTGTGCGCGCAGCTCGGTCTGGAGCATCGACTCGCGCGGCTGGCTGCCGGGCAGCACGGCGGCCTTGGCGTAGACGGCGCGGATCGCGGCGCCGATCATCCCGATCTGCCGTCCGTCCAGGCCGCCCATCATCACCTGGTGAAGCGCGAGCAGGAACGCGATCTTCTCCCGCGAGACCTTCGCCGGATCGGGCACGTCCCACGGGTTCAGCGCATACGGGGAGTGCTCGGCACCGATCTCAATCTGCTGGGCGCCGTCGACCAGCTGGGTGAGGATCTCGTAGTGCCCGGCGCGGTCGATCACGAACCCGCGCGCGCCCAGTGCCAGGCAGCGCGAGAGGATCACATTCGCGGTCATCGTCTTCCCTGACCCGCTTCGGCCCGCGATCACGATCGTGTAGTTGGAGTGCTCCTCGTCGTAGGGATTCAGCAGCTCGACCGTGCGGCCCGGGTCGGCGAACGCGAACGGGATCCCCGTCGGCGACCCGCACTTCGTCCCGATCAGCGGGAGCATGTCGCCGGCGTTCGCAGTCGGGTACTTGCGCACGCGGTGCATCACGTCGCGCCCGAGCGGCAGGCTGGAGGGCCACAGCTCGTGCTGGCGGAACTCGCCGCGGTTGACCTTGCAGTCCCCGCTTGACTCGATCGACTCGGCGCAGAAGTCGACCGACTCGGACAGGGCGGCGAGGTTCGGCTCCGGCCCCCGCGCGCGGAGCGTCTGGTAGATCGCGACCTGGAACAGGTTCGCCTGCTCGCCGGTCGCCATCTCGCCGAGCAGCTCCTGGTACTCGCGCTCCTGCACGTAGCGATCGAAGTCCGGTACCCGGCCGCGCTGCTCGGCGCCGCGGTTGATCGTGAACAGCCGCCGGTAGGCGAGCTTCAGCTTCTGGCGCTCGCGGCGGCGCTCGAGGGCGTGGATGAAGACGCTGATCGTGAACGGCTGGCGGGTCAGCATCGCGCCGTGCAACCAGCCCATCGACGTGCGCCCAGCCGTGTTGTGCACGAGGATCGTCTGCTCGACGTCGCGATCGACGGTCACCTGCTGGTGCGAGGAGCGGAAGTCGAGGCTCGACTGGGCGATCTGCTCCCGCAGGCGCAGCGCGGCCTGACGGGCGGTGTCGCGCTCGCCGGGCGCGTCGAGCTCGCCGAACACCTCCACGGTCGAGCTCGGTGCTCGCCGGCCGCTGTCCGCCTTGGTCGGGTTGAACCGCGCCCACAGCATGTGCAGCACCTGGTCGCCGTCGAGCAGCTCGGTTGCCATTCCCTCGGCCTCAAGCTCGGCACGCAACCCGTCGACGTGCGCAAGCTGCGCGCGCACCGTCCGGCGATGCGCCTGCAACGGGCGCTCGAGCGGCGCAGTGGGCAGCTTGCTGCGCTTCACCCACGCCATCGCGGCGCGGGCTGCTGAGTCCCGCGGGACGAACGGGACCACGACATACGCTGACACCTGAACGGCGGCCTGCTCGTCGGCGTGCAGCTTCAGCGACTCCTCGAGCGCCGCGTACAGCCGCCACTGGGCGAGTGCTGTCCGGTCGCGCGGCGGGTGATCAGCGCTCGGCGCCGGCCCGGCGCTTGCCTGGACCTCCCGCCGGCAGCTGGCCAACAGCTCCGCGAGGTTCACGGGCCGGGCATCGATGTAGATCTGAATTGCCTCGCCGGCCTTGAGCTGGGAAACGAGGCGCTGGAAGGTCGCGGCCGTCTTTGAGCGCTCCTCGCCAGACATCAGCAGTGGGTTCGGTGGTGTCACCCTGAAGATCCGCACGAATGCTCCCTCGCTGGTGACGATCAGCCCGGTGCGGTCGAGATACTCGACCGCCAGCAGCTCGCCAGCCTCGGGCAGCGGGTCGTTGCCCGCGAGTGTGCGTCTGGCGCTCATACGCTCTCCTTGATCGGGGTCCTCATGGCTCGCGGTCCCACAGCGCCCCGAGGTCGAGGTCCAGGGCATGCGGGTTGCCGTCCGCGTCAACGTCCGAGTGCTCGGCGTTGATCGTGTACCCGCCCCGGTCGTCGCCGCTGCCGGGGAGGTAGCGACCCTCCAGGCGCCGCCACCGCACCGCGCCGAGGACCAGCGCCCCGAGATCGAACTCGGTTTGGCTGGCGACAAACACCGGGATCACGGGCAAGGCGGCGATGTACGCGCCGGTCATCGCACCCCACATGCCATGCCACGGGCTGATGAACTTCGCCCACACAACGCCGAGCAGGATCCCGGCGAATGCGGCTGCGATCTGGCCGACGGTGAAGTCCCAGAAGCGCAGCTTGGACTCGAGATGTGCGGGCGCGGCGTTCACGCTTCGGGAGCTCCTGATCCGTCGGGGAAAAGCGAATCGGGCTCAGGACCCCGCGGCTCGCGCGCCGGAGGGCTCCCACTGCCGTTCTCCCCACCGCCGCCCGGGCTGGAGCTCACCGTCGGCCCGGGCTGCTGGGCCGGGGTCGATCGGGCCGGAGGAACGACGTCGTCCCGGTCCGTGCCGCCGCCGACGCCGGCCGATGGCTGGCCGACCGGGCCGCCGCCCGAAGTGACCGCGCCGTCTGCCGGGTGCTCAGGAGTGCTGTCGATGCCGGCGTCGCCGAGCGCGTCGTTGACGGCCTGTGAGCGCACCTCGTCGCTGGCTCCGGCGAGCGTGCGCAGCGCGTCGCGCTCCCGTGGGGACCACTCGCCCATCGCCTGGTAGGCGAGATGCTCCCTCGCGCCGTCGCCGTGATGTGAGACGAGCTCGGCGACGCCGCGCTGGGCGCTCTCGGGCAGGCTCCGCAGCGCGGCCTTCGCCTGCTCGGCAGACACGGGGCTGGTGCGCTCGCGGAACTGCGCCTCGAACTTCTCGTTGGCGAAGTCCTGCTCGCGTCCAGCGAAGCTCGGGGTCTGCAACCCGCTCTGCAATCCGTGCCCCGACGCGTGGGCCTGCGCGGTCGGCGGCGGCGTGTAGGCGCGCCCGTTCGCCGCTCCCGCGGCGCCGGACGCCGCACGCCCGCCGCTGGCTGCCCCGACGCTCGCTACGGCGGCGGCTGCGCCCGCTCCGCCGGTCGCGACCGCCCCGGCGATGCTGGCGGCGCTGCGCAAGCGCTCAGCTGTTCGGCTCTCGCGCTGCGAGGATTGCGTGTCAGTCTGGGCGCTGTGGCCGCCCGCCCAGCTCGGCATGTGCTGGCGGGCGGTGTCGCGCATCTGCGAGCCGGCCGCGTAGCTCGCCGCGCGCGAGACGAAGCCGCCGCCAAGCGCCGTCCCGCCGAGCATCGCGACTCGCGCGAGCGTGATCGGCAGCTTCAACATCACCCACAGGAGCACGATCGCCACCAGCGGCTGCACGAGCGTGTTCATGAATCCTCGGCTGTTGAAGCTCAAGGCGTTCAGGCTGACCGCGGCGGACGCCGCGAAGCACAGAGCCCACAGCACGGGCACCGCCAGACAGGTGGCGAATGCGCGCATCGCGAGCCGCGCGACCCAGGGCGTGACCGGCCACAGGACGGCGGCCAGCGGCATGCCGATGAAGATCAGGATCGTGGTCACGCTGACCACGATCTTCAGCAGCAGCAGCCCCAAGAACAGCAGGCTCGCCGCGACCGCGATCGCGATGTTCAGAAACAGCCCGATCGGGGTGAAGTTCAGAGCGACGCCCGCGCTCAGACCGGCCGCCAGCAGCCGCGCCGTGTCGTTGACGACGCTGCTCGATCCCATGAGCGAGGACGTGAACAGATTCGTCAGCCGAACTGCGGTGTCGAACAGCCACGGCCACATCGCAAGGAACAGCGCCGCGCCGACCGTGCGCGTCAGACCCTCCAGCGCCGCGAACCCGGAATCGCCGCCACCGGCGAAACCGGCGACCCAGTAGCGCACGACCGAGATCGTCGCCACCGCGCCGAGCAGCCCACCGCCCATCGCGACCACGGTCCGCTCCAGCGCCGAGACGTTGCCCTGGGTGAAGTTCGGTACCGCGACCAACCATCCGACCAGCTCGGTCGTGACGAACTTCGCGATCGGCGCGAACAGCGCCTTGATGATCGCGTCGAACGCCCCGACGGCAAGCTTCGCGATGTCGCCGCCGATACCGCCCAATATCTCGCCCGGCCAGTTCAGCGGATTGATGTCGATCCCGAGGATGCTGGTCGCCTGCGCCTCGGGCGGAGCGGCGGCGGAGATCAGGGTCACGGCGACGAGCACGACTGCACCGATCGCCGACAGCGGGCGGTGATCGCGCACGCCCACGCGCAGCCGACTCCCGCCCTGGCCGACGACCGCGGGGGCGTCGGGCGGAGCGATGGGACGCGGTCCTCGCATCCGCCGGCGTCAGGCGACGAGAGCGGTGACGCTGCCCAACAGCAGCAGCACGCCGAGCGAGGTGCCGATGATCTGCATCCCACGCCGGCCACCGAACAGCAGCACCAGCCCGCCAGCGATCAGCGCCAATGGTGCGATCGCCGCGACCATCACCAGCGCCGGCGTGACCAGCGCCTTGGCACCGTTGATGAACCCGCCGATGCCGTTCGCATTGGTCGGGATGCCGGCCGCTTTCGCGACGATGTCCGCGCCAACCCCGACATGTTGCGCAGCGAGCGCGATTGGCACGGCGAGCACTGCCGCCGCGGCTGGGATCCGCAAGGGGCGGACGATCCGGTCAAAGAGGGGCACGTGATACCTCCAGGGACGGGGCTGAATAACGGAGGCCAACCAACCGACAGGCCTCCTTCGCAGCCCAGGTACCGGGCCTAAGCGCGGCAGCCTCGCCTGCTCCGACGAATTCTTCGGACGGGTCCAGGGTCACCAACCCGAAGCGAACTGACTCGTGCCTGTCCCGGCGTGCACGCGCGGGACCGCCACACGGGTTATGAACTCACCTCAATGCCGTCTACTCAGCGCGTCTGGGTGACCTCACCGACTCATCTCCGAACCCGGACGCGCACCCGTTCTTCATCGGGGAGCCGTCGAAGTCAGATCGTGGTTTTCTGAACCCCGTGCGCTGCGGTCGTGTCGTCGCCTCTGGCCTGGACGCCTGCGTGGGCGAATACGAGCGCCGGGTTCTGTCGGCATCGGCGAGCTTCACCATCTGACAGCGGAATCAGCCACGTGGCTCCCATGGCGGCTCGTAGCTGTAGCTGGCCTGTTCAGCGGCGACGTCGACGTCGAATGAGAAGGCCTGCTGGCCCTGGCGGCGGTCTCGAGCTAGCTGCCGCATCTCCGGCACGGTCTTGGCCGCGTTGGTGTAGATCGCGCTCATGATCCTCGTGCCCGCGTCGTTGTCCGTGGCCAGGATCATGTGGTACACAGGCGCGCCGGTGGTGTTGCACAGCTCGAACGGATGGGTGTAGCGGTAGCCGAGGTCTTGCTCGAGTCGCCACCGCATCAGGTTCACGTACTCCTCACGCGCCTGACCGGCCGACATCCCGCCGGATCGCCGCAACTCGTAGATCGGCCGCCATTGCTGAGTGCCGAACAGCCTGGTCGCTCGGCTGACATCGCGGTCCGGAAGAATTTCAGTGTCGAGCGCCAATGTCCGCATGATCCCGGCGGATGGGAAGAGCATCCAGATCTCGACCTTGTACTCGGGCTTAGCCGATAACACGGCGCGGTAGCCCCGCTTGTGATCGGCGAGGGCCGCCAGCGTCTCCCAAGCCATCTCCATGCCGTCGGGGTCGACGAACGCGAAGGTCGGCGCCCAATTGAGCTCTCTCAAATCTGCGAGGGCCTGAGGGATGGTGATATTGCAGTCGCCGGAGTAGACCTTGATGTCCCGGTTGGGATAGTCAGCTCTGAGCGCGGAGTCGAGCTCAGCAGCCTTCGGGCCGAGCTCGAAGTAGCGAAATCGGGTGAAGCCCGCTCCATCGCCGACGTCCAGGGCGATGCGGGCTGATCCGTGGAATTCCTCGCCGGTCAGCCGGTCGCGGCCGTCGCCCTCGCCTGCGAACGCGTCGAGATAGATCCGCTCGGGCAGCGCCTTCGACGCTACTGAGAATTGCGATAAGTAGTCGCGCAGCATCGCCAGCTTGAGCTGCGTCCAGTAGCCCCAAGTGCGACCGCCGTCAGGCGTCATGCCAGCGCGACGGCCGGCGTCGCGGGCAGCTCGTCCCAGGTACGACCATCGAGCACCCGCCCTCCAGTCTTGCTGCGAATGCCGCCCCACTGCTTGAAGAAGAACGCGACATTCTCTTCGGCACACCGATCGCGAAGGTCTCGTGCCCACTCGACCTTCATTGGCCGATGGCGAGGACCAGACTCGCCGCCGGCGATCAGCCAGTGAATGCCGCTCAGGTCCAACCGCCCCAGCGGTCCCAACAACGGCTCCGCCGAGATGAACTTGATCTGTGCAGGCGTCCGGCGCAGATGGTCGGCGCGGTGGACGAAACGGCGATTCTCGATCGAGACGCCCATCCATACGTTCGGCGGCCACGGCAGATCCTCCGCGAGGGCCTCAAGCCGCTCAGGTCGCTTGGTGAGAACTTGGAAGACGTGCCATTCAGCGCGCTGCATCACGTCAAAGATCTTCGCGATGTATTCGGTGGGGATCTCCTCGTGGAACAGGTCGCTCATCGAGTTCACGAAGATCGTGCGCGGTCGCCGCCAGCGCAGCGGGACCTCGAGACGCTCCGGCCAAAGTCTTAGATCAAAGCCCTGCTGGTACGGATGCCCGGGCAGCCCCCGCCAGCGCTCGGCGAAGGTCTCGGCGTAGCAGTGCGCGCACCCGGGCGAGACCTTCGAGCAGCCCGTGACCGGGTTCCAAGTCGCCTCGGTCCATTCGATCCGGCTGTTATCCGCCATTCGTCTGAGCCTACTTCGTCGTCAGAGTCGTGCATCCTTCGCACTGATCGAACATATGTTCCTACACGATTTGGATGGAGGTCGGATTCAGCTTCGTCTGCGGGTTTCTGCGGATGCGTTCCCGGTCCGGTGTGACGAGTACGTTCGGGACAGATGGCTGTTCCGAGTTGCCCGAACCCTGCTCATGCCGGTAGCCGCGTCTCCCGGGCCGGCTGGTACGGCACGGCGCCGCATCGCCGTCAGCGATGGCAGTGCCGGCCACTGAACGGAGCCCCGCCTCATCGGTTCACGGAGGTGCTGACCCGCCAGGAGGCTGCGACGTCGCACTGCGCGGACTGCTCCTCCGAGCTCGACGAGTGGCAGGGGCAGTCAGGCGCGCGCACGTACGCGTTCAGCGCGCGCGATATCGCTCACGGGCTCGCCCGGGTGGCGCAGGGTGACAGCTATCGGCGGGCGGCGGCGCACACGCGCGTGGTCGCGCGCCGGCAGCACAACCGGGTCCGCTGCTACCGCAAGAGGGGCGTGCGACGCGTTCGTCGCGGCGACAAGGACGGGCAAGTCGTCGCGAACTGGGTGGATGTGTTCGCGCCGGTCGTGTGCTGGCCGTTCGGCCACCCGACCTGGCCCGAGCGGATGGTCGTCGACTCGACGAGTTTCGTCGTGCAGACCGGGCCGCCGCGGCGGACGCTGCATCTGTTCGCGGTCGTCGGCTACGACCCGCCGCGCTACCAGCCGAAGCTGTGGCTGGTGCGTCCGTCTCCGAGCAAGGCCCAAGCGGTCTGGGAGGACTTCTTCGACCTGCTCAAGGGCACGCCGCGGCACATCATGGCCGACATGGACGCCACCATCGAGCAAGCCGTCGACGCCCGTTTCCCCCGCCGGCGCGACCGCCGCCGGAGTACCGCTGGAGTGTCTATCACGTCAAGAGGCGGCTCGCGAGCGTACTCTCCCCGCTACCGTCGGCGCATCCCCTGTGGGAGCAGTTCGACCAGGCGCTCACCTCAATTCGGCGCTGGGACACGTTCGCCGCCGCGGTCGCCGCCGAGCACCAGACCGGCGTCTCCCTGCCGGCGACGCCGAGCTGGTTTCAGACGTTCGGGCCGCGCATCCGCCAGCAGACCATGAACCGCCTCCCGAGACAGGCGCACTCGACCGGTGCGGTCGAGTCCGTCAACCGCTGGCTCAGACAGACGCTCGCCGACCGTGTGCTGCGTCTCGGCAACCGGCAGCGCCCCATCAAGCTGCTCGACCTCCTCACCGTCGGCTACAACCACCAGGACGACGAAATCGCGTTCGCCGTCGCCATCCGCAAGTACCTCGAAACAGGCGACGGTCGTCCGGGGTCCATCAGCGGCAGTTCGACGACCTCAAACGCACGCCGTCTCTATACCCGTAGGCTCTGCCGGAGCGACCGCGGCCGAGGTGCGATAGCAAGCATCGCATGACCACCTACGACCCTCAAGAGCGCCGTCGAGTACTCGAACGCATCCTGGCGGCCGAACCGTCGATGTGGGAAGACATCAACACGCTCCGCGGGTTCCTCTTCGACGTCCCGGAGCCGCTCGCCTTCCTAACCCTCGCAGTTGCACGCGACGTGCTCGCGCGACACGAACAAGGGCGCATCACCGACGATGACCTTGAAGCACGGACCGACGCCCTCGAAGTGCGCGACTACGTCCGGCCCGAGCCATTTCATGACGACCTCCTCAAACAGCTCGTCTTCGAGCTCGGCACCTACACAGGGTCGCTGCTGGGTTTTCCCTTCCCCAAGTCCGAGTAATCGGGCTCGGAACGACCCAGGCGCACATACACCGACCGGCAGCCCCAGGCGCGCGGCCCCCGGCCCCTCCAACTACCGCCGTCCCGACGGGTTGTTGCCCAGTGTTTGAGCGGCGCAGCACCCCCGACCGCGGGTGCTGAGTTTCTCCCCTTCATTTCGCGCGGGGCGAATTGCCGACCGGCTAGCGGGCACTGGTCAAGAGTTTGGGGGCCCGCCGCCGCCCCTACCCTTCTCCATCTAGAGCGCTCAGCACGTCGACCCGAACTGCTGGCCCGCCACCACCGTTGCCCGCGCCCCCGCCGTTTTCAGCCGGCCCGTCCGCTCCGCGGGACGGGGCAGCTGGCGGCACGGATGCCTTTGGGAAGTCCTCTCGGTCGCTTCGCTGGTTCGAAACCGTCGTCCACGCCAGCGCCGAGGCCAGCATCATCTGACGACGAGCGTCCGCGAGTGCCGTGATGCGCTTCAAGTCGGGATTTTCTGCATCGACGTCGTGTTTCGGTTCGACGGCGGCGGCGGCGATGGGCGTGTCCTCGGCAGCCGTGGTTGCGTCCTCGGCGTCCTCGGTCGCGTGCTGAGCGCCAGCGGGCCCGTCGTCGGCCTGCGGGGCATCCTCCTCGGGCGCCGCGACCGTTTCGGCACTCCCGGCACTCTCAAGCGGGACCACCAGCCGTTCTAGCGCCTGAAGCTGCTCGTCGCTGAGCGCGTCGAACGTTTCGAGGACGGTGTCGGCGAAATAGCAGAATGTCGCGAACTGCAGGCAGACAAGCCCGAGGTGCTCGCGCTCTTCGAACGGCAGCCCGGACGTGGCCAACTCATTGAGAACGTTGGTCGCCCGCCACCGCTTTTGCAAGCCCTCCCGCAGCCCCTCGCGACCCCGGCTGGCCAGCGGGCCCAGACCGGCGAGCCACTGCAGAACCGGCTGAGTCCCGTCCGTGTCCACAGACCGAGCCGCCACCGTGTCGACCGCGTCCTGCGCGGCGCAGACTCGGTTGAGGATGACCGGCCACAGGACGTCAGTCAGCGTCGTCTCCAGCGACCCGGCTTGGTTCGCGAAGTCACGAGCGGTGCGGATGAGGTCGCGGGGCAGGCCGCCCGACAGCGTGTAGCAGGCCAGGAGCGCCCCCGTCCCGAACCCGACTACCCGGCGACGCAGAAGCGACACGCTCTCCTCAGCGGTCAGTGGCTCGACGCGCAGCACCGTGTCAAACGAAGAGTCAAACACATCGCGGAACGGCATGCCGCGGCGCTCGAATGCGCTCAGCGCGTCCACGGACACCGACACCAGGTAGTAGCAGTGAGCTTGTCCGAACACGGTCTTGATGTCGCTGAGGAACTGGCGAGCGTCCTCCTCAGACGCCATCTTGTCCAGCTCGTCAATGCCGATGATGACCGGCTGTTCCGGGCTCGCGAGAACATCGACGAACCTCTGGTATTCGCTGACGAGGTCAGGAGCCGACATCGCCTGCCGCGCGGAACTGACCGCCCGCGACGCCGCCACGTTCAGGTTGGCCGGGCCAAGCTTCCCGGACATGGTCCGCGACACCGTGTCGAGATTCCGCAGCTCGTGCAGATGGCGGCGAGCCAGAACTGAAGGGTGCATGTCGCGCGAGCTGGGATTGGAGAAGGGTTGACGGAAAAAACGAATCACCAAAGGGGGCATCGCCACGACGACCCCCCACAGGAAAGCGGCACACCCTGCTACGGCCAGACCATAAGTCACGAACACGCGGGCGGACGTATGCGCCAGACCCAGGGAGTGCCCGTGGTAGACAATGGAACTCGCAACCCAGAGCACCACCGCGACGAGTGACCAGAGTACCGCTTGCCGAGGGCGGCCCGGCTCGGGGTCAAAGAAGATGTCATCGTCGCGAACGGCGTAGCACAGCTTGGCGAACAGGTGGGCGATGAAATCCTGGCTCTGGTAGCGGACCGGGGCGGACACGACCGTCCCCAGCGGCTTCAAGGGCTGGTTGCGACCGCGGAATCGCCCCTTTACGACGGCGTTCATGAGCGTGCTCTTACCCGCTCCGCGTGGGCCGGCCAGACCAATGCTCGCACCGTGCATGCTCGACATGGTGCTGCGCAGACGCTCCGCAGTTCGCGTCGACACCTCGAAGCTCTCGTCGATGACTCCCGACAGTCCAGACGCGCTGAGCACCCGGACAACGCTCGGATTGACGCGCAAGCGACTGTTGGCGTAAGCGGTCAGTGCGGGAAGCAGTCGGTCGGCCATAGCGTCCGCGAGCCGGTTGCGCGCACGGCGAGTGCTAACTGGTAGCCATCTTGTCTGCGTGGACCCGATTTTCCGCGAGGCCCCGATTTGAGACCGCTGAAGCACTACCCCTGTCACCGCGACGATGACGCCGACCACGAAGACCGCCCCCGTTAGCACGTTGAGGGGAATTAGGACCGTAAATAAGTACAGCCCCGCCATTATCCCCGCGGTCAACGCACCGGCCGCGAACAAGCAGACGTTCGTGCGCCAGCGGTCCCGGAACCGCGCGTCCGCCAAGAGAAGGAGTTCATCCTCCACAGCACCGAGGAAATGGTGTTCATGTTGGAATCGCTTGGCGGCGGCGTTGAGGTCCCGGTCGAAATCTCGGTCCACTGGCCACTTCGTCCCATAGTCGGACCTTATGCGCTCAATGACTCGCTCGTCCGCGGCGACCATCGCCTCAGCGACCTCTCCTCTGAAGCCCGGCGACCCCAGGCCGGTGTTCGGGTCGACGCTGTTGCGAACCGTCTCAGCGAAGCCCGGCGACGTCAGGCCGGTGTTCGGGTCGATGTTCTTGCGAATCGTCTCTTCGACCTCTTCTATGAAGCCCGGCGACGCCCCGGGCCGCGGCGCTGCCGACGCCGGCGAAGGCTGAGTCGGCGTGCCCGACACGCCCGGCCCAGGGTCGCTCGACGATAAACCTCCGGGCTGGCGGTCGGCCCCGACCATGATGCCCACAGTACGCGCTGTGGTGGGTGGCGCGCAAGGCCACGCCTAGTTGCGTAATCGCGAGGCATCCAAGCGGCGCGAGACGCCACGGACCGCTGGGCGACCGCTGCCGGCTCTGTCGCCAGCTTGTTCAGTGAATGGTTGAACGGTTAGGTCGCGTCCGGCGTGCGGCTCTCGCCGGAACTCCTTCCTTACGTTGGGTTCGCAATTTCCCCCGGCAGGTAGGGACCTAAAGCTCCACAGTAGGGCGCCTTCAGGCTGAACTCGAAGCGCACTGCGAGGACTTGCCTCGGTAGAGCTCTCAGCACCGGTCATGAGCGGCAAACCGATGACCGCGCTTGCCGACGACTGGCGCCAGGCTCGCCAACATGTCAGCCCGCTAGGCAGCGAGGGCGCCGGCGGCGAGACGTGGCGCCCGCAAGCACCAGGATGACGAAGACGCTCGCGGTGCGCGTAGCCGCACGTACCCGTCAGTAGGGCGCACCGAGCTCGTCCACCGCGGCTTTCTACGCATCCATCCGAATCGTGTAGGAACATATGTTCGATCAGTGGGCGGACAGAACGCCGACATGGGGCGGACCTTCCCTCTCCCACGAGATATTCGCCGTCGCGCGCGAGTCCGGGCAACCGCTTCCGCCCGAACGGAGGAGCCCAGCAAGCCCGTGGACGGTATCGAGCAAGCCGCGCCCGATCAGCAGCCGTCGAGTTCGTGCGGCGCGCGCCCCAGGGCGATCACGAGGCGACTGGCGGCGGGGATCCCGATGCGACGCTGGCGCTCACCGCTCTTTGTCGGCTCGTAGCCGAGCTGGCGGTCGAGGTCGGCGTGGTGCATGCGGAGACGATGAGCGAGTTCGGCCCTGGTGAGCTCCGGGTCGCGCTCGAGCTCGCGCTCGAGAAACGCCCGCACGCGGGCTGTCGCGACCGAGTTGAGCTTGAACTGCTCGAGCTCCTGGCGATCGCGCTCGTGACCGACGAGCACGCGCACCCGGCGTGGGGTCGCCCCGACGCGCTCGGCGGCCTCCTCGTAGGTGAGTCCGTCGACATGGACGAGCCGGCAGACGTACAGCCGTCGCTGCGTGCACGATCGGCAAGTCTGGCGCTCGACGCAACGACAGTTCGGGCCGCCGAACGATGACGAGTTGACCGCTGGTGAGAGCTTCGGCTTCAGCCGTGTGGTTGCCATGAGTCGAGGTCGGGGATGCCAGGCGGGACGGCGGTGGTCGGGCGCCCCCAGTGTGGTCCGGCGAGCGTGTCGAAGCGTTCGATGTCTTTTGCGCCGAGCCCGTGGTGGTTGTCGAAGTGCTCGAGCCATGGGATCACCCAGTTGAGACCCATCACCCAGCAGCCGGCCTGGGTCTCGGCGCGGTACCACCAGCGTGGGGTGATCGCTGGTTCCAGCGCTCGACACATGCCCGCACGGACAGGACCCGGGTATCCGCGGAGCCGGTCCTTCACGTCTTCGGCCACGCTGTTGACCAGTGGCAGGTCGCTCCATTGCGGCGGCCCGAAGAGCGTCCACAGCGTGAACACGCCCGTCTCGCCGAGGATCAGAAACGGGACCCGGTGCCCCGCGCGCAGGACGTAGCGCTCGACCAGCCACCGGTCGCGCGGCAACGTGGAGAGAATCTCCTGCACCCGAGCTTCGGTGAGAGCCAGGCGGCGGCTCTGGTCCACGTTCTGCGCCAGCAGCTCGAACGTCTCACGTGAATAGCGCGCGTGCGTGAGCGCTGGCGGCCTTGCGGTCGCGCTCGAGGCCGCGTCCGCGCGTGATCCGTCCACGAGCAGCGAAACCCCCGCTGGCGGCTCCGCGGCCGAGCGTGGTCCGTCAGTTGCGCCTAACACGGACGTCGTTGGGGGTGCCGCGATGCCACGGCGGAACGGTTGAAGCAATCGTCGCCCCCGCGGTCGTCCTAGACGCCGCCGCGAGCGGCGCATGTGTAGGGCGACGGCCGCGGCGATCAGCAATGCGAGCACGCCCCAGCCGAGCAGATTGGCTGGCAGGCGATCCACGTGAGCGGCGGCGGCATCGATCATGGCTCTAGCAGCATGCTGTCGGCGGAACTGGTCGTATGACGGACGGTAGCCCGCTCCTCGGCGCCAATCGGCGTCTTGCGGGGTCGCGGCACAGGTTTGGCGCAGTCTTGTTTCTGATTTGGCACACATCGGGGCTCCGCGGACCGATGAGGCCACCGTAGGCTCCTCGCGAGGGTGGCGGCTGGGCACTAGCGTCACCGCGAGCTTGCGGCCTGCCCGCGGCACGATCGATCTGTCGATCAACATGGGGCGGGGGTCCTGCCGCGATCTCCTGACATCGTCGCCTCGGAGGTGACGTCGCGAGCGCGGGCTCCGGGTCGTCGCCGACGCATCGGTGGGCACCGCTGGCCCGGTTGGTGGGATGTGCCGGCATCTGGCTTCCCCCGTCCCGTAACTGATCGGCGGACGTATGCCTCTACGGCCGCGCGGGGAGGCTCGATGAGCCCAGCGTCAGGGGATTCGAAACACCCGCCCGCCGCGCGTCTCCTGGGCAGCGGTCACCAGCCGGCGACCATCGCGACGCTGCGTCCCCAGGGTCCCCGGCCGTAGGCGGCTGGTCCGCCGTAAGTTGCATCGAGCTTGCGTTGCGCTAGCCACACCTCGGGGCAGGCCTCGGGGCAGGCCGTTTCGGGGACCTCGGGAAAAAACCCTATTGCCGTGCTCATCCTGCGCGGGCATGACCACCTTCACTGCTCGAGGCGCCGCTGCCTCGCTTCATGAACACGCGCTGCTGCTCAAGGCCCAGCACGGAGACCGGTGCGCGCAGGAGGAGCTGCTGCACCTCTACGAGCCGCTCGTGCGCGCCACCGTGTCGCGTCTGCGGTTGCCGCCTCGCGTCGACCGCGACGACATCGCGCAGGAGGCCCGGGTTGGGCTGCTCGCCGCGATCCGGGCCTGGCGTCCCGATCGCGGACAGTTCTCTGCCTTCGCCGTCCGATGTGCGCGAAACCAGGCGATGAAGGCGCTGGACACGGCCGGTGCGGAGAAGCACAAGCTGCTCGGCTGCGCCCTCTCGCTCCACTCCGCGCCGATCGGGATGCCCGACCCCGAGGATCAGGACGCCTTCCCCCACGAACTCGACGTGCCGAGCTCGATGGCGCAACCGGAGGCCACCGTGCTCGCGCGCGAGCAGCTTGCGGCCTTGTGTGCCGGGCTGACCATGCTCACCCGCAAGGAGCGCGTCGCGCTGTCCGGCACCCTCAACGGCCGCTCCCACCGCGAGCTCGCCGACGCCCAGGGCGTCACCCCCAAAGCCGTGTCGCTCGCCCTGCGACGCGCCCGCGACAAGCTCGCGCAAGACGCGACCCTCAGGGCCGCTTAGGCCGCGGCCGGGCGAGATCGTCCGGCCCCGCACCCACCTGAGCGGCGCGCTCGCCCGTCGGACGCTCGCGGCCGATCAGGCAGGCGCGCATCTGTCAGACCGTCAGTGACAGTGCCCGTCATGGGTAGTGCCCGACGGTCGGCCGGTAGTGCCCGGGCGGGTCGTCGACATTCCCCGGAGGGGCGCCAGTCGCGGCGAGGAGCGCGCTGAAGGCGTCGCCGGCGGCGGTTCGCTGCCCCTCGATGTAGCCGCCGTCGATCTTGGCGATCGGCTGCGGGTCGGCGGCGTCCGGCTGTGCCCACCCGGTCTCGATCCCGTCGTCCTGCGGGTAGGCGAACGTCGCGATCGGCTGCCCGGCGCTCACCTGCTCGCCCACGTGCAGCCCGGGGGTGGGGGTGATGTCCTCAACGACGTACACCCAGTTGCCCTGGTCGGGGCCGTTGTCGAGCTGGTAGGTGATGTCGTAGTAGCCGGGCCAGCCGATCGCGGTCGCTGTCGAGATGTGGGTGATCGTGGCATCGCCGATCGCCGCGATCGGGCCGTTGCCGTCGTAGTCGACGCCCTGGTCGATGCGTTGCGGAACGATCCCGGTGGCGTGCGCGAACGGGTTGGCGTACGCGCCGAGCGCGATCGGCGCCGTGCACGCCTGGGCGGCGCCGGGCCCGTTCACCGGGCCAGCGAGCAGCGTGACCTGGACGATCGCTGAGCCCGAGAGCCCGAGCTGGGTCTCGGCGGCATGGGTCACGGCGATCCGGTAGTGGTAGCCGTGCAGCGTCTGTGAGAGCGGCTGGCCGGCGCCGATGTCGCGCTTGTAGAGGATCATGCTGCGCCCGTTCGCGGGGTTGAGAACCTGCAGCGCTGTCATGTACGGCAGGCCGCCGAGCATGTCCGCCGACTGCTTGGTGACCTGGGCGCCCGAGAGGCCGGGGGAGAGCTCGGCGTAGCTGTCGCTGTTGAGCGTGAGGTCATCGCCCCACACGCCAGTCGCGTCGGAGAGGACCGTCGCGGCGACGAACGCCGGCTGGCCCTGAGCGAGCGCGGCGCGCCCGGCCGGGTCGCCACTCGCAGCCGGGACCTTGATCCGCCCAGTCAGCGACACGGGAACGCTTGTCCCGCCGGCGCTCTGCGTGGCGAGACCCTGCGTGTAGTAGGAGCTCGCGCGCGCGAGAACCTGCTGGACGTACGCAAGCGAGTGGTTGTATCCGAAGATCGCGCCCGGCCAGCTAGAGGGGCTGGCGGTCATCCCCAGGTCGTGCAAGTAATGCGCGCCGCCGTAGACCGCGTCGGCCTCGTCGTACACGTTCGGCGGCTGCCCGACCGGATCGGCCGGCGCATTCACGCCCTCGGTCTGCCAGGTGCTGGCAAGGAACTGCATCGGCCCCTCCGCCCCCGCGTAGTTGGCGCCCGAGTGAACGCCCGGCAGGTTGGACTGGCCGAAGGTCGACTCGACGTAGTTGATCGCCGCGAGGATCGACGCGCCGTGCGGCCCCAGGTGATACCGGCCGGAAGCTCCCTGGAAGAGGGGGATCAGCGCCGCCGGGACGCCGCCGACGGGCCCAGATCCCGCGGCTGCGAACGCGCCACCACATTGCGCTTGGGGGGCGCTGACGGCAGCGAGCACGAGCATCACCGCCAGCAGCGGGACGAGCACGCTGAGCGCCAGCGCCGTCAGCAACAGGCGCCGCACCGTCCGTCAGAGCCCCACGCTCGCGACAAGCCACCTCCCACTCCTCTGGGCCAGCTTCACGAGGAACGCGCCGGTGTCCGCGCTGTCCTGCTCCGCCACGTAGCTGACCTCGACGCTCGCCCCGCCGGCGAAACTCGCGCTGACCACGCGGTCGACCTCGACATCGCGCGGGTGTGCCGCGTACAGCCCGGCGAGCTCGGCGGGCTGCGCCAGCAGGTAGCGCGCGAACGCCGGAGTGCACGTCGCAACGATCCTGCGGCGCACCCAACGAGGCAGCCGACCGATCTCGTACCGCAGGTACGCGCTCGCGAAGCTGCGGGCGGCGGCCATCATCCCTAGCAGCGGGCTCGCGCGCGGCAGCGGCTCGTCGGGATCGACGCCCAGCCCCGATGTCGTCCCAGACAGCAGCGAAGTGCGGCGCGTGCTCGGCGGGATTGGCGCCGTGTGCGCTGGCACGATGGTCGCGGCCGGCGGGAGGAGCCGATCTGCGGCCGTCGATCGACCCCTGGGACTGCCGCCGCTCGAAGGGGCGAGCGCGAACGCAGCGACCAGCACCCCGGACAACAGCAGCGGCAAAATGATCGCGAAGCCGCGCCGCGCCCGCCCCGGCAGGCGGTCCACGGCGTTCAGCAGCCGACCGATCATCGGGCTGCCGCGAGCGCGACCAGATATACGGCGAGCAGATGGCCCAGGGCGTTAGCCATCTCCGCGGGCACGACCATTGGGTCATCCGCGGTCGCCGCAGTCGCACGCGTAAGCGCGATTGTCGCCCAGCGGGACTGATTCAACGCGGCCGGGATCTCGGCTTGATCATCGAGTGCCTGCTGCTCGAGTTCGGTTCCAGCGCGCTCCAGAGCACGGCCGATCCACACGCCGATCGCGTAACGGAGGCTCTGTCCGTGGACCTCGAGCGCGCGGTGGGTCAACCGGAGCGCTCCGGCCGACGCGTCGCCGATCGTGAGCACCCCGGCGCGTGGGAATCGGCTGCCGTCCGGCCCGTCCTCGTACACGTCCGCGAGCCCCGCGTAGAGCGCGAGATCGGGCATCCGCAACGTCGCCAATGTCAACAAGCGCAGCGCGCCGTAATCGCGCTCCCGATCCGGTGTGCATCCCGTGTTCCTCGCCCCGTCCGCAACCGCTCGGCGGTACGCGCGTCGCATCTCGAGCTCGCTCGTGGCCGCGGCCACCTTGAGCGCCCGCTGCATGTCCCTCAAGGCCGCTCTCCGTCGACGTCCACACCGGAGAAGTAGCGGGCGCAGGCGCGCAAGCCTCGCCCCAAAACCCGAGCGATGCCAGGCGATGCGCCGCGCTCGATGCTTCTCAGCTGCCTCATCCGTCTTCCCAACGCCGGAAGGTCTCTGTCCCAGCACAGATCATCCTGGCGTCAAGGCCTCGCGCGGAACCCAGCATCGAGTCGAATCGACACCGACACCCGCCGCTGGGTTGCCGGATCGTGCCGGCGCGTTGTCGAAGCGGCAGCCGATGAATATCCTCCTACCGATGGCTGACCCCGCGTCGGTACTTACCCTGGAGCAAGCGCAGGCGCTCGTTCAAAGAGATGAGGAGCTCGAAGCTGCCCTGCGGCGCGTCCAGATCCTCGACTTTGCGATGTTGAAGAGCAAGCTCGTCAACGAGATGGGTTGGACGTCCGAGACGTGCGACGAGGCCGAGGGTCTGTACCGGAGGTTCCTCGCGCTCAACATGCGATATCCGGGCAGCAAGATCTGCCCGACTGGCCCAGTGGACGAGTTCTGGCACGCGCACATTCTGGATACGCAGGCTTACGAGCGGGATTGCCGAACGCTGTTTGGCGGTCTGCTCCACCACTATCCGTACTTCGGACTTCGCGGGCCGGATGATCGCGCCGATCTCGAGCGCGCCTTCGCCGAGACCATCGACTTGTTCGTTCGCCACTTCGGGGTCGATCTCACCAGCGGCGACACCAAGGCACGCTCCTGCCGCCCGCAGCGCTGTCCCTGACAGGCCGCTGACGGCGATGATGGGCTTAGGCTTCGTCCCCGGTGGCGTCGATGAGGATGACCTCGAACTGAGGAACGAGGTGTTCTGGACGGCGATGATCGATCAGATACGCCGTGATGGCTTCCCCGAGCCACCGCGGCGGATCATGGACGTCGGCTGCCATCGTGGCGGGCTGCTCGCCCGGATCGCGCAGTGCTGGGGGCCGAGCGAGCTGTTTGGCGTCGAGCCGAACGACGCTGCCCGCGCACGAGCACGCCTTCGGCTGAAAACACTTGCGGACAACGTTGTCATGCTCGACCCATCGCAGTGGCATCTAGTGCCCGACGCCGGAATCGATCTAGTCGTGTGCCACGAGGTTCTGTTCCTGCTACCGGATCTTGACTCGCTGGCCATTCAACTCGCGCGGGTGCTGTGCGGGAATGGTCGTGCATACGTCGCCGCTGGGTGCCACACGGAGAACCCCGTATGGCCGGCATGGCGCTCGCAGCTAGAGGCGATGGGCCAGCGTATCTTCGACCACGCGCCCATCGATTTCCTGGCAGCAGCAGGTCGTCACGGGCTTCTCCCGAGCGTTCGTCCGTTACGCGAGTCAGGCTGGGCGACCCACGACCCGACCGAGGGCGGTTTCACCTTCCCATCGGTCGAAGCGCTCCTTGATCATCAGTTTCGATACAAGCTGCTCTTTCGATTGACGCCGGTATGAAGCGCGTCCCTGAGATCGTGCTCACACCCCGCCAGTCTCGGGTTCTTAGCCGGTGCCAAGCAGATCGTGGGGACCTAGCCTCGATAGAGGCGGGCGTATTGCAGCCAGGTGGGTTTCACGAGAGTCTCGACGATCTGTTGGCGACGACCGGGGTTCACGGGAGAGCCGCAGCCCTCTGGGCGGCACACGACCACTTCGTGATCAGGGGTGTTCCGGCGTCTAAGGATGGAGTCACTGGCCTGCTGCTTGCGCGCGCGTTCTTCTCCGAGCTGAAGTCCTACCGGGGTGAAAGGGTCATCAAGCACTTCACGATGTCTCCCTGGACCACGGCCCTTTCACACACGCTCGCGGATGGGGTCTTTCACACGGACCTCAACACTGCCGAGCGACCACCGGCTGCAACTGTGATGCAGTGCCTTCGGCCGGATCCGGCAGCGCCTCGTTACGGTCAGCTGCGCGTCCTTCGGCTTTCCGATCTCCTAGACGCCCTGAGGCATCGAGGCGAAACAAAAGCGTTACGCCTCCTGACGCAGGATCATGTCTCGATGGTCAACGATGCGACACCGGGTTGCTGGTCGGGCCGTATCACCGATGGTCACGAGATACGGTTTCACCCGGAGACGCTGCGGGCCGCGCAACGAAGGTACGGAAACAACCCCGCGGATCTCGACGAATGCCTCGACTCGATCCACGAAACGGCACTATCGGTCTCCGCTCCTATCGACCTGGTCTCGGGGGAGATGCTGTTGGTCTCCAACCGTCGCGCACTCCACCACCGGAATGCATGCACCGTCCGCTTTCGCTCGTTCCCACACGAGTTCGACACCCGCGCCGTCGCAGTGCTCCATGCGGTCGGCGAGCCCACATGACGCGATCCATCGACGTTGTAGGCGCTGACGCCAACAACCTCGCGGACGTTCAGCTGGCGATTCCATTTCATGCCGTAACTGCGATCGTCGGGCCGTCCGGCTCTGGAAAGAGCTCCCTCGTGGAAGACACAATCGCCTCCGAGGCGGCAACGCGAATGCACCGCTTTCTCGGCATCGATGTGCACGGACTGCGTCGTCGGGAGGTGCGCGCGTACATCGGTCAGCTACCGCCAACGCTGTTTGCGGGGCAACGTGTCTTCCGCGCTTCGTCGCGCACTACGGTAGCGACGTGCACCGGAATCCATGACCTTCTCCGCCGCTTGTTCGTTCGGTATTCGCATCCGGTCGCCGACGACATCGGTGCCCCCGTGCCCGAGCCGTCGCCCCGTGTCTTCGCGGAATGGCTGTCGCGGTACGGCGCAGGACGCGCGATTGTTTGGGCAGTGCCGGTTCTGCACGAGCTGACCACGGGAGCGCCGGCCATCCGCAGCCTCTTGGAAGCAGGGCTTAGCGAAGCGATCATTCGTAGCGAGACGGATCGAGGCGAGAATGCGGCGAAGGGCCGGCGGGTTGTCCTCTCTCGCTTTCAGCCTCTTCGCGCCGATGTCCGGCACACGATCGAAGCAAGAGTCGGTGATGTTCAACTCGGCAGCGCTTCACGCCCCAGCCTGGAGGCGCTCCTCGGGCAAGCGTGGACGGCCGCGTCCGGTGGTGTTCTCGTCGAGCTCCCCGACGAAACGAAGCCGGATCTCCGGGGGACTCATGCATATGCGCTCGATACTCGTGTGCATCGTGTTCATCCAGACTCTTCTCTGGTGTATGCCGTCGCAAGCAGTCACCGCCTCAGCTTCAACGCACCCGAGCACGCCGAGAGCGGCGCATGCACGGCATGTCGAGGAATTGGTAAGGCAAGGGTTCTCGATGAGAGCGCACTCGTCACTCACCCAGACCGCCCGATGCACGAGGGCGCATTCGCACTGTGGACTCCCAAGAACTATAAGTACGTCAATATTCAGCACACCACGATCGAGGGTCTTCGCGGGAGACACGGCTTTGATCCCGACCTGCCTTGGTGCGAGCTTCCTGCCGCGGCCCGTGCGCTCGTCTTGGATGGATCGTCCGAGCCGGTTCAGGATCGGGATCTGAAGACCCACAGGAGCGCGACCGCCCCGCACAGGTTCCCGGGGTTCCGTAGCGCAATCATCGAACGTGCTGCTCGGCCGAGCGCCGCCCGTGAAGCACTTCTCGCCTATGTGCACGAACGCCCTTGCCGCGACTGCGGCGGCACACGTTGGTCGCCGCAGACGCGCGCGTTGCGCGTAGGGGGTTGGTCGGTTGATCGTGTTCTCGCGCTACCGCTGGCAGAGCTCGCGGACTCACCAGGGCAACGCGCCTTCGCACAACGGTGTCCAGCAGGAGCCCGCGCCCTCGTCGCAAACCTAGCGCGCATGGCAGACTCGTTCGTGTCCGTGGGACTCGGGCACCTGTCTGGAGACCGTGGGATGCTGGACGTCAGTGACGGGGAGTCTCGGCGCCTGGCTCTTGCCGGCGTCCTAACAAGTCGGCTGGCAGGCCTACTCCTCGTACTCGACGAACCTTCCCGAGGACTGCACGAGCAGGACCTCGTCCCTCTCGGAGATGCCATCCTCGAGGCCTGCCACCTTCACACCGTGCTAATGAGCGAGCACCGGCAGCGACTCGTCGCGCGCGCTCACCACGTCGTCGAGCTGGGGCCAGGCGCGGGGCCGGACGGTGGCCTAGTCATCTATGACGGTTCCGCCGTCGCGAGCTCGTGGAGACGTCCCCATCGTCCGGCCACAGCCGTCGCTACCTCGCCGAAGCCCAGGAGACAGACTTGGCTGCGGATAGATGGCGCCTCCATCCACAACGTCACCGACGAGTCCGTCCGCATTCCGCTGGGTACGATGACCTGCATCGCGGGTGTGTCAGGCTCAGGGAAGTCGAGCTTTGTCCGAGGAGCGCTTGTGCCGGCGCTCGCTGCGGCTCTCCCGCCAGGTTCGGTAGACATCGCTGATTTTCGGACGCGCTCCGGAACATGGGCTCGCCTCAGCGGAGCTCAAGGAGTCTCAGCGCTGTACGCGCTCGACCAGTCAGCCGCGACTGCCCAGAAACGGAGCCTCGTTTGGACCTTCCTAGATATCGCGGCGGCCATTCGCGCGGCGTTCGCGGCGGACCCGGTCGCTCAGCGGTTGGGCCTCGCGCCGAGAGACTTCGGCACCAATACTGGACAGGGCCGATGTCAGCGATGTCTGGGTACCGGTCTCGTCGAAGACGGTGGCGAGTGTCCAGTTTGCGGAGGGATGCGGTTCGGCGCGGACGTCCTCTCGGTGCGATCCAGCGGTATGAACCTCGCGGAGCTCCTCGACGTTCCTGTCGACTTGCTTCTGAAGGGATCTCTCCCCGCATCTCTCGCGCAGCCGATCCTCAGTTCCATGGTCGAGCTCGGCATCGGGCACCTAGCTCTCGGTCGCTCGCTCGACACGCTCAGCGGCGGCGAGATCCAGCGCCTCCGAATCGTGCGCGCGCTTGCAAAGCCTGAGTCTGACGGAGCCGTGTTCGTCCTCGATGAACCTGCCGGGGGGCTCCACCCGCGTGATGTGGAACGCGTAGAGAAGGCTCTCCGCCACATCATCGCGGACGGGGTCAACAGTGTCATCGTTGTTGAGCATGACCCGTACCTCTTATCCGTCTGCGATTACATCGTGGAGTTTGGTCCCGGTGGCGGCCCGGACGGAGGCCGCGTCATCGCGACCGGCTCGCCGGCGGATATCCGAGATCAGGACACGCCAACCGGACACGCGCTCCGCGATGACGGACCGAGGCCCGCGGCGAGAAGCAAACCACGTGGCACTCAACGGCTGGTGTTCGCCTCTACACGAGCCGAGGCAACGCGTGTCCGCGCCGAGATCCGTCAAATCCTTGGCGAGGATGTCGAGGTCCCGGAGGACGAGGGGACGATGCTCTGCCCCAGTGCACTATTGGATGGGCGATCTGTTTCTCGACGGCCTTATGAGGTCGCGGACATCGATCAGGCGATCCTGCTCATCCTCCTCGACGCGAGGGCCGGCGATCCGCAAACGTACACCCATGCGATGGCCAAGGCTTGGAGTGAGGATCCTGCCCTAGGTCTGCAGATCCACCCGATGCTCGAGGCGATGGCAATCTGGGGGCCGAAGGTGCCTAGGTCGGTAATCGCCGAAACTCGCAAGCACCTTACGGCAATGGGCCTCGGGCCGGCGGTTACAACGGCCAACGATGTGCGCCGGAGCCGCTCAACGGGGCCGCGACTCAGCCCTGTCGACCAATCGATCGAAGGACGCAAGGCCGCGATCCGAGACGCTTGGGCGCTCGGCGGCGGCTATGTCGAACTCGTTGACGACAAGGGTCGGGTCCGGCAAACGGCGTCCGACCGTCTACTCGATCTCGAAGCAGGACTCGTGGGGCCGCGGCATCCAACGCCCGGTCACTTTCGTCGCTTCGACGCTCGCGGTCGGTGTCCCATGTGCAAAGGTGCGGGCGGAGTGACGACCATCGCCCAAACACACTTCGTACGCGATCGCGCTGGTGCTTTGCTGGACGAATCGTCCCTCGATCCGCGAGCCGCGCAGGTGCTCAAAGGGGTCCGGCGTTCGGACATGGTCCCGTTCTTTCGGCGTCTCGCTGAGGAGGGTCTTTGGGACGCCGATGCTAGATGGAGCAACCTCGACCCCCGAGCCGACGCTTTGCTCATGCACGGCTTCTGGACTCGCCCCGGCCATGGCACATTCTTGCGGGCGGGACGGGATATCGACGGGAGCGAGGTAAGTCATTGGCTCCGGTGGGACGGTATGGTCGCTGCATTGGACTCTCAGCTCGATCGAAGCAAGGACGCAAATTGGCGGGACGCTGTACGCGCTGCTCGTCATGCCATTCCATGCCCCACGTGTGGCGGCGCTGGCCTTGGGCCGATCGCCAGCCTGCTACGTGTAGGTGACCAGCCCTTCGACACATGGGTGCGTGAGGGCAATCTCGGATCGTTTCTGGCGGCAATCGACGCCATCCCGAGGCTGCCACCTCGCGCGTTGCGGCAGCGTGAGCGGGTAAAGCGAGTACTGGCGACGTGGCGCGGGTCAGATGCGCGGCTTTGTGCCGCAGCACCAAGGGCGGCCGCCAAAGAGGCGGTCGCCTGCGCGGCTGAGGCTTTTTCGGGAATCCCCGTGACGTGGGGGTAGGGATGCATCAGCTTTTCGGCACCTACGCTGACCGTTACGACCTTCACACGCCGCCGGATCACTACCGCCATGATCACCAGTGGGTGATCGACTTTGCTCATCAACGAGGACCAAGCTGCAAGCTTCTGGACGTCGGCTGCGGAACCGGAGTCCTCGTTGCCAAGGCGCGGCACGCGGGTATCGCCGCGACGGGGATCGACGCGTCGGAACAGATGATTAGGGTGAGTGAGCGACGTCTGGGTCCAGGGGCGGCAACGGTGCGGCGAATGCAAGATCTCGATGAGGGCCCGCGATACGACGTCATCGTTTCACTTTCCTGGTCTATTAACTATTGCGAGAGCGAAGAGGTTCTCGTCGACGTGCTTCGCCGCATCTACTGCGCCCTGTCTGCAGGCGGTTTCGTGCTGCTCCAAGTGGCGCACGCTGCGCATGTCGGAGGCGACGTTTTCGAGGACCGCGAGCCCGGTCCGTACGGCGAAGCAGACGACGTAACGTTCTTGTATCGCTTCCAAGCCATGGACGGACCCGATCACCAGCTGCGTGCCGAATACGTTTACGCGTGCAAATCGACTAGTGAGTTGCTCTACGAGCAGCATTTTCTCAAGATGGCGGATGCGCACGCCGTCGCCGATTGCGCTCGCCGTGTGGGGTTCCGTGGTGTTGAGCTGTATGACTCGTGGCGGCGCGACCCATTCCAGCAATCAGCAAGTCCGTTCATTGCCGGACACAAAGCCTGATTACTCGAATGGTCTGACCCAGATGGTCGACCCTCCGTTGCAGAACGGGACACGGTCTAGCCCTTGCGGAAAGGCGCCGACGCCTGGCGCTTGCAAGGTGCTGGCTAGCAGCGGGCGCGTCAAAGCGGGAGCCGGGCGCGAGACTGGCGAGACGATCGCCTTTTGAGCACCAAGGGCAGTCCAGGTCGGCAGCTCTCGTCGCTCCCGCTTCCATGACGCGACGTGCATCTCCCAGACGCCGGCAGGTTTCCTGCAACGCGCGCGGCGAGCGGCGCAGTCGGTTGGCTGGCGCTACGCCCGGGGAGATTAGGGACGTCCCGGGGTCGCCTCAGCTCCCGGTCGGGTCTTGCAGCCAGATCTCACCGCCGAGGGAGATCGCGGCATCGACTTTGGGGTGGGCCTGGAGGAGCGCGTCGAGCGCCGCGACGAGGCGCCCGATCGCGTGACGGTTGAGCGGAAACCGCGCCGGCACGCACACCAGGCCATAGGTGCTCGAGCCGCGCCTGAGCGCTTCGGCGAGCAGCGGCCGGAAGTCCCCGAGATCGCGCGTCACGATCGCTCGCTGTTCGTCATGAAGCGACGCGAAGTGGACGCGATCAGCGCGACCTCGAAGGTCGCTGCGCTCGCCGACTGCGACGACGTCGTGGCCGTGTTCACGCAGCTGCCGGGCGATCTCGGGCGAGAGGTGCTCGTCGAGCAGCAGCTTCAAGCAGAGATCGCTTCCTGGGCCGCTCGCCAGGTGCTCTCTTCGCGCTCGTTGAGCGTTTGCACGCGCTCGATCCAGTCGTCGATCTCGTCCCGGTAGGCGCCGTAGCAGCGCAGTGCGGTTTCGACCAGCCGCGGGTCGATCTCGAGATAGGTAGCGGTGTCGGCGACGGATCCGCCGTTGTCCTTGGCGACCTCGACGATCTCCCACACGTCCAGGCCACTTCCGAGCACCGCAGGGCGGCGCCCCAGAGCGCCGTCGACGAAGTGGATGCTGGGGTGCTCGTCCATGATCACGCCCTCTTCGAGGTAGCGCTCGGCGAGCGTCGTGTGCTTCTCACCGAGCAGACGAGCCCGTTCACGCAGGCGCTCCAGTGTGCGCTTGGACGGCCGCATCGACAACTGTCCACGTTCGCTCTCAGACATCCTGCACACATTGTAACACGCTGCGTGCGCTAGCACCAGCGACGGCGGCGCTCCAGGCCGTAGCCTCTTCCTCCAGAATGAAATGCGGCCCGGCCGGCTGGTGCCGAGACCATGGAACACCGATGGAACACGCGCCTGCTCAATGCCCCCAATTTGGAGCTATTCGCGCTACAGCCGAGTCTCGCGAATGTCCTGCTAATCGACTCTTTCTGGCCCTATTGCACTTCACTCGTAATGAAGGGGTCCCCGGTTCGATTCCGGGCGTCGGCTTTGAGGATTCGGCTGGTTCCCCGGGCGGATGGAAGCCATTTGGAAGCCTGACGTAGAAACGCCCCCGCCCCTGGGTG
>Ga0302325_10003967_pt1 | contig 34473 bp, 32 predicted proteins | sample Palsa_T0_2_FD_201948 | JGI IMG/M metagenome (GOLD analysis project Ga0302325, IMG submission 201948) | Peat permafrost microbial communities from Stordalen Mire near Abisko, Sweden - Palsa_T0_2 | ecosystem: Environmental > Terrestrial > Soil > Palsa > Peat permafrost | place: Sweden: Abisko...
CCGTATTTTGTTGGCGCTTTCAGGTTATTCAAAAATCAAGAGATCGGCGCGCTCAGCGGCGAAGAAATTTACGATATGTTCCATTGTTAAACGAACTCCACGCCGAGAAGTTTTGGCGTTCTGAGTAAATTTGATACGCGAAGTCGATGTTCGCCCGGCAATCCAACAAGTCGCGCAAGTTTAAGCCCGGACGCTGGAGATGAATCGTGTTGATTTGAAAGTAGCCCCAATCCAAAGTTCCATCTGAGTTGTAGTGATACGTTTCGCATTTGCCTTCCGGGTTTTCCGCTCGTTGGATGGCTAAGGCAACCCGGCAGGCGGGGCCAAACTTCAGGCAGGCATATTGCTGGTAGGCGGTGAGCGGCCGGCGCTGATCGAGTTGCGCCGCATAAGCGTCCATGGAGGTCGTGCGGCGTGCGACGACAAGCGGCCACTCGAAGCGGAGTTTCACTGGCGACTGCAAGCTGAAGGTGTAACGGGCATGAACATCCAGCACCCAGTAAACAAGGAAAGCGCCCGCAACCAACAGCGATATGCCGAGCGGCACGCTGGCGCCACTGGTGAGATTACGCTGGACTGCAAGCGCTTTTCTGCCGCTCCTACGCCTCTTGGTGTCTGATTGAGCGAACGCCATCTCGTTAGAGTTTAGCGGATTGTGCAAGCGCATCGCAGACTGCCAAAGTTGCCCAAAAACTTTATGGGACAGTATGTTTGGGGATGAGCAGCGCACCACCACACCGCCCACACCACCAGCCGCAGGCGGTAGATGAACACGCGAGTAAGGCGGGATTGCGCGCGGTAGCAGTGTTTGAATCCGCGAAAGGTGTACTGGTGTTGGTGCTGGCAGTGACGCTCATGGCTGTTCACCATCGCATTGAAGATTTCGCGGAGGAACTGCTCTATCACCTCAACATCGATTTCGATCACCGTTGGGCGCAGGCCTTCATGCAGGGTGCCAGCAAACTAAGCGATATGCGGCTCTGGACGATCCTGAGTGTCGCTTTCTCCTACGCGGCTGTGCGCTTCGTGGAAGCTTGGGGCCTGTGGCATCAAAGAGTGTGGGCGGAATGGTTCGCCTTGCTCTCCGGAGCGCTCTATCTTCCCATCGAACTTCTAAAAGTAGCGGAGCGTGCCAGTTGGGAACGCCTGGTGGTGCTGGGCCTCAACCTTGTGATCGTTCTTTATATGCTGGAAATTCGCGTTCGCGAGTTGCGTTCTCGCGAAAACGGAGAGTAAGCCTTACCTTCGTGCAGTGTTGCACGTGGAACATCTGACGCGCCTTGGTCAGGATCGAAGCCTGTAACCTTTTCCAACTTGCGTGCCAAAAGCAGCGGGGTAAAAACGATGATCGGGTATAAGGTCAGCATTCTTGCGCTCGAACTCGGCAACTTCTTCCGGTTTTGCCAGAGCGTCCCAATCAAGATCCGAAACGCCGCTTAGGTATGGCGAATAGATAATGCGCTTCCGCTTGCGTAGCGCATAAGCGCCAGCCCACGCTCCCAGCATGCAGACGGAAGTGCCGACACTCAGATCTTTCAGCAATTCTGTCAGAAACCCAGCCCGGAACACTGCGAGCTGCGAGGAAACGGCGCTCACCGACCGTTGCTTTCGCAATTGCGTCGCATAGCCCGGATCAACCGCCGGCCTTCCCCGGTCTGGACAGCCGCAACCGCCTCCAAAACCTAAAACATATCCGGCGCTCATTGTTAGTTGAGCGCTATTGCGTAAGCATCCGCCGATCATGACTGTGTCTGGAAATCTTTCAAACAATCCAATCGCCTCCCATAGCCAATCCGCTCGGTCAATGTGGAGATCGTTCGCCACAAGACAAACCAAATCATCTTCGGTCGCTAACTTGGCGAGCGACGGCAAGGCGTCATGAATCGAAAAGGAAAATCTGGGGATCTCGGGATAATCAAGAGGCTGCAGGGCGGGCCTGGAACCGGTCTCGATTGAAACCAGGATTGCCGGCCAGGGCTCAATGTGACGGCGGCGCAGCCACCAATCGGCGGTACCTGGCAGCAATGGGCTGTATTCGACTTCGTATTTCGCCGCTAAACCACTGTTATCGAGATAGCGCTGCAACACCGCCTTCTGGGACGAATGAATATACGGTTTGCTCCCTGCGTCATCTGCGGTTGACTCCGGATGCATGCGCCAGCTATATACAACTTCCGGAATGTGAACCGTCGCTTCGCCCGCCAGCAGGAAACGCGTGAAGAGATCCCAGTCCGCGCTGCCCTCCGTGTTCTTGTCGGTATAGCCGCCGTATTTCAGCGCCAAGTCGCGGTCGATCACGCCAAGATGTGCGATGTAGGCGGAGTTCATCAAGAGCACCGGATCGAAATCAGGCTTCAGGTAAGCTTGCACCGCATGGGCATCGATCAACTTGTCCTCGTCTGAATACAACAGTGCTGGAAAACCTTTGTTGCGAATCCACCAGGTCACGATCTGCAGACAATCGGCGTAGAGCCAATCGTCGGCATCCACCGGCAGAACGTAACGGCCGTGGGCGGATTCAAGACATAAGCGCAGGCCGCCGATAATTCCGGTATTGGTAGGCGAGTGCGGCATCGTCACCCAGGAATGTTCCTTCAACTCAGCCAAATACCCGAGCAACTCGCGGTTCTGGCAGCCGTTGTTGACGATGACCCATTCGGCGGCGTCGGAAGAGTTCTGCTCAATGATGCTTTGCGCCAGCAGCTTAAAATAATGGAGGGGCGTGCCCTCCCAAACCGGCGTTAGGATCGACAATAAGCCCTTTTCAAGCTCACAGGCATAACGGGCTCGGCGCGCGGGCAACTGTCTCTCGAGCCACGCGTGGTATTCGGCAGCCTCCCAAACCAGATAGCGGGCGCGCAACGTTCGCCGAATGTAAACTTGCAGGCGGGTGGGAACGATATGGCGGAGCAACGCCCGCTCTTTTTTGAACAGGTGAAACTCAAGTTTCAGGGCAACTGTGCGCGCTGTGAGCAATGTATATTAGGCTACGCTGAGAGTAACCTCCGACCCACTAATGGCAGTCTACCCCACCTATGCCGTCACCATCGTGACGTTTAATAGCGCGCGCTTTATTCGACAGTGTTTGCAGCACGTTTTTGAGCAGGACTATCAAGCGCTGGACGTGGTGGTGGTCGACAATGCGTCGAGCGATGAAACCCCTGGCATTCTGCGGGATTTTGAGCACCGAGTCAAAGTGGTGTATAACCGCGACAACGTCGGCTTTGCCGCCGGCCAGAACCAGGCCATGGCCTTGTCGGCCGCCGACTGGTGGCTGGCTTTGAACCCGGACGTTCGTTTGACACCTGCCTTTGCGAGTTCGCTGCTGGCCGCCGCTCAGATGGACTCCGCCGTGGGTAGTGTTTGCGGCAAACTCCTTGGGATGACAGCATCGCTGGAAATCCCCGCCGAGCCTATTTTGGATTCCACCGGTATTTTCTTCACACCGACCCTGCGCCATTTTGATCGTGGGAGTCAAACGAGCGACCAGGGACAATATGAAGAGTTTGAGTATGTATTCGGCGGTACAGGAGCCGCCTGCCTTTATCGCAGGCTAATGCTTGAGGATATTTCGATTGACGGGGAATTTTTTGATAGCGATTTCTTCGCTTATCGGGAGGACGCCGATCTTGCTTGGCGCGCCCAACTTTATGGATGGAAGTGCCTTTACACACCGCGGGCGGTGGCCTATCACGTGCGCCACGTTCTCCCGGAACGGCGATCTTCGCTGTCTGCCGCCATCAACATGCATTCGGTTAAGAATCGCTGGTTGATGCGAATCAAAAACATCACCGCCGATCTATATGCGCGGCACTGGCTGGCAATCACCGGGCGCGATTGCCTGGTGATTGGCGGCTGTTTGCTGGGTGAATTTTCGTCGCTGCGGGCTTTTGCCGTGGTCCTGCGCTTATGGCCGAGCCAGCGGCGTGCAACCGATGAATATATGGCTGCGTGGTTCGCCGCCCAACCTGTCAGCTTTCCCGCCGGTTCAATTGCGCAAATTCTCAATATCCAGCGCGCCGGCTCGCACGATTGATGCGCATCGCACTGTTGGGCACGCGCGGCATACCGGCCAACTACGGTGGCTTTGAGACCTTCGCGGAAGAATTGTCCGTGCGCCTTGTCGCCCGCGGACATCAGGTCACAGTTTATTGCCGCGAGCGGAATGCTCTTGCGGAATATCGCGGCGTCAAACTACGCTATCTGCCCACCATTCGTCACAAATACCTGGACACCATTGTCCATACCGGGCTTTCGACGTCGGACGCGTTGTTTCACCGCTTCGATGCTTTACTCTATTGCAACGCCGCTAACGCCATTTTCACATTGTGGCCGCGCGCCCTGGGCATGCCAACAGCTTTGAATGTCGATGGAGTAGAACGGCACCGCAAGAAATGGAATGCTCTCGCCAAAAGCTGGTATCTGCTGTCCGAGTGGCTAGCCACCTGGTGCTGCTCAGTGGTGATCACCGACGCGCAGAAGATCCGCGAGTACTACTGGGAGCGCTATGGCAAAGACTCGACTTTTATCGCGTATGGGGCCGAAACCAGCAAGGTCACCGGAACCGATCAAGTGCGCCGACTGGGTTTGGAACCTGGCCGCTATGTCCTCTATGTGAGCCGCATGGAGCCGGAAAACAACGCTTTGGCGGTGCGCGAAGCTTTCGAGAAAATCGACACGGATTACAAGCTGGTGCTGGTTGGCGACGCGCCTTATGCCGCCGAATATATCCGTCAAGTCAAAGCCACGACCGATGGGCGGGTCGTCATACCGGGCGCGATCTATGGTGAAGGCTACCGCCAGCTGCAATCGCATTGTGCCGTTTATGTGCAAGCCACTGAGGTGGGCGGCACTCATCCAGCCCTCATTGAAGCGATGGGGCGCGGCGCGCTCGTTTTATATCTGAACACGCCGGAAAGCGCGGAAGTCGCCGGCGATGCGGCCGTGCCTTTTACGAATGACCTAAATGACCTAACTGAGAAACTTTGTTGGGCCGTGAAGACGTCGGATGGCGAACGGGCGATGTGGGGTGAGCGCGCTCGCGAGAGAATTGAACGGCTTTACAGCTGGGATGCGATCACCGATCAGTACGAGGCGCTCCTGGGTGGCTTAGGAAGCGCTCCCTCGCAGTCGCGGCTCTGAAAAGGCCATCTGAACACCACCGTTAGGTCTAGCGGGAGTTTATAGGGGCCGATTGTCTCCTCCGCCGCGGCAGTCAAACGCGCGGCCAGCAGTTTTCCGGCCAATCCAGAGCGGGCGACTCAATGAAGGTCTCAGCCGCGTGAGCGTGCAGCGACTCGACTTCGTCGCGCAGGTGCCCGTCGTCTGCACAGGTTTCGTCCAGAATGCGGCGCGGCGGCTTGCGTCCGTCGCTAGTGCACGGTTATAGAGATCTTCGATGCGACGCCAGCTCTCAGGTCGCAAGCCGAGTCTCCCCGCTCATTTCGCGCAGCAGCCAAGCTGTTACCGTCATTGACGGCGCCAGCAACAGCACCACGACGGTCTCCGTCGGAAACTCGCCCACCTGCGTGGCGGTAAACCCTGTCACAAACAAAACTTATGTCGCCAACTATCGAAACGATAGCGTCACGGTTATCGATGGCACCACGAACTTTACGACCACCATCACGAGGCGGCAGGATCGTACTCGGGTTCGGTGGCGGTAAACGCGGTAACGAACAAAATCTGCGTGGCCAATCAATTCGGCAACGCGATCACAATAAAACAGCGCTTGTACTTGCTCGATTGGGATAGCACCGCACGGGCGGAGACTATCACGATCATCGACGCCGCGACGAGCACCGTTCTGAACACGCAAACCTACTCGGGCTTTCACAACGGTGAATATGCGGCGTGCGATATCACCGGCCATGTCGTGATTCAGGGGAAAAAGACCGGCGGCTCCAACGCGGTAGTCAGTGGACTCTTCTTCAATTAAAGCGGGGTTAGTGCGGTGGGGTCCGAATGAGCGCGGAAGTACGTCGACAGCCCGGTGGGCCGTCCCTGTGCAAGTGGCTGCTGGATAGTGGAAGGGGGCCGATTATGAACGCAGCGCTAGCGAGCGAAATTTTCATTTCGAGCATTGCCGCGATTTGCCGCAGATACCACATTCGCGAAATGGCTCTGTTTGGCTCGGTGGCGCGTGGCGAGGCTAGCGCAGGTTCCGACGTAGACCTTTATGTTGAGTTTGAACCCGGCAGCCATCCCGGTCTTCGATGGTTCGACCTGGAGGAAGAGCTTGAGTCGCTGCTCGGCCGGCGCGTTGACCTAAGCCGCAAGTCGCTACTAAGGCCGCGCGTTCGGCGCGACGCCTTGCGAGACGCGGTAGTTCTTTATGAGGCGTGACCTGGACCGGCTCGACGACATTCTGGCCGCTTCGGACGATGTGATGAGTTTTTGCGATGGGCTTGACCGCCGTGACTTCGAAAGCCAGAAAGTTGTTCGGTACGCAATCCTGCATTCACTGACCATCATCGGTGAGGCTGCCAACGGCCTGTCAGAAGCCTTGTACCGCACATGACGAGGTTCCGTGGCGTCGAATCATTGCCTTCCGGCATCGCCTTGTCCATCAGTATGGCGAGCTCGATCTAGAGTTGGTTTGGGAGATTGCCCGTGCGTGGTCCCCGGGTTGCGCACTCAGGTGGCGGGCATACGAGCCACGTTTCCTGAAGATTCACCATGAGGCAAAGGACCTCTGCTTTACTCGGTTACCTTGTCTTTGAGTGGATGCACGAACTGGAGGCGTTCTTGGTCGAGGAGCGCGCTCGCCAGTTCGTCCTTCAGCTTGGATGCCTGCGGCTTGCACGGAGGTCTGGTTCAGGGCGTGCCTCTAGAATGGAGTGTTGCCCTCCTTAGAGTCAGACTTCGCCCAGAACCTTGCGTTGGTTGAGGAACGCATTCAACGCGCGGCCGAGCGTAGGGGCCTGCCGCGCGCCGGCATCACGCTCCTGGCAGTGTCAAAAAAATTTCCGGCCGAGCGATTAGCCATCGCTTACCAAGCCGGTTTGCGCGAATTTGGCGAAAATTATGTCCAGGAATTTGCCGGCAAACGGCCCGCCTTGGCGGAGCTGACAGACGCCCGCTATCACCTCATCGGCCATTTGCAATCCAATAAGTCACGCCTTGCGTGCGAGCTCTTTCAAGTGATTCAAACCATCGATTCGCCGAAACTCTTGCAGCGCCTCGATAGTTCGGCTGCCGAGCGCGGTCAAACCATCGAGGCCATGATTGAAGTGAAGCTGTCGGCGGAAGAAAATAAGAGTGGCGCCGATCGGACGCAGATTCCAAGCCTGCTCGAAGCCGCCGCTGTCTGCCCGCATGTCAAGTTAACCGGACTCATGACCATGCCGCCCTGGTCCGACGATCCTGAACAGGCGCGGCCCTATTTCCGGCAACTGGCGAGTTTGGCGCGGCAATATCAATTGCCGAAGCTCTCCATGGGCATGTCGGGCGATTTGGAAACGGCGATTGAAGAAGGCTCGACTATGGTAAGAGTGGGCACGGCCTTGTTCGGCAAGAGGCCCAAATCGCCTTCCGCATGACGTGCTTACTAAAATACGGCGCACCGCTCGCGCTGTGTCTTTGCGCTTACCCGTTGCGCGCCCAAACCACAAGCAGAGGATTACCCACAGATTTGCAAGGCGTGAGCATTCCTATGCGCGATGGCATCCGTCTAGCGGCGGACGTCCTGCTGCCTTCTACCTCCGGCCGCTGGCCCGCCGTGCTGGTCCGCACTCCTTACAGCCGCCATTCTTCCAACGCTCGCAGCTTTCGCATTTTCGTGCCGCGCGGTTACGCCGTGGTGATTGAAGATCTGCGCGGGCGCTGGGGATCGCCAGGAACGTTTGGAGTCATCAGCCAAGAGGCGCCCGATGGAAACGACACCATCAATTGGATCGCCGCTCAGCCCTGGTCGGACGGCCGCATCGCCATGGCTGGCAGTTCTTACCTCGGCTTGGTGCAATGGTGGGCGGCCATTGGAGGCAATCCCCATCTGCGCGCCTTCTCGCCGATGTTTTCCGGCGACGATGAATATGCCGACCGCTATTACTCTGAAGGCGGCGCCTTCCAACTCGGCCACCGTCTGCTTTGGTTCGCCGAGAATTTCGCGCCCACGCCTTTAGCGCCAATTCCCCTGGGTCAATACATTGATCACCTGCCGTTACGGACGTCCGATGAGGCGGCAACCGGGAAGACGTTGCCGCTCTGGCAGCAGGCCATGGATCATCCCTCGTTCGATAGCTTCTGGCAGGGGCAGAGTTTGCGCAACGCTCTCAACCGGGTAAGCGCGCCGGTGCTTTCGTTCGGAGGCTGGTTCGACGAATATGCGGAAAGCGATCTGGACGCGTTCGGCCGTCTGGCTAAGGCCCATAAACGCGTGGAGACGTGGATCGGTCCGTGGGCGCACAATCCGGAGTGGCGTTTTCCAACGCTCGACTTCGGCCCGGAAGCAGTCATCGCCATGCGCACCAAACAGACCGAGTGGTTCGATCGTTGGGTGAAGAAAGGCGAGCCCGTTCCGCTGGAGGGCGACACTGCGGTCCTGCACATCTTTGTGATGGGTCCCGATGTCTGGCGCAAAGAACGCGAATGGCCCTTGGCGCGCACGCATTACACACCCTTATATTTGGTCAGCGATGGGCACGCCAACACGCTTTCCGGCGATGGCGTCCTGAGCTGGCAACCGCACCGGAAGTCGAAGGCCGATAACTTCACGTATGATCCGAAGAACCCTGTGCCCACCACTGGCGGCTCTGTCTGCTGTGAGCTCAAGTTATTTCCGCCAGGTCCGCTGGTGCAGAGCGCGGTCGAAGAACGTCCTGACGTGCTGGTCTATACGTCGCCGCCGTTATCCGAAGAAATTGAAGTGACTGGGCCGGTGCGGACGGTTCTGTATGTCGCAACCAGCGCCAACGATACCGACTTCACGGCCAAGCTGGTCGATGTCCCACCCGATGGCAAGCCGTTGCTGATCACAGATGGCATACAGCGCCTGCGCTACCGGCTTTCGCTCGCGACGCCGGTGTTTGTGAAACGCAATCAGGCTTATCAAATCAGTATCGATACGGGCGTGACCAGTTACGTCTTTGGAGTGCGGCACAGAATCCGGCTGGAGGTGTCGAGCAGCAATTTCCCACGCTTTGACCGCAATCTCAATTCAGCGGGACCGAATGCGAATCAAAGCAAGGCGGTGAGAGCGCGCCAGACGGTGTTGCATGAACAGGGATATCCGTCAGCCGTGATTCTGCCGGTCATCCCGCGAACCCATCTCACGGCGAGCCGCCCTTAATTCGGTGTCAGACTCCTCAACTCCCAACTCCCGCCGAAACCAGCGCCTACGTCAGCCCATGTTCCATCGCGTAACGCGTAATCATCGCCGTTGAATGCAACTTCAGCCTGTCCATAATGGCCGCTCGATGGAACTCCGCCGTCCGCACGGAAATATTGAGCCGGCTGGCAATTTCCTTCGCCGAGCAGCCTTGCGAAATGAGCCGGAGCACTTCAATCTGCCGCTCCGTCAGCGACCCGTCCACCGGCAGATCATGCTCGGTCTGCATGGTTGAGCCGGCATATTGCCCGCCGCCTAACACCGTCCGAATCGCCGTCAGCAGCTCGTCCATCGGCGCGCGTTTCGATAAATAGGCTCGGGCGCCCATGTCCAAAGCGCGCTTCATGAAGGCCGTTTCTGTGTGCATCGAAAGAAACATCAACTTGAGCGCCGGATATTTTGCCAAAATCCGCCGCGCCACCTCGAAACCATCCCCGTCGGGCATGCGCACATCCAAAACCGCCACATCCGGTTGAAACAGATCGACCGACTCTTCAAAAGCCTTCAGTGTATCCGCCGTTTGAACATCAAAGTGGGGCGCTGCCATCAGTGAGAGCGCGTCTAAAACGAGTTGATGATCGTCGGCAAAGAGTAGTTTAGGCCGGGGCTCCGCTGCCTGAGTGTTGTGTTCCATAAAATGCAGGTTCAACCTTACTGTACGCAAACTTACGGGCTCAAGATTGAGCGGCCTCGATAATTTATAAGTTAATTTACAAGTTAACCGTATTATTACTCATCCGCGCTGGGCAGGCTAAAATAAAATTCAGAACCAGACCCAACCTCCGATTCCACCCAGATCTCGCCTCCTGCGCGCGAAACAATTTTCTTGCAGGTTGCCAAACCGATCCCACTTCCTTTGATATGCGATCCGTGCCGCCGCTGCATGGGCAGGAAAATTCTTTCGAACCATTCCTTCTCAATGCCCAAACCGTTGTCGCGAACCTGAATCTTCCAGTTATCGCCTTCCCGGAAAGCGGCAATTTCCACCTTCGGAGGCACGCCCGGCCGGTGGTATTTGATGGCATTCGACAACAAATTCTGGAATAGCTGGGTTAACGACTGCGGTTGAATGTGCAGTTTCGGCAGCGGGCCGTGCTCCAGCATAGCGCCGGAGGTGGCTATATCGCGCCGCAGATTTTCGATGGCGGCGCTTAACGCCACGTTCGCGTCAGCTTCCTTTTGTGTGGAAATCGGGCCTTTTCCGGCTAGCGCGTGCGCCAAAACCGCCTCAATCAATTCCGACATGCGCTCCAGGCTCGACGCAAGCTGGCGCAGGCAGGTCATGCCATCCCCGTCCAGTTGCTGGGCGTGGCGGCTGGCCAACAGGTCCGTCAGCCAGCGCGCTGTCGTGATGGGCGCGCTCAAATCGTGCGATGCGATGCGCGCGAATTCTTCCAATTCCTCGTTTGAGCGTTCCAGTTCCGCCGCGATCTGCCGGAACCGTTCGTTGCTTAAATCCAACTTCCGTTCCATCTCCGGCGTGGCGCCGCTCAAGACTCGTCCAAATCCCTCTAAACTTCCACTGGCGCTGCGCAGGGCCGTCGTCACCATCTCCACTTCCCGGCACGAGCCGTCTTTTCGCTTCAAAAAACGCGTCTGCCGGTATTGCCCCTGCGTTTCGGCCTCTTTCAACTCGTGTGTCACCGCGAGCGGATCCCCGATAACGTCCAGCAGTTCCATCCCCTGCCCGACAAACTCCTCGGCGGTATAGCCAAACTGCCTCAGCACGGCCGGATGCCAGGACGTGAAAATCCCCGTGCAGCCGCAAAGTACGATCACTGGTTCTTCCAACCGGGCAATCAGCAGACCGAGCAATTCATTCTGCGTCAGTGGGGTGGCGCCGTGCGCCGCCAGATTTCCGCTCACTTCACCCCTTCTCATGGCCGCCCATGGCGTCGCCCTACAGTCCTTCAGCCAATCCATGGCAATGAAAAACCTGCAATTTCTCACCGAACCAACTGAGCCGCGACTGCGAAGGAGCGGTAACGATCCTGCCCAATTCCAGCTGGTTTTTCAACGGAGCTAATTCACCTTATACGTAAGCTGCGTCACGAACTCGAAAGAATTCTTCTTGAATCCGAGCGGCGGTTCATTTATATAGGACTCGATTCCGCCAATGGTGATCGAGATGCGCTTCTTCACCGGAATAGCCAGGTTCGCGTATGCGTTAGCCGTATAAGCGCTCGTTTCATTGAACGCCGGAATGAACGAAAGCCCCTCGTGGAACGCGATCCCACCCTTCAAATTGCGCGTGTACGTCTCACCCACAGCGGCGGCCACCAGACTCTTAGTCGCGAGCAGGGGTGAAGTGCCATTGGGCTCAAACTGCTGGCGGACGTAAACAATCGAAGCCTTCACATCCAGTTCCTGGTTCTCGCCCTTCAAAAGAACGTAGCCTAAACCTCCGCCATAGGTCTGCTGCAGTTTCATGCCCTGCGACACGCTGTGCAAGAAGTCCGCTGAAACGTCCACGAACAGTTTTTTTGACAAAAATATATCGTGCTCAAAACTCGCGTGAACGATATCGGTTCTGATCGTCGGCGAGCCGTTCTGCGACAGTTGGCCATCGGCGAAATTCAAGTTAAAAAGCGTCTTATAGCGCGGGCTGATCCAGCTCTCGTCCGATACAACCCGTTGCAACGATACACCGGCCGTAATATTCCGGCTCTTCTGCGTAGCTTCAATAAGATCGACGCCGAAACTAGCCGATCCGTGCCAGTCTTGGTATAACTTCGGGGTTTTAAAAGCATTCAGAAAACTGGCTTGCGGTACCACATCGGTTGCGTCGGCCACCGGTATCACGGTTGGCGCACCCGTGCCCGGATTGACAGTCAGCTTTTGATCGGCCAACGATACTGTTCCTTGTGGAGTCTGGCCGGGGTCGGCGTGCTTGTCCAACACGACGCCTTTCTCAGCCACAGCAAACTTTCCGGCCGATTTCAAGCTCTTCACTTTGGCCCAATCTACTTTCACGTCGCCGGCGGCATAGCTATGGAAGGTAACCGTTCCGCCCGTGGCGCTCACCAGATGACCAACCAGCCTCTCGCCGTCGCCAAACTCGAGCACGTCCGGCTCTAGCTTGGCAGGCGTTTGCGCTGATAAAGCGCTAGCTAGCGATACCAAGCTGCCCAGCAATAAACCCGTTCTTGCGAAACGGTGCCGGACCTGTCCAAAGTTCTGCAAGGTTGTTGTTATCTTCATGTTCCAATCTTCTTAATCTAAATGATCCTAGCAGGGAGTACGTATATAAACCTGCCGCAGACTTTCCGCATCGAGCGGCAACGCCATAGACCCCGTTCCACGCGGCCGAGTCACATTCCGAAGAACCTGGAAAACGCCTTCAGGCCAAAACCGCTCTAGTACCATGCGAGGAGATTAGTACTAAATCAGGTCTTTCCCGTTGATTATCCCGAGGTTTCACCCTAGAATAAGCCGTACGGCTTAGTTCTAGGCAAATCTAGCGACCAAACGGAGATGATCTGTATGGAATTCGGCCTGTGATTTTTCGAACGCCTTACGGAGGAAATTAGAGGAATGAAGAAATCAATCTTTACCGTGTTAAGCGCTGCTCTGCTAACAGCAGCAAGCGCAACCTACGCAAACGCTAGTCCGAGCACATGCGCCAACCAAGACGTTGTCATTGGTCTATCCTGCACCTTGGGGGATAAGACCTTCCTTTTTGAGGAAATCAAGTTTACGGGAGCAAACAGCGCTTCAGATCTCCTGGATTTGTCAACGCCACCGACTTCAGCCAGCCCGGGTTTAGCGGTGCTGGGGTTCACCGTTCTTGCTACGACTCCAGTGGACATTGAATTGGTGTATAAGGTGACCAGCACCAGCACTAACATTGTCGCCATCGACAGCACCTTTGGTCCCCCGCAGCCGGCTGGCAGCCAGATCTTTGAGAGCGCATGCCCCACAGACCCAACAATTATCCCGCCCGGTTGCGGCTCCCCCTATGCGACCGTTACTAACACTACCGGCCTATATACGATCAGTTCCACGTTTGGTCCGGTGTCCTCGCTATACATTGACAAGGACATCGAAAATTTCGGCTTCTCGACGTTCACGGACAGCATCGAGGAGACCACCGTTCCCGAGCCGATGGCTATGTCCCTGGTGGGCGGTGGTTTGGCCCTTCTCGGCATGCTTCGTTTCCGTGCTAAGAGGTCGTAAGTCGTCCTTCGAGTTCAGGCTCCAATTCAGTGCGCGCACCCTAGTGGCGAAGGCTGCTGGGGTGTTTGCTTTTTGGAACTGGCGCAGCCCGGAATCTACCCGCAGTCCCTCTTCGCCGTGACCTGCGCGTGTTCCCCTACAAAGAGGCGCTAGTACTAAATTGGGTTTTTCCCGTTGATTTATCCCCCAGGTTCACCCTAGAATGGTCTGTATAGCTTAGTTCTAAGCACATCTAGCGACCAAACGGAGATGCTCTGTTATGGGATTGGGCTTGTGATTTTTCAAACGCCTTACGGAGGAAATTAGAAAGAATGAAGAGAGCAATCTTTACAGTGTTAAGCGCTGCTCTGCTGACAGCAGCCAGCGCAACTTATGCAAACGCTAGTCCGAGCACATGCGCAAACCAGGACGTTGTCATTGGCCTATCGTGCACCTTGGGAGATTTGACGTTCCTTTTTGAGGAAATCAAGTTTACGGGCGCAAACAGCGGTTCGGATCTCCTGGACCTGTCAACGCCGCCGACTTCAGCAGCCACCCCTGGTGTAGTGGTGCTGGGGTTCACGGTTCTTGCTACCACTCCAGTGGACATTGAATTGGTCTATAAGGTGAGCAGCACCAAGACTGACATTACCGCCATTGACAGCACCTTTGGTCCCCCGCAGCCGGCTGGCAGCCAGATCTTTGAGAGCGCATGCCCCACAGACCCAACAATTATCCCGCCCGGTTGCGGCTCCCCCTATGCGACCGTTACTAACACTACCGGCCTGTATACGATCAGTTCCACGTTTGGTCCGGTGTCCTCGCTGTACATTGACAAGGACATCGAAAATTTCGGTTTCTCGACGTTCACGGACAGCATCGAGGAGACCACCGTTCCCGAGCCGATGGCCATGTCCCTGTTGGGCGGCGGTTTAGCCCTCCTCGGCATGCTTCGTTTTCGCAGCAAGGCATCCTAAGCTTAAAAGCGGTTTCAAGACACCCCAGCGGCGAAAGCTTCTGGGGTGTTTTGCTTTTTACGCCCACTATCGCCGATATTGAAGAGTATGACCAATAGCAATGTCGACGAGCTTGGCATCGCCAAGACTTCGCTCGCTGAGCGGCTCAAGCCCAGAATTGCCGTGGAGGAGCATTTCGCCCGGCTCGGCCATACTTACCGGCACGGTAGGGCCTATCGCGCTTTTGAGAATTACTTTATCCGCCCCGCTCTCAAAGTTGGGTTGAGGGCGGTTGGCATGTATGGAACGGGTCGCCGCAACGCCCTGAACCCCATTGTTCGTCAAATCACCTTGCATTATCCGCACCTTCCTGCCTCCTTCGACGGCTTCCGGGTGCTTCAGATATCCGACTTCCACATTGACGGCGTCGATGGATTGGCGGAGGCATTGGAAGCGCTTCTGGCGGAAATTAGCGTGGATTTGTGCGTGTTTACCGGAGATTATCGCTTTGAAGACCGCGGTCCGTTTAGCGCAGTGTACCCCAGAATGCGAAAGGTGGTAGACGCGATCTCAGCCAAGCACGGTATCTTAGGGATCTTAGGCAACCACGATCCGGCGGAAATCGTCTGGGGCCTGGAGGCGTTGGGCGTGCACATGCTCGTGAACGACTCTATCGAGATTCGCTCCGGCGCCGATTCGCTTTGGGTGGCCGGTGTGGACGATCCTTTCGATTACCGCTGCGACGACCTGGAAGCCGCGCTCGAGGATGTGCCGTCCGATGCCTTTAAACTCCTGCTGGCCCATGCGCCGGAAATCTATCAAGCCGCCGCCGACCAAGGCGTCGATCTCTACTTGAGCGGCCATACCCACGCCGGCCAGATCCGTTTGCCGCTCATCGGCGCCGTCAAACACAACGCTAAGTGTCCGAAGCAATTCACGCACGGTCTTTGGAAACACCAGGCCATGCATGGTTATACCAGCGCCGGCGTTGGCTGTTCGTCGGTCCCGGTGCGCTTCAATTGCCCGCCTGAGATCGTGATCTTCGAATTAAAACGTACGAAATCCCACGCTTAAACACGAAATCTTCGTTCTTATACCTATTGATTTACTACCAGATTCACCGTAAGATAATATAACGCCTTAATTACTGGGAAATACAGCCTACTCCGTTTGTAGAAATCCCCGCGAAAACTGAACTATTCGGACATCTAACGGAGGACTTTACCTGGAATGACAAAATTAACGCTCGTGGCGGCGGGCCTGACATTTGCCACAATCCTGGCCCATGCAACGGTGATAGCCCCTGGCACCACTGTCAACGCACCAATCGAAGAAGTTTCGACTGCGGTTGGCCCAGGCAGCGCTACGTTGTTAACAATCAGCGGGAACTACAATTTCAATGTTCTACCGCCGCCGGACATATCGGCGAGCTACATTGAAACCGCGTACGCCGATACCACCAACCCGTTCAACACCATCAGCGGCATCTACGACACCACCATCGTGCTCAAGATCACCGTGCACGCTGGCACTACTGCCTCCATCGAAAGGGCCACTCTCGGATATTTTGGCAGCTTCGACACGTCGGTTAGCTACCTGGCTGGGAGCGCCGCCGCGCCAACCGACGCCACGCGCAATACCCTGGGCACCGTCATCGGCTACGGTTTCCTCGGCTTGACAGCGGGTGACGTAGAGACGCTGATCGTCTATACAAACGCCCACGGTGCGAATACTGGCGGCACAGTTTCGATTCAGGACGGGACGACCGGCGACAACGTTGGCATTTCGGCTGCCCCGGAACCCGTTTCGGCGACCCTGCTCCCAATCGGCTTGGCCTTTCTCATTTTTGTGTGGGGCGGGCCTCCTGGCCTGCGGCTGACCTCCCGGTCAGCCTTTAAAGCGCTGCGGCAAAGCTTTCGAAAAGCCGCCGTTGCTCAGGATGCCTTTTAGTCTGATCTTCCGGGTGCCACTGCACAGCAACCAGGAAGCGCTTGTCGTGCCGTTCAATCCCTTCCACCGTGCCGTCTTCCAAATCGCGCGCCGCAACATGCAGGTGAGCGCCCAGTTTCAACACCGCCTGATGATGGCGTGAATTGACCTGCCACGTCTCAGCGCCGGCAATCTCCGCCAGCTTGCTCTTAGGCACAAACGCCACTTCGTGCGCCGGGCCCGAATGATCGTCCTTTTCGGGATCGTGCCGCGCTATCGCTTCCAGATGCTGCACCAGCGTCCCCCCGTGATACACATTCAGGATCTGCAAGCCGCGGCAGATGCCGAAAATCGGTGCGTCCCGCTCCATTGCTTCCTGAATCAACGCTAGTTCCACTTCATCGCGCTCGTCATCCGGCGGATCGGTTTCCGGACGCGCGGTTCCTCCAAAACGCGCCGGGTTCACGTCCGAGCCGCCCATCAACAGCAGGCCGTCGAAGCCCTCGAGCGAAAGTTTGTTTTCGACGCTGGCGGTCACCGGATCGGCGCCTCCTTCACGCGCCGCTGCCGCATAGGCAACCACCTTCTTGGCGTGGCGAAAAGGAATGAGTATGCGCTTGCCCATACACTCCATTCTTACAGGTGGCAGGCGGCCTTTCTGAGCCGCGCGCGTAAGCAAGCGGTTCTGGATGCTATCAATGAGAAAGAGTGCGTTATTCATTATTCATTCTTCTCGCAGTTTTCCTCTTCGCCGCCCCCAAACCCGATTGGGACGCCCTACGCCGGCAAATCCGTCAGACCTTGCACGTCCCCGATCCCTTACCCAAACTGGCCGAAAAAATGTACGGCCGCTTTGCACCCACCAAAGATGTCGCGGCCGACCGCGTCTCCTTCGGTACAGACTACGGCCTGCGCGTCCCGGCCATCGTCTACCATCAAGCCGGCGCAACCATCACCAAGCATCCGGCCATCATCATCGTCAACGGCCACGGCGGCGATAAATCTTCCTGGTATGCCTATTGGGCCGGCATCCTGTATGCACGCGCCGGAGCCGTCGTCTTGACCTATGACCCCATCGGCGAATACGAACGCGATTGGCAGAAGCGCTCCGGCACCCGCACGCCTGACGATATGGCGCTCCGCTTGGCCGGTTTCATGATCACCGATATCATGCAAGCCGCCCGCTATCTATCCGAGCGCACCTATGTCGACCCAAAGAACATCGCCGTCGTGGGCTTCTCCGAGGCCTCCCTCGCCTGCGCGCTCGACACATCGCTGCATGCCTGCGTGCTCGTAGACAGCGGCGATCTCGACACCAGCATCCCCACGCTAAAGTCCCTCGAACCCACCCTCATCTACAACGGTCGCCAGCCCTATTTCCTGACCAAACCTATTGCCCTCTGGCTACAAGAAAAGCTCAAGTTCCCCAACTGGACCAAGAAGCAACTCGAAGCCATGCCCGAAACCCCCGCTCCCGAAGGCGGCTTGCTAGTTCTGGGAACGGACATTCCCGCCATCCCGCGCAGCGATCTCCGCGCCATCCCCGATGTCGTCTGGGATGCCGACCAAGAAAGTTACGTCTATGAAAGCTGGCGTGACCGCGCCAAAGCCGCCTCGAAGTAAAGAACCCCTCAGGACGGGTGCTGTTCAAACCGAGCCGGAAGCTTAAGAAGGTGTGAAGAAATCGAACGCAACTCGGGCCAGACTGTGGCGCAGACACTCGTGTCTGCCGCGCCGACACTCGTCTCGGCGCTTTTCCATCGTCGAAAATTCCCCGCCGCCCGGCACCTCCGAAACCGAGCCGGAAGCGTAAGCGCCCCCCAAAACCGCGCGCACGAACTCCCGGCCAACGATCCACTGTACCCTGCTCAAACCCCTCAATCCGTTAGCAAGGCCGCCCGAATCTCCGGAACCTCGAGGATGCGAATCCCTTCGGGCGGATTCTCAATCGCTCGCGCGAGCGCGTTCACCATCTGCGGCAAAGTGACCAACCCAAGCCGCTTAGCGGAGTAGAGGGTAAAACTTCGGCGGCTTTGTAGAACGGAACCAGCAGATAGGGCCAGCGATGGCCGGGTCCAAGGACGTACCACGGTCGGAGAATGGTGGCGTTGAGGCCGCTGTGCGTAAGCGCTTCCTCACACTGGGACCGCACCTCGATATAAGTTTTCATCACCGGCGCGGGATGAGCCACACGGACGTAAACAAAGTGCGAAAGCGCCGCGCCGCTGGCTTCCTGCACGGCCTCCAATCCTGATTTGAGATCGATTTCGACGAACTGGCGCGCTTTCGCCGGTCCCGGGTGCGCCACACCCACCAGTTGGACAAACGTATCGCAGCCGTTCAATAGGTGCCGATAGGATGCGCCATTGAGCGCGTCGCCAATCGCCGCTTCACACTCCTTTGGCAACCTGTTGCGTGACTGTTCGCGCGTTAGAGCGGTGACTCGATGGCCGCGGCTCACCAGAAGTGCGGCAAGACGGCTGCCCACGTAACCAGTCGCGCCCGTGATAAAGACATGATGTTTCTGCCCGGCCATGCTCAATAGCGCGTACCAGCGGCAACGCCGCGGCCGGCCTCGAGAAAAGCCGCCGAGTTAATAATGTTGATGTAGCGCGCAATCTTGCCATCGCGGAATTGGAAGTAATGCGCGACCGGCGTATCCACCCGGATACCAGTCGCCTTCACCGTCGCCAGATAACGCCCGAAGACGGCCACCGCGTCGCCCGTCGAGAAAAACTCAGTCATCTCAAGGTTGGGATCCTCGTGCTCGGCGGCGATCCCCGCGAAGAATCCCGCCGCCTCTTGCGGTGTGTGGCGGATACCCGACCACGAGATCGCGGCAGGCGCTTCAAACTCCCAACCGACGTCTTCCGTCATGCTCGCCAGAATGGTGGCTATGTCCCCCCTTCCAAACGCCGCGTAAATATCTTTGATTTTATCGATGAGATCCGGCATTGTGTCCCTCTTTTACTCAGACTGTACGGTGGCGAACGAGAAATCGGATTGGTAATCTTAACCGAGAATCAACAATGGCTTCAGAGCCACGACCGCAAGGGAGTGCTCATGGACCTGCGGCCAAACAGCAGCGCACCAACCATCACTGCTGCCAACCACATCCGGCAAAGCGCGCTTTAGTGCAACACGCCCTTCAACAACGATCCACCAGTCCCCGCCGAGAACCCCTTTATCAGTCACCAAAGTTTAACAAACTTTAATGCCATATCTTTTCAATACCTTACCGCCTTTTCATCCTGATACCCGTTCGCCCTGTTTCTAACCTTAGCTCGGAAAGGCTTCTCTGCGCATCACGCCAGAGGCTCGATTTCTCGCAAAGGACCAACTCAGTCATGCAAACCAGCTCGGACGAATTCCATTCTCAGCGCGCCGCTAAACTGCGCCGAAAAACGCCCGCACCCACTGCCGCCAAAGAACCTATTTATTTTCGTCTCTCCCCCCTTATTTTAATCGGCGAAAAAAATTCCCTCAAATCGCCCTCTTCGCCGACCCAAAACCAAGCCTCCCCGCCGCGCCTCGGCTCGCCGCCCGCAATGCCGCTGTAAGAATTCAGACAGGGGCTGCCGTAAGCTGAAATGCAGGTGGTCATGCCAATAAATTTCCGATTCCTTCCCTGCGTCTTTGCCCTCCTGGCTGCGCAGGCTGGCGCTTTTGCGCAGAATGCCAACGTGACGCGAGCCACGCTCGACAACGGTTTGCGCGTGGTGGTGATTCGCGATCCACTGGCGCCGGTGGCCACCCTGGAAGAGAATTACCTGGTGGGCGGCAATGAAACGCCGGCGGGATTTCCGGGCATGGCGCATGCGCAGGAACACATGGCCTTTCGCGGCTGTACCGGGCTGACCGCCGATCAGATCGCCGCCATTTATGCGCAGTTAGGCGGCTTCATGGATGCGCAGACGCAGCAGAATATCACGCAATATTTTGTAACGGTGCCCACGCAGGATTTGGATCTGGCGATGCGCATTGACTCGTCTTGCATGAGCGATGTGGAAGATTCGCAGGATCAATGGGCGGAGGAACGCGGGGCGATTGAGCAGGAAGTGGCGAGCGACCTTTCGAACCCGACGTACGAATTCGTTACGCGTTTGAACCACGATTTGTTTCGCGGTACGCCGTATGAGCAGGACGCGCTGGGAACGAAAGCATCGTTCGATAAAACGACGGGCGAGATGCTCAAGGATTTCTATCGCAAGTGGTACGCGCCCAATAACGCGATTCTGGTGATTACCGGCGATGTGGATCCGGTGAACGTGCTTTCGAAAGTGAAGGAGTATTACGGCAAGATTCCGCGGCGGCCGGTGGGCGAGCGGCCGGCGGTGGATTTACAGCCGGTGCAAGCGGATTCGTTCGAGTTGCCGAGTAACTTGCCGTATTTGCTGACCGGGGTGGCTTACCGGTTTCCGGGAACGGATAGCGCCGATTTTGCGGCAGCGCGCGTTTTAGTCGATGTGCTGGCGAGCCAGCGCGCGGCGCTTTATGATTTAGTGCCGCAAGGCAAGGCGCTGGGCACGGATTTCGATTTGGTGGAAACCTATCCGAAAGCGAGTGCGGCGTTTGCCTTGGCAGCGCTGCCGGCGGGTAGCGATCCCGCCGCGATCCTCGCCGAGTTGAAGCGAATCATGGAGCGCTATACCAATGACGGCGTGCCTGCCGATTTGGTGGAGGCGGCCAAGAAGGGCGAGGTGGCGAATGCGGAATTCGGGCGGAATTCGATTTCGAATTTAGCCTCGCTGTGGTCACAGGCGCTGGCGGCCGAAGGGCGTGAATCGCCGGATCAGATTGTGGACGCGATCAAACGCATTACGGTTGACGATGTGAATCGAGCGGCGAAGAAATATCTCACGCAGCCGGCGATTGTCGGCACGTTGAAGCCGGCGGCGTCGGGTGAGGCGGTTTCGTCGAAAGGCTTTGGTGGATCGGAACAGGCGACAGCTACGCCGACGAAACCGGTAGCCTTGCCGGATTGGGCGGATAGCGCGGTGAAATCTTTGCGGGTGCCTGAGTTGATGGTGCGGCCGGCAGATATGCAATTGAAGAACGGCATCCGGCTGATTGTTCAGACGGAGAGGACCAGTCCGACGATCACGTTGACGGGTTCGATTAAGACCATGAATCAATTGGAAACGCCGGCTGGAAAAGATGGGGTTTCGGACGTTTTGGAAGGGCTGTTTTCGTATGGCACGAAGACGTTGGATCGTGTGGCGTTTCAGAAAGCGCTGGACGATATCGCGGCGGGAGAATCGGCCGGCGCGAGCTTCAGTCTGAAGGTGCTGAGCCAGGATTTTGCGCGCGGCGTGGAATTGCTAGCGGATAACGAGTTGCATCCGGCGCTGCCGGAAGATGCGTTCAAAATTGTCCAGCAGCAGACGGCGGAATTGACGGCGGGCGAGTTGCAGAGTCCCAGTTACCGAACGGATCGCGCGTTGATGCAGGCGCTGGTGCCGGCGGGCGATCCGCTGCTGCGCGAGACGACGCCGAAGACGGTGAGCGGGCTGACCTATGCGGACATTTTGAAGTTCTACGCGTCGGTTTTCCGGCCGGATTTAACCACCATTGTGGTGATTGGCGATATTACGCCGGAAGCGGCGCATGCGGTCATCGAAAAATATTTCGGCAGTTGGAAGGCAAGTGGGCCGAAGCCGGATGTGGTGTTGCCGCCGATTCCCGCGAATAAACCCAAAGCGCTGGATGTGCCGGATAGCAGCCGTATTCAGGATCAAGTGGAATTGGCTCAACAATTGGAGATGAACCGCTTCAGCCCGGATTATTATCCGCTGCAAGTGGGAAATCACGTGCTGGGCGGCGGCTTTTATGCGACGCGGCTATATCGCGATTTGCGGCAAAAGGCCGGGTTGGTTTACAACGTGGAAGATTCGCTGGATGCGGGCGAGACGCGGGCGGTTTACAGCATTAGCTACGGGTGCGACCCGAAGAACGTATCGAAAGCGCGCGAGATGGCGGAGCAGGAATTGTTCGACATGCAAAAGAATAATGTCACGCCGGCGGAATTGCAGCAGGCGAAGGCGTTGCTGCTGCGGCAGATTCCGTTAGGCGAAGCGAGTGAAGACGCGGTGGCCAGCGGGTTGATGGGCCGAGCGCGCATTGGATTGCCGCTGGATGAGCCGAAGCATGCGGCGGACCGATACTTTAACATGACGGCGGATGAAGTGCGCGGGGCGTTTGCGAAGTATGTGAATCCCACGAACTTTGTGCAGGTGGTGCGCGGGCCGACGCCGCAATAGGAGAGGAGAGGAATGTTTGAACGCTATACGGAGAAGGCGCGCAGAGTCATTTTTTTTGCCAGGTATGAGGCGTCGCAGTTGGGGTCGAACTATATTGAATGTTCACATTTGTTGCTAGGTCTGCTGCGCGAAGACAAAGGTCTTTTCGTTAAGCTGCTGGGTTCCGCAAGGCCCTTTGCAAATCCGGCTGAGTCAATGGGGTTGAAGGCTGGCCAGGAGAAGGTGAGCACCTCAGTTGATTTGCCCCTGGCGCAGGAGTCGAAGCGCGTGTTGAGTCATGCGGCGGAGGAGTCAGAGGCGCTGAACCATGAGCAGATAACCACGGGTCATCTGGTGTTGGGACTGCTAAGAGAGTCCGGCCCGGCCCGCGAGTTGTTAGAGAAGAATGGCCTGACGCTGCCCAGTGTTCGCGCAGCTTTGGCGGGCAAGGCCGCGCCCCCCACGAACCAGCGGACTGTGGCGGACTTGCGCGCCCAGTTTGGTGCGATTTTGGAGCGCTTAACACCTGAGTTAGAGCCGGCAGTGGTCTACAGCCCGCACGTGGAAAAGACATAATGACGGTCCGCGAATTGGGTGCGCAACTGCGAGCGCGTGAGATTTCATGCTTCGAATTGGTTAAGCGTACACTCCAGGATATTCGGGAGCGAGATCGGTTTTGGAGTTTGATTACAGTGACGGGCGAGCAAGCCCTGGTGACTGCGCACGCGCGGGATGAAGAGTTGGCGGCGGGAAAAGACCGCGGGCCGTTTCACGGAATACCGATTGCGTTGAAAGATTTGTTCTATACGCGAGGCGTGAAAACGACGGCGGGTTCGTTGGTCTATAAAGATTTTGTTCCGGATTACGATGCCACGGTGGTGGAACGCTTGCACGAAGCAGGCGCCATTTCGATCGGCAAAACAAATCTGCATGAGATTGCTTTTGGGATTACTTCGAAGAATCCACATTATGGATTCGTGCTAAATCCATGGGACCCGCAGCGGCTGGCGGGTGGCTCGAGTGGGGGGTCGGCGGCGCTGGTGGCGGGGAAGTTTTTGCCCATGGCGCTGGGTACGGATACCGGTGGTTCGATTCGCGTACCGGCGTCGTTTTGCGGGATTGCGGGGCTGAAGCCGACGTATGGGTTAGTGAGCCGGCATGGCGTGTTGCCGTTGGCGTTCAGTCTGGATCATGTTGGGCCGTTAGGAAGTTGCGTGGAGGATTGCGCGCTGGCGTTGAATGCGATGGTTGGCGAACGCGATTATAATGTGCCGGCGGCTGCCGATTTGAAAGGCTTGCGGGTCGGTGTGCCGCGCGCGTTTTTCTTCGATCGTTTGGCGGACGATGTGCGGGCGGCGGTGGAAGGCGCGCTGGAACAGTTGCGGCAACTGGGTGCGGAAGTGCGCGATGTTGAGACGCCGGACTTCAACGAGATGAATGCTGCGGCGCGCGTGGCGCAGCTTGCCGAGACAGCGGCGATCTATGTGAATCACACAGACGAGGCGCAATTTGGCGAAGATGTCTGGGCGCTGCTGGAGCAAGGGCGCATGATCATGGGGCATGAGTACGTGAACGCGCAACGGTTGCGGACGGTGTTTCGCCGGCAGTTTGATGAGTTGTGGACGAGGGTGGATGTGCTGGTGGGTCCAACGACGCCGATGACTGCGCCGCTTTTGGAGCAGACTGCGGTGACAATTCAAGGGCAAGAAGAGAACGTGCGCATGGCGGCCACGCGGTTGGTGCGCGCCATCAATCTGCTGGGAGAACCCGCGCTATCGATTCCGTGCCGGCAGGGGAGCGATGGCATGCCGGTTGGTTTGCAACTGATTGCCGCGCCGTTTGGAGAAGCGACGTTGGTGAGGGTTGGGAAGACGATGGAAGAGAGACTGAGGCGCTGAAGCTACGGCAGTGAAGTGTCGCTACCGGTCAAACTCACGAGTTTGCCTTCGGGCGTGACATAGAACGTGTCTTCGATGCGCACGCCGATTTTTTCTTCCGGAATATAAATGCCTGGCTCGATGGTAAAGACCATGTTCTTTTCGATCGGCTTCGAATAATCGTACGGATCGTGAACATCGATGCCCACGGAGTGGCCGATGCCGTGAATGAAATATTTGCCGAGCGGTTCGCCGTGCAGATCTTTTCCGTGGGCGTTCATGTAGTTAAAGGCAATGGTATCGAGCGAATCGAGGTATTTGTGTTTCGGATCGTTAATGCGGGATGTGCCGGCGACGAATGCGTCAATGGCGGCTTGCTGCGCACCGCGCACGATGTTATAGATTTCCTGCTGGCGCGGGCTGAATTTGCCGGAGACGGGCAGCGTGCGTGTGATGTCGGAAGCATACATGCTGCATTCGGCGGCTGCATCAATTACGACTACATCGCCGGCCTGCATGGTGCCGCTGTCTTCTTCATAATGAAGAACGGTGGAATTCGCGCCGGAACCGACGATGGGCGGATATGAGGGGCGCGCACAGCCGTTTTTCAAAATCGTTTCGGTGAACACGCCGGCGACGGCGCCTTCGGTCGAGCCCGCGTCTGCCACCTTGCGTAAGGCAACTTGGGCAACGGCCGAAATCTTAGCCGCCTTGGTAAGCAACGCAACCTCGATAGGGTCTTTGATCGCGCGCAATTCGCCGATGGGTTTGGACGTGTCGATCAACGCGGGACGGGCATCGCTGCCTACAGTTGCCGCGACCCATGTCAGCAGCGCTTGCGCCTGAGGCGAATCAGGCTGGCCTGAGATTCTGTTCAGTGCGGGACGGTCTTCGGCGGCGATCTGATTCAGCAGGGACGATAGTTCCGTCATAGGGCGGACTTCATCCACGTGAACTATGGCTGCGGCGTTAGGAGTGGCTGCGTCGAGTTTCACGCCAGTATAAAGTTCGCCGTGCAGATTGCGAGCGGGTAGAAAAAGAATTTCGCGATATGGGCGCTCGGGCACTTTGTCTTCGGCGGCCTTGGGCGATTGAATGAAGAGCGCGGCGGAGGGCTGCTTCCAACCGGTGAGGTAATAAAAGTCGGAATCCTGCCGGTAGGAGATCAGCATAGAGCTCGGTTCGGGAGCGGCGAACAGAACAGCAATACCCCCTTTCAGTTTTTCCGCGAGGCGAACGCGGCGCGCATGATAATCGGGTAGCGGGTCGGCCGCGTAAACGCGCAGGCCAGCGATGAGGAGGGTAGCGATGACGGTTCGCTTCATTTGCGTGGCGGATCGAGCGGCAAATCGGAAGCTTCAATGGCACGCCAGCCGCCATCGAGCGACAGGACATTGTGATAACCCATCTTTTGGATATTATCAGTCGCTAGCGCTGAGCGATAACCGCCTCCGCAATAGAGGATGAGGCGCGCGCCTTTGTCGGGAAACGTTTTTTCAATGTCGCGTTCGATGATGCCTTTGCTGAGGTGCATGGCACCGGCGGCATGGGCGGCGGCGAATTCATGGTCTTCACGAACGTCAATCAGTTGGCCCGCCTCGCCTGCCGCCAGCAAGCGTTGGTACTCTTCGATATCGATTTCGTGGATGCGGGTTTTGGCATTGCTCACAATGGCGAGAAACCCTTCGCTGTGGTGCTTGACTGGTACGCTCATTCCTCGCCCCCGGCCTGTTGCGTTTGGCTGGTAGAGGCATCCTGCACGCGCTCGATATGGGCGCCTACGGCGGCGAGTTTCTGTTCAATCTTTTCGTAACCGCGATCGATGTGATAGACGCGATCAAGTAGCGTCTCACCTTTGGCAACGAGGGCAGCGAGCACGAGCGAAGCGCTGGCGCGCAGATCGGAGGCAATCACCTGAGCGCCTGACAGACGATCTTCACCCGCGACAATCGCCTGGCGGCCTTCAATGCGAATATTGGCTCCCATACGAGCCAGTTCCTGGGTGTGCATGAAACGGTTCTCAAATATGGTCTCGGTAATGAAACTGATGCCTTGCGCGACCGTCATCCAGGCCATATATTGGGCTTGCAGATCGGTAGGGAACCCCGGATATTCTTCGGTGGTGATATCGACCGCGCGTGGCCGCCGTAAGCAGCGAACGCGCAGCGCGCCGGCTTGCGAATCGTCCAGTTCAGCGCCCGCTTGCTCCATCTTCATGATCAGAGATCCGACGTGTTCCGGCACTAAGTTGGTGACCCAAACGTCGCCTTGTGAGATGGCGCCGGCGAGCAGAAACGTGCCCGCTTCGATGCGGTCGGCAATGATCGTATGCTCTGCGCCATGCAGCTTCTCCACACCCTGCACTTTAATGATGGACGTGCCCGCGCCTTCGATTTTTGCGCCCATTTTGATGAGTAGGTCGGCCAGGTCTTTCACTTCGGGTTCGCGGGCGGCGTTGCGGATAACGGTTTGTCCTTTGGCGAGGACGGCGGCCATCAACACGTCTTCGGTACCGGTGACGGTGATGCGGTCGAAATGAATCGGGCCGCCGAGCAAGCCATTCGGCGCTTGCGCTTCCACATAGCCGTGAGACTGTTCAATGGTTGCGCCCAGATGTTCGAGCGCGGAGACATGCATGTTGATGGGCCGCGCGCCAATGGCGCAACCGCCGGGCATGGAGACGCGCGCGCGGCCGGTGCGCGCCACCAGTGGACCCAGCACCAGGCTCGAAGCGCGCATGGTTTTCACTACCTCGTAAGGCGCTTCAGGCCGGTCGAGCGTTTTGGCGTTCACGGTCACCGAGCCGTTGTTCTGCGTCAACTTTGCGCCGACGTATTCGAGCAGGCTCTGCATGGTGGCGATATCTTTGACGGGCGGAATGCGGTGCAGTGTGACAGGTTCGTCAGTCAGCAAACAAGCGGCCAAGGCGGGGAGCGAGGCGTTCTTCGATCCGCTGACAGGCAGTTCGCCACTCAGCGGGGCACCACCCTGAATTTTGAATTTATCCATTACACTTCCAGCTTTACTCTTCGAGCGCAGCCCGCAACCGGCCGTGGCTGGCGGCCAGTTTGGCCTCAGCTTCCGCACGGGTTAAATTGCGCTTGTGCATGACAATGGCTGTGCGTACCGAACCAGCCATGCTTAGCAGGCGCGAAGCTTCATCATAAGATACGCCGGCAATGGCGGCGATAATGCGGCGGGCGCGATCAATCAGCTTTTCATTCGTCGGCTGCACGTTCACCATCAAGTTTCCATAAACATAGCCGAGGCGGATCATGGCGCCCGTGCTCAGCATGTTCAGCACGAGTTTGGTGGCCGTGCCCGCGCGCAACCGCGTGGAACCGGTGACGATTTCGGGACCCGGCGCCGGAGTAATAGCGATTTCGGCGGCGCGCGCCAACTCCGAACCCGGTGTACAACTCAGACCGACGGACAGCGCGCCGAGCGAACGAGCGTAGGCAACTGCGCCCAGAACATAAGGCGTGCGGCCGCTCGCCGCGATGCCCACCAGAACATCGGCGGGAGAGAAGTTGTGCGCCACCAGATCCTGCTTGCCTTGTTCCGGATCGTCTTCAGCCTTTTCGATCGAGCGTCGCAGAGCGCCGTCACCGCCGGCGATCAAGCCTTGCACGAGATCAGGCGGGGTGTTGAAGGTGGGCGGGCATTCGGAAGCGTCGAGCACGCCGAGACGGCCCGATGTTCCCGCGCCCACATAAAACAAATGGCCACCTTTTTCAAGACGGGAAACGATGGAATCCACTGCAAGTGCGATGTGCGGCAACTCACGCTCGACAGCCAACGCCACTTCCTGATCGGCCGCGTTGATGACGCGCAACATCTCGAGTGTGGACAGCGAGTCAATTTCCGACGAAGCTGGGTTTTGGGCTTCAGTGAGCAGGTCACGCAGCATGTTTAAAAGGAAGGAAAAATAGTAAAGGCCGCAAAGAGCACGAAGCTCTCGGCGGCCTTACGAAACTCTTGCGTCGGAACCCGCAGTTAAGCGCTGAACGAACTGCCACAGCCACAGGTTGACTTGACTTGTGGGTTGTTGAACTTAAACCCGGACCCTTCCAGCGTTTCGACATAATCGACTTCGGCGCCATCCAGATACAGCATACTGGCCTGGTCGATGAAAACCTTCAGATCGCCGAAATTATACGTCTTGTCAAGCATGTTGGGCTGGGTTTCGAAAGCCATGGAATAGCTGAAACCGGAGCATCCGCCGCCAACCACGGCAATGCGCAGGCCAGCCGGCTTGGGATCCTGCATATTCAAGATTTCATGAACTTTGCCAACGGCATTTTCAGTGAGTTGAATCATCTAAATCTCCTAAACGAATGAAGCGGTCTACCTCTAGTGTACCAGTTACCTGCCTCAGAAGTTCTCAATTGTCCAAACGTTGCTATCCCAGGTCTCAGCTTCGAACGCCAGGTATTTTCCGTCGGGAGAAGGGAGCGGATTAGTCAGCCACTGCCGATGACCGCCGTGCCAAAGGCGGGTAACAGCGCCGGCTGGCGTTATGTAAATTAAATCGTTCGAGTTCAGCAGCCAGCAAGTCGCAAAAAAGCCTTTCCCGTCTGCCGCCCAAGCGATCGTCGCCAGAGACTCCCAACGTGTGTCAACCGAGATCTCACTCCACGTCCGGTCCCGCACAGAAAGGACTCGGATGCGTCCATCGTTTGTCCCGTAGGCGATGCGGGAACCGTCTGGTGAGAGGCTCCACGGTTCTGGTTCGCTCACGTTCGGATTGTTGATCGCTCCCAGTTTCGCTCCCTTGCCGCGCAATGGATCAAGGGCGTACAACGCAAGGTCTGTTCCTTCCGGCAGCGACATTACGCACGAAGACCCTGCCTTCACCCCACATTCATAGCTCCAGTGCCAGGTGCCGGGCGGCAACTCGAACACCTTTTCGGGCGTGCCACCCTTTGTACGGCGGCGCATAAGCCGCACCGGAGCGGCAAACTCGTTTGGCGCCGCGTGCTCGAATTCCCGATACAGGAACCAGGATCGGTCGGGAGTGACCACCGCCTTCTCACAAGCCTGACAAGGCGGTGCAAATAGCGTTGTGGCAGTGCCCTCGCTTAAACCTTGTTTGAAAATTTCACGCTTGGCCGTTCGATCAGAGCTAAAGAGAATGGCTTGACTATCAAACGTCCAGCCGCTGAGGTCGCTTCCACGATTGTCCAGCGTGAAGCGGCGCGCTGGCTCTATTCTTGTTTTGCCGGCGGCCAGTTCGGCAAGATAGACATCACTCCAGGTCTTGCTTCTCACAAAGAAGAGCCGCTTCCCGTCCCTTGTGAACGTCGGATTCCCGCAAGCGAAATCAATCCAATGTGCCAGTCTTCTCGGCTTCCCAGCGGCTCCCGCCCAGCCTGGCTGTGTCGAGACCTCCCATAGACTATGTTCCGCATCGGCAGGCCGTAGATCGTAAAAACCGGCGTTGGCCGAGAAAACGATTCGCCAGTCGGTCGACCATCCCAAACACCGACCGCCGACAGACATATCGCACACCAGCGTTCCTTTAGGCAGGGCCGCGTCGGACAGAACGGTTTCGAAGGGTCCTCCGGTCAGCGGCTGGACCTCAATCGCGTTGTCGACCCGGCGTCCCTCCGTCCTCATGTGAACGTACGCGATCCCGCGCCCATCCGGCGACCAAACCGGGCTGGAAAACCACTCGGATCCACCTCGCCCTCTCAACCTCCGCTCCCGCCCGCCATGCAGGTCGGCAATCCACAACCCGGCAAGCTCGTACGACGATCCCTGGCTGTCCCTTACGAACGCCAATGACTGTCCGTCCGGCGAGATCGTTCCTTCACAGACATCCCGCCAGAGTAAGCGTGGGGTCGTTTGGCTGGTTGTCGAAATCGTCCACAGGTCAAGGCGGCACGCTCCGGAGATGTCCGGGCGAAGCGTATTGGCGAGCAATCTGCCGCCGTCGGGAAACCAACTGAGTTCCGTGATGCGGTCCCGAAAATCAGGCGGCAGCGCGACGGCACGGGTTTCTCCCGAGTCCATTGATCGGAGATAGAGCCCTGTCTGGTCGTGATAGGCGAGGGTCTTGCCGTCCGGAGAAATCGCCCCGCTCCCTACGAAGTCCTCGGGAGGGTGCGCCGTGATTTGCCGCTCCACTAACTGCGTCCGGCTTTCAGCCCCATCCCGTGCGACCCACCAAAACATCGCTGCCGCCACGATCGGCGTGGCTAGAAGCAGCACAACCGAAAGTACACGTTGAACCCTGCCCATTCGACGCTGCCGCCGTTCCTCCAAGCGCCGTAGGGCTGCCCTAATGTCACGCGCGCACCGATAGCGCCGTTCACGGTTTTTTTCTAAAGCCTTGAGTATGACCGTTTCCAGTTCCGCGGGCACTTGCGGATTGATGCTCTTCGGGGGACGTGGCGAATCGTTCTGAATCGCCCGGCGCATCAGTTCGGGCGATTCGCGCCAAAACGGCGGCACCCCTGTCGCCATCTCGTACAGCACTGCGCCGAAGGAAAATAAATCGCTGCGCGCGTCCAGTTCCTCTCCCCTCACTTGCTCGGGCGACATGTAGGCAACGGTGCCCACCACTGCGCCTGCGCTAGTCGCGTACCCGGAGTCCGTGCCTGTTGCTGCCGTTTGCGGAGAATCCGCAGCCGCCACCCTGGCAGATCGCTGCATCGGCAGCTTCGCGATGCCGAAATCCAGAATCTTCACCTGTCCTGCGCTCGTCAGAAAAATATTCGCCGGCTTGATGTCGCGGTGAACAATATTCGCCCCTTGCGCCGCCTCCAGCGCTTCCGCGATTTGAATGGCGATCCCAAGCAGTCTCTCCATTCTCATTGGCTGATTCCCGATGGCCTGCTTGAGCGTCTGTCCATCCAGAAACTGCATGGCGATGAAGGGCTCCCCTTCCTGTTCGCCCTCGCCGATTTCGTATATGGTGCAAATGTTCGGATGATCCAACGCTGAAGCAGCCCGCGCCTCACGGCGTAAGCGAGCCAGCGCCCGCCGGTCGCGGCCCAGCCCCTCCGTAAGAAACTTGAGAGCGACGAACCTATGTAGAATCGTGTCTTCCGCCTTGTACACAACTCCCATGCCGCCCCGGCCGATTCTTTCCACCAGCTTGTAATGAGAAACAGCGCGGCCCGCACAAAGGTCGGCCTCCATGGCGGCGCGCCCTCTGGCAAGCGACTCGGCGGCGCGCTCGAGAGCGGGCGATTCAAGGAACCCGCTGACTTCTCTGTCATAGGCGAGCAAGGAGTCTATTTCACTGCGCAGCGCATCGTCATCCGTACAAGCCTCATCCAGGAAGCATCTCCGTCTCCCTTCTTCGAGCTGTACCGCGGCATGATACAGCTCTTCAATCCTGCGCCAGCGCTCAGCCTGCATGCTTTCCGCCGCTCCTCACTTCCCGAATCAGCCAGACTTTCGCCATCTTCCAATCGCGCATCACCGTCTCCGGCGAGATCTTCAGAATTTCGGCGGTTTCCTCAACGCCGAGTCCACCAAAGAATCGCAGCTCCACAACGCGAGCTTTTCGGGGATCGAAAGCCGAGAGGCTCTTCAGTGCGTCGTCCACGGCAATAATCTCTTGCGGCGCTTCGCTACAAACCGTCAACGCTTCGTTCAGAGGTAACTGGCCGGGACCTCCTCCGCGCTTCTGGGAGCGCCGCGAACGGGCAAAGTCAACCAGAATGCGCCGCATCAACTGCGCGCATATGGCAAGAAAATGGCTGCGGTTCTGCCAGGTTTGGCGCGGCAGATCCACCAAACGAAGATAGAGCTCGTTCACTAACGCGGTGGTCTGAAGAGTGTGGCCGGGCTGTTCATACGCCATGTAGCGCTCCGCCCGCTGGTGAAGTTCTTGATACACGAGCGGCATCAGCCGATCCAAAGCCGTTTCATCGCCGGAACTCCAAGCTGTCAATAGGCGAGCCACTTCGCCCCCGGCATCGCCCTCCTGGCTGCTCACAATTGAGAATCAGGTTATCACGAAACAGGCCGTGACAGTTTTTGCAGCGCATTTCCGCTTCATAAGACAGATGCCTGGTGGGGCAGGCTTTCAGCCTGCCGCTTTCACGCGCCTTTAGGAGAAACCACACATGTCCAAATCGCAGAGCCTCGCGCTCCTGTCCGTTCTCGTCTGCGCCTCTTCGCTCGCTCGAACCCAGACAATGACCGCCGAACAGCGGCTCCTCCGTTCGATGAAATCCGCCAACCCAGCCGGCGTTTTCGCCGCCCTGGGTGAGCTTGCACACAAAAGTGTCGGAAATGCCGTGGCGCCGGATAGCGCCTCGCAAACAGAGGACACTGACGATCGCCATCATCCCAAGATCGTCACTATTGACTATCCAGGTGCACTCTTAACACTCTTGGTCGCCATCAACGATGAGGGCGAGATTATTGGATACTACGTAAACAGCGCTGGAGGGGTCAGCAGCTTTCTGCGCGAACCTGATGGAACCTACGTGGCAATCGATCCACCAGGCGCCGGCGTCGGACCCGGCATGGGGACGATTATCTGGAGTCTCAACAACAGAGGAAGCGTCGCGGGAACGGTTGTCGATCAGAGCGGCGCCGCTCACGCCTACCTGCGCACACACGACGGGAAGTACGCCCAGATCGATGTGGAAGGCGCAGGTCCGCTCTGTTGCACTCTCGGGCTGAACATAAACGAGGAGGATGACGTCGCGGGAGAGTACGTCGACAGCGCCAATCTATTTCACGGTTATTTACGCTTTGTTGACGGCAAGATCGAAAGATTTAGCGCTAAGGGCGCCGGGGGCACGGGGCCTCAGCAGGGAACCCTCACCGCAGGCACGGATGGACTGAACCGGAAGGGCGATATTGCAGGAGGATACTTCGACGATGCGAATATACTTCACGGCGTCCTGCGCTTTCGTGACGGCAGGATTGCCGTTTTCGATGTTGAGGGAGCGGGAACTGGCTCGGGTCAGGGAACGAACGCAGCCGGAATCAACGATTGGTTGGCAATTCCTGGGAACTACATCGACCAGAACGATGTCAGCCACGGTTTTCTACGTTTTGCGAACGGCTACACCGAAAAGTTCGATGTTCGGATGGCAGGGAGCGGGTCCGGACAGGGGACTGTTCCTGAAAACGTCAATAGCCAGGGCGACATCGTCGGGAATTACATTGACTCCACCGGCACGACCTACGGGTTTTTGCGATACGTGGACGGACGGATTACCACTCTTGAAATCCCAAACGCTCTAGGTCTGTTCCCTGTTAACAACAACCGGATGAATGCAATCGTCGGCTACTACGAGGACGCGAACCAGATCCTTCACGGATTTCTACGAACCCCGTAGGTTCGCACCAAGCGCCGATCACGGGACGCGGATTCTCGGCGCGTATTCGGAAGCCGAACGGCTACCGTTCTACGTTTGTAAGTCATCTGCTCCTCTCAAGGGCCGCAAGCGTGCAACAAAGTGATCACCGAAGATGCAAAGTCAAAGCCCGTACTCTTTACCGTTCATGAAGTGAAAGCGAAATATTATTACGAAATTCCGAAGACGGAATTGAATCGCGAATTTTTCTCGCGACGCGTGTGGCGCGAACCACCTTGGGCTCGGGCCACGGCGGCGAAGAGCTAGCTGAGCACGTCGTGCGGTGGGAACGAAACGGGAACAAGATCAACCTTCCAGAGGTGAATTACGATCTGGTGGCCGATCCGAAGACGCCCATTTCGCTGGCCGTAAAAGCGGCCAACAACGAAACGATGATCATGACGCTTCCCGCGGATGCTCTGGTTGATACAGACCGACATTGCCTTCACCGGACAACCCCATCTTTGATGCCGGCGTCGAAGGTTCCAAACTTGAAGGCAGTCTTTAGTTCTAATTAAGCGAGAAATTTGCGAAGCGGTTCCCAATAGTGTTCTTCCCAGCCTGACGCAAGGTGTTCTGCGGCTCCCTGCGGAAATCCCCTGTGGTCAAAAACGACCTTTGTCTGCTCGCCCTGCTCGGTCAGGTCGAACTTGGCAATCG
>Ga0302325_10003969_pt1 | contig 34464 bp, 37 predicted proteins | sample Palsa_T0_2_FD_201948 | JGI IMG/M metagenome (GOLD analysis project Ga0302325, IMG submission 201948) | Peat permafrost microbial communities from Stordalen Mire near Abisko, Sweden - Palsa_T0_2 | ecosystem: Environmental > Terrestrial > Soil > Palsa > Peat permafrost | place: Sweden: Abisko...
GATTCTTGAAGTCTTGCCGAAGAACTCAATGTCCCCGCCCACGCTGGTGCTTCACGGAAGCTTAGCATGGTCGGCACAGAAGGAGCTTTGGAAGTTTATGCTCAGCTAACGCTTTGCCAGTTCTCCTATAGCTTGCCTCCAGGTCCGGCAAGAACTCGGGCATGACGCGACGAATCGAGAATAGCTTGCTGTTCGGGTGTGAGAGTAAAGCCTGGCATTTGTGTTTAAAAATAGTCCGCTCACAATTCTCCGTTGAACGCCCGCTGCAGCATCGACTGAAAGAGGTTACTCAAACGTTGACGACTGGCAATTTGTGCGGCTTCCATCTCACGAATCTTGATCACCAGTTGTGCGAACTCCTTTTGCAGTCGCAGTGGAGGAACGGGGACTGGGATTGTGCCCAACCCTTCTGTATTGATGTTAAATTGCCCCGCAGAAGTCTTGGATCGTGCCCGCAGCGCACGCCGCCCTTCCGGGCTTGCGAGAAAACACTGGACAAAGAGCGGCAGAACATCTCCATCTTTCAGCCGAGCACGAACCAAATACGAAGCGTAGATGAACTCGCCGGCATCGTATCCGGCAGCATCAATGGTGGGAGCGTCGAAAACGGCGCATCGACCAATATAATCGGCATTTCCGTTAGTTCGTACGAAAAGCAAGTCACCGTCCTGTAATCGCAGTCGTTCAAAGTCTGGATCTGAAACTGGAACAAATTTCAGATCAGTCAGGTTGACCGCGTCTCCAACTACGTTCGGGATTCGGAGGGTGGGCTTCCCTTCGGCACTGGATTTGTTGGATGTTCCGTAGCGGAATTCTCGCACCACTTCGCCCAGTGTTGCGTGCCGCCACGAACCGGCGGAGCTGCCAAACATCTCGTGGAACATCGCTGGGATTAGCGCGGCTGTGCGCTTATCAGCTTGTCCACGCAGCTTCCGCAACGCGTCCGCTTCGTCCAGTAGCTTCACGATTCGTTCCTGCTCCGCCAACGACGGCACCGGGACAGGTACTTCTTTGATTTCGCTGTCGCTCACAGCGGGATAATTCGCGCCCTTCGTTCTCGCAACTAAGTAATCAACGAATGCTCGCGAGCGAACGAATGCGAACAGGTAACCACTCAGCACTTTCTCGCTCGGTCTGAGAACTGAGAAGCCCGTGGAGCAAATTTGATTGTCGAGATCCTTAGGAACGAGCGCGACAGCGTTGAGATTTGGCCGCACGGTCGAGACAAGCACGTCGCCCCTTCGGATAACCTTTCTTGCGCGGTTTGGAGCATCATCGCCACGGACTCGTTTGTTCGCGACGATGCGTTTGGTCAGGTTGTCAACACTAGCGATGTCGATGTAGAAGAACTCGTCGGTTGGGTTCTCGTGTGGATCGCGTTGCTCGGTTGGCAGGACCAACTCTCCCAAGAGTTTCGTCGGCCAGCTTTTCATTTCTTCCTTTTGATTTGCCCGAGCAGTTCGTTGCCGCCCTGGATGATTTTGCTTTCCAGCCTGAGCACATCCCGGAGGATATCCGCCGGCGCGTCGTGGTCGACGGTCTCGGTGATCACAGCCTTATAGCGCCCCGCCGCCAGGCTCCACTCATTTTCGCGGATCTTCGAGACCGGCACGCGATAGCTGTTAGGTCCCTCCTCGCGAGCCGGCCATTTGGCCAGCACATCGGGAATGTCGTTGGCTTCAATGGGCGTTCGCTTGTCATCAAGGCTGAAGCCATCAGCGGTCATATCGTAGAACCAGACGTGTCCGTCTACCACTTCGGCCTTTATGGTCTTCGGACGCTTCTGGAACACCAGAGCGGCCGTGGCGACACCGGCATATGGCCGGAAGACCCCGGAGGGCATACTGACCACGGCCTGCAGTTCGCACTCCGTAAAAAGAAGCCGCCGCAGGTTGGTGGCGGCGTTGTTTGCCCCGAACAATACGCCGTTCGGGACGATCACGCCGCCCCGACCGCCGGGTGTGAGGTGGTCGCTGAACCACTTTAGAAAGAGGAGCTCCGTAGCGCGGGTGTTGAGCCCATGGTTCAAGTCGGAGAGTATGCTCTCCAGTTGGACCTTCCCCGCGAAGGGCGGGTTTGCTAGAACCACATCGAAGGTAAGGCCAGGGTACGGAGTTCCCTTACTCGTGGTGAGCGGGTTGTGAAATTCGATATTCGCCTTCTCCAGTTGGTGGAGATACAGGTTTAAAATCGCAATCTTCACCATGTTGGCATCGTTGTCGTAGCCGGTGAAGGCCTGCTCTTCTAAGAATTTCCACTGCTGGGGCTTGAGAAGATCGCCATTCATCTCTCCCCTTTTTAAGGATGTCTTCGAGGTATGGGTACGAAGGATGTAATTGAAAGCAGCAATGAGGAAACCAGCGGTACCACAGGCCGGGTCAGAAATCCGATCCCCCGGTTTTGGCGCGACAAGCTCAACGATCATGCTAATGATGTGACGCGGTGTCCGGAACTGCCCGTTTGTCCCGGACATTGCGAGCTTGCTCAGGAGATACTCGTACATGTCTCCTTTCACGTCCGCCCCATCATGTGCCGATAGATCGAGGCTAGCGATTCCCTGCACGGCGGCCCGCAAGGTCGGTCGGTCGTATATTTTGAGTGTCGCCCGGTTGAAGAGAAGCTTCCCCGTCTCCGACAGGCCTGGCAACTCGCTGATCTTTTCTAATGCGGCGCGGAGAGAGTCGAAAAGATCGTCACCGGTAAGTGTCACGAAATTGCCCCAGCCGTACTTTGCCCAACTGCCAGAAAAAATAGGCTTGTACCGCTTGTCGAGGCTCGCCAGAACCTCATCCTTTTCCCAAAGGAGCCGCAAGAAGAGCATGTACGAGAGCTGCTCAATCGCATCCATCGGGTTATTGAGCCCGCCAGCCCAGAGGATATTCATGAGCTGATCAATCTTCTGGCGGAGCCCTGAAGAGTGAAAATTTCCGCCGTTCCCGTTGGTTTTCGCTGGTGTTGTTTGTGTTTCCATACCCTGGTTTATATGGTTTGCAGTGCTGACTGTTTGAGTAACGATGACTGCCGCAGTGCCTCGAATACCTCTTCGCGGCTGGCGAAAGCAGCCAGCGCGGAGAGTCCCCCGAGTCGGTTGAACTGCGTTCCGGTGAAGACTGTCACATCCCCCTGCTGGAACCGGCGCAGCGCGACGGTGTCGTTCGCGATGAGCTGCGCGGTGGCGCTCAGCCATTTCTGCTCGCTGTACCGCAAGTTGAATGTTGCGGCGATGGAATCGACGGTGTCCTCTACCACCTGGTCGCGCGTGGGCAGGGGCCGTTTTCCAAGCGCATCGTAGACGAATGCGGGCGTCGGCGCCGGCACGCCATAGGCGGTGACAAGCTTATCCGCCGAGTAGAACATTTCCGGCCGGTGGAAGAACCGTTCTTGGAGTAGTGTCTCAACGGCATCATCATCCTGCACCTCCACCGCTTCCTGAAACTCCCAGTCGCGCTCGGCGAATTCTCTCAGGTCCCGCACGAACGAGCCGCGGAAGGTCATCACGTCCACCTTCTCGCCGTCCGGACCGATGATCCGGATTTCCTCAGATACCACGACATCCCGGCCTGACCAAATTGGTATGCTAGGTCGCTTCCCCGCGCCTCCAGCATCTCCTGCCGTGACTGCGTCGGCTTGTTCCTCAGGTCGAGCTTCTCCGACCGATGTGCCCGCCCTGAGAGTCGCATCCTTCGCTTCCGCTCCTTCCACCTTTCCCCGAGGGAGTGGCAATGGAATTGAGTAGTCGTACTTCTCCTCGAAGTAATCCGCAACACCGCAGAAATCGAGCAGGAAATAGTATTTCTTTTCGTATTCTGTGTGCTTTACGAGGAAAGTGAACAGACGCGTCCCCCGACCCTTGATCTGGATGTACTCCGTTGGCGAGAAAATCGGCCGCATGAGAACGACGTTCAGAAGGTCGCGGCAGTTGTAGCCGGTCGAGAGCATGTCTACGGAGACCGCAACGCGTTCGGTGCGCTTACCATCCCGGAACTCTTTCGCCAGGTCAGATGAATTGGCGACACGTGACGTAATCGTCAGGGCGAGGCCGGGCTGCAACACGTTCAAGATCTCGGTCAGGTTCGTCGCATGCCGTTGGTTCACGGCGAAGATAATACTCTTCCCTATCTTCCCGGCCGGGTCCCGTTGGGCGTGCTTCACAAAGGCTTGGCACATTACCCCATTGCGCTCCGGGGTGAAGATCTTGCGCTCCAAATCCTGGATTTTGAAATTCTCCTCCTGTTCATTCACGACGACCGCCCAGCCCTTCTCGTCGAGGGCCTGGGTCGTGATGTCCGAGCGGACATCAAAGATTTTCGGCATGCAGAGGAACGGACCTTCCGGGTCCTTCACCGCGTCGATGATGTCATAGCGGAACGTCGGCGTCCCCGGCTCGCAGCCGAAATACCGGTACGTATCGCGCAGTTCCCGCGCTTCGAGCGCTTTCGGGTTCTCCCGACCCAGTTGCTCGATGTCGATGTTTTTCAGGTACGCTTTGGGCGTTGCGGTGAGACCGATTCTCGTTCCCTGGAAGAACTGTACCACTTCGCGCGCATCTCCGTAGATCGAACGATGCGCTTCGTCGTTGATCACGAGGTCGAAGTGAAACGGTGTGAACTCGGTCCGGAAGCGCCGATCCACGAGGAGCGACTGAATCGTTGCTATGACGACGGAAGAACCTAACAACTCACCTGGCCGGCGCCGAGCACTCTTATATATAACCGGCTGGTACTCTCGCAGCACGACGCCGAAATCTTCCATCGTTTGCTTGGCCAGTTCAATCCGATCGACGATGAAAAGCACGCGCTCCGCGTTACGCGTCGCGAGAAACCGCCGGATGAGCGCCGCGCAGAGCAGCGTTTTGCCGGTTCCGGTTGCCATCTCCAGGAGGAACTTCCGTTTCCGCTCGCGGTCGAACTGCGTGGCAACTTCGTCGATGGCATTGATCTGATATCGGCGCAGCGTCACGTCCGGCTTGAACGGCCTGAGGTAATCTGGGGTTAGCACCTCGGTCGAAAACGGCCGCGGTGGCTTTAAGTTCTTGAAGCGCAGCCGCACCAGGTCGGCGTGCGAGGGCATCCGTTCAATCCGGTACGCGTCGCGTTCATCTCGCCGCTCATAGTTCCAAAACCAGTGCTCCCGACCGTTCGACATGATTGCGAACGGAGCGCGCATATTCTCGGCATAGCCCCGTGCTTGCTCTTTGGCATCATACGGATCAAGATCTTCGCGCTTCGCCTCAAGCACGCAGAGTGGACCGTGGTCCCCCAAGAGAACGTAGTCCGCTCTCCCCGTCGCGGTGTGCAATTCAAAACGTACTCGCTGCGGGTTCAGTAAGTCCCAACCGCTATCCTTCAATGCTTGGTCTATAAGAACCCGTGAAAACGTTTCGGTACGCATATTGGATAAGAAAATACCACCGTCATTCTATTTATTATTATTCATAACTCTATAAGCAGCTATCCCTTTTTGCAACCAGTTTAAGAGCGGTTTTACTTTTGCTCTTCGCCCGGCGGCCAGGGGCGATTCATAATCCGTGTTCTTGGAGGAGCGATTGAATGTCTGCGAGGGCTCCTTGCGGGAGGGTAGCTATGTCAGCCGAAAGCGCGTCAGGAGGGGCACCCATAGTGATGCTGAGGAAAATTTTGAACGCGGCTTGGCGCTGATCGACGTTCAGGTCACGCTTGTTCCGGTATGTGAGATAGCACGCTGCGAGTTGCTCCCACCAGAGGACCTCACGCTCGGGATGGAGATCCCGCCGGAAGTCGTCCAGCCAGTCTGCGAGGGAGGACGGATACACTTCCTCAAGCGCAAGGTGGACGTTCTTGATTCTGGCGACGAGAGTCGGCGGAAGCTCAGCGTGGCGCACAGGGCCCCGTTCAAGCTCGTCGAGACGAATGTTTTGTTGGCTCATGGATCGGTTGATGATCTAAGAAAAGTGAATTGAAAGGTAGGTCTCTTGCCCTGCCTACGCCTGGTCGGCAATACGATGGTTAAGGAGTTGGCGCGGAGTCACGATTCGGAGACCGGTTTGTAATCTTTTGGAAAATGGCAGGACGACGCGGATCATCGCGCAGAGTGGCGTTTCCTCGTTCGGCGGCTGGCGGCAATCTCTGCGTCAATTTGGGCCATGGAGAGTTTACCCGCGGGGGTCTTCGCAGCTTCGTTGCGGAGGCCCTTAAGGGCGCGCCCAAATTCCCGCCGCGCCTCATCAGAGGTATAGCGTCGGTAGAGCTCGCGGACAAGCTCGCTCATGGTGCGATTTTCTTTTCTCGCCGTCCGTTCCATTTCCTTGAGTTGGTTGGGTGGCAGGGAGACGGACAGGGTTTTGGTGGTTCTCATTGGGTCGTGCTTAGTCTTACCTGCATTTTCAGTATAGTGGGCAGGGACAGGCTGTCAACCACCCCCCGACAGAACCGAAAAAGTCGGGCTCCAGCCTCTATTCCGCGATTACGCCGTGATCGCGATTTCACGGTTCGTCCCTGGTAGGGAAGGGTTTTTGGGGCGGCTACTTCTTCACGAGCCCCAAGCGCATCAGATCGTCTTCAGTCCAACGGGCTTGCGACTCGATCATCGCTTTTAGCGTTTTGATGGTGAATGTATCCCCTCCCCCGTGCGGTGCCACCGTCACGCGCCGTCCGTCCGAGTGGCCGTAACGTTGATGAGATCCTCTTTGGCGGATGAAATAAAAACCATCGCGGGTGAGCGCAGCGATGACCTCTCGGGCAGTGAGCGATCGGAGACGACCATAGTCGATACCCATGGCCTAGACGGTGACAGCGATGCGGGGTGCCTGCTGGGAAACCTCCTCGACCTCCACGGAATCTTCCGGACCTTCGGGCAGCGACTTGCCGTCCTCGATGAATTCCTGAACGATCATGCGGACGACTTCATTAATACGGCGCAGAGCTTCTTCTCTGGTGCGCCCGGAGGTTGCGCCGCCGATGCTCTCCAGCGCTGGACAGTGCGCAAACCACGCCGGATTGCCCTCGGCGTCTTCGTCCGGCTCCACCACGACTTTAAAGCTATAGGTTTTCATAGACATTACTACGGGATTGGATTTGTTTTGTTTCCAGTGTAGGCCGCGCCTGCTCTTCCGTCAAATCCAACGCCCCGGTAATGCGGGGTGCGGAAAGAACCGGCTCCAGCCTCTTTCTATTCCCGCAACCGCCTCCCGCGCGGGTCATAGGAAAGTTTCACCCCTTGGGCTTCCACCGGCGAAAACCCGGCCGAAATTGCCATGTGGGTGAGACCGGCGACGTTATTGACCCCTAGCTTTTTCATGAGAGTCTTGCGGTAACTGCGGACGGTTTGCTCACTGAGATCAAGCAGGACGGCGATCTCTTTACTGGTTTTACCATCGACGATAAGCCGCAGGATCTGCTTCTCGCGCGGTGACAGCTTTCCCATGGATGCCAAGTCGGTACTGGGCTGCATATCACCACTCTGAATGCAGTCAAGCAGCCTAGCCGCGACCGGTGAACTCAGATAGGAGCCTCCCATGGCCACAGCGCGAAGCGCATCGATCAGCTCGTCCGACGAAGCCCGCTTCATCACGAAGGCGCGCGCGCCGGAGCGAATGGCGCTCAGCACGGCATTCTCGTCGTCGTAGACCGAGACGATCAGAACGCGGGTTTGCGGGGAGTGCCGCAGGATCTCGGCGGTGGCCTCGACGCCGTTCATGCCCGGTAGGCCGATATCCATGATGACCAGCTCGGGATGCATCTTCTCGCACAATTGCACGGCGTCGACACCGTTCTCTGCTTCTCCCACGACTCGGAATTCCCCACTACGTTCCAAAATCGCACGAATGCCGTCGCGCATAAGCTGGTGATAGTCCACCAACAGGACATCGTGTGGCATACGGCGCGCTAAACAGCGCCTCCTTCAGCCGCGGGACAGGGGTATCCCTCTTTTGCTGTAGAAGACTATACCGCAACCGCTGGTCGTTTGGAAGCGGCGGGTACGATCCTCTTATGGCCAAACCGATGAACCACTCACCGTACGTCACGTTTTAGCGTTGGTGCCCCACTGCCTGCAGGAGCGTTTTCAAGAGGGCCAGATTCGCATCCAACGCTTGCTTTCGCCCTGCATCCGGCCTCAGCTTTTCCAATAAGTGCAGAGCGGTGCCCCCACCCACCCGTAGGTTGGCTGGAGCCGCATTTCCTTGCGACGTCCATTTTGACATCCACAACAATCGTGTGTAGACTTCAATTGTCGCAATAACAATACCCATCACGCCCATGAGCAAACGCATCAACATCGTCCTACCTGATACGACCGTCGCCGTCCTTGACCGCGTGGCGGCCAAAGGCGCCCGAAGCCGGTTCATTGACCAGGCGGTGCTGCGCTTCGTCGAAACGCAGGGCAGGCAGACGCTCCGTGAGCAGCTCAAGGCCGGCTACCGCGCGAATGCCGGGCGCGACCTCTCGATTGCGGCCGAATGGTTCCCGCTGGAGGAAGAAGCGTGGCGCGCGTCCGAGGCCACCCGTGCGCCGAAGAAAATCGCAAAGACCAAACGGACATGACGTTTCCTCATAGAGGGGATCTTTACCTCGTCGAATTTGATCCGGCCCGCGGCCATGAAATCCAAAAGACGCGGCCGGCCCTCGTGATCCAGAACAACATCGGCAATCAGCACAGCCCGGTCACGATTGTCGCGGCCATCACCTCGAAACTATCGGCAACGCCATACCCCGTTGAGGTGGTCGTAGCGCCAACTAAAGGGAATGGCCTTTCCGTACCATCGGCTATTCAGTTAAGCCAGATCCGTTCCGTGGACCGCGAGCGGCTCGTGAGGCGTCTCGGGGCGCTCGACGCGGCAGCCATGCGCAAGGTTGATCGGGCGATAAAAATAAGCCTCGCGCTGGTTGATCTCTGAAAATTCACACGGTATGAACCGGAAACTTCAACGCATCGATGATGACGACCGCCTCACCCCCGAAGAGAGCGGCGCAAAATAACTTAAGCGATACCAGGAGACCCGCGCGTCTAGCCCGCAGCGGGCAAATTGCTATACGTCAAATCTAACAACGCTTTGGCGATTTCAGGAGGTGACAGTACGAAATCGACATGACCAGTGTCCACCGCATGGCGCGGCATGCTGTCAAACGCGGGATTGGATTGTGCGAATGTCACACCACCACCGGTTTTGATGGCTTTCAGCGCCGCGCTCCCGTCCTGGCCCACGCCGGAGAGAATGACCGCCACGGCTCGGCGTCCGTACGCCTCGGCGAGAGAAAGCAGAAAAAGGGTGATCGTTATCGGCCAGCCTCGCGGCTTTAGCGGTTTCTGGAGGTCAAACTCATCGCCATTGACCGTCATGTCCTTGCCGGGAGGCATGACGAAAACGCGATTTGGTTCAAGGAGCATGCCTTGCTCTACTTCGACGACGGGCATAGCGGTGGCACTGGCGAGGATCTGTGACAGCGAATGCAAATGTTCAAAACGCTGATGCTGCGCAACGACAAACGCCATCCCAGTATCGGCGGGCAAATTACGCAGAATGCCCGTATAGGCTTCTAGTCCTCCGGCGGAGCCGCCCAGGCACACCACGCGGAAATCTTTAGCCGCAGTTGGCATGGCCGCGCTAAAATACTGACTCCTCGCTGTCCACGATATTTCTACTTCCCTTCGTCTCGCATCTTTTTATGATGCGTCCTGAATGCAAGCATCTTTTCCTTGCACTGGAGCCGCAAGGCTCTGAGTCTATCCGCTAATTGCCTATATGTCGAATACAGCATGCTATGGCGCGGATTTGACAGTTGATCCGCAGCGGCGAGTTCTTTGGCGCGGCACGTCTCAAAGATTGCAAGCAGCCGACGCTCTTCGTCCCCGCGAGGGGGTTGCGCGTTTTGTGCCACTGGACACATGATAGCGAGAGTTCGGCGTGAATACGCGGAATAAGCGGAATGCCCACAATCAAATCGGCCGCCATTCAAACAATGTGGCGCCATAATTTTCTTTAACAATCCTTTCTCCGTTGCTCCCCAAGACTCTTGACCGATTAACGGTGCGCCTTTAAGATTTCTGTAGCTTTTTTCTAAACGCCCTGCCGACCGGTAGAGCATCCCAAAACTTTTTTCAACAGAGGAGAAATACGAATGGAAAACAGTACGCTCATGGTGCACGTCGATACCGAAAAGATCGACCTTCCGCGCCTCGCTTTGATTCCCGCGCCGCCCTCGACGCCCACGCACCAGGTCATCCCGCATCACGAGGTGGTGAACGCGCTCGTGGAAACGTTGGGCTTCCGGCAGATCGGCGTCCACCACATGGAGTTCGCGGTCGATAAGACCGGCAACAAGATGTTTGGGCTTATCGAAATGGAGCACGGCTTCACCGGTGCCCGCTTCGCCCTCGGCATCCGCAATTCCCACGACAAGACCATGCGGCTCGCGATGACCGTGGGCTACCGCGTATTTGTCTGTGACAACATGGCGTTCAACGGGGATTTTACCCCCATCCTCGCCAAGCACTCCAAGCACTTCCAGTTGAACCGCGCCTTGTCCGCCGGCATCGACGACATGCAGCGGAATTTCAAGCCCATGGTGGAAGCCGTGGACCGCTGGAAGGATTCCCAGCTCTCGGACGTTTCCGCCAAGATAATCATCTACCGCGCGTTCGTCGAAGCAGAGCTCGAAGTCCCGCGGCACCTCGACCGCAAGGTGCATGAGATGTATTTCGATCCGCAGCATGACGAGTTTCGGCCGCGCACGATGTGGTCGCTCTCAAACGCTTTCACGTCCGCATTCAAGGAACTCGACCCGATACCGCAGTACCGGGCGACAGGCAAGCTCGCCGGCTTCCTGGCCAGCACGGGCGTGTCTTGATTTTTCCTTTTCCTTATCCAGCTTCCCTTCCCTCGCGGGACGCAAGACGGACCGGGCCCCCATCCTATCGGGGGTCTTTTTTTGGGCTCCTCAATCCCCCCTCACCGAATGCAATCCTGAGAAGCTCAAAACGTTAAGATCCGGTTTCGCCACCTACATTTTCCCACCCTAAAGCCGCGCTCGCAAAACCGAGCAGACGCAGTTCGCTTCACGGCTTTTTCAGTATAACGGGCAGCCCGCCGCCTCAAGGAACTACGACCCTTTGCCGCCCCCGAAAACGGGGAGCGGCCTTTTTGACGTTCCTCCTTGACCCGTCGGGCACCCAGCCCGTTCCTTCCGGCATCGCCGTGAAAGCGACACGGCGCAAAGGTCGATTACAAACCAACTCACTAGTCCCATGGGATACTTCCAGGAAGTTGACCGCTGGCTCGACATGCTCTTTGCCGACCTCGCGGATGGAAAGCAGAGCTTCGATGAGGTGAAGCGCGACATCCGGAGCAGGATACTCGAATCCTACCGGAATGGCCAGAAAGCCACAGGGCAGTCCCCTGCCCCGCGCGACCGCCGGCCTGGCCGCCGGTTTCCTCCGCGATAACCATGCCGCACTTCATTGATTGGCGCATCGCGGCGTGTCCGGTGCACCACCTCAGGTTCAACGCTGAGGAAGCGGTGTGCCCCGATTGCGTATACGCCGCCCGAAGCAAGCCGCTCTCCCCCGCCCCCCGCATACTGCACCGATGGGCTGGCCGCATGATATTCCGATGCCCCTTCTGCGGCAGCAAGTCGATACGCAGGGCAAGCTGCAGCCGGTATGCATGCCGCGTGCAATCACCCATCTCCTCGCCGCGGAAGAACCTGGCGCGATGCGAGAATTGCGGCCACCGGACAAAGTACCCGCGTTTCTGCACGAGCTACCCCTGCCGCAAGGTGGCCGAAGTGCAAGGCATCTATTATTACCGGCCAGCGCGGTAGCGAAGAAGCCCCCGGCACACGGGGCTTTTTTGTTGCTCGCGGCGGCACCCACCCTTTTGTTTGGCGAAACCGGAACTCACTTCTCACCCGTAGAATATTACAGCGTCCATCCTTACGATGATCACTCCCCTTCTGATCGGTATCAAAGACGACGGCATCTTCGACCACGGCGATGTGTTCGCTATTCTTCCTGACGCCCGCCGGAAACATATGGCGATCTTCGGCGCGACGGGTGCCGGAAAGTCAACCTTGCTCCGGAACATGATTGCGACCGACATCGCCGCCGGCGCCGGCGTGACCGTGGTCGATCCGCACGGCGGCCTCGTGGACGACATCCTCGAAAACCATATCCCGCGCCATCGCACGAACGACGTGATCCACTTTGATCCGAAGGACCAGGCGCACACGCTGGCGCTCAATATCCTGGAGTGCCCTCGGCCGGAGCAGCGCGGGCTCGTCGTCTCGAATGCCGTGAGCATCTTCCACAAACTCTGGGCGTTGTCCTGGGGACCGCGGATGGAAGACATTTTGAGGAACAGCCTCTACGCGCTCGTCGAGCAGCCGCAGCCGGTGTCGCTTCTCGCGCTGCCGAAACTCCTCACGGATACCGACTATCGCGCGGCGCTGCTTGCCCGCGTTACGAACCCATCGGTGATCGAGTTTTTCCGCAACACGTTCGACCGCTGGAACCCCGCCTTCCGGGAGGAAGCCATATCCCCTGTGCTGAATAAGTGCCGGGCGTTCCTTACGGACCCGATGATGCGCGCCGTCATCGGCCAGGCGCGTTCCAGTTTCGATTTCCGCTGGATGATGGACAACCGGAAGATCCTGCTCTGCGATTTTTCGAAAGGTTCGATCGGCGAGGACAACGCGCAGCTCTTGGGATCCCTGGTCGTCATCAAAGAAAAACTTGCGGTGCTTTCTCGGCATGACGTTCCGGAAGAAGAACGCGTGCCGCACGTCCTCTACACCGAAGAGGCGCAGAACTTCATTGGCGACTTCCCGTCGATCCTCCAGGAGGCCAGAAAGTACCGGCTGATTTTGGTTCTCGCAACGCAAGGCATTGAACAGCTATCCGAGGAAGCCGCGTCCGCGGTGTTCACCAACTGCGCAACGCTCGCATCATTCCGCGTGAGTGGCACCGATGCCGAGCGGCTTATGAAAGAATTTGCGACGACCTTGCCGGCGGCCAGCCTCCAGGACCTTCAAGATTATAAAATCTTCGTGCGCACGCTCACCCCGCTCGACCCCGACGGACCGTCGTCACCCGCAGGACCATTTTGCGTTATGACCTATCCCCCACTTCCTAAAGAACGCTGGGCAGCCGACCGGGATTCTGTTGTCCGCACGAGCCGCGAGCGATTCACAAGACCGCGGGCATTGGTCGATGCAGAGCTCGCCCACTTTCTACTCGCTAAGCCCGATACGCGGAACGCAAACAGCGTTACGTAGGCGAGGATTGCCTTACGCGCCTGGGCCCGGCTGTATAATATTTTCGTGCCAGATCCAACAATGCGGGTAATCTACAAGATAACTTACCCGAACGGAAAGATTTACATCGGGTCGGACATGACCGACAGCATCGCGTATTTCGGGAGCATCCATGGAGACACCTTGGCGCGGGACTTCACGCGTGAGCAGCGAAGAAAGTTCACGATCACCCGTGAGATCCTCTGGGAATCTGCAACCGCAACACGTGGAGAGCTCGTGCGAAAGGAAAACGAATTTATTAGAGAGTACCGATCTAACGATCCATCCGTAGGATACAATCGGATACCAAAGTTCAAACCCGCGAATGAATGATCCCCAACACCCTACCCTAGAGCCCAAAAAAAGGCGCCGGGATAGAACATCCAGCGCCGATAGGAAAAAAGATTTATTCCCGGTCCTACATTGCTTCACCAGCAGGCTCCGAGCACAGCTCGGATCTCATCGCCCATGAGCTGGTCGGGCTGCACGCCATCGCCAAGTTCCACAGTTGCAACCCGAAAGACGGCTCTCTCTAGCCGATCGCATATCTCATCCGCCGCCCGGCGTCCCGCTTCGTCGCCATCGAGCATGATGACGACTTCCGCGAAATGCTCGGCGATCAGATCCTCTTGAATCACCGACATGGCGGATCCCATGAGCGCCACGCAAGGGTAACCGGCCTGGCTCACCTTCATACAGTCGAAGAAGCCCTCCACGAGGACCACGTGCAGATCCTCTTTCACGCGCTGCAGGTTGAAGAGCTCGCGCGATTTCCTGAAGCCCGCCGGAAACTTGTAGCGAGGCTCCGTGTTGTCGATCGAACGGCCGGCGTAGGCCACCACTTCCCCGCCCTGGTTCGCAATCGGAATCACGCATCGGCCGGACATCGAGCCTTTACCCGAAAAGAATCCGACGCCGAAGGCCTCCGCTGTCTCGCGCGAGATTCCGCGGCCTGCGAGATACGGGTGCAAAGGATCGATCCCTTTGAGCGTGAAGCCTAACGGTTTGTTTGGCCCATCGCTCTCCTCTGCTCTGTTTTCTTTTGAAACCAGTTGCTTCTTCGGTTCCTGCACGACTGCCGCCGGTGGTTCCTGCTCTGCCGACATCGTTTTAGGATGGGGCGCCGGGACGGAAAACCACTGCTGGAGTTTGACCGCCGCCTCGCGCACCGAGCAGTTCTCCATGATGGCGACGAGATCGAGCGCGTTCCCGCCGCGGCGCCCGTGGCGCGCCGCAACACACGATTGCGACTGGCACGCCCAGGCACCGCCCGTGCCCTTGTTGAGTGTCGCGGTGAAGCTCTCTTTGCTCTCCTTCGAACTGTGCGTCGGCAGCGGACATTTGCCGCGCAGCGAGCCGGCACTGACCGGCCGCAATTTGAACCCGTACCGGTCAAGCACCATCTGCAGCGAGACCGTCTTTTTTATTTCTTCGAAGCTGACCCATTTCATGTGCGTTTCCTCCAATGATGACTCTAAAAACAGCTACCGTCACCCTAAGCGGAACCGCTATCTCTGTCAAACGACGCGCCTTACGCGCGGATAGACTCCGTAGTATATGTAGACTACATATCCTCCACAGTCTGTGTATTCTGGACATCCTGCTGGTATTCTCTATACTTATGCGTAACGCATCAAAAATGACGATCACACTGCTGGCAAAGAAAGGGGGCGTCGGTAAAAGCACGGTGTGTTTGCTGTTGCATGAGGCCTTTAAGAAGGCCGGCAAGTCAGTCGCGATCCAGGACTGGGACGCCCAGGGCACGAGCAATAAGGCGCTTGGTTTGATCGAAGGTCTGCGGGCAGAACCCAATGTCGTATACGACATCCTGCTCTACGACACGCCGCCGAACCTGGAGCATCCGGCGACGGCCGCGGCCGTGCGGTCGGCGGACATTGCGCTCATCGTCACCTCCCCTGCCCCGGCCGATGTCTGGGAGGCTGCGGAGGCCGTCCAGTTCGCGCAGACGAAAGGATCGCACGCCGCGGTACGGGTGCTCTTCAACAAAGTGAAGAAGAACACGATCCTGGGGCGCCTCGTGGACGAAAGTGCAAAGAACGTCGGCGCACCGGTAATCCCGATCCATCTTACGTACCGCGAATGCTATCAGCACGCGATCGGCCAGGGCTGGAAAGCGCTCGATGCGACCGCCCGCGAGGAGGTCCTGCAACTCGCCGTATCCTTGATGTCGCTCTCCGATTGATATATAGTGTACATATACTGTGGAGACTACATAGACTATTGATACCATGGCAAAACCAAACAAAACCGCCGATCTGTTAAAGGTGTTGGGGCAGAAGGCTCCCACACCGCCGCAGCCCGTCGCGCCGGCCGTAGCCCCGCGCGAGAAGCGGGCCCGGTCAACGCGCGTCCCGCAGCCTCAGCGGAAGGCAACACCCAGGGTTGAGCATCCGCGCAACACGGCGCCTCTACCGGTCCGCGGAAAAGCGATCCAGATTTATGTCCACGAACAGGACCAAAGACTGATCCATGAGCTGAGCGCGTGGCTTGCATCGCAACGGAAGAGGATCAACGACAGCCTGGTCATAAAGACGGTGCTCCGAGCTGCGAAGACCGGACCCGAACTCCTCGCTGCGTACGATGCGGCCATCAAGGTCGATGGCCGGACCCGCGAAAAACGTAATTTGGACGCGCCTTAGTCTATGGATACTATGGATTATACATATACTACACATACTGTTATCGCGCCAGATACCGTCGTCGGTGAGATCCGGAGGCTCATCGCGAGTTTGGGAACCGACCTCGCCCAGCTTGAAGAGGCGCTCATCGCGGTTGAAGAACCACTTCCGGTCATCGAACTGGATGACTAGGGTAGGGGAAGCGGGACGGGACCCCGCCGCATTTCGCAAAAACGGGATGCAGAGAGGCGATTATGCCCCAAACTAGGGAAACGTACCGTTCAAAGAACGTCAGGCCGCAAATGGGTGTTTTTTGGCTTCCTGTTTTTGGCAAAATCATGCGCCCGAGCGGTGTTCGGACACAGGACCCGGTAAAACGACACTGTGTAGTATATGTAGAGTAGTTAGTGTATGTATACTACACATACGACATGCAGCCTAGTGTCGAGCCGCAACCGGCAAAAAACACCTAACTTTAGGGACATTTGCTCCGGTGGCCAAACTGGTTCGCGTCAATGAGGAATATTTCATTCTGGAAAAAGACGGTATCCAGATCATCGGCATCCCAGGCGCGCCGAAGAGCTCGAGGATTATCTCGAGCTCCGGGATCCGAATCGTCCGCCAACAAATCCAGAAAGGCCGTACCGAGCAGCTGGCCGCGAAAGGCCGCTCGCTCACCGCATTTCTTGCCAAGACCACGCCCCAGAAAAAACACGCCGCACGGCATGAAGCCTCCGTTCCCTTGTGATCGATACGCGCACTACGAGCCGCTGCTCAAGAAACTCATCCATGCCCGCCGCAATCTTTCTCGCCTCAAAGTCCGCGTGGGTGAGATCCTCGCCGCCAACTCCGAGAGCAGGAGTAGGGCAGGGGATTGCTCGGATCGGCGCACGATTTGAGGGTATCCCGCACGGTTTGAATATACGGAACCGGGAGAACCGGCAACCCTTGTATTTTCTAAGTTGTTGATTCTAAAAAAGGGTGGTCTGGCGCCTCATCCCGCAAACACAGGTGCACGATTTGACCGTACTCGCTGCACGATTTGACCGTACGAATCGCACGATTTGGAAGTACGGAATGCACGATTTGACCGTACTCGCTGCACGATTTGACCGTACGAAAAAGCTGCATAATGTTGATAAATAGGGCTTTCCAAGCTACATGACTTTGTATAGACTATTAGAGTATCAACAACAGACAACATGAATGCTGTTGTTGGGACTCCTTCTATGGAAGAAAGTACGCAAGCCACACCAACGCAGATCGAAGAACAGTTCCAAGAACTGGCTCCGTTAAACATCATCCGGACGGAGACCGTGCTCTCGAAACTTCCCATCCACAACCTGGCCAAAAAAGGAACCATCAACATCCATATCGTCCAAAAAAACCAGCAGGGGAAAATAGACCTGCTCTGGCAAGTTTCCCCGAGCAGGGATTACGGCGAACCTCGCGCACTCGCGTATAAACTCGACACCATCGTGATCAATCGCCGGCTCGACGAAGCTTCCCGGCCACTCCCCGGCATCATACGGCTCGGCAGCCTCCGCGAGCTCGCCCAGGAACTCGGGCTCGGCAGCGATACCGCCACCGTGCGCAAGGCACTCCTGCAAAATGCGAGCGCGTTCATCACGGCAAAGCTCACGTACAAAGGGAACGACAAACGGGAGCGCCGGCTTGAAACTGGATTCACCCGGTATTCCGTCGCATTCACCGGCGAGCAGCTGCCGGACGGCGCCAAAGCCGACGCCGTTTACATCATCCTCAACGACCCGTACCGCGAGGTGTTAAACAATGCCCCGATCCGCCCCCTCGATTACGACTACCTGCAGGAACTGCCGCCGGCCGCCCAGCGATTCTATGAGATCCTCAGCCGGAAGATCTTCGGCGCGCTCAAGCACAAGCACGCAACCGCCAGCATCCGCTATTCCGAATACTGCACCTACTCGGCTCAATGCCGCTACTTCGAACGGCATCCGGTGCAGAACCAAATGAGCGCGATCCACCGCGAACACAAAAAGTTCGGCTACATCATCGACGTGAAGTACCAGCCGACGACCGACGCCGAGAACAGGCCAGACTGGATCATGTACTACACGCCCGGTCCAAAAGCCAAGGCCGAATACCAAGCCTTCACGAGATCGGGACGCGTGATTGAAACCGCCCTCGATGCCGTGGGGGAAGAAGGGGAGCTTCCGCCGCCAAGCCCACCTCGCCGGAGTCCCGGACCCCGCCAACAACACTTGCGGTTCACTGCGCCGTCCGAAGCGCCGGCGGCCGATGCGGCAACCGATCCGACCCTCGACCAGATGACGCGCCGCGGGATTAGCGACCGCCGGGCACGTGAGCTTCTCACCGGCACGAACGCCGACTTCGTGCTCGACCAGCTCGAATGGGGCGACCACCTCATTGCGAGCGCCCTGCCTGGCGCATTTAAAAATCCTCCCGGATTCTATATCCACCTCATTCAGGAAAAAGTCCCGCCGCCGGAAACCTTCGAGACCAGCCGGCGCCGGAAGGAGCGCGACGCCGCCCGCGCCGCGGAGAGCGAAGAGCGCTACCACCGCCTTGGACTGGAAGAGGCATACCGCACCTATCGGGCGGCCGAGATCGAGCGGCACATTGCCGCCCACGTCAAATCCGCCGACCTGGAGAAGTTGATCGTGGAGCGGGTGCGTGAGCGGCGGAAGGAGCAGTGGTCCAAAGGCCTACCACTGCAAACTATTCGGGAGATGGCAGAGCGCGATGCACGTTCGGCTATCGCCGAACAAATCCCTCTGATGTCCTTCGAGGAGTTCACCGCCAACCAGGGCGGGGCAGGGGAGACCCCTACCCTTTTCGCCTAAAACGGCGCGGCTATCGCCTGTAGAAATAAGTGTAGGAAACGGTGTAGAACTCGTTTCTACACCTAGCGGTGCGGCCAACTGGCCGTAACCCACTGCTTTATCAAGCATCTAACCAGCGCGCCACCCCGCCGGCTTACCGCCGGCTGCCCCCTGTTTTCGCTATTGCGACTTCGCTACCGCTTCGGCTCGCCACCCCTATCGGGCTGGACGGAGCAAACAGGGGGCAGCCGGCGCTATCGCCCCTCAGCCATGGCCTACCGGCCAGGCTTCGGCTCCGCGCTGACGCGCTCCGGGCGGGGTGGCGCAAGAACTACCGGCGACCGGTGGCGAAGCGAGGCAGGGGAGCGCGGTTTAACAACCGCGCGCCGGGGACGCAATGACAGAAAACTCCGTTATTGCCCAACTGTGCAGTAACGCAAGACTGGCTTCCGGTATCCGGAAAAGGCGGATCGATCCTAAAAAAAGCCACCCAAAAAAGGGTGGCAAAACTGAAGAGGGTTGCTGTGTTGTGAACACGCGACCACTACTGTTCCGGATCGAGCGAGGCGATGACGCGGCTCACCATGTCAGCCTCGGTTGAATCGTCCGGATCGAAGAGTAGTTGCCCGTTGCATTGAACGACGCGGCCACCGCTCTCCGGCATGCCGAAAGTATTTCGGAGCGCGGCATTTTCCGCATCCAGTTCCTTTACCAAGCGGATGAGGAGCGACCGGCACCGCTTGTTCTTGCGAACCATATCGTTCCAATTTTCCACTTCGGACTTGCGGCTGTCGTACTGCTGCACCTTGTTGATCGTGCGGTCGATTTCAATGAAGGCCGCGGCGACCGTCGCGCTGTTCGGTGTATACGGCATAAAACGATCTCCTGATTGGCGGGATTTCGGCCTCCGGTTTTGAAACGGGAGCCGAAGACCGCCAACGGAAATCGTTTTTCACCTTATGGTACTGCAAGCAGCTTACCATGTAACCATTGTGTTGTCAATAGGTTAGCCTGTCATCGTAATATTTAGTACAAAAACGATCCAACCGCAGTAAACTCGATACGTGAGGCTTATTGCGGGGAAGGATGAAGGCGTGGCGCTGCGGATAATATCAGCGCTGCAGCTGCTTGTCTCCATCGGGTTCTGGGTGTTGTACTTCTACCTCTCGGCTACACGCCCCGGCGGTGCGCCCGCGGCCTTAAAAACAATCACTGGCCCGTTTTTCCATAACGACATCAGTGATCCGGTGCTGCATATTCTAGTGCTCATCCTGACGGGCGGCATCGCCATCTGTTTTATCCCCGCTATTTTTCTGGTCATGCTGTACCTACTCGCGTTCCTGATCGCGCTCGGCATCATGGGCGGCCTTCTTCAGCTGCTTATTAGCCTCGGCCGAGTAAGTATAACCGGCGCTATTGTTGCTGGCCTTATCAGCCTCGCGGCGCTCTACGGCGTGTTCCTCTTGATTCGCGAGTTGCTCTGGCCGAAGCTCCGGCCATACGTGCAGCCTGCAGTTGATGCAATCTATGGGCTGTTTTTTGATTGGTGGATTACACCAATTCTCAAACACCGGAAGGAAAAACGCATGATGGATGACCTCCGTAGAAAGCGCAGCCAATGTGAAGCAGTCGTGCTGCAACTCCAAGCCGAAGACCCCCAACCCATCGCTGATATGGGTCTTGGTTCTCTTCGCTCCGACGACACGTGGCTGGAACGGATGATTGAGCGATTCGTCGACCGGGACCGGCAAAAAAACATAGCAGAAAGAACGAAGCTCATTGGCCTCGCCAAGCAATATTTCAGTGAATACCGCGCCATGCTCGCCGCGCATAACGAACTCACGCTTGCCCCAGAAGATGCCAAGATCCGGAGGCTGCAACGGGAAAAGGAGCAGCTCGAACTCAAAAATCAACTCGCTGACCTCCAGCATGTTGCCGCGACACGCGGCGAGCTGCGGCCGATGGAAGCGGAGAAACAAAAACTGACTCTTCAACATGAACTGGAGCAACTCAAAAAGAAGGTCGCCGGCGGGGAGAATGGCCCGTACCGAGAGGGGATGCGGGATAAGAGAGCCCGGCGCATGGTCGATATCGAAGACGACCTCTTTGAAGCATTGGAACATCCGATCCAAACCGAAATGGATGCGCGGGTTCTCTACAAAAAATTGCGCCAGAAGATCGATCGCCATCCGGATTTAACCGATGAGGACAAAGACGAGATGCTGGAGCGCCTGAAACAACGTTTCGGCCAGCTCTTCAAACACGCCTCAACGCCTATCTTCGAGGAGGATTAAATGCCCCCGTATCGTTGGGACCAACCGCGCCCGAAGAGCCGCTGGGAGGAACAGGAAAATCCAACAGAACACTGGGAGCGCCGCCTGAAGCAGGCACGTGAAACGCCGGCACATGGTATTCGCCTCGGCACGAATCTGCAAACGAAATTGCCGATCTTCGTGACCCCCGACGAGCTCCGCACCCACATGCACGTCGTGGGAGCTACGAACGTCGGCAAAAGTTTTTTCCTAGAAGGGATCATGAAGCAGTTGATCCTCGAAGGACACGGTCTCTGCCTGATCGACCCGCACGGCGACCTCTACCACCGGATGCTCGATTTCTGCGCTTATAAAAGTATCGAAGAGCCGGGACTTCACCTGGAGCGGCGCGTGATTCCGTTCGACATCGGTGAAACGAAACACATGCTCGGCTTCAACCCCGTGCAGCGCAATGCCCGCGTCATGACGTACCAGGTGGTCGCGCTCATGGAGGCCATCCGCAAATGCTGGTCGGCCGATTCCTTCGTCGAAACGCCGCGCTTGGCGCGCTGGCTTTTCAACACGGGCTACGCCGTCGTCGATGCCAAGGCGACCTTCGTGCAAGCCTACGATATGGTCGATCCCAAACCGAACGCGTATTCCAACGCGCTCATCCGTCGTATTCAGAATCCGCGGATCAAGGCGGAATGGGAATGGATCGCCAATATGAAAGGGACCCAGCGCGAGGAGCGTCTGGAATCGACCTTCAATAAACTGCGCGAGTTTACCGACCACGAGATCATCCGCCTGATCGTCGGGCAGCATACGAACACGCTCGACTTTGCCGACGTGCTCGGCGGCCGGAAAATACTCCTCGTCAATCTTGCCAAGCAAAATACGATCTCCGAGGACAACCAGCATCTTTTGGGAACGCTCCTCGTGAATGAGATCCTGACGGCCGCCTTTGCGCGGCCGGCCGGGGAGCGGGTCCCATTTTATCTCTTCCTCGACGAGTTCCAGCATTTTGTCACGAAGGACATGTGCGAGATTCTGGACGGCGGGCGCAAGTTCGGATTACACTTGATCCTAGCCCACCAGCATTTGAATCAGCTCAAAGAAAAAGATCCCGAGGTGTACTACTCGACGCTTACGAACGCGCGATTGAAGGCCGTCTTCGGCGGGCTCATCGATGATGACCTCGATGTGTTGGCGCGCGAGCTTTTCACTGGCGAGTTCAACCCCGATGAAATCAAAGACGAGGTGTGGCAGACAAAATATAGGCCGGTCGAGACGACGCGCCTCGTGCGTTCGGAGTCAAGCTCACACGCTGACAGCGCATCGTTCGGCGAAATTACGCACTCATCGCTTTCGAACGCGGACCTCTTTATCCCTGGCAGCGGGTTCCTAGCGCCGCCGGAACTCTCGATGATATCGACCACGAGCGCCTCGGCACGCGGCGAGAGCAGCTCGCACGCGACCGTTGATGCATATAGCGAGAGCCAATCGTGCGTGCCGTGGTACGAATACCATGAATACCAGGAGCTATCATCACGCACGTTTCGCTCGCTTGAAGAGCAGCTCTACATCAAAAAAGCGCAGATGAAGCGGCAAGCCGGCCAGCATGTCGCAATCCTCATTCCCGATCGCAACGTGCAGCTTGCAAAATCTCCAACCCTTAAAGATCTGCCGGTGAAGGATCGCCACCGGACGGATTTTTTGCAGGCCTGCATGGAAACCGCGGGTTGCTTCAAGTCTCCCCGTGAAGCGGAGATCGAGCTGGAGGTACTCAAACAGAAGCTCCTTACACCCCAAGACGAACCGCTCGTAGTCGATCTCGAAAAAGTCCGCGACGAAGACCTCTATCAATAACAAATCCAAAAACTTCCCATGCCGGCAAAAGACGACGGCTTCCAATTCATCGACGGCGACATCGAGATCCTGCATCACGTGCACCAGCTCCGCCTCGCGCACATCGGGCACATCGCTGCGCTCACCGGCAGATCAGAGAAGGCGCTTTCGCGCCGGCTCTTGAAGCTCCAAACGCAACACTATCTCGCGTCGATCACGCGCCGCCCGCAGAAGCATCTTTACGTCGTGGGCAGTGAAGGCCTGGTCGTTCTCGTCGAAGCGGGTTTCGCGCAGCATGAAGTTCTCGACCACCGGCCGCGGCATTCGGAACTCAAAGAAATCTGGCTCAAACATTTTCTCCTCGTGGTGGACGTGCACGTGAAACTCATCCTCGGCACGCGGACCGGCACCACGCGCCTCATCCGATGGAAGGAAGGGCAGGCCCTGTGGGATCGCGTCACGTTCCGCGAGCACGGCGGGGAAGTGACCCTCCCCGTGCGGCCGGATGCATTGTTCGCGTTGCGCGATACCACGAGGCCTGAAGGCAAGAACACGTTGTATTTTTTCCTGGAGGCCGACCGCTCCACGATGGCCCACGCGCGGATGGAGTCCAAAATCAAAGCCTACCTAAACTATTTTCACCAAGCGCTCCATACCCGCAAGCACGCCGGCATCAAACTGTTCCAGGTGCTCACCGTGACCGAGACGCCGCAGCGAGCGCAAAGCCTGGCCGCGGCGATGAAGGACGTGATCCCGGTGCCGGCGCAGCGCTGGTACCACTTCATGCCGCTTTCTAAACTCTCTATAGACGTGCTTCTGCCGTCGGTCGCGACCACGGCGTCAAACGAGCATTGAAGCACACCGCTTCAGTTCCAATGCTGACTGGAGCGTCTCTCGGCGGCCTAATTGGGCTCCTTGCCGTCTGAATAGTCCTCATCCCCGTCAGTATAGACGCTACAGGAGAGTATCGTGTTGGGCGTGCCCTTCGCCCAATAACTGCAAGTGTGTTTCCAATGTGAATGCTCAAAGATATCCCTATAGAGGATTTTCCCGTATATATACAAATTACATCCGGGCCTGTTGATCTGTTCCATTTGTCCGCTTGTAAGCGGAGTGACGAAATGGGTCATTCCAGCGCGGCGCGGTATACCTGGCACAAGCATAAAGGTGCTAGGAGATCCGAGCGGATCGTACTCGGGACTCACAGGAAAGGTGCCACAGAAGATTTGCATTCTAAAACGGACCTCGGTGTGGATGGCCGGGGTTTTACCAGAATTAAGCATCACAAGCTGCGCAAATGGTTGCTGACCGACTGCAATATCGCCAGTGACATCTACTCCAGTATCACCCACCCATGCACGTTCGGATACCTCCAGGGAATGTGTACTCTGTAATTCGCTGGATTCCATCGACTTCCGGGCTTGAGTAACAGCGTCACGCATGGCGGTGGCAGTCTTGGCCTGTTCTGCGATGAGCCTATCAATCTGGGACTTCGTTTCGGTTCCGTTGGCTTTGATCGAGTCCAGCGTTGTTTGGGCGGTTTCAGATTGCGACTTAGCGGCGACCGCTTGCCGCCCGGCGGCGACCGCGAGGTCATGCGTATCGATTCCGCCAGCGTGCATTTCATTAAGTTGGCTTCTCAGAATGAGAAGAGTCCCACCTGTGACAACGAGCAAAAGGCAGGTGAAGACAGCCATCCATATTGTCGCGGTTGCGGTGCGCCGCGCCGCCTTGTCGGCGGAAGTCTCCTTTTGCTTTGTGGCTATGGCTTCCGGCTTCTCTACTTGAGCATCGAGCGGATTGCGTTCATCTGTGTCTGCCAAGGTGCAAACCTCATGTATCAATTACTGTAACATAACACTCGGATGACCTCATGTATTTACATAACTATATGGCAAACGTGCTCAACTCAGACAAGGCAGGCGCGCTCAGCGACTCTCTATGCGAAGGCGCCAGGGATCCGCTGAAGCTTTTCTCTTTTGCAACTTTCCGCTTCCACTGGTTGAATTAGAGGCGGCCACCTCGTTCCTACCGCCTCCGGCGGCGAAGAGCCGCTGCGCGGGTTCGTGGATTTCGCGCGAAACGATTTCTTGCAGGAACCGTCGTTTCGCGCGTCTCGACGAGACCGCATGATGGCCGGCATCGGCCCGGCGTTCAGACAGCCACCGGGACGAAATCAGAGCAGGCCGCGCTGTCTTCAAAGACTGCTGTGATCGGACGGGGTGGCCCCCTTCGGGTAGCGTATTTGAGCGTTCAACTCTTTGCAAAAAGAAAAGAGCAGTGCCCAGAGCTGGGGTCTGGTGTTCGCGCGGGCAGATGGTTAACGAAAAGCGAAGCGCAACGGCTGATCGATGCGCCAGACGTGGCGACGACGAAGGGCCTGTAAGATAGAGCGGCGCTCGCCGTGTTGATCGGTTGCGGGTTGCGGCGCTCCGAGGTGTCGGCGCTCACCATGGCGCATATCGTCCAACGGTGACGACCGATGGGTAGTCCTGGCTGGCTTCATCGAGCCGCCATGTTAGAATTAAGCGGTTGGATGACCAGTTGGTGCCGAAGGAAACAAAAATGAGAGGCATAATTAACGTGTTGTTGACTGGAGTTATACTGGCGGGTGGTGGCTTAGCTTCGGTAAAGGAAGCCGACTACCAAGATGTGTTTACGGTGCAATCCGCCGGAACCAACCGCGAAGGTGCGTGCTGGATGAATTTGGAGATCCGTGGCCGTACTTACAGTGTGGCCAGGGCTGGAAATCTGTTGTCCCTCATGTCACCGTGTAAGTTGGCTAGGAGTGGTACTACGGTGCGTGGCCGTTTCAAGAGGAGCTTTCAACATGGGCAAGCCATAGAGTTGCTGTATCTTGAGAATGGCGATTACAAGAAGGCCGTCTTCGAGATCAATTCTATGGCTCAGTAGTTATGTCTAAAAAGAAAAGCGAGAGTTGTCAGATAGCAACCCGCTCGACCTCATCGAGCGTGATCTGATCCCCTCTTCTATCGTTTAAAGCCTGGCTCTGCTCCTCTGCAGATCTCCCCATACCTTTTTCTCCCATGTCATCACACAACAAGAAAAGATCCTTCAGGTGGTTCCGCGTCCTTGGAGCAATTACCATCGCGTTATCCCTCATTGTCTCTATCACCGTTACCTGGTACCTGGTCGCAATTGAACTCCCTGCCACCACGTCTCTTGAGAGCGAGATTCTCGCACAGAGTGACGCCGTACAGACGCTTTTCAATGTCGTCTCGCCAACGTCAAGCAAATCCATCACGCATCACCCATGACCCATCGTTCCGCCTTCACCTTGATCGAGCTCCTCGTCGTAATCGCGGTGATCGCCATTCTCAGTATCGTCGTCCTCCTCACTCTGAACCCTGTACAATTGCTCATGCAAAGCAGGGATGGCGACCGCCTCTCGGACATGAGTACCTTGAATTCTGCCCTCGGTGACTATCTAGCGGAAGGAGGGACTTCTTTGGGTTCAACAAACGTGGTCTATGTCTCAATTCCTGATCCAACGGCAACTTCTTCCCTCGGTGACCAGTGCCAGGGACTGGGGCTTCCTTCCCTCCCGGCAACCTACAGCTATTTCTGTGCTCCAAGCTCCACCTACCGCAATGTGAACGGGACCGGCTGGATACCCGTCAATTTCAATGCCCTTGCGGCAGGTTCTCCCTTCGGATCTCTCCCCATAGATCCTGTGAACCAATCTTCCTCGCGCCTCTACTATACCTATGACACGAATGGGACCAATTATGAGGTCACCTCTGTCATGGAATCCAGCAAATACCAGCTCGGAGGATCGAGTGACGTGATCGGCACCGATGGAGGAACCTTGTCCAGTGTCTATGAAAAAGGGAGCCAATTGGGGCTCGAACCACTCGACTACGGAGATTCCACGCTAGTCGGCTGGTGGAACTTCAGTGAGGGCACCGGCACCGTTGCCTATGACTACTCGGGGAACAATGCGACGGGGAGTTGGAGTGGAAACGCCACCGGTACCAATGGACACTACTCTCCCGGCAAGATAGGTCCCTGGGCAGGGGCGTTTGATGGGAGTACGGATCAAATCAACGTTGGGAACCCCGCGTCTTTAAATGGCTTCACCAGCTTTACTATTAGTGAATGGATCAACGCAAATAACTCTCTAGCGACCGTTGCCAGTATTAACCGACGCTCTGGAAGTAATGGATTGGGTCTGAATTTCGGCTCATGGGGTGCCTGTAGCACCGGCAAGGTAAACATTACGGAAGGCGGGAACACCGGACTGTGTGGAAACACCACATTATCATTGAATACTTGGTATTATATTGCCGCAGTGATGAATGGTTCTAATGTTACGATATACGTCAATGGACAACCAGATGCTAGTGGAACGGATAGTTGGACATGGACGACTGGAAACAATATTTTCATCGGCGACGAGGCGGGTGTCACTCACGTTTTCCCCGGTCTCATCGACGACGTTCGTATCTACAACCGCGCGCTCACCGCGACCCAGATCCAGGCGATGTACGCCGGAGGCAAATAGGGCTCAGATCGCAATTCGCTCCACCTCATCGAGCGTGATATCATCGCCGCGCGGCGGTCGTACAGCCCGGCGGTGCACGCCGATTCATGCACCCGCCATTCTGCTGCGCGATCCATAAGAACACCGCAGTCAACTCGTTTCAAAGGAAGGAAAGAAGGGGTGGTGATTCCTTTTGCGACAGTTGTTTGGACCCCCGGAAAGCATAGTTTGCTGACCCTTCCGCAGCAATCCGCCGGGAAATACATCTTGTGCGACGGATGATGGCGAGTTCCTCCTCGACCGCCAACGGTCGCTACTTCCGGTGAGGCCTATAAGGTTTGTTCCGGTCGGATGGATGGCCGGCATCGGCCCGGCGTTCAGACAGCCACCGGGACGAAATCAGAGCAGGCCTCGCTGTCTTCAAAGACTGCTGTGATCGGACGGGGTGGCCCCCTTCGGGTTACGGGCGATAAAACAGGTCATCGATAACGCCCGGTAATAGGGGAGGGTTGGAAAACTGTTACACTGCAACCGTCACAGCAGCGCCGAACCCAAAACGCTGCCGACCCGCACAATGGAAAAGTTATTTGAGAGCGAGCGCACGCTCGCATTGTTTCTGGTGTTTTTCGTTCCGGGGTTCATCTCGCTCAAAATTTACGATTTGTTCGTTCCATCGGAGCGCCGTGATTTTGCGAAATCTCTATTCGATGCGGTCGCGTACAGCTCTTTGAACTTCGTCGGAATGTTTTGGTTGATCGCACTGATGCGCTCGGGACTAATGTCTTCGTGGCTTTGGTATTTGTCACTTTTGTTCGTCTGCATCATCGTGCCAGGCATCTGGCCTATGGGCGTACTTTGGGCGAGGAATCATCCTCGCCTCGCGGCTCACATCCCTGCACCGATTGCGGGCGTATGGGATGCTATCTTCGCTCAGCGACGACAATACTGGGTAATCATCCATTTAAAAGATCAGCGTCGAATAGGGGGTGTGTATTCCACTCACTCTTTTACCTCAAGTAGCCCGGCGTCACCGCAAATCTTTTTGGAAGAAGTCTGGGAGCTCAGTGAGGCGGGCGGTTTTTCGAAGCCCATTGAATCATCGGCAGGCATCCTTGTTCTCGGAGAAGAGATATTGGGGCTGGAGTTTTTTCGTTATGATTGAAGTGAGAGAGGTAGTACATGCCGAACAACAACGAGAAGCCGTGCCAAACCCCAAGTCCATCGCAGCTAAAGGAGATATATAACTCGGTCAATAAGACGTATACCCCTGTTAGTGGCCCCCTCATCATTGGTGATACCAACGCCAATTACCAGCCGGTAGCGCCACAAGATCAGCCCGTCGGTTCGGGCGCTCGGCCATCGCCCCCACAAGGCGGCTCCGGCGTTCCTTCAGGAAGCGACAAGAAATAGGATTCTTCTTCGCCGCCGCGGCGACCGGTTCACGCAACAAGCGCGCCCGTAGAGAGTGTGCGGTCCACGTTCAGAAGCACGGCTATGTCTTGGCGGCTGCTCTCCATCGACCAGTTAACGGCGCGGGCGGTTCGCATCGAACGGCGTCGCGCCGCGATTCTTCCAACTCTTATTTCAAAGGGAAAAACAAAAGGTCTCCTCCTTGGCCTTCACTTTTTGCTTGCTTCCCGCACTGAGAGGCGTATAATTCACACCAGGATTTTGAAAGGAGTGCCTCTTGCAATCCTGGATTACGGCTCCATCACTTATAGTACTCGCGGCTGTGCGGCTGGCCGCTGCCACGCCGATCATTCATGAATATTCCACATCGAGCTTGCCCCAGAGCATCACGGCCGGGCCGGACGGCGCTTTGTGGTTCACGGAATTGGATGGGCAAATTGGCCGTATAACGGTCGCGGGGGCCATTGAAGAGTTCCCCGGACCAGGAGCAATTGGCGCAGCCAACGGCATCGTTACGGGTTCCGACGGGAATCTGTGGTTCACTGGACTAAACGCGATCGGCAGAGTTTGCACGTCAGTGAATCTTCCGGCTGGGTGCGCAGCTACTGGAATAATCACACCGTATTCAGTGCCTACGGGTGGCAGCGAACCTCTGAACATCACGGCCGGGCCGGACGGCGCATTATGGTTCACGGAATACTATGGCAATAATATCGGCCGCATCAACACGTCGGGTCCCGTCCCGACGTGTCCGACCCCAGTTCCGAACCCGGCAGCTTGCACCGCTAGTACCCCCTGCTTCTGCGAATATCCGGTGCCCAGTGCGAACAGCTTCCCATGTGGCATCACGGCCGGGCCGGACGGCGCATTGTGGTTCACGGAGAGTGGTACCAATCAAATCGGTCGAATTACCACCTCTGGGCTCACGAATGAATACCCCATACTGACCACTCCTAGCTATCCATATGGTAACTATCCATTTGACATCACCGCCGGACCGGACGGTGCCTTGTGGTTCACGGGGCTGGCGGCCACTGGCCGCATCAACACGTCGGGTCCCGTCCCGACGTGTCCAATCCCAGTTCCGAACCCGGCAGCTTGCACCGCTAGTACCCCCTGCTTCTGCGAATATCCGGTGCCTAGTGCGGGGTTAAACTTGTACAGCATCACGGCCGGGCCGGACGGCGCTTTGTGGTTCACTGATTGGAATAGCAACGAAATCGGTCGAATTACCACCTCTGGGCTCACGAATGAATACCCCATCCCGACCGCCTCTAGCCATCCATATGGCATTACCACTGGGCCGGACGGCGCATTGTGGTTTGCTGAGTCGTTCGTCAACAAGATTGGCCAAGTCATTCCATTGGCCCGCCGTAACGGAATAGATTTGTCGGCTTCAGCCAACGTGCCATCGCCGACGGTGCTAACGCAGTTCGCACAGGCTGGCGTGCAATACATTGTGGCAAAAGCTCCTCAGACAGGAGGTCCGCTCACCGGCGAGCAACTGGACGCCTTTTCGGCAGCGGGCTTCCAGACTGCCGCATATTGTTATCTGAATTTCATACAGTCTGAATCCGGCCAACCGCCGCTATCCGGAACTCAACAGGCGACAAAGTGCATAAATACAATCGGTAGTAACAGATTGGCAACCATCCGCTTCATCGCCGTCGACATTGAAGTACCCATTCCACCTCCGTTAACTTGTCCTGTATCACCCGGAACGCAGTGCCTCGTTCCGCCCGCCACCGCGAACACCATAATTTCCGACGCGCTAAGTACAATCGACCTTGCCATGGGCAAACAAGGCGTGATATACACGGCGAAAGAGTTTTGGACACCAATTACCGGCAACACATCTCAATTCAACTCCTATCCACTCTGGACCGCCGCCACTGCTCGGTTCGAGGGCGCCGTTGACTCTGCCGGCAACCTGGCCTGCGGCTTTGGTGCTGCGAGCCTAACGCCACAACAACACTGCGGAAATGGAATACCAAGCCTCACACCCTTTACGGGTGGGGCGTTCGGTGGCTGGACTGCCCAAAGGGGAAACCAGTACGACATTGGCATCTACGTGCCGAAAAAGGGGTGCAGCATCGGGGCTTGCCTGTTTGGCGTCCAGGTTGACTTTGACGTATTCGATGCAACGCTATTTCACTGACTCCCCTGGATCCGCAGCGGTAGAGTCGATCTAGTTCGCCGCTAAGGCCCTTCACCTATAAGCGGTTAAACACAAAACTGTTCAAGATCTGCAAATACGTCGCTTGGTTCAGTTGCTCGTCGGCATTGTTTACCACTGGAAGCCGCCCGGTTTCGTTTTCGATGTCTGAAAATTGTGTCGCCGTGTATCGGATGCTATAGCAACTCCCATCGCGGAGAGTCTGGTAGCCGACGATGGACGTCTCGGGGTGGGACATCCCCGCCACAAGATCCGTGTAAGAATGAAATGGTATGCCGTTGATAATTCTCATAGCACTTGCCTGACCATAATATGACGAAGAGCAGTTTGTGATTCCACCAACTGTGTTGTCGCGCCATACCTCCACGTCTCTTGTTACGAATGCGCTGTTTTGGTCTGTAGTGTACGTAGACGATGGAAGGATAACAGCAATAATCATTTGCTCGCCGGAAATTGGTTCGAGAAGATTGAAATTTTCGTAGAACGGTGAGGTGCTAGTGTCTTCTGAAAGCGAATCGGCCGCCGGATAATTGAAGCTGAATCCATATTGAGCGTCACTGTAAGTTCCCCAGCTTGTCGGGACGTTGGAACGTGAGGTGTCGGTAATGTCATCGGTCGAACTTGTTGTTAGCAAACCAGTTGGTTGAAGGGGTTTCGCGCCGAGCGATGCATAGTACCAAACTCCCCCCGCTACGAGCGCTGCAACGACAAGGAAAATGACCAGAAGCGATGCGAATCCTCGGTGATACATTTAAAGATTATTGGATTAAGTCTACCGTGTAGGAATTCCCTGTCAAATCGCGATCCGCTCCACCTCATCGAGCGTGATCTGGTCCCCTCTCCTATCGTAGAGCCCGGTCGTCCTGGCCGACTCATGCGCCGCCATGAACTGCGCGATCTCCAGCTTGCCACCATTCTGCAAGTACGCGGTAATTCCAGTTGCACGAAAGGTATGGCAGCCGATCTCTGTCGCAATGCCGGCATCCTTCGCTCGGCGCTTGATCATCCGGTATACGTCGGCCTGGGCCATGTGCTTGCGCGTAAGTACTTTTGTTTTTCGGATGGCGGTTCGGAATAGCGGCCCCTTTTTGTCGTCTGCGATGCCGGAGGCCTCGATGTACTCCGCGAGGTAGATGTCGAGATTGTGATGCGCCGGCATCTCGTGCCGCTTGCCGCCCTTCTCGTGGAGCCGCACCCAAAAGCGGCGCCCTTGCGCGTAGTAGTCCTCGACGTTCATCGCGACCGTGGCACCGACGCGGGCGAAAGTGTAGACCATGAGCCCGATGAGCGCGCGATCGCGGAGCCCGACGACGGTCGAGACGTTGATGCTGTCGATGAGTTCGCGCGCCTCCTCTGTCGAGAGCACCGGCGTCTTCCCCTTCTTTGTGACGTACCTCGGCCCGCGGACTGGACTCGCCGGGTTGAACGCGACCACCTGGCCCACAACCAGGTAGTCGAAGAGCATCCGGATCGCAGCGAGGTGCTGCTTCACGGATGGCTTCGAGAGGCTCCCCTGCAGCTGCTCAATATAGAGAGCGACGTGGACCGGCTGAATCTTTTCGAGATCAGTCATCTTTTTTTTCTGAAGCCAGTTGAAGAAATCAGCCACGGCCCGGTGGTACGCACGCCGCGTGTTCGGGTTCCTGATCTCTGCCGTGAAGAATTCGACGAAGCGGCGGGCGGCCTGCGGTCCAGCCTGGCCGATCAGCGCCGGCACGCCGGCATGTCCGCCGGATCCCAACTCCCCCTCATTTTTCCGTACCAGTTCGTTGCCCATTTAGTGTATGATAACGTCCTTTATCATACACTATCCATTCAGGAGGGCAAGGCCTTGACAGACGGTGTACAATAGATCTAGTAGAGGTGTTATATTTGACCTTGAAAGAATTGCGGGCTCATCGAGGCAAGACACAAGCGGACCTGGCCGATCGCCTGCGCTTGCAGCAGGCCGCGGTGTCCAAGCTCGAAGCCCGGAGCGATTTGTACGTCAGCATGCTGAGAAGCTTCATTGAGGCTCTTGGCGGAAAAATGGAGATAAATGCCGTGTTTTCAGATGAAAAACTCAACATCACAGGATTTGATAACGACGAAGTCGTTGAAGCACTGCGGAGCCTTGTGCATCAGCGGTGCCGGATTGATCCCATGCCCCCGGATCGAATTGAGGATGAATTTATAGTCACCAGCGTCTCTGAAGATGGGAATGTGACACTCGAAAAAGTTTCGAATCGGCAGAGCTTGGAAATCCCCGTTCGTCGGATTCTTGAAGTCTTGCCGAAGAACTCAATGTCCCCGCCCACGCTGGTGCTTCACGGAAGCTTAGCATGGTCGGCACAGAAGGAGCTTTGGAAGTTTATGCTCAGCTAACGCTTTGCCAGTTCTCCTTATAGTTTGCCGGTTCCAGGTCCAGCAAGAACTCGGGCATGACGCGACGAATCGTGGTCGAGAATAGCGTTGTTCGGGTGTTGGAGTAAAGTCTGGCATTCGTGTTTAAAATAGTCCGCTCACAATTCTCCGTTGAACGCTCGATGTAGCAGCGACTGAAACAACGTTTCAAGGGAGAGCCTGCTGGCGGATTGCTCGGATTGCATGGCTTGTATTTCGAGAACACGTGCGGCGAACTCCTTTTGCAGCTTCAACGCCGGGATCGGTAATAGGACCTTCCGCAACTCTGCCTGCCTGATGCCGCTAACCGTCGAACCAGTTGCTCGTTCTTCGATCTGTTTCCGAACAAACGGCATCGTTAGGGCAATCATGAAGTACCTGCTGTCGAGCAGAGCGTTTCGCGGGCGCATGAGGAGGATTCGTTGAGCGAGAGCAATCCGAGGATCTTTGACAATTGCCACCTGGCCGAGCGGCGCTTCCATTGTGAAGAGCACATCGCCGGTACGAGGCAAACCTCGCCGCATCCACACGGTGTAAATATCGTCTGAAATGAACTCAGTCGGTTCCAGAATACGACCATGTTTCACAACCTTTGCAGTGATCAAAGGGATACCGCTTGAAGACTTGTGGGGAGTTTTTCCACGGTAATCAATGAACTCCTCAACCGCTTGGCCGATCGGGAGGTGCAAGCAACCATTTCCAACATTCCCAAACATATCATTGAACAGTGCCGGGATTAGCGCGGCCATTCTCCGGTCGGCCCGGGCGCGTAGCTTCCGCAGCTCGCCAGCTTCGTCCAGCAGCTTAACGATTTGCACCTGCTCGGCCAAGGGCGGCACAGGCAATATGAGAGAAGCCAATTGCTTCGCGTTAACGTTTGGTTGAGCGACGGCGCGTTTATGCGAATTGAGTTGCCGCCAGTATCCCGGTGTTTGCAAGAATGCGCCGATGAAGCGCGGTAAGATTTGGGAGGTATCCGGCTGGAAGCGAATCAAATATCCGGCAAAAACGGCGCGCTCGCCGAATGAACGATGTATATAACTCTTCCCAGCTGTTGCGCCGCTGCGAGCAATTAGCAGATCGCCGTCTTTCAGTTCGTAGTTGTCGAGTTCTGCCGTGTCTTCTGGAACAAACGCGGGTTCTTCATGCTTGAGTTCGCCGCCTTG
>Ga0302325_10003972_pt1 | contig 34449 bp, 25 predicted proteins | sample Palsa_T0_2_FD_201948 | JGI IMG/M metagenome (GOLD analysis project Ga0302325, IMG submission 201948) | Peat permafrost microbial communities from Stordalen Mire near Abisko, Sweden - Palsa_T0_2 | ecosystem: Environmental > Terrestrial > Soil > Palsa > Peat permafrost | place: Sweden: Abisko...
GCGGCCGACGGCCTGCCGAACGCCACCCCGGGTGCTGCCGCGCCCGCGACCGGCGCGAAGGCGACACCGGCCCGGCGGCACGCGATCCACGCCCCGGCCGCGCCGCCGGCCAGGGCACCGGGAATGCCGATCCGGCCGTCCCAGATCCGCAGGACGGCGGTCCAGTCATGGCCGCGCCCGAAGAACAGCTGATAGCTGGTGATCACGCCGTAGGCCCGGGCGCCGATCAGGGCGGCCGGGACGGCCAGCGTCGCGACGTCCAGGATCACGCCGCGCTGCCCGCCGATCCGCCGGTACCGCCGGCTGGCGACCAGCACGGCGACGCCGATGCCGGCGATGACGCAGACCGCGTACGCCCGGACCGGCACCGGGCCCAGGTGCCACAAATCCCTGGCAGGGCTGGGAAGGATGGCCGCCGGCATGCTGAGTGACGTTACCTGCTCGCTACCTCATCGGCGCGGCGGTCGGCGCGATCGCGGCGGTGAGCAGCGTCTCGCCGCTGAGGTACTCGTCCACCGCCGCCGCGGCCGACCTGCCCTCGGCGATCGCCCAGACGATCAGTGACTGCCCGCGGCCCATGTCCCCGGCCGCGAACACGCCCGGCACGGAAGTCGCGTACGCCGGATCTCGCGCCACGTTGCCGCGCGCGTCCATGTCCACGCCCAGCCCGGTGAGCAGGTCACCGCGCTCAGCCCCGGTGAACCCCATGGCCAGCAAGACGAGATCGCACCGCAGGTCCCGTTCCGTGCCCTGGCGGGGGCTGAAGCCCGCGTCCGGCGGCCCGACCTCCACCAGCCGCAGCGCGCGGACCCGGCCCGCGGCGTCGGCGGCGAAGCCGAGCGTGGAGACGGCGTACACCCGCTCGCCGCCCTCCTCGTGCGCGCTGGAGATCCGGTAGAGCATGGGGTAGGTGGGCCAGGGCTGGCCGGCCGGTCGGCTGGCCGGCGGCCGGGGCATGATCTCCAGCTGGGTGACCGATGCCGCGCCCTGCCGCAGCGCGGTGCCGAGGCAGTCGGCCCCGGTGTCGCCGCCGCCGATGATCACCACGTGGCGGCCGCGGGCGGAGATGGCCGGCTCGGCGGGACGGCCGCCCGCGGCGGCAGCGACCGCGCGGTTGGACAGCGGCAGGTAGTCCATCGCCTGGTGCACGCCGTCGAGATCCGCGCCGGGCACCGGCAGGCCGCGCGGCACGGTGGCGCCGCCGGCCAGCACGATCGCGTCGAAGGAGCCGCGCAGCTGGGCGGCGGTCACGTCCAGCCCGGCCCGCACCCCGCAGCGGAACACGGTGCCCTCGGCCCGCATCTGCGCCAGCCGGCGGTCCAGGTGGCGTTTCTCCATCTTGAACTCGGGGATCCCGTAGCGGAGCAGGCCGCCGGGCGCCTCCGCGCGCTCGTAGACGGTCACTGCGTGCCCGGCCCTGGTGAGCTGCTGGGCGGCGGCGAGCCCGGCCGGCCCCGAGCCGATCACGGCGACCTTCCGCCCGGCCGCCAGCGCGGCCGCGGAAGGCGGCAGCGGGCGCACCCAGCCCTCGGCCCAGGCCCGGTCGATGATCTCTACCTCGACCTGCTTGATCGCCACCGGCTCGGCATTGATCCCGAGCACGCACGCGGCCTCGCACGGCGCCGGGCAGAGCCGCCCGGTGAACTCGGGAAAGTTGTTGGTCGCGTGCAGCCGCTCGGCGGCCGCCCGCCAGTCGCGGGCCCAGACCAGGTCGTTCCACTCCGGGATCAGGTTCCCGAGCGGGCAGCCGCCGTGGCAGAACGGGATGCCGCAGTCCATGCAGCGCCCGGCTTGGCGCTCAAGCTCGGCGGGAGCGAAGTCCGCGTACACCTCGCGCCAGTCCTGGATCCGGATGTCCACCGGGCGCCGCGGCGGCGTCTGCCGCGGCGTGGTCATGAAGCCCCTGGGGTCCGCCATCGTGCCTCCCTCCGTCGTCCTGGCCGGCTCCGTCGTCCTGGCCGGCTCCGTCGTCCTGGCCGGCTCTGCGTCCTGGCCGGCTCAGACCCTGGTCTCGGCCATGACGGCCTCTCCGGCGTCACTGCCCTCGCGCTCGGCCCGCTGCGCCGCCGCCAGCACCCGCTTGTAGTCCGTGGGCATCACCCGGCCGAAGCGGGGCAGCGCCGCGTCCCAGTCGGCGAGCAGCCGGGCGGCGACCGCGGAGCCCGTCTCGGCGAGATGGCGGGTGATCAGGTCCGCCAGGAATTCGCCGTCGCTAGGATCGAGCGGCTCCAGGTCCGCCATCTCGGTGTTCACCCGGCGCGAATCGGGGTCGAGCAGGTACGCGATGCCGCCGGACATGCCGGCCCCGAAGTTCCTGCCGACCGGCCCGAGCACCGCGACCCGGCCGCCGGTCATGTACTCGCAGCCGTGGTCGCCGGTGCCCTCGGCGACCGCGGTGGCGCCGGAGTTCCGCACGCAGAACCGCTCGCCCACCACGCCGCGCAGCAGGATCTCGCCGCCCGTCGCGCCGTAGCCGATGACGTTGCCGGCGATGATCTGCCGCTCCGCGGCGAAGGCCGCGGCCGGATCGGGGGCGACGATGATCCGCCCGCCGGACAGGCCCTTGCCCACGTAGTCGTTGGCGTCACCGGACAGCCGCAGCGTGATCCCGCGCGGCAGGAAAGCGCCGAACGACTGCCCGGCCGAGCCGCGGAAGGAGATGTCGATGGTGTTGTCGGGCAGGCCCTCGCCGCCCCAGCGCCGCGTCACCTCGTGGCCGAGCATCGTCCCGACGGTCCTGTTGACATTACGAACGGGGAGTTCCAGGGTGACTGCGCTGCCATCGCGCAGCGCCCCCTCGGCGAGCTCGATCAGCGTGTTGTCCAGGGCACGGTCCAGTCCGTGGTCCTGACTGATGACGCGGTGCCGGGCGGCGCCCGGCGGCAGCTCGGGAACGGCCAGCATCGGGGTCAGGTCCAGGCCGGCCGCCTTCCAGTGCGCCGCGGCCGCCGCTGGGTCGAGCAGTTCGGCGTGACCGACCGCCTCTTCCAGGGTCCGGAAGCCGAGCCGCGCCAGGTAGCCGCGGACCTCCTGCGCCAGGAACTCGAAGAAGTTGACGACGAACTCCGCCTTCCCGGCGAACCGGCTGCGCAGCTCCGGGTTCTGGGTGGCGACGCCGACCGGGCAGGTGTCGAGGTGGCAGACCCGCATCAGCACGCAGCCGGCCACCACGAGCGGCGCGGTGGCGAAGCCGAATTCCTCCGCGCCGAGCAGCGCCGCGATGATCACGTCGCGGCCGGTCTTCAGCTGCCCGTCGGCCTGCACCACGATCCGGTCCCGCAGCCTCGCCCGGAGCAGCGTCTGCTGGGTCTCGGCGAGGCCGAGCTCCCAGGGCGCGCCGGCGTGCTTGATGCTGGTCAGCGGTGCCGCGCCGGTGCCGCCGTCATGCCCGGAGATCAGCACCACGTCGGCGTGCGCCTTGGCCACCCCGGCTGCCACCGTGCCGACCCCGACCTCGGCGACCAGCTTGACGTGCACCCGCGCTGACGGGTTGGCGTTCTTCAGGTCGTGGATCAGCTGCGCGAGATCCTCGATCGAGTAGATGTCGTGATGCGGCGGCGGCGAGATCAGGCCCACGCCCGGGGTGCTGTGCCTGGTCTTGGCGATCCACGGGTACACCTTGTTGCCGGGCAGCTGGCCGCCCTCCCCCGGCTTCGCGCCCTGCGCCATCTTGATCTGCAGGTCGTCGGCGTTGACGAGGTACTCGCTGGTCACCCCGAAGCGGCCGCTCGCCACCTGCTTGACGGCGGACCTGCGCAGGTCGCCGTTGGCGTCCGGCAGGAAGCGGTCCGAATCCTCGCCGCCCTCCCCGGTGTTGGACCTGCCGCCGAGCCGGTTCATCGCGATCGCGAGGGTCTGGTGCGCCTCGGCGGAGATCGAGCCGTAGGACATCGCGCCGGTGGAGAACCTGCGCACGATGCTCGCGACCGGCTCGACCTCGTCCAGCGGCACCGGCGGCCGGCCGAGCCCGGAACCGGTCCCCGCGCCCGCGCCGGCCTCCGCGCCCGCGCTAATCCCCGCGCCCGCGCCGGCCTCCGCGCCCGCGCCGGCCTCCGCGCCCGCGCCGAACCCGTGCGGTGTGGCATTGCGCGGGTCCTGACCCGTGCGGTGTGACATTGGGCGGGTTGGGCTGGGGTCCGCGACCGGGTAGGCGGTCGCGGCCGGGTCCGCGGCGGGCTCGTCGATGCCCCGGATGCGCAGCAGGCCGCGCAGCGTCATCAGCCGCTTCGACTGATCGTCGATCAGGCGGGTGTACTCGGCGAAGACGTCCCGGCGCCCGCTGCGGGTCGCGTGCTGCAGCTTGAACACGGTCTCCGGGTTGAACAGGTGCGGCTCGCCGTCCCGGCGCCACTGGTATTCCCCGCCGGTCTCCAGCCGCCGGTGCGGCACCCGGCCGCCGCGGGCGGGATACGCCCGGGCGTGCCGCGCGCCGGTCTCGGCGGCGAGCTCGTCGAGGCCGATGCCGCCGAGCCGGGAGGAGGTCCCGGCGAAGCACTCCCCGACGACGTCGGGGCCGAGCCCGATCGCCTCGAAGATCTGCGCTCCGGTGTAGGAGGCGACCGTGGACACGCCCATCTTGGACATGATCTTCAGCAGCCCCTTGCCGAGCGCCTTGATCACGTTGGCCGCTGCCGCCCGCGCCGTGACTCCCTCGATCACGCCGCGGCGCACCATGTCCTGCGCGGACTCGATCGCCAGGTACGGGCAGACGGCGGCGGCTCCGTAGCCGATCAGCAGGGCGACGTGATGGCACTCGCGCGCGTCGCCGGTCTCCACGATCAGGCCGGCCATGGCCCGGGTCTTCGCCCTGATCAGGTGGTGATGCACGGCGCCGGTCAGCAGCAGGGACGGAATCGGGGCCAGCGACGCGCCGTCCGCGGGCGCCAGCTCCGGCGCCGCGCCGCCGGCCGCGGCGGCGCCCCGGTCGGACAGCACGATGAGCCGGGCGCCGCCCGCGATCGCGGCGGAGACCTCGGCCCTGATCTCCGCCAGGCGGCCGCGCAGCGCCTCGCCGCCGCCGGCGGCCGGGTAGCGGCCGTCGACCACGTGCACGGCGAAGCCGGGCAGGTCACCGTCGTCGTTGATGTGGATGATCTTCGCGAGATCGTTTTCGCTGATCACCGGGTACGGCAGCACGATCTGGCGGCACGAGGCCGGGCCGGGGTCGAAGAGGTTGTGCTCCGGCCCGGTCGATGACGCCAGCGAGGTGACGAGCTCCTCCCTGATCGCGTCCAGCGGCGGATTGGTGACCTGGGCGAACAGCTGGGAGAAGTAGTCGTAGATCAGCTGCGGCCGGTCGGAGAGCACGGCGAGGGGCGTGTCGTCGCCCATCGAGCCGATCGGCTCGGCGCCGGTGCGCGCCATCGGCGCGAGGATGATCCTGATCTCCTCCTCGGTGTAGCCGAAGACCTGCTGCTGGGTGAGCAGCGCCTGGCTGTCGGACACCGCGCGCTGCCGGTCCGGGAGGTCGTCGAGGTGCAGCAGCCCCGCGTGCAGCCAGTCCTCATACGGGTGCTCGGCGGCGAGGGCGTCCTTCACCTCCTCGTCCTCGACGATCCGGCCGCTCGCCGTGTCGGCGAGGAAGATCCGGCCAGGCTGCAGCCTGCCCTTGCGGATCACCGTGGCCGGGTCGATGTCCAGCACGCCGACCTCGCTCGCCAGCACCACCAGGCCGTCCGCGGTCACCCAGTACCTGCCGGGCCGCAGTCCGTTCCTGTCCAGCACGGCGCCGATCATCGTGCCGTCCGTGAACGCGATCAGGGCGGGCCCGTCCCACGGCTCCATGAGCGTCGCGTGGAAGCGGTAGAAGGCCCGCCTGGCCGGGTCCATCTCGGCGTTGTTCTCCCACGGCTCCGGGATCATCATCAGCACCGCGTGCGGCAGCGACCGGCCGCCAAGCCGCAGCAGCTCCAGGCACGCGTCGAAGCTGGACGAATCGCTGGCAGTCTCGTCGAGCACGGGCAGCAGCCGCTCGATTCCCCGGCCCCCGGCATCCGGCCCGATCAGGTCCGTCGCCAGCAGGGCCTCGCGGGACCGCATCCAGTTGCGATTCCCCCTGATCGTGTTGATCTCGCCGTTGTGCGCGATCAGCCGGTACGGGTGGGCCAGCGGCCAGGACGGGAAGGTGTTGGTGGAGAACCGTGAGTGCACGAGCGCGAGCGCGGACGCGTACCTGGCATCGGACAGGTCCGGGTAGAACTGCTCGAGCTGCGGCGGGGTAAGCATTCCCTTGTACACGATCGTCGCCGACGACAGGCTCGCGAAGTACGCGCCGGCCTCGGGCTCGGCCTGCTTCCGCAGGCAGAAGGCCAGCCGGTCGAGAGCAAGCCCGGTCTCGCCGCGGGTCCCGGCGACGAATAGCTGCGCCAGCCGGGGCAGCACGGCCCTGGCGCCCTCGCCGCAGCGGGCGGGATCATGCGGGACGTCGCGCCAGCCCAGCACGGTCAGGTGCTCCCGCGCGGCGATCCGCTCGATGATCGCGATAGCCTCGGCCTGGCGAGCGCGATCGTCGCCCGGCAGGAAGACCATCCCGGCCGCGTAGCCGCCCGCCTCCGGGAGCGGGAACTCGCAGGCCGCGCGGAAGAACGCGTCGGGGATCTGGGTCAGGATGCCGGCGCCGTCCCCTGTTTCCGGGTCGCTGCCCTTCGCGCCGCGGTGCTCCAGATTCCGCAGCACGGTCAGGGCACTGGTGACGACATCATGACCGCGGCGGCCGGACAGGTCGGCGACGAATCCGACGCCGCAGGCGTCGTGCTCGTAGGCGGGGTCGTACAGTCCCTCGGCCGGCGGGTTCTCAGCAGGTGCCATCCGTACTCCCGTCGTCATCCGCCTGCATGATCGGTTGGGGGTGGGACGACGTCGGCCCTGCCGCGGACCCAGACACTCCGCTGGCTGATCAATGCCCTAAGAGAGTACCCGGCTTTGCGGCCCCGGAGAAGATCAGGCGCCGCACGCGGCACGGCCGCAAGTTCCGGCTCCCCAGCCCCGGGGACGGTCAGCCGCCGGGCCAGCCGCCGGCCGGTTCTGTCCGGGTCTGTCCGCGGCGGCGCGCGACCACGACCGCCCGGGCGCGATGCTGCTCAGGCGCCCGACGAGGCGCGGCCGCGGACGCCGGCCGCCAGGTCAGCGGCCAGCTCACGGACCTGAGCGACGGCGGACTCCAGGTCCGGGGCCGCCAGCATGCGGCCGACGAACGCGGACCCGACGATGACGCCGTCAGCGAAGACGGCCACCTCGGCCGCCTGCGCGCGGTCCCGCACGCCCAGCCCGACGGCGACCGGCAGGCTGGTATGGGCCCGGACCCGCCGCACGAGCCCGGCCGCCGCGCCGCCCACCGCGTCGCGCGCGCCGGTGATGCCCATCAGTGACGCCGCGTAGACGAACCCCCGGCAGGCTCCGGTGATCAGCTCAAGCCGCTCCTCCGACGAGCTCGGCGCGACCAGGAAGACCGGGTCGAGGTGCTGCTCCTGGGCGGCCTGCAGCCAGGGCAGCGCCTCCTCGGGGCTGAGATCAGGGGTGATCATGCCGCTGCCCCCGGCACTCGCCAGGTCACGGGCGAAGGCCCGGACGCCGTAGTGATCGACCGGGTTCCAGTAGGTCATCACCAGCACGGGGACGCCGCCGCGGGCGACTTCCTCGACGGTCCGCAGCACGTCGGCGACCCGGACGCCGGCGGTCAGCGCCCGGTGCACGGCCTCCTGGATCACCGGGCCGTCCATCAGCGGATCGGAGTAGGGAAGGCCGATCTCGATGACGTCCGCCCCGGCTTCGGCGATCGCCGTAGCCGCGGCGATCGCGCCGTCCACCGAGGGAAAGCCGGCCGGCAGGTAACCGACAAGCGCGGCCCTGTCCTCCCCCGCCGCCTTGTCGAAGGCGCCGGTCACGGCGCTCACCGGGCCGGGCCCGCCGCGCTGCCCGGCGGCGTCCCGGTACCTTCCGCTGCCCCGGTCGCCGCCCCGGCGTAGCCGAACCAGCTGGCGGCGATGTCCATGTCCTTGTCGCCGCGGCCGGACAGGCTGACCACCAGCACCCCGTCCTTGCCGTACTCCTTGCCCACCTGCAGCGCGCCGGCCAGCGCGTGCGCAGACTCGATCGCCGGGATGATCCCTTCTGTCCGGGACAGCAGCGCGAACGCGTCCATCGCCTCGGCGTCGGTGATCGCACGGTAGCTGGCCCGGCCCGTGTCATGCAGCCAGGAGTGCTCGGGCCCGACTCCCGGGTAGTCCAGCCCAGCCGAGATGGAGTGAGTCTCGCGGGTCTGCCCGTCGGCGTCCTGCAGCAGGTAGGTGCGCATACCGTGGATCACGCCGGCGGATCCGCCGGCCAGCGTCGCCGCATGCCGCCCGCTGTCCAGGCCGGCGCCGCCGGCCTCGCAGCCGATCAGGCGCACCCCGGCGTCCGGGATGAACGCGTGGAAGATCCCGATGGCGTTGGACCCGCCGCCGACGCAGGCGATCACGGCGTCGGGCAGCCGCCCCGCGGCGCTGATCACCTGCTCGCGCGCTTCCACCCCGATGACCCGCTGAAAGTCCCTGACCATGAGCGGGAACGGATGCGGGCCCATCACGGAGCCGATGCAGTAGTGGGTAGCGTCGACCGTCGCCACCCAGTCACGAAATGCCTCGTTGATGGCGTCCTTGAGCGTCCGGCTGCCGATCGTCACCGGCACCACCTCGGCGCCGAGCATCTTCATCCTGACCACGTTCAGCGACTGTCGCCGGGTGTCTTCCTCGCCCATGTAGACGACGCACTCCAGGCCGAGCAGCGCGCACGCGGTGGCGGCGGCGACCCCGTGCTGGCCTGCGCCCGTCTCGGCGATCATCCTGGTTTTGCCCATCCGCCGGGTGAGCAGGGCCTGGCCGAGGACATTGTTGATCTTGTGGGAGCCGGTGTGCATGAGGTCTTCGCGCTTCAGGAACACCCGGCAGCCGCCCGCCTCGGCGGCAAACCGCGGCACCTCGGTCAGCGGCGTCGGCCGCCCGGCGTAGTCACGGAGCAACGCGGCCAGTTCCGCCTGGAAAACCGGATCGGCCTTCGCCGCGAGGTAGGCCGTGGTGAGTTCCTCCAGCGCTGCCATCAGCGCCTCGGGCGCCAGCCGCCCGCCGTAAGAGCCGAAGTGCCCGGTGATGTCGGGCACCTGGACTCCGGGTACCCGGGCATCAGCAACCGGAAAGCCCGGTACCGGCGCCGCCGGTCCCGGGTCGGCCGGCGAGGAGACCACGCCCGGCGCGCTCATCCGCGATCACCGCGCAGTGCGGGGTGCGAGCCGGCCGTTACCAGATCGGCGACGGCTGACCTCGGATCGCGGCCTGTCACGAGGCTCTCGCCGACGAGCACGGCGTCCGCTCCGGCTGCCGCGTAGGCCAGCAGGTCGTGCGGCCCGCGCACCCCCGACTCCGCTATCTTCACGATCCCGTCGGGGATCCGGGGGGCGATCCGCCCGAACACGCCCCGGTCGACCTCGAGCGTGGCCAGATTGCGCGCGTTCACCCCGATGACCCTCGCCCCTGCTTCCACGGCCCGGTCGAGCTCGTCGTCGGTGTGTACCTCGACCAGCGGGACGAGGCCGATCGAGGCCGCCCGCTCCACCAGCGAGACCAGTGCGTTCTGCTCCAGCGCCGCCACGATGAGCAGCACCATATCGGCGCCGTGCGCCCGCGCTTCCCAGAGCTGGTAGGAGCTGACCACGAAATCCTTGCGGAGCAGCGGTATCCGGATGGCCTCGCGGACGGCGGCCAGGTCCGCCAGGCTGCCTCCGAACCGGCGCGGCTCGGTGAGCACGCTGATCACCCGCGCGCCGCCGGCCTCGTAGTCAACCGCCAGCGCGGCGGGATCGGCGATGGCGGCCAGCGCGCCCCTGGACGGGCTTGCCCGCTTCACCTCGGCGATGACCGCCACGTCATCGCCCTTGAGGGCGGCCATCACGTCCAGCGCCGTCGGCGCCTTGCCCGCAGCCTCCTTCAGCCGCTCCAGCGGCACCTGCCGCTGCCGTGTTATCAGGTCGGCGCGGACCCCGTCGAGGATCTCGTCGAGCACGCTCACGCGGTTCTACTGCCCCCTCCGGCTTGAATGCCTGGCGTCCCGATCGTACCGAGAGCCTTGCCGGCGCCCTGCATGCCCCCTCGGAGCCCGGCATCGGACGGCCCGGCGGGCCCCCTGGCGGGCTCCGGTGTCAGCCTGCCGCGCTGCCGCCGAGCGCTCCGTCCGCCGTGTCGGCCAGGTCGGACTCACGCAGGCCCTGCCGGTCGCGGCGCGGCGGGCGGGTGAAGGCCCGGGCGACCGCCGGCTGGAGCAGCACGCTAGCGATGATGATGGCGAAAAGCGTGCCGCCGACATAGCGCGACGTGAGGAACCTGAACAGGCCGAAGAGGATGAAGGCGGCCTCGGATCCGATCGCGACGATCCAGGCGGCATGGGTGCCCGATCGCACCACCAGCGCAAGTCCCCAGAGCGCCGCCACCAGCATGAGCGTGATGATGATCGAGGGCAGGTGGCGGCGGCTGTACGACAGGCCGATCGCCGCCGCCAGCCCGGTCTGCGCGACTATCAGCCGCTTCACGAGCGCGACAAACTGGTCCGGCTGGTCCGGCGGCTCGTCCCCGGCACCGCGGCGCTGGGCCGTGGTCGGCACGCGCCACGGCGCGCGCTCCGTTCGGCGCACTGTCACCTTCGCCATGCCCGGATTTCTGCCGAGATCATGACCGCTAGCCTAGCCTCGCCGAACGCGAAACTGGCTTACTGCCGCCTGGATTCCTGTCCCTGCCCGCTTTCCGTGGGATCCTCGCCGCGGCTGAGGGACTCCCAGATGCTGGCCGTGTCGACGGCAGCGACTGCGGACTGGGCGGACCGCGCGGACTGGGCAGACTGGGCAGACTGGGCGGACTGGGCGGACTGGGCGGACTGGGCAGACTGGGCGGACTGCGCGGACTGCGCCAACTGCGCCATCTGGGCGGACTGGACGGACTGAGCGGACTGGACGGACTGGGCGGACTGCGCAGACTGCGCCAACTGCGCCATCTGGGCGGACTGGACGGACTGAGCGGACTGGGCCGACTGGGCGGACTGAGCGGTCGTGCGCGAGCCTGCCCGTTCGGGCGGGTCAAATCTGCTGGACATGACCGGCCATCTCGCCGCCCGCCACGTCACCAATAGCCCGGCCGTGATCACCGCGACGGCCCCGGCAAGGGCGAGTGCCTGCCACGGCAGGCTCGTCATGGTCACGTGCGCCGCGAATCCGGCGATGGGCGGTGCGCTGCCGTTCGGCACCGCGCCCGCCGTGACTGAGCCCGCCGTGCCCGGTGTCCCCGCGCTGCCGGAAGCCGCGGCGATCGCGTCGGCGGCGGTGACGCCCGTGCTCACGGCCACGCCGATTACCGCGCCGAAACCGGCCAGCACCAGCCCGACGATGCGGCGGACCGGGCCGCTGGTAGCGAGCACGGCCACGAGGCTGGCGAGTGCCGCGATCGCCAGCGCGGACGCGGCGGGCACCAGGTCCTGCCCGGTAACCGGGACATCGCCACCAGGCAGCGGCCTGGGGGCCGCCGTCCGTACCTGCGCCCAGCCCTGCCGTACGGCCAGGAATACCAGGCCGGCGCCGGCCATGCCAAGAACGAGCACCAGCACCATCTCGCGGCGTGGCGAGAGATGGCGAAGCCGGCTATCGTCCATCAACCCTCCCTCACCGCGCTTCTCCCGCCACCGCGGAGTCATTTGCCTCCGGACCAGTTGGTCCCGCCCGTCCTGCGTGGCTGGTGCCATCTGGTGGCTGGTGCCAGCTGCCTGCTACCGCACCGCCTGCGCACGAACTCACGGCAGCGGCTCCGGGCAGCCGCTACCGGCACCGTATCCTCCGCGCCATCGGCGGCTGCCGTCAGGATGCCAGGCGCCAGCCGGCCGTGCCCGCGCTCCGGGGAACTGTGCGCTGTGCCGTCGCGCCGGAGCGTGACCTACGATCACCGAATGACCTATGCCCAGGATGAGCGCGCCGCGCTGTGCGCGCTGCTGGACGAGACAGGCCCCGCGGCGGCGACCCTGTGCGAAGGCTGGGCCACCATCGACCTGGCCGCCCACCTCGTGCTCAGGGAGCACCGGCCGGACGCGGGCGCCGGCATCCTCGGCGGGCCGCTGGCGGGCTACACGCGGCGAGTGCAGCGCGCGCTCGCCAGGCGCACCCCCTATCCGCGGCTAGTGGAGACCATCAGGAACGGCCCGCCGCGGCTGTCGCTGTTCGGGCTTCCCGGCATGGACGAGCGGCTCAACATGGTGGAGTTCTTCGTGCATCACGAGGATGTGCGCAGGACGCGGCCGGGCTGGCAGCCACGGGAGCTTGGCGGAGGGCTGCCCGACGCGCTCTGGCGGCGGCTGAGGACAGCCAGGCTCATGCTGCGCAAGGCACCGGTGGGGATCGAGCTCGTCCGGTCTGACGAGCCGTCACCGACCCGGGCCGGCATCCCGACCATCCGGCTGACCGCCAACGCCAGGACGCCGGTCGTCACCGTCACCGGCACGCCGGGCGAGCTGACGTTGTGGGCATTCGGCCGGACGACCACTGCACGGGTCCGGTTCGACGGAAGCGATGCCGACGTCGGCGCGCTGACCGACGCCCGCTGGCGTCAGTAAGGGAGTCGACCCGTGGCGACGCCACCGCCGGAAGACGACGCCACCCGCCGGAAGACGACGCCGCGCGCCAGGAAGCATGGCCCGGCCCGCGCCCGACTAGCCCGGCGACTAGCGCGCCGGTCAGGTAGTCAGGCTCACGAGAACTATCAGCGTCGCTGGGACTCCGCTGCGGATACAGCGACAGCGGAGTCCCAGCCACGCTGCTGGCCTTCCGCCAGCCATGCTGCTGGCCTCCGTCAGTCCGCTGAGGTCACCGTGGCCGGAGCCGCACCACCCGCTACGAACAGGAACGAGCACACCCCGATGACGGCCCGCTGGCACCACGCCAGAACCCGGCCCGCCACTTGACCGGCGCTCTAGCCGGCGGCGACGCGGCATAGCGGGAACGGCGGGGTTATCCGGAGTTCCACGTTGCGGTCGCGGGCGTCGCCGGACCTGGCCGGCCCGGCAGCGCCGGACGGGACGTTCGCGGCCAGCTCCCTGTGCAGCGAGGCGAGGCCATCGACGGTCTCCAGGGAGCGGGGCGCGACCGGGGTGTCGTGGTCAACCATGGTGCACACGATGGACAGGCATCCGCCGGAGTCGACGAGCTCGACCAGCCGGGCCTGGCAGGGCCAGTCGATGATGGCGCAGGTCGTGACCTCCCAGAACCCGCGTGCCGGGCTGACCGGGTCGCGGCGCGGGCGCACGGCGTTGGTGTGGGTATGACCGTTCAGCCACAGCACGACGTTGGGAAAGCGGTGCAGCTGCCTGACGAGCTCGGCCGCGCCGAGCGCGGGCCCGGCGGCAGGGCCGGCGGCAGCACAGCGGGTGCTGGTAAGCGTGTCTATCCCGTGATGGGAGATCAGGATGACCAGGCGGTCATCCTGGCCGGTGCGTACCTCGCGCCCGTCCTGCCCGCGGTAGGCCGAGTGCACCTCGGCGAGCCGGTCCTCGAGCCACCTCGCCTGGTCGCGGTCGACGCAGCCGGCGGCGCCCCCGGCCAGGCAGTTGGTGTCCAGCGCGATGATCCTGGCGGCCGGAGTGTCGTGGGCGTAGTACGCCGTGCCGTCGAGCCGGTTCTGCTCGCTGAACCCGTGGCCGCCCGGGCGCGCGCCCGGGCGGAAATGCGCCTCGACGAAGTCCCCCCTGGTGATCGGCCTGCGGCCCGGATCGGCGCTGACCGCGATGACCGGGCCGGCCATGAAGGCCTCCGGACTCTCGATGAACAGCTCAAGCGCGCGATCGTGGTCGAAGTCGGCCGGCAGCCGCCACGGCTTCCTGCCGCCCACCAGCGCGTCGGCGATGCCCGGGGTTACCCGCCCGACGCCCTGGTTCAGTGCCTCGTGGTTGCCGAAGCAGGACAGCCAGGGGAAATCCAGCCCGCTGGCGGTGAACTCCCGCATCGCGCGGCTCAGCAGGCCCGGGTGGCTCGGGAAGCCGAGCTCGCGGCGGAAGAAGTCGTCGCCATCCCGGCCCGCGCCGTCCGGTCTCCAGAAGATGTCGTCAGGCCAGTCCAGCGATTGGACTCCCGTGTACCCCGGGGCGCCCGAATCCGGCCGTACCATCCCGCCGTCGAACAGCGCGAGGAAGTTGCGCATCTCGTTCCACTGCGCGTTGTCGATCGCGTCACCCGTCGTCACCGCCAGCTCGGGCGCCGCCCCGCTGGCCGGGCCGCGCACGGCATTGAGCGTGCGCAGGGTGGCGTCGACCGCGTGCGCCGTGAGTGCCTCCTGCGGGCGCTGCACCGGCACGATCTCGGCGTACCTGGGATCGGCGAAGTAACGGTTGAGGAATTCGAACCGCGTCGGTGACTGAACGTCGGCGAGCTGGAGGTCCGTGACGTGCACCAGGCAGAGCAGCGGCCGCGCGCCTGCCCTCGGCGAGCCGGGATCGGGCGCGCCGAGGTCCGCGCGCACGTTGTGCGGCTCGCCCGCGATGATCTCGACCGCCCGGTAGGGCGCGCTGGCCCCGCTGCGCAGCACCGCGCCTGGTCCCAGGCGGCGGTCAATGGTCAGCGGCGGGCGCCGCCCGTTCACCCCTCGGCCGGGGCCGCGGAATCGGCGGCCACCAGCACCGGGTCCGGCCGGATCGTCAGGGCGACCCGGCTGCCGGCCGGCAACTCCGCGGCATCTGCGGTCGTGAGCTGGGCCAGGATCGTGGTGTCGCCCAGGTCGACGGTCACCCGGCTGGTCGCGCCAAGGAACGTCACGGCGATCACGGTGCCGACCAGGGGCCCGGAATCGCCGGAGCTGTCCGACGCCAGGGTAACTGCTTCCGGCCGCACCAGCGCGGTGGCCGGCCCGGGCGGGGTGGAAAAGTCCACCAGCGGCAGGTCGCGTCCGCGCACCGTCACTGTCTGCCCGCTGACCGTGCCCGCCAGCCGGTTGGTGAGGCCGACGAACTCAGCCACGAACGAGGTCGCCGGCCGCGAGTAGACATCGGTGGGCGGTGCGAGCTGCTCCAGCCGCCCGTCCTTCATCACGCCGACCCGGTCCGCGATGGCCAGCGCCTCCTCCTGGTCGTGGGTGACGAACAGCGTGGTGGTGCCCACCTCGAGCTGAATCCGCCGGATCTCGTCCCGCAACTGCGCCCGGACCTTTGCGTCCAGCGCAGAGAGCGGCTCGTCCAGCAGCAGCACCTGCGGCTCGATCGCGAGCGCGCGGGCCAGCGCGACCCGCTGCTGCTGGCCGCCGGAGATCTGGTGCGGATACCGGTCAGCCTGGGTGGAAAGACCTACCAGCTCGAGCATCTCGAGCGCCCGCTTGTCCCGCCTGGCCGCGTCGATCCGGCGCAGTCGCAGCCCGAAGGCAACGTTCTGCCGCGCCGTCATATGCGGGAACAGGGAGTAGGCCTGGAATACCATTCCCATGTCGCGCTTGCTGGCCGACAGGTGAGTGACGTCCTTGCCGCCGACGGTGATACGGCCCGCGTCCGCGTCCTCCAGCCCCGCGACCAGGCGGAGCGTGGTGGTCTTGCCGCAGCCCGAGGGGCCGAGCAGCGCGATAAGCTCGCCGGCCCGCACGGTCAGGTCGAGCTTATCCAGCGCGACGACCGGGCCATAGTGGCGGCTTAGGCCGTCCATGCGCACCTCGACCCCGGTCCTTGCGGCGCCGTCCTGCGTTCTGGTCATGGGAGATGTCATGTGCGCTACCTCGTCCCCGGGCCGCGGTGGCGGCGCCGGCCGGCGTAGGAGAGGATCAACAGCAGAACGAAGGCGAACAGCAGCGATGCAAGCGAGGTGGAGAAAATCACCGAGGCGTTCGGCGTGTTCCGGCTGATGGAGAACAGCTCCACCGGCAGGTTGTTGTACAGCAGCAGGTAGGCAATGGTGAACTCGCCCAGCACCAGGGCCGTGGTCAGCACCATCGCGTTCAGGATCGCCTGCCACATGTTCGGCACGATCACCCGGACGATCACGGTGAACCAGCTGGCTCCGAGGCTGCGGGCGGCCTCGGACAAGGTGGTGACGTCGATAGCGTTCAGCCCGGCAGACAGCGCCCGGTAGACGTAGGGCAGTGCCAGGATCACGTAGGCCCAGAACAGCATGAGCGCCGATAGCTCGTAGTGCCTGATGTAGTTGTAGATCGGGGCGTAGCCGACCACCAGGATGATCGCGGGGATAGTGAGCGGCAGCAGGCAGAGGAACTCAATCACCCGGCTGATCCACTGCACCCGCAGCCGGACCCAGACCATGGTCGGCACCAGCAGCGCCAGCACCACCACGCACGAGATGACCGCGAGTTCCAGCTGGATCTCGATAGCGGGCAGCAGCGGGGGCGGGCCTTTGTACGTGCCGATTTCCTTCCAGGCCGCCAGCGACCACGTGCCGAGCCTGCTCCCCTCCAGGGAGAACCGGGCCGTCGCCAGCAGCGGCAGCAGGAAGAAGAGCCCGAATACCGTGAAGACCAGGTACCGGAAAGCGTTCAGTCGCCGGCGCCGCCGAACCTGCATGCCGCGCGGCTGCCCGGCCGGGACGGCAAAGCCCGGCTCGCCCAGCGACGTTACCGCAGCCATCGTGATGCCCTCCGCTGCAGCAAGGCGTATCCCGTCATGAGGATGACCACCATGATCATCATGCCCAGGGCGAGCACATCGGCAACATTAATATTGGCCAGCCCGACCTCGCTGTTCAGCGAAACGCTGATCTGCTGCGGCACGGTATACGCGATCTGGCTCTCCCATGCCTCGATCGTCGCGAAGGCTGACAGTCCGTTAGCGAACAGCAGCAGCGTCGAGCCGAGGAAGGCCGGGGCCAGCAGCGGGCCGCCGACATGCCGCCAGTACTGCCATGCCGATGCGCCCAGATTCTCTGACGCCTCCCGCCACTGGACCTTCAGCCCGTCGATCGCGGGCATGAAGACCAGCACCATCAGCGGGATCTGGAAGTATGCGTAGATCAGCGAGATACCCCAGGGGAAGTCGTAGAACCAGCCAGCGTGAAACAGCAGGCCGACGGGGCCCAGGAGCGCCTGGAACGCGAATGCGAGCGTGATCCCGCCGGACTGGGCGAGGACACCCGAGCCTGCTATGTACATCCGGCGCACCGCGCCATCCGGATTCCCGGATGCCACCGCATACGCCAGAATCGCGCCGAACACCGCCCCGCTCACCGAGGTGATCACGCACAGCTTGATCGAGCCGATGAAGTAGCCGCGCACCAGCGGGTTGCCGAGGTCAGTGATGGTGGAGAACTGCCACCCGCCGCTGGAGTTCTTCAGCGCATCAACGATCACGACCCCGGCCGGCAACAGCAGGAAGACGGCGACGTACGCGAAGAACGGTACGGTTCCGACCCAGCCGGGGACTGACGGCCGACGCCCGGCCCTTGCGGGCCGGGCGCCGGTTTCGGTCGTTGCTACGACGGCCACAATACTTCGACTTCGCTAGCCGATGGCCTTGGCCCAGTTCGCCGCCAGGTAAGTGGCGGCGGCGGTGTTCTGGGCCTGGGTGAGGAACACCGGCGTCCCGGAAACCGGCGGCAGCTTAGCGGCCGCCGCGGAGTCGATGGTGCTGTTCGAGGTCATCGCTGCCTCCTCTACCGGCCGGGCACCGCCCTGCAGCCAGAGGTTCTGGCCACCAGTGGCGGCCTGGGAGTAGAGGAACTCCTCCCACAGCCTGGCCGCGGCCGGGTGCGGCGCGTTCTTGTTGATGGCCTGCGCGTAGTAACCGCCCAGCACGGCGTTCGACGGCACGAACACCTTCCAGTTCGGCACTCCCACGTAGCTCGGCAGGTTGAGGTAGTCCCAGTTGAACACCACGGGGGTGGTGCCCGCCTTGATCGAGGCGCCGGTCGCCGATACGGGCGAGAAGTTACCGGCCTCCTTGAGGCTGTGGAAGAAAGCCACGCCCTTGGCGATGCTGGCGGCCGTTCCGCCCTCGGCGAGGTTCGCCATCATCACGCCGTTCAGCGCGGCGTTGGCCGAGGTCGGGTTGCCGTTCAGCGCGACCGCGTTCTTGAACTTCGGGCTGAGCAGCTGGCTCAGCGAGGTGATCGTCCCGAACTTGGACGAGTAGCCGACCGCCATGTAGCCGCCGTAGTCCTCGTACCAGAGGCCGTTTGCCTGCTTCTGGCTAGCCGGGATGGAACTCCAGGTGCTGACCTCGTACGGCGCGAAGAGGTTGGTGTTGACCAGCGCGACGGCCTGCCCGACGTCGACGACGTCGGGCGCCGCGGCGGTGCCGTTCTCCTGCTTGATCGCGTTGACTTCTTGCTGGCTGGTGCCGTCCGGGTTGGCCGAGTTGACCTTGATTCCGTACTTCGCGGTGAAGTCCTTGATGATGGCGCCGTAGTTTGCCCAGGTCGGGGGCAGCGCGATGACGTTGAGCGTGCCCTCCTTCTTGGCCGCGGCGACCAGCTTGGCCATGCCGCCGCCGGCCGAGACGTTAGTGACCGTGGCCCAGTTGGTCCCGCCGCTCGAGGTCGAGGAACCCGACGAACACCCAGCGGCGAGCAGCGCAAGGGCACTAAGCCCGACGAGCCCAAATCGATATGGCGATCTCACGCGAATGCCTCCTATCAATGTCCTCATCCCCGTCGCGTTCTTACAAAGCCCATGGCATGGCAATGCGAGGAGGTCGGCTGGCCTTCGCGCCAGCCACCATTCGGCCCAAATGCCTGAAACGTTTAGCATCGGTATGCTGACGTAGCCGGCGCGCGGGTGTCAAGGGAAGTTATCGAGATGACGCCGACGGCAACCTGATGTTCATCGGGGCACGTGAGCGGGGCGCAGCCGCGGGATCGCCGGCGGCTGCAGCGAGGCCCGCTGGACCAGCTGGACGTCAGCGATGTAGTCGTCCGGCGGGCCCAGTCCGAGCAGCCGCGTCATCAGCGCGCAGCCCATGGCACGCTGGTCCATCCGGATGGTCGCCAGCGGCGGGTCGAGCAGCTCGGACGTCGGCAGGTCGTCATGGCCGACGACCGAAACGCCCGGTCCGATCGGCAGCGAGAGCCCGCGCGCGGCCTTGTAGACGGCGTGCGCCGTGTAGTCGGAATTGGTGATGATCGCGGTGGGGGCATCCCTGCCGGACAGCATGGTCACGGCAGCCCGCTGGACATCAGCAATGGTCAGCGGCGAATACATGACGCGCGGCCGCAGCTCAAGCTCGGCGGCCAGACGGAGGAAATGGCGCAGCCGGTCCGGGTCCGCCATGAGATGCCGCGGTGCCGACAAGAACCCGACCGACGTGTGACCGAGCTGGGCCAGGCGATGCATGGGCAGCCCGACAGCGGCAGTGGTGTCCGGGCACACCCGAGCGACGCCCGTGATGCCGGCCGCTGACCAGTTCAGCGCCACTACCGGCGCGCCCTGGCTCAGTTCCTGCCAGAGCCGGATCGACCCGCCCGCCCCGACGGGTGCGATCGCCAGCCCCGCCACCCGCTGCGCGGCCAGTTCCTGCACGTGCCGACGCTCGCGCTCGAGCGAGTAGCGCGAGTCAAGCACGAGCAGAGTCGCTCCCGACTCGGCCGCGACCTGCTGCGCCCCGCTCAGCACCTCCAGGAAGAAAGGGTTTGCGAAATTACGGACCACAAAGCCGTAGGTGGTGGTGTGCCCGCGCCGCAGCGCCCGTGCCTGCGGGTTGGCGTGGTAGCCAAGCTGCTCGGCCGCGGCCAGGGCGCGCCGGCGCGTCTCCTCAGCGACTCCTGGCTGCCCATTCAGCGCGAGGCTCGCCGTCGCGACGGAGATCCCGGCGATCCTGGCGACATCGCGAAGGCCGGCCGGCCGCCTGGATCCGCCCTCGTGCATCGCCATGATCTCCCCCGCGGGCAAGGACCGCTCAGCCTTCGATGTCATGCCACGGCCGCCTGGCCCGGTGACCAGCACGACCCCGGGTGCGACCTGCGACCGATGGTAGAGCCCGCCGCCCTGGACGGTTGTCAGCGGACATCACGACAGCCGCGCCCGCAGCCAATGCCGCGCCGGCGGCCAGCCAGGCCCGGCGGCCGGGGACCGCCTAGGCTGTGGTCTGGCAGGTACGCCGGCCGCGGACACCGGGCACACCGGCCGGTGACATGACGAGGAGGCAGAGCCGTGCAGATACTTGGCGTCGATATTGGCGGGACCGGGATCAAGGTCGCCCCGGTGGACGTGGCGACCGGAAAGCTGCTCGCCGAACGCGTCAAGGTACCGACCCCGCGTCCCGCCGAGCCGGACGCGATCGCCGACGCCGTGGCCCGGCTTTCCGCTGGCTTCGACTGGAAGGGCCCGGCCGGAATCACCTTCCCCGGGGTCGTCGCCGACGGGGTCACCAGGACGGCGGCGAACCTTGACCGAGCCTGGATCGGGCTGGACGCGCGCGCCCTGTTCGGCAAGGCCACCGGCCTGCAGGTCAGCCTGATCAACGACGCCGACGCGGCCGGCCTGGCCGAGATGAAGTTCGGGGCCGGCGCGGGACACAAGGGAGTCGTGCTGATGCTGACGCTGGGGACCGGTATCGGCAGTGCGCTGTTCATCGACGGGATCCTGGTGCCGAACACCGAGTTCGGCCATATCGAGATCCGCGGCAAGGACGCCGAGACGCGCGCCTCCGAGCATGCCAAGGAACTGCATGGCCTGAGCTGGGAAAGCTGGGCCGAGCGGGTGGACGAGTACCTCAAGCACATGGAGGCGCTGCTGTCGCCCGGGCTGTTCATCATCGGCGGCGGCATCAGCAGGAAGTCCGACAAGTTCGTGCCGCTGCTGACCGGGCTGACCGCCCAGGTCGTGCCCGCCGCGCTGCACAACGATGCCGGCATCGTCGGCGCCGCCATGGCGGCCAGCTGACTGCACGAGGCGCCGCGTTAGCCCGGGCCCGCGCTGCCCTGGGCGGCGCCGGCGCCGATCCCGGGGCGGTAGGCGACCGCCTCCACCTCGACCAGCATTCGCGGATCGACGAGCGCGGATACCCCGATCATGGAGGTGGCGGGCATGACGGCGCCGAAGGCGGCGCCGTGAGCGCGCCCGTACTCCGCCCAGCGCGATATGTCGGTGACATAGATCCGGGTGCGCACCACGTCGGAGAGGTCCGCGCCAAGCTCCGCCAGCGCGGCGCCCACGTTGCTGATCGCGCGGGCGGTCTGCGCGTAGGCGTCTCCCTCGTGCAGGAACACCCCGCCCGCGACGGACGTGCAGCCCGCGACGAAGACGAAGTCGCTGGCGGCTACCGCGCGGCTGTAGCCGACGACCGGCTCCCATGGCGTGCCGGAGGAGATCCTGCGAGTCACCGGGCTACCAGCCGTCGGCTCTGTCATGCCTGGCGGGCTCGGCCGGCGCCAGGGCCGGCCTCAGCCGCCCGGCTGCGGCCAGCCGCCGGTCGCGGAGCAGGCCCGCCGCCTCAATCCCGCCGGCGACAAGCCCGGCGGCCAGCGGCCAGAACGCGATGGCGCCGTGACCGCCGAGTGACAGCGGCTCCCGCAGCAGCGTGCCCGGCCTGCTGGCCGCGAGCCTGCGGCCAAAGGCAGCCAGGCCAGCGTGCTGGCCGACCGACCGCGCGGCGAGCGCGGCCGCCACCCCGCCAGCGAGCAGGCCGAGCATGGCCACGGCGCCGTGCCTGCGCACCGCGAGCGCCCACCCGAGCAGCCCGCACGCCGCGCCGCCGAGAATGCTGAGCACTACGAACCAGCCGTCTGCGGCAATGAATGCGCTCGTTTCCGAGTTCACCACGTCTGCGCCGCCGCCGCCGGTGGCTACCAGCAGCGCGCGCGGCGCCACCGCGATCCAGGCGAAACCGGCCGCCGCGCCCAGCAGGGCGCTGGCGCCGACGAGGACCGCGAACACTGCCACGGCCGTGAGTACCCGCCTGATCACGCCGTTTTCCCCGGCGGCGGGCGCGAACTCGCCTCCCGGCTGGGGGAAATCGGGGATCCCACTGGCAGCGTGCATTCTCCGCAGAAGATTACGTCACCAGGGCCCGGCCGCCGGACCCGGCCGGGAACCAGGGCCCCGCCGGACCCGGCCGGGAACCAGGGCCCGGCCGCCGGACCCGGCCGGGAACCAGGGCCCGGCCGCCGGACCCGGCCGGGAACCAGGGCCCGGCCGGGAACCACGACTGGCCGGGGATCAGCCCGCGCAGCCCGGGCCGAGCAGCTGCTTGAGGTCAGCGAGCAGCGCCGCGGACGGCTTCACCCGGAGCTTGTCATCCAGCCGGATCATCTTCGCGCGCTTGCCGCTCAGCATGCGCAGGTGAACCTCGACGTGGCCGGGATGCGTCCGGAGCACTTCCCTGAGGCGCTCGACCACCGGCGGGACGCACCTGGACTCCATGATCGACACCACGAAAGGGCCCTCTTCCCCGGTGGGCAGCTCGGGGACGCTCACCTCCATGGCGACGAGCTTGGGCACTTCCTCCCGCCGGTCCAGCCGCCCCTTTACCACGACGATCGCGTCCTCGATGATCATGGTCAGCGCGGCCTGGTAGGTGGACGGGAAGAAGAGCACCTCGATCGCGCCCTCCAGGTCCTCCAGCATGGCGGCAGCCCACGGGCTGCCCTGCTTGGTCACCTTCCGGCTGACGCCGGACAGGATCCCCCCGACGGTGACTAGCTGGCTGTCGCCGCGCTCGCCCCGGGGGCCGCGTTCAGGCTCCTCGACGGCTGACCCGACGAGCTGAGCGACCGAGCAATCGGTGACCGTCGCGAGGACGTGCTCCAGGCCAAGCAGCGGGTGGTCGGATACGTAGAGTCCCAGCATCTCCCGCTCGAAGCCGAGCAGCGCGGGCTTTTCCCACTCGCCGTCCGGCACCGGCACGTCGAAGGTCGCCGCCGTCTCCGTGTCCTCGCCGAACAGCGAGTCCTGGCCGATGGCCTCGTTGCGCTTGACGTCGATCACAGTGTCGATGGCCTGCTCGTGGATGAGCACGAGGCCCTTGCGCGGGCTGCCGAAGGAATCGAAGGCACCCGCCTTGATCAGCGACTCGATCACCCGCTTGTTGCAGACGTTCACCGGAACCTTGCGCAGGAACTCGGCGAAGCTGCCGAAGGCGCCCTTGGACGTGCGCGCCGCCACGATCGCGTCCACCACGGACGTGCCCACGTTGCGCACCGCGGCCATGCCGAACCTGATGTCCGCGCCCACCGGGGTGAACATCGCCGCCGACGCGTTCACGTCCGGCGGCAGCACCTTGATGCCCATCCGGCGGCACTCGTTCAGGTAGAGGGCCGACTTGTCCTTGTCGCCCGCGACCGAGGTCAGCAGGCCGGCCATGTACTCGGCCGGGAAGTTGGCCTTCAGGTAGGCGGTCCAGTAGGAGATCAGCGCGTATCCGGCGGCATGCGCCTTGTTGAACGCATAGCCGGAGAACGGGACCATGATGTCCCAGATGGTCTTGATCGCGTCCTTGGAGTAGCCGTTGTCCCGCATGCCGGCCGAGAACGACTCGTACTCCTTGTCCAGGATCTCCTTCTTCTTCTTGCCCATCGCCCAGCGGAGCAGGTCGGCCTTGCCCGGCGTGTAGCCGGCCAGCACCACCGCCGCGGACATGACGTCCTCCTGGTAGACCATCAGCCCGTAGGTGTCGCCGAGCATCTCCGCCAGCGGCCCGGCCAGTTCGGGGTGGATCGGGATAACGGGCTTGCGGCCGGTCTTGCGGTCCGCGTAGACCGGCGCGCTGGCCATCGGCCCCGGCCGGTACAGGGCGATGACGGCCGCGATGTCGCCGAACTTGTCCGCCCGCATCGCCCGCAGCAGCGCCCGCATCGGGCCGCCGTCGAGCTGGAACACGCCGAGCGTGTCACCGCGCGCCAGCAGTTCGTAGGTGGGCTTGTCATCCAGCGCGAGCGTGTCCAGGTCGATCCGGATGCCGCGGTTGGCCGCGATGCCGGCGATCGCGTCCTCCAGCACCGTGAGGTTGCGCAGGCCGAGGAAGTCCATCTTCAGCAGGCCGATGTCCTCGCAGGCCGGGTAGTCGAACTGGGTGATGATGGCGCCGTCGGCCTCGCGCTTCCACACCGGGATGTGATCCATCAGCGGCTCGCTGCTCATGATCACCCCGGCCGCGTGCACGCCCGGCTGGCGGATCAGGCCCTCCAGGCCGCGCGCCGTGTCGATCACCTGCTTGACCTCGGCCTCGGCCTCGTACAGGGCGCGGATCTCGCCGGCCTCGCCGTACCGCGGGTGATCGGGGTCGAAGACCCCGGACAGCGGGATGTCCTTGCCCATCACCGCCGGAGGGAACGCCTTGGTGATCCGGTCACCGAGCGCGTACGGAAAGCCGAGTACCCGCGCCGAGTCCTTCACCGCGGCCTTGGCCTTGATGGTGCCGTAGGTGATGATCTGCGCGACCCGGTCATCGCCATAACGCTCAGTGACATAGCGGATCACGTCACCGCGCCGGCGCTCGTCGAAGTCGATGTCGAAGTCCGGCATGGTCACGCGGTCGAGGTTGAGGAACCGCTCGAAGACCAGCTCGTGGTAGATCGGGTCGAGGTCGGTGATGCCGAGTGAGTACGCGACGATCGAGCCCGCGCCGGAGCCGCGGCCCGGGCCCACCCGGATGCCGTTCCGCTTGGCCCACATGATGAAGTCGGCGACGACCAGGAAGTAAGCGCAGAAGCCCATCTGCTCGATGACGCCGATCTCGTACTCGGCCTGCTGGCGGCGCTGCTCGTCGTAGCCGCCCGGGTAGCGGCGGTCCATTCCGGCCCAGACTTCCTTGCGCAGCCAGCTCTGCTCGGTCTCGCCGTCCGGCAGCGGGAAGCGGGGCATCAGGTTGGACTTGGTGAAGCTGACGTCAGCCCGCTCCGCGATGAGCAGGGTCGAGTCGCAGCCGGCCTGCCACTCCTCGGCCGTGCTGACGGCCCGCATCTGCTGCGGCGTCTTCACGTAATAGCCGTCGCCGCTGAACTTGAGCCGGTTCGGGTCGGCGAGGTTCGTCCCGGTCTGGACGCAGAGCAGGACCTCATGCGCCCGCGCGTCGCCAGGCCCGGTGTAGTGCGAGTCGTTGGTGACCACGAACGGCAGCGACAGGCCGGCCGCCAGCCGCTTCAGGTCTTCCCTGGTTCGCTGCTCCAGGTCCATCCCGTGGTCCATGATCTCGACGAAGAAGTTGTCTGCGCCGAAGATGTCCCGGTAGTCGGCAGCGGCCCGGACGGCCTCGTCGTACTGGCCGAGCCGGATCCTGGTCTGCACCTCGCCGCTGGGGCAGCCGGTGGTCGCGATGATCCCCTTTGCGTACCTGGCGAGCAGTTCCCGGTCCATCCGCGGCCTGCGGAAATACCCCTCCAGGGAGGCCAGCGAGGAGAGCCGGAAAATGTTGTGCATGCCCTCTGTGGTCTCGGCGAGCAGGGTCATGTGGGTGTAGGCGCCGCCGCCGGAGACGTCGTCGTCCTTCTGGGCCGGGGTGCCCCACCGCACCGGGCGCTTGCTGCCGCGGTGCTCCGGCGCCACGTAGGCCTCGATGCCGATGATCGGCTTGATCCCGGCCGCCCTCGCCTTCGACCAGAAGTCGTAGGCGCCGTAGACATTCCCGTGGTCGGTCATCGCGATGGCCCGCATGCCGGTGCGCTGGCACTCGCCGAACAGATCCCTGAGCCGGGCCGCGCCGTCGAGCATCGAGTACTCGGTGTGCACGTGCAGGTGCACGAACTCCTCGCCGCCGCGCGCCGCCGGGTCCTGCTCGCTGACTGCTGCCGGGTTCCCGGACGGGGCTGCTGCCACGAAGTACCGCCTCCTTCAGGCATGCTGCCGTCTGCCGACCTTATCGCCAGAACTGCCGCCGGCGGCGGCAGCCGCGCCGGTCCCGCGCCGGTCAGTGAGAACGTCTCAGCTTTCGGCGGCGAGCAGTTCGAGGGCGCTGGCCAGGTCGGCTGAGTACGCGCTGGTGAATTCCACCTTGCGGCCGTCGGCCGGGTGGGCGAAGCCAAGCCGCACCGCGTGCAGCCACTGCCGGGTCAGGCCGAGCCTGGCGGCGAGCACGGGGTCTGCGCCGTACAGCCGGTCGCCAGCGCAGGGATGCCTGATCGCGGTCATGTGCACCCGGATCTGGTGGGTGCGCCCGGTCTCCAGGATGACCTCGACCAGGCTGGCCGCCCGGAAGGCCTCCAGCGTGTCGTAGTGCGTGATCGACGGCCTGCCGCCGGCCACCACGGCGAACCTGCCGTCGCCGGACGGGTGCCTGCCGATCGGCGCGTCGACGGTGCCGCGGAAGGGATCAGGATGCCCCTGGACGAGCGCGTGGTAGCGCTTGTCCACCTCGCGCTCCCTGAACGCGCGCTTCAGCGCGCTGTACGCGGGCTCGCTCTTGGCCAGCACCATCAGGCCCGAGGTGTTCGCGTCCAGGCGGTGCACGATGCCCTGGCGCTCGGCAGCGCCGCTGGTGGCCAGCGTGTGCCCGGCCGCCAGCAGTCCCTGCAGGACGGTCGGCCCGGTCCAGCCCGGCGTCGGGTGGGCGGCCACTCCCGGGGGCTTGTCCACGACCAGGATGTCGGCGTCCTCATGCACGACGATGAGGCCGGGCACGGGCTCGGCCGGCGGCGCGGCGGTCACCGGGGACGGCAGCGTGACCTCCAGCCAGTCGCCCGCGGCGACCCGGTCCGACTTGGCGGCCGGGGCACCGCCGGTCAGCACGGCCCCGGCCGCGATGAGGTCGGCCGCCCTGGCCCTGGACAGTCCGAACATGCGCGCGAGAGCGGAGTCCAGGCGCTCGCCGTCCAGCCCTTCAGGAACGGGCACCTGGCGCTGGCCCGCCTGCGTCATGGCCTGGCGCCGCCTGGACCGCGACTTCCGTCGATCCGCAGCCCGAGCCCGGTGAGCAGGACCGCGATGACTCCGCCGCAGACGATGGCCGAATCGGCGATATTGAACACCGGCCAGTGCGGTAGCTGTATCCAGTCGACGACATAGCCGCGCAGCGGCCCTGGCGAGCGGAAAATCCGGTCAGCGAGGTTCCCGGTGGCACCGCCGAGCAGCAGGCCCAGCGTGACGGCCCAGGGAAGGCTGCGGATCCGGCGCGAGGTGCGCAGGATGAAGACGATCACGCCGACCGCGATGGCGGAGAACACCAGGGTCATCGACGTGCCGATGCTGAACGCCGCGCCAGGATTGCGGTCGACCCGGAGGGTCAGCAGCCCGCCGAGCAGCCGGACCGGCGGCCGGTCGGACAGGGTGGACACGACGATGACCTTGGAGGTGATGTCGGCGGCGAGGACCGCGAGCGCCACGCCGAGCAGCACCATCATCCGCCGCGGCGCCGCGGCGGCCGGCCCCGCCCCCGCCCGGGCGGGCCGCGGCGGTTCACGCCCGGCGTGGCTGTGAAACACACGGGAGGCCGGTGGAACGCCTGCAGCCGCGCCTTCCCGATCGGCTCGCCGCAGGACTCGCAGGTGCCATAGGTGCCGTCGTCGATCCTGGCCAGGGCGTGCTCGCTCTGCACGAGCAGCTCGCGCGCGTTGTGGGTAAGGGCGATATCGTGCTCCCGCTCGAATGTCTTCGCACCCACGTCCGCCTGGTCATCGCCCGCGTCGCCCGTCGCGTCCCGCAGCCTGTCGGCGATCTCGGATTCGGCCTTGTCGATCTCGACGCGCAGTTCGGCGACGTCTGAGTCCAGGCTATCGCGCACCCTGGCCAGTTCGTCCTCGGTCCAGCGTTCCTCTCCCGGCCGCACCGGAAGTGCGGCAGCACCCGCACGCGCACCAGCCGCCATCCCCCGCCTCCTCAGCCCGGCCCAGCAGCCCGGCTATTCAATGATCTTGATTGCGGGCAGTCACCGGAGGATAAATGGTCACCGGGGCGGATCGCAAACGCGCGCGCCAGCGTCGCGGCGAAAGTGCGGACGGCTGATCGGTTATCCTGTGATCCTGCACGGCGCTGACGGGAACAGCTGCCGCTGCGGCGGCCAGGAGCGACCCGGGGTTGGTGTGAGCCCGGGGGCGACGCGCAGCGGACCAGATCATCCCGGAGCCGCCGGAAGAACGGCACCCGCCGAGGCGGGACTGGAACGGCGAGCGACCAGCGCGCCTGGCCAGGCCAAGTAGAACCGGCAGCAGGAACTCAGCAGAGAGGGTCGCCTTGACCGGGCCGGAAGGCACGGGATCGCGGCCAAGGAGGGTGGTACCGCGGGGCCGCCGCCGGCGCGCCTCGTCCCTCCGCGAACTGCCGCGCCCGCGGGCCCCGGAGCCCGCCCGCGCGCTGATCCGCGGAAGGCCGCCCGACCATGACGAGCGCAGAGCACTCCCAGCAGCACTTCCCCGACCTGCCGGCCGTGGTCGACCTGCCGGCCATCGAGCACCAGGTGCTGGCCAGGTGGCGCGACGGTGACCTGTTCCAGCGGTCGCTCGACCAGAGCGCGGCCGGCCCGCTCTGGTCGTTCTACGAGGGCCCGCCGACCGCGAACGGCATGCCGGGCGTGCACCACGTCGAGGCGCGGGTGTTCAAGGACGCGTTCCCGCGCTTCAAGACCATGCAGGGCTTCCACGTGCCGCGCCGGGCTGGCTGGGACTGCCACGGCCTGCCCGTCGAGGTGGCCGTGGAGAAGGAACTCGGCCTGACCAGCAAGAAGGACATCGAGGCTTACGGCATCGCCGCGTTCAACGAGCGGTGCCGCGAGTCGGTGCTGCGGCACGTCGACGCGTTCGAGACGATGACCGAGCGGATGGGCTACTGGGTCGACACGGCCAGCGCCTACCGGACGATGGACACCTCCTACATCGAGTCCGTCTGGTGGTCGCTCAAGGTCGTCTTCGACAAGGGCCTGCTGGTCAGGGATTTCCGGATCAGCCCGTACTGCCCGCGGTGCGGCACCCCGCTCTCCGATCATGAGCTGGGCCAGCCCGATGTCTACCAGATGATCACCGACCCGTCGGTGACGGTCAGGTTCCCGCTGCTCACCCTGCCGGACGGCGCCGATCCCCAGCTCAAGGGCGCGGACCTGCTGGTCTGGACGACGACGCCGTGGACGCTGGTTTCCAACACCGCGGTGGCCGTGCACCCGGACGAGACGTACGTGGTCGCCAGGAAGTCGGGCGACAGCGACCGCGTGGTCGTCGCGGAGGCGCTGCTCGGCCGGGTGCTCGGCGAGGGCTGGCACATCGCAGCCCGGATCCCCGGTGCCCGGCTGGCGGGAGCAGCCTACCGCCCTCCGTTCAGTCTTATCGAGATTCCGGACGCGCATCGGGTCGTGACCGGGGACTTCGTCACCACGGAGGACGGAACCGGCCTGGTGCACCTCGCGCCTGCCTTCGGCGCTGCCGACATGGAGACGGGCAAGGCGCACGGCCTGCCGGTGGTCAACCCGGTCCGGCCGGACGGCAGGTTCGACGATCATGTGCCGCTGGTCGGCGGGATGTTCTTCAAGGACGCCAACGCGCCGCTGGCCAGCGACCTGGCCGATCGCGGCCTGCTGTTCCGGCTGGAGCCGCACGAGCACAGCTACCCGCACTGCTGGCGGTGCGGGACTCCGCTGCTGTATTACGCGCTGCCGTCCTGGTACATACGCACCACGGCGATCAAGGAAGAGCTGCTCGCGGAGAACGAGAAGACCAACTGGCAGCCGCCGACCATCAAGCACGGCCGCTACGGGGAGTGGCTGCGCAACAACGTCGACTGGGCGATGTCGCGCAGCCGGTACTGGGGCACCCCGCTGCCGCTGTGGCTCTGCGCCGACGAGCACATCACCTGCGCCGGCTCGCTGGCCGAGCTCTCCGAGCTGGCCGGCCGGGACCTCGCCGGGCTGGATCCGCACCGGCCGTTCGTGGACGAGGTGGTGATCGCCTGCCCGAAATGCGGCGGCGAGGCGCGCCGGGTGCCGGAGGTGATCGACGCCTGGTACGACTCGGGCTCGATGCCGTTCGCGCAGTTCGGCGCCCCTCGGCAGAACCTGGCCGAGTTCGAGGCTGCCTACCCGGCGCAGTTCATCGCCGAGGCGATCGACCAGACCCGGGGCTGGTTCTACTCGCTGATGGCTGTCGGCACGCTGGTCTTCGGCCGGTCCTCGTACGAGAACGTGCTCTGCCTGGGCCTGCTCGCCGACGATCGCGGGCGCAAGATGAGCAAGCACCTCGGCAACGTGCTGGAGCCGATCCCGCTGATGGATGCCACCGGGGCGGACGCGCTGCGCTGGTTCTTCGCCGCCAGCGGATCACCGTGGGCGGCCCGGCGGATCGGGCCAGGCGTGCTGGAGGAGATCGTCCGCAAGGTCCTGCTGACCTACTACAGCACCGCGTCCTTCCTGGTCCTCTACGCGAATGCCGGCGCCGCGCAGGGTAATGCCTGGGATCCGGAACGCAGGATCGAGGCGCCGCTCGCCGAGCAGAGGCCGGCGCTGGACAGGTGGGTGCTGAGCGAGTTGCACGCGCTGGTGCGGGACGTCACGACGGCGATGGAGGCGTTCGACTCCGCGGCCGCCGGGCGGCGGATCGCCGCCTTCATCGACGACGTGTCCAACTGGTACGTGCGGCGGTCCAGGCGCCGTTTCTGGGAAGGGCCGGGAACTCCCGGCGGGGCGGCGGCGTTCGCCACGCTGCACGAGTGCCTGGAGACGCTGACCCGGCTGATGGCGCCGCTGGTCCCGTTCCTCACCGACTACCTGTGGGGGGTGCTGCGGACGGATGACGCGCCGGACTCGGTGCACCTCGCCGCCTGGCCGGTGGCTGCCGCCGGGCTGATCGACGAGCGGCTGTCCGGGCAGATGGCGCTGACCCGGCGGCTGGTCGACCTCGGCCGCTCGGCGCGATCCTCGGCGGTGCTGCGGACCCGCCAGCCGCTGGCGCGCGCGCTGGTCAGCGCGGACGGCTTCGGCGAGCTGCCCGATGAGCTCCGCGCGCAGATCGCCGACGAGCTCAACGTGCGGGCGCTCGACACGCTGGCCAGCGTCGGCGAGGACCTGGTGGACGTGACGGTGAAGCCGAACTTCCGCTCGCTCGGCCGGCGTTTCGGCAAGGGCACCCCGGCGGTCGCCGCGGCGATCGCCGGGGCGGCGGACCCGGCGGCACTGGCGGCCGAACTCCGCTCGGCCGGATCGGTGTCTGTGCTGGCCGGCGACTCGCCGGTGACCCTGGAGCCGGACGACGTCATCGTCACGCAGACGCCGAGGTCTGGCTGGGCGGTGGCCTCGGCCGGCGGCGAGACGGTGGCGCTGGAGGTCACGATCACGCCGGAACTGCGCCGCGAGGGCCTCGCCCGCGAGGTCGTGCGGCTGGTGCAGGACGCGCGCAAGAACGACGGCCTCGATGTCAGCGACCGGATCTCGCTGCGCTGGGCCGCGGCGGACCCCGAGCTCGCCGCCGCGCTGACCGAGCACGGGCCGCTGATTAGCGGCGAGGTGCTGGCTGCCGATTACGGCGAGCGTCCCGCTAGGGCCGAGACCCGCGGGGCCGAGACAGCCGGGCCCGAGGCCGGCGAGGCCGAGGCCGAGGCCGAGGGGGCCGAGGCCGCCGGGAGAGGGCATTCCGAGCCCGGCCTCGGCCTGGAGTTCTGGATCCGCCGCCTGCCGCCCTCGTGAACGCGGCTGGATCAGGCGAGGCTACCGCGTGGCGCGATCCAGGCATGGGGCTGGCGGGTGACGATGGCGATGTGCTCGAAGTCGGCGTCATAGTGCCGGATGACCGCGCCGTGGTGCTCCGCGATGGCCGCGGTGATCAGGTCGATCACGCCCGCGGCCCGGTGCTGCCCGCGGGCGGCAGTTCGCTATTCGGGGTCCTGGTCGGGCTTGCATGCCTTGCAGGGGACGCAGTCCGCCGCCACGGCCGCGTCCCGTGACATGCGCTCTACGTCGTCCTCGCCGAGGAAGCGGATGAGTATGCAGTCACGACGGTGATACCTGGTAATGCCGGGAACCACGGTGACCTCGGGATTCGCCGGGGCTGACCCGCTCGCGGCACCGGCCGGCCTATCCCGGCCAGGGTCAGTGGCCGGCCCCGGATCCGGCTTGCTGGCTCCGGCGCTAGCGGGCGCGGCTGCGGCGGGCCCGGCCTCGGGTGCGCCGGACTTACCAGCCGCCGGAACGCCTTCCGGGGCGGGCCGCGCGGGCGCGGCGGCACCCTGGCCGGGCGCCGCGGCGGGACGGGCGGGAGCGGCCGGCGGAGCGGACGCGGCGGGCGGAGCAGGACGGGCGGGAGCGGCGGGCGGAGCAGACGCGGCCGCGGGCGCCGCGACACGGGGAGCGGGCACCTCGGGCTGGGCGGGCGCACCCGGGGCCGGCCCAGTGCCTGCAGCGCCTGGGCGGGCGGGCGGAGCGGGGGCTGCGCTACCAGCGGCGGGCGCAGCCGGGACCGACGCCGCAGGCCGGGCGAGCGACGCGGGCGGGGCTGACGGTGAAGCGGGCCGGGCGGGAGCGGCGGGCGCAGCCGGGACCGACGCCGCAGGCCGGGCGAGCGACGCGGGCAGGGCCGACGGTGACGCGGGCCGGGCCGGCGCCGCGCCAGCAGGGGCGGGCGCTCCCGGAGCGGACCTGGCGGCGGGCCGAGGGAGCGAGGCTGGCGAGGCTGACGGGGACGCCGGGCGGGCGGGGGCCGCAGTACCAGGGGCGCGCGCGGGCGGGGCGGATGCGGCGGCGGGCGCGACCGGCGGCACTGCCGCCGGTGCCCCGCGCTCCTGCGGGGCGGGCTTGGTCCGGGGCGAGGCTGCCGTCACGGGCCTGAGCCCGGCGGGGATCTGCCCGGCTGACCCCGCCGCCGCAGTGGCGGGGCCCGGGGAGGCACCCGATATGGACGCTCCGGCCCTCGCCGCCGCCGGGCTGGCCTCTGCTGGCTCGATCGAGGGCGCGGCTCCTTCGTTACTGCCGTCTTTGCTAGCGGCGGGCAGGCCACTCACGGCCGGCGCGGGCTGCTCGGTGCCGGCCAGACGAGGCCGCTCGGGCCCGCGGCCGGTGTCAGCGGGAGGGCCTGATACGGCGGCGGCGGGCCGCTCCGGCCGGGGCCGGGCAGTCCTCGGATCCTCGGCGGCGGGCCGGGCGGCATGCCGCCGTCGGCCAGTCGAACGTTGGTCCTCGGGCATCCGCCACGGTTCAGCAGGGACCGCAGTCCCCTGCGGCTCCCTCGAGCCGGCCGATTCGAGGGCAGTCGTCCGCTCGGCCATGGCCCGTTCGGCTGCTCTTGACCGGCGCGCGGCCAGATCGGCTGGCTCGTCCTCTTCCGCGAGCTCGCCGGAGGCGAGTTCCTCGGCCGCCAGCTCCTCCGCCGCGGGTGCCTGCTGGCGTGCCTGGCGCGCGCTGCCAGCCTCGGGAATGCGGAAGATCTCCTCGCGCCAGATAATCACCCCGATGACCAGCAGCACCGCCGCCAGCGAGCTCACGCCGATCGCCAGGTAGACCAGTAGCAGGCTGCTGGTGAGAATTCCCCCGATAAGCAGGCCGATAGCCGCCACGACCACCGCGAGGACTACACCGAAACGAATCACGGGCAGACTCCACGGACGACGAGACTAGCGCGAACTGCCCGATCAGCGACGATCGTGCTGCGCGGACTCGACCGGGTGGAAACCGCCGGTGTGCGGAACGGGCTCGGGCTGCGGCGCGTACGGGCTGGCGACCGGCGGCTGGCCGTTACGGCCATCCATCCGCGGCATGCCCGTGGGCACGGCCGGCTGCGGGCCTGTCGCCATGGCCGGGAACACGCCGCTGTCGGTAGCGCCTGCCTCGAGGTCACGAAGCTGCCCCTCCAGGTAGGCCTTGAGCCTGCTGCGGTACTCCCGCTCGAAGGCGCGCAGGTCATCGACGCGCCGCTCAAGTTCCTCGCGCGACTGGACAAGGGATCCCATGGCCTGACGGTGGCGCTCCTGGGCGTCGCGCTCAAGGCTTTCGGCGCGGGCCCGGGCGTCGCTGGTGATCTGCTCGGACTGCCGCCTGGCCTTGGTCAGGATCTCGTCGGCTTCGCGCCTCGCGCGGGCGAGGGTCTCGTCGGCCTCCCGCCGCGCGTCGGCGATCGCCTGGTCAGCGGTCTGCTGCGCGAGCGCGAGCACGCGCGCCGCGGTGTCCATATTGTCCTCGACCGGCTTCATGCCCATCATCACGGCCTCTTGCGGCCGGCGGTCGGCATCGATTCGCGGCGGTTCCGGCGCGATCAGCTCGGGCAGCGCGGAATCGGCATGCGGAGCGTTCAGCGTGGCCGGCACCTTGCCACCGCCACCGCGCAGCACCTCCGCCAGCTTGCCCCGGAGTTCCTCGTTCTCCTGGATCAGCCGGTCGAGCTCCGCTTCGACCTCATCGAGGAATGCATCGACCTCTTCCTCGTCGTAGCCCGGCCTGAGCCTCGTCGTGCTGAACTGCTTGTTCCGCACATCCGCGGGCGTCAGTGGCATGTCGTCTCCTTGGCGCGCTGGACTGGTCCGCTGTGGACGCTTCCTCTGTGGACGCTACCCGATCAGATCAGCTGCACGGCCTGGAACAGGACGAAAACCACCAGGAACAGCACCATGAAGCTGAGGTCCAAGGCCACATTACCTA
>Ga0302325_10003975_pt1 | contig 34442 bp, 27 predicted proteins | sample Palsa_T0_2_FD_201948 | JGI IMG/M metagenome (GOLD analysis project Ga0302325, IMG submission 201948) | Peat permafrost microbial communities from Stordalen Mire near Abisko, Sweden - Palsa_T0_2 | ecosystem: Environmental > Terrestrial > Soil > Palsa > Peat permafrost | place: Sweden: Abisko...
GCCCGACAACCGGGACGCGCTCCACGGGCCGACGCGGCGCATCGTGGCCCCGCTGGCGGAGGTGGCCCGGGGACTGCCGGAGGCCGGCGCCCCGAACGGGTACGAGCGGCTGTGGGCGGCCCACGAAGCGAGGGCGCGCGCCGCCCTGGACGGGCGGCTCGGCGCCGAGGAGGCGATGGTGGAGCCCAAGGCCGCCTGGCTCATGGGCTTGCGCCTTCCGGCGCACACGCCGCTCTCGGTGGCGAGCAGCATGCCTGTGCGCGACATGGAGTTCGTGTGGCCCGCGAACGACCGGGGGATACGGGTCCACTTCAACCGGGGGGCCAACGGCATCGACGGGACGCTGTCGACGGCGCTCGGCGTGGCGCACGGGGGTCCGCCCGCCGTGCTGCTCACGGGCGACCTCGCCTTCCTCCACGACTCGAACGGCCTCCTCATCGTCCCCAGGCTCAGGGGGAGCCTCACGGTCGTCCTCATCAACAACCAGGGGGGCGGGATTTTCGAGCACCTCCCGGTGGCCCAGTTCGACCCCATCTTCGAGGAATTTTTCGCGACGCCGCAGACGATCGACTTCGCCAAGCTGTGCGCGGCGCACGGCGTCGGCCACACGCACGTGGAGGACTGGCGGCACTTCGAGTCGCTTATATCGACCCTTCCCGCCGAGGGCGTGCGCGTCCTCGAGATCGCGACCAGCCGCAAGAGAGACGCCGCGTGGCGCAAGGAGACGTTTGCCTCCGCGGGGCGCCCGGCATAGACCTGCACCCGTTCCCATGACTCCCAAATGGAAGACCGCCAGGGTGTATTCCGACATCCTCTACCAGAAGGCGGACGGAATCGCGAAGATCACCATAAACCGCCCGGAGAAGCGCAACGCCTTCAGGCCTGAGACGGTGTCCCAGCTTATCGAGGCGTTCACGGACGCCCGGGACGACCAGAGGGTCGGCGTCGTGCTCCTGACGGGCGCCGGCCCCCACACGGACGGCAAGTACGCCTTCTGCGCGGGAGGCGACCAAAGCGTGCGCGGGAGCGCGGGCTACGTCGGGGGCGACGGCGTCCCGAGGCTCAACGTCCTCGACCTCCAGAAGCTCATCCGCTCGATGCCCAAGGTCGTCATCGCACTCGTGGCGGGCTATGCGATCGGCGGGGGCCACGTGCTCCACGTCGTCTGCGACCTGACAATCGCCGCGAACAACGCGGTCTTCGGCCAGGTCGGGCCGTCGATGGGCAGCTTTGACGGCGGCTTCGGGTCGAGCTACCTGGCACGGGTGGTGGGGCAGAAGAAGGCCAGGGAGATCTGGTTCCTCTGCCGGAAGTACGGCGCAAAGGAGGCCCTCGATATGGGCCTAGTGAATGCTGTCGTGCCCGTGGCCAAGCTCGAGAAGGAGGGCGTCGCCTGGGCGAATGAGATCCTCCAGAAGAGCCCACTCGCCATCCGCCTTCTCAAGAGCGGTTTCAACGCGGAGCTGGACGGCCAGGCGGGAATCCAGGAGCTGGCTGGAAACGCCACGCTTCTCTATTACATGAGCGAGGAGGCCAAGGAGTTTCATTCCGCCCAGCGCCAGAAGAGGAAGCCGGACGCGCGCAGGTTTCCGTGGCTGCCCTGAGGACTACGCTCTTATCCGAGGCCCCGAGAAAGCTCGTCAATCGCCTCCGAAAGTCTCTTCGCATTCACGGGGCTCCGAATGAGGTGGGCCGTCTCCTGGAGCTGGCCATATTCCTCAAGCGACGGCATCACAACGGACCGCCGCTTATTGCCTCGTGTGATCCTGAGTGGCGAGCAGTCCTTGCAAACCCGATCCATGGTGGAAGCGAGATCCCGGTGAGCTCGAGCGTAGGTGATTGACCTCATTTCCCAGATGGAGTGCGCGTGCGGGCAGTTGTCAATCCGGTCCGTGCAGGGGTCGGCCCCAACCTTCGGATCGGCGAATCCTTCGTAGGCTTGATCTCGAGCGATTGAACTAAATGAGGGCGGCGACCGGGGCGGCGGCCGCAGCCACATCCAGCACCCCCGTGTCGAGGCGCAGGCGTGGCGCCGGAATGACCGGCGAATCGAAAACACCCCTGCCGCGCAATTCCCTGTACGTCCTCGCGTCCAGTGTCTTTCCATCGAGTCGCCGCGACTCGGAGCCCAGGCGCGCCTCGATCTGAGCCTCGCTCGCCACGAGCTCGACGGGAATAACCTCGCCGCCGCCGGCCTCAATTTTCGCAAAGAGCCCGTCTATGAAACTTTGGGGTACGGTGTTCTCCGGGTTGAAGGTGAAGATGAGGAGAGGAAGCCGGTCGGCCAAGGCGCGGTCGAAGACCGCGGTCCAGATCCGCTCGCGCAGCTCGACGAAGCCCGGCGTCCCGAAGTCGTAAAGCGAAAGGACAAGGTTGACCGTGAGGTGGTTGTGGAAGAGGCGCGCCCCCGTGAGGCCGGCGACGGCGCGCGCCACGGTCAGCTTTCCAACCGCCGGCCGGCCGTAGATGAACAGGAGCTTCATGAGGCGTGTGCCGGCCCCAGGATTGGCGAGTCCGGCTACTTGCCGAGCGACGCGCGCAGGTCGGGAAGCTTCCCGGCGGATCCGAGGTAGACGTTGCGGCTCGCGATGAACTTCGCGTACTCGTCCATGAAGATCTTTCCCGGCGGCCTGAAGTCGAACTCGCCCGGCTTGTCGCGGAAGAACTCGCGGTGGACCCTCGTCCAGACGAGGCGGCCGTCGGTGTCGATGTTGACCTTGGTGACCCCGAGCTTGGCCGCCGGTATGTACTCGTTCGGGTCGACGCCGACGGTGTCCGACATCTTGCCGCCGGCGGCGTTGATGCGGTCGACCTCGTCCTTCGGCACGGAGGATGAGCCGTGCATGACGAGCGGGAAGCCGGGGAGGAGCGCCTGGATCTTCCTGAGGACGTCGAAGTGGAGCGACTGGCGGCCCTTGAACTTGTAGGCGCCGTGGCTTGTCCCGATGGCGCAGGCGAGGGAGTCGCAGCCCGTCTTCTTGACGAACTCCTCGGCCTCCACGGGGTTCGTGAGGGTGGCGTGGCCGTCCTCGACCTGGATGTCCTCCTCGACGCCGCCGAGCATGCCGAGCTCGGCCTCGACCGAGATGCCCTTGGCCTTCGCGGCGACGACGACGCGCCTCGTGATCTCGACATTCTTGTCGAACGGCTCGTGCGACGCGTCGATCATCACGGAGCTGAAGAACCCGCTCTTGATGCAGTCGTAGCACGTCTCCTCGTCGCCGTGGTCGAGGTGGACGGCGTAGATCGCGTCCGGATAGATGTCCCCGGCCGTCCTGATGATGGCCTCGAGCATCCGCTTGTCCGTGTACTTGCGCGCCCCCTTGGAGATCTGGATGATGAACGGCGCCTGCGAATCGATGCACCCGCGGAAGAGGCCCATGGCCTGCTCGGCGTTGTTGATGTTGTACGCCCCGACGGCGTACTTGCCGTAGGCGTGCTTGAAGAGCTGGGCGGTGGTGACGATCATGGAGGCCGCGAGCGTACGCATCGCCCAGACGCGCCGACAAGCGTATTTGTGGGGCCCGCCCGCCGGCGCTAGCCGCTGCCGCCCGTCGACGCTGGCGGCGCCGCGGACGGGGCGCCCGAGCCCTGGTTGGCGGCGCGCATCATCTGCTGCATCTGCTGCTGTGCCTGCTGCTGCTGCTGGATCTGCTGGAGGGCGGAAATCTGCGGGGCCGAAAGGACGCCCTGGGCCTGGGTGAGCGCCGCGTCGGTGACCTTCGCCGTCCCGCCGCCGTTGATGAGGCTCATGATCCCGGGCCCGCCGTCGCCCCCGTTGGATGTGCCGGTGGTCCCGCTGCCCGCGCGCTGGGGCTGGTTCTGCTGCAGGAGCGAGATCATCTGGTTCGCCTCGTCATCGGTCAGGGGTGTCTGCGAGTAGCTGAGCGCCGTCTGGAGGCTGTTGACCGTGTTCCTCTCGGGAAGCGACTGCTGGTACTGCTGGTAGGTCGCGTAGGCGGCGTCGCCGAGCGCCTGCTGGATGCTGGCGTCGGCCTGGGCGATGGCCTGGTTCGCGAGCGTCTTGAACCCGTCGGGGTCGGTCCTCGGGTTGATCCCCTGGGCGTTCGCCGCCTGCATGACGTCCATGAGCGCCTGCTGCTTGTCCGCAAGCATGCCCTGGAATTGCGCCAGTTGGTCGGGGCTCAGGTTGAGCGTCTTGAAGAGGGCGGCGTAGGTCTGCTGGATGCGCCCCTTCGCCTGGATCGCCATCAATTTCTGGAACTCCGGGTTCGCGGCCATCGCGGCAAATGCCCCGAACCGTCCGCCGCGCCGACCGGGTCCCTGGCCGCCTGGGCCGTCGGGGCCCGCTTCGCCTTCGGCGCCGCCCGCATCGCCCGCCCCGCCTCCGCGCCGCCCCCGCATGGCGAGAAGGCGGTCCTCGAGGGACTTGATCGTCTTGCGGGCGTCAGCAAGCTGCTTCTTCAGCGTAGCATTGTCGCCATCAGCCAGTTGCGCACGAAGGCTGATCAGGCCCTGGTACTGGTTCCACGCCAGCGCCGCGAACGCGAGGGTCGCTGCGGCCATGAGGGCGATGACGATGTCCTTTGGGGATTTCACGGGAGGGTGCGATGGGTTAGACGCGGCGCAGGGGTGAAGGTTTCCCGATTGCGGGCCGATTGCGCTATCCCTGAAGCGCCTCAGGGGCCTTCTTCTTCGGCTTCTTGCCCCTGGCCGGCGCGTTCGGGTCCTTGGGCGCGCGCGGCATGAACTCGAAGCCCGTGGTCATGTCCTCCTTCAGGACCAGGAACGCGCTGAACGGCCTCCTCGTGCGCTGGCTCCAGAACTTCTCCAGGAGGTCGGTCTTGCCGGTCTGGAGCATCTTCATGAACTGCTCGAGCGGGATGTCGCGCGAGAGGATCCTCTTCGAGCACCGGACGAGGACCTTGTCCTCCTCGCCGACAACGCTGCGGACAACGAAGCTCTGCGGCGTCTCGTAGATCTGGGAGCCCGCGGGGAACTTGGGCGTCGGGGCCTCGGCTATCGGCTGCAGCCCGGTGAAGTCGATCTTGATGGCGCCCGAAGCGTCGCGCTGGCCGTCGAAGACAAACTCCGCCTTCTTCTCCTCCGTGTTGTACTTCAGGACCGCGCTGAAGGGCTTGCCCTTCTTCGAGCGGAACCCGTCCAGGGGACCGATCTGGCCGAGGGAGAGGAGGTCCTTCACCTCGGACTCCGCCATCTTCCGGTTGCCGATCACCTTGTAGATCATGAGCTCCCCGTCCTTGGACTTGTAGCCCCGGAGCGTCTCGACGAGCGGCTTGCCGTCCGTCGGGGAGATGATGTCCGTCTCGCGCGCCGCGGAGTCGTCCTCCTCGTAGGACTTGACGCCCTCGACGATCCCCTTGGTCGTCTTGACGACCTCGGCCATGAACTTCTCGCGCGGGAACTTCCCATGCTCCATCTGGCGCAGCTTGAACTCCCACTCGCCCGTCATGTCCGGGCTCGTGATCACGTCGGCCTTGACCGCGGCGAGGAACTGGAGGATCTGCTCGGCCTTGGGGGTCGGCACGAGCTCCCGCTGCTGGCGCTCGACGTAGCGGGTGTTGATGAGCCCGTCGATCGTGTCGGCGCGGGTCGCCGGCGTCCCGAGGCCGCGCTCCTTCATGGCCTCGGCCATCTCCTCGTCCTCCACGAGCTTGCCGGCGCCCTCCATCGCGGAGAGGAGCGTCGCCTCCGTGTAGCGGGGAGGTGGCCGCGTGGCCTCCTCGTGGAGCTGCGCCTCGAGGGTCTTCGCCTGCGCGGGCGATCCGTCCTGCTTGTCCAGGGCCGGAAGCGTCCTCGCGTCCGGGTTGTCGTCGTCCGTGCCCGTCTTCCCGTAGACGGCGAGCCAGCCGGGGAAGGTCAGCACCTTGCCCTCCGTCTTGAAGGCGTGGCCGGCCACCGTGCTCATGCGGGTCGTGATGTCGAACTCCGCGGAGGGGTGGAAGACGGCCACGAAGCGCCGGGCGATCATGTCGTAGACCTTGGCCTCCATGTCCTCAAGGGGCTTCGGCTCCTCGACGGTCGGGATGATGGCGAAGTGGTCGGAAATCTGCGCGTTGTTGAAGATCCTCTTGTCGGGCCCCAGCCACTGCTCCTCGAGCACCTTGTTCGCGTGGACGGCCAGGTCTCCCCTGAGGTTGAGGAGGGCCTGCCTGCAGGTCGGTATGTAATCCTCAGGAAGGGCGCGCGAGTCCGTCCTCGGGTAGGTGATCATCTTGTGGCGCTCATAGAGCGCCTGGGCGATCTGCGACGTGCGTCTTGCTGAAAGCCCGAAGCGGTTGTTCACCTCGCGCTGGAGGGTCGTCAGGTCGTAGAGGCGCGGCGACGCCTGCTTGCTGGCCTTCTTCTCCTCGGTGACGGCCGCCATCGGGTGGCCGCTGCACGCCGCGTGGACTGCCTCCGCCGCCGCCTTGTCCCAGATGCGGTCGACCCGGTCGTGCTCGTCGTCCTCGGACTTCTTGAAGCCCGGCTTCTGGTAGACGCCCTCGTAGATGCCCTTGCAGACCTCGAACTCCGCCGTGATCCGCCAGTAGCCGCGGGGCTTGAAGTTGCGGATCTCGAGCTCGCGGGCGTAGACGATCGCGAGGGTGGGGGTCTGCACCCGGCCGACCGAGGCCACGTTCCCGGCGCGGGAGCCGAACATGCGCTTCGTGAGGGCGCGCGTCCCGTTGATCCCGATCAGCCAGTCGCTCTCGCTGCGGCAGCGCGCCGCGTCGGCGAGGCCCCGCATCTTGGCGCCGTCGCGAAGGTTCTGGAAGGCCTCGCGGATCCCCTCCTGGGTCATGGTCTGCATCCAGGCGCGCTTCACCGGCAGCTTGCTCTTCGTCAGCTGGTAGATGTAGGTGAAGATGAGCTCGCCCTCGCGGCCCGCGTCGCAGGCGTTGATCACGAGCTCGATGTCCTTGCGGGCCAGCAGCTTCTTCAGCTGGTCGAATCGGTCCTTCGAGGACTCGACGGGCTTCAGCTGGAACTTCTCCGGGATGATGGGGAGCGCGTCCAGCCTCCAGAACCCGTATTTCTTCTTGTCGATGTCCTCCGGCATCTGGAGCTCGACGATGTGGCCCACGGCCGAGGAGATGACGTAGTCCTCGTTCTCATAGTGCTCCCCCTTCTTGGGCACCTTGCCGAGTGCGCGCGCGAGATCCGTCGCAACTGACGGTTTCTCCGCGATGATGAGTGACTTCATGAAGTCGCCAGCCGATAGGCCCCGCGAACTAAGATTTCAAGATTTAGTTTTTTCGGGCGCGGCGTCAGGCCGCCACCTTCGGGGTCTCGGCGAGGGCACTGTCGAGCGCCTTGATCAGCTCGGCGATCGTCTCGTCCGTCTCGTCGCCCATGTTGGATATCCTGAAGGTCTTACCCTTCAGCTTGCCGTAGCCGCCGTCGATCACGAGCTGGTGCTTTGCCTTCAGGATCCTGTTCAGGGCGGGGAGGTCGTAGTCGAGGTTGTTCGCGAAGCAGTTGAGCGTGACCGACCCGTAGCCCTCCTTCGGGAATAGCGTGAAGCCCTTGGCGAGGCCCCAGTCGCGGACCGCCTTGTTGAGGCGGGCGTGGCGCGCGTAGCGGGCGGCAACGCCCTCGGCCTTGATGTCCTCGAGCTTGGACTTGAGGGCGTAGATGATCGGGATAATCGGCGTGCTGGGGGTCATCCCGTTCTCGTGGTTCTTCTGGAACTCCAGGAGGTCGAAGTAATACCCCCGGTCGGCGACGCCCGAGGCGCGCTCCAGGGCGCGCTTTGAGACGGAGACAAGGGAGAGGCCGGGCGGGAGGGCGAGGGCCTTCTGGGAGCCGGTGATCATGATGTCTATCCCCAGCTTGTCCTTGGGGATATCCATCGCGCTGAAGGAGCTCACGACGTCGACGATCGAGATGACGCCGGGGAACTCCCTGACGACCGCCATGATCGCCGGCAGGTCGCTCATGCAGCCGCTCGAGGTCTCGTTGTGGATGAGCGTGATGGCGTCGTAGCCGCCCTTGGCCAGCTCGGCGCGCACGGCCTCCGGGTCGACGGGCTGGCCCCACTCGAACCTAAGCGCCGTCGCCTGCTTGCCGCAGCGCAGAGCGACGTCGTTCCACTTGTCCGAGAACGCCCCGTTCATGCAGTTGAGGACCTTCGTCTTCACGACGTTTCGGATCGAGCCCTCCATGACCCCCCAGGCGCTGCTGGTGGAGATATAGACGGCGTCCTTGGTGCCGAAGAGCGCCTGCAGCTCCGGCTGGATGGAGCGGTAGATGGACACGAAGTCCGCGCTCCGGTGGCCGATCATGGGCTGGGCCATGGCCCGGAGCGTCTTCTCGGAGACGGCGATGGGGCCGGGAATGAAGAGTTTGTAGGCCATGGGTGGTCGCGTGAACTGTTGAAAACAGTTTACGCTGCCCGCGGCGTCAACCTTCATCACCTTAGGCGGCCCGAACCGGCCCCCGCCCAATGCCCCTGTCCTGGCTCAAAAGAAAACTCCTGTCGTTCGAGCTCTACACGATCGACGTCGTCCTTGGGCGGCGCGCGGACACAGGGGCGGTCATCTACGGGACGCTCCTGACGTCGCTGTCGTGGGGGTTCAGCCTGGGGGTGCGGATCCGCCTCTGGCTCTACAGGGAGAGGATCCTGCGCGACCACCCGCTGGGCTGCCTCGTGGTGGCCGTCGGCAACCTGACCGTGGGGGGGACGGGCAAGACCCCCGTCGTCGAGAAGTTCGCCCGCGCGCTCCGGGACCGGGGCCGCAAGGTGGCCATCCTGAGCCGCGGCTACAAGAGCAAGGCCCCCCCGTTCTGGAAGAAGGCCTGGTACGGGATCACCCACACCGAGGAGCCGCCACCGCGTGTGGTCAGCGACGGCCAGGAGGTCCTCCTCGACAGCGAGCAGGCGGGGGACGAGCCGTACATGCTCGCGCGCAACCTGCCCGGCGTCGTCGTCCTGGTGGACAAAAACCGGGTCAAGGCGGGGGCCTACGCCATAAAGAAGTACGGCTGCGACACCCTGGTCCTCGACGACGGGTTCCAGTACCTGCCGCTCAAGGGGCGCCTCAACCTCCTTCTCATCGACAAGACGAACCCCTTCGGGAACGGGCACCTGCTGCCCAGGGGAATCCTGCGCGAGCCCGTGGGGCACCTGAGGCGGGCGAACTACATCTTTCTGACGAAGTCGAACGGCAGGCGCGACCCCGAGCTCGAGGCCCTGATCGCCCGGCACAAGCCCGACGCCGACGTGATCGAGTGCGTGCACAGGCCGAAGTACCTGCAGAGGCTCGATGCCAAGCCCGGCGCGGACGCGGGCAGGGAGCCGCTGGAGTGGCTCAAGGGCCGGCGCGTCTTCGCCTTCAGCGGGATCGCGACCCCGGAGAGCTTCGAGAAGTTCCTGCGGGACCTGGGGGCCCTCCTCGTGGGCCGGGAGCGCTTCCTCGACCACTACCGCTACACGCCCGAGGACCTGGACGACCTCTACGGCGCGGCCGAGCGCGAGCGGGCGGAGTGCCTCGTCACGACTGAGAAGGACGCGGTCCGGATCGCGGACCCGGGCGGCAGCCCGCTCCCCGTCTACTACCTCCGCCTCGAGATCGAGATCATCCGCGGGGCGGCGGACTTCGACGAGGCGGTGGGGAGGATCTGCTTCCCCCAAAACGCTCTTGCGGGACCGGGCGACTCGGGCGTTATTGGGGGTTCCCCATGATCATCGATGCGCGTTTCACGGAGCTTGCGAAGGGCCTCACGGGATTCTCAACGGCGCTGAAGAAGGGCGAGCGGGTGCTCATCGACGCCTTCGACGTGCCGGACGCGATGGTGATCGCGCTCATGCGCGCCGCCCGCGCCAGGGGCGCGATGCCCTACGCGCAGATCAACAGGGCCCGGATCTCCAGGGAGATGGCCATCGGCGCCGAGGAGGCGCAGATCGCGACGCTCTCGGAGATCGAGCTCGCGCGCATGAAGGCGATGGACGCCTACATCGCCCTGCGGGGCTCGGACAACATCTTCGAGGCCGCGGACGTGCCCTCGTCGCGCGTGCAGCTTGTCAGCCGCCTGATGAAGCCCGTAGTCGACCACCGCGTGAGCAAGACGAAGTGGGTCGTGCTCCGCTGGCCGACGTCGGCCATGGCCCAGCAGGCGGGCATGAGCACCGAGGCCTTCGAGGACTTCTACTTCAGGGTCTGCACGCTCGACTACGCGCGCATGCGCCCCGGCATGAAGGCGCTCGCGGAGCTCATGGCCGCCACGGACCGTGTGCACATCACCGGGCCCGGCACGGACCTGAGGTTCTCGATCAAGGGGATCGGCGCGAAGGAGTGCGGCGGCCGCTACAACATCCCGGACGGCGAGGTGTTCTCCTGCCCCGTGAAGGAGTCCGTGGAGGGCGTCGTCCAGTACAACGCGCCCACGGTCTACCTCGGCTCGTCCTTCGACAACATCCGCCTCCTCTTCCGCAAGGGCAGGATCGCCGAGGCGACCTCGAACAACACGGCGAAGCTAAACCAGATCCTGGACAGCGACGCGGGCGCGCGCTACGTCGGCGAGTTCGCCATCGGCTTCAACCCCCACATCCGGGAGCCCATGAGGGACATCCTCTTCGACGAGAAGATCGCCGGCTCGTTCCACTTCACGCCGGGCCAGGCCTACGAGGACTGCGGCAACGGCAACCAGTCGCAGGTGCACTGGGACATGGTCTGCATTCAGCGGCCGGAGTACGGCGGCGGCGAGATCAGGTTCGACGACAAGCTGATCCGCAAGGACGGCCTCTTCGTTCCCAAGGCGCTCCACAAGCTCAATCCCGACTACCTGCTGGCAGCCGGTTGAGCTTGATCGTATCGACGAATACGGATTCGTTGATGCTTATGACGAAAGAACCTCCAGGAACCCTGGAAGCCTTCATCCAGGCGCTCCCGAAGACGGAGACGCACCTCCACATCGAGGGTGCGCTTCCCTATGACGAGCTGCTGCGCACCCTAGACCCGGTCGCCTACGGCCCCGACCCCGAGTTCCGAAGGCGGTCCTACCGCTACCCCACGTTCCCCGATTTTGAGCAGACGCTCCTGCGCCACGCGCTGCCGTGGTACACGAGCGCCGAGCGCTACCACGAGGCCGCCCGCGTCATCTTCGCGAAGCACGTGGCCCAGAACGTCCGCTACGTCGAGACGAGCTTCCACCTCCACGTGACGGAGTTCATCCACGTCCCTGGCCCCGAGATCATCGCAGCCATCCTCGCGGCCGCGCCGCCCGGCCTCGAGGTACGCGTATTCGCCGGCATGCTGCGCAACGCCTACGACGGCCCCCTTCGCGCGACGATCGAGAGCCTGGAGACCTGGGACGACCTCGCCGGCATCGACCTGCACGGCCTGGAGACGATGCCGACCGAGCCCTGGTCCTTCAAGATCTGGGAGCGCGTCCGCGGGGCCGGCAAGGTGACCAAGTGCCACGCGGGGGAGTTCACGGGGCCCTCCCGCGTAAGGGAGGCGATCCAGCAGCTCGGCGTAAAGCGGGTGCAGCACGGCGTGCGCGCCGCGGAGGACCCCGCGGTCGTGAAGCTCGCGGCGGACGAAGGCGTCACCTTCGACGTCTGCCCGCTCAGCAACATCGGCCTCATGGTGTACCCGGACATCGCGTCCCACCCCCTGCGCTCGCTCATGAGGGCCGGGGTCAACTGCACGGTCAGCACCGACGACCCGCTCAGCTTCGCCAACACGCTCACCGAGGAGTACACCGCGCTCGCCCGCGAGGGCGGCTTCACGAGGGCGGAGCTTGCCCAGGTCGCCAGGAACGGCTGGGCCGTCGCCGACGTGGGCGGGACCGAGAGGGGCGCGCGCCTGGCCGAAATCGACAGGATGGCGGCCGCGTGAGCCAGGTCCAGACGCACACGGTGCCCTTGGAGGTCCGCCACGCCCGCGCGGACAAGGCGCTCGCGGCGGCGTACCCCGAGCACAGTCGCGTGGCCTTCCAGAGGTCGTTTGACGCTGGGTTGGTCCTCCTGCGGGGTAAGCCGCTCGAGCGCTCGGACACGGTCCACGCCGGCGACGTCCTAGAGTTCTCGTTCGCCGACGTCGTCTCGACCGCGCTCAGGGCCGTCGACATCAAGCTCGACGTCCTCTTCGAGGACAGGTCGCTCCTGGCGATCAACAAGGCCGCCGGGATGGTCGTCCATCCCGGGGCAGGCACGCGGGAGGACACGCTCGTCCACGCGCTCCTTTCCCACTGCGCGGGGACCTTGAGCGGCATCGGCGGGGTGGAGCGCCCGGGGATCGTCCATCGCCTCGACCGGGAGACATCGGGCGTGATCGTGGTCGCGAAGACCGACCAGGCGCACAGGGAATTGGCGAGGCAGTTCGCGGCCCGCACGGTCGTGAAGGAGTACCTCGCCCTCGTCGTCGGCGTCCCGCGCCTCCTCAGCGGCACGGTGCACAAGGCGATCGGAAGGAACGTGAGGCACCGCCACAAGATGGCGGTCGTCGAGGAGGGCCACGGCGGCCGCGCCTCGTGGACCGACTGGACGATCGTCGAGAGCTACGGGGACCTGGCGGCGCTCGTGACCTGCACTCTCCACACGGGCCGGACCCACCAGATCCGCGTCCACATGGCCTCCCTCGGCCACCCGCTCCTGGGTGACTCGGCATACGGCTGGAAGGAGAACATGAGGATGAAGAGACAGCCCGGGCGCGTGATGCTTCACTCCGCGCGCCTGTCGCTTCTCCACCCGAAGACGGGCAAGGTCCTCGACTTCAGGGCGCCGCTGCCGGCGGACTTCAGGGAGCAGATAAAGGCCCTCAAGAAGGGTTGATCGTGAAGGGCCTCATGGGGCAACATGTGCCTGTGCCAACTCGATTGAGAATTGACGAGCGCCTCCTTGCCAAAGCCAGGAGGGCAGGCGGCTTTCGCTCGAGGAATGAGACGATAAATCGTTCGCTAGCCGAATTTATCCGGATTCGCAGCCAACTTACCGTGGTCGACCTTTTTGGGGCGGTGGATTTCGTCCCTGGTTTCGATCACAAGAAGCTCAGGGCAGCCCGGTAAGGATCCAGGTAGAAATTGCCTCACCCCAGCAGCTCCGCCGCCACTCCCCAGCGCAGGTTTCGAAACGAATGGTGGAACGCCTGGAATCCCCCAAGCTCCGCCAGCGCCAGCAGGGTGACGAGGGCCGCCGGGAAAACGTCCGCGCGCTCGGGCGCAAGGCCTGGAACTTTTCTGCGCGCATCGAGGCCGAGCGGTGCGACCCTGGCCAGCACCTCGTGCAGGAGGTTCACGCCGACCATCGGGTTGGTTGTCTCGATGGCCAAGCCCCTGTTCTCGGCCACCATCGCCCGTATTGTGGTTAGTGTCCCGCCGGTCCCGACGACACCGAAGCCGGGAGGCACCGGCAGCGGGAATCCGGACTCGAGAAGGGACTCCTTCACCTGCCTGCTGATCTCGCGCTCGGTATCGCTCCCCAACGGGTCCCCGGGCGACGCCACGAACTTCTCGGTCAGCCTCACGCAGCCCAGGGGCAGGCTCACGGAATTGCGCACCTTCCGGCCGGAGAATGCGAGGCACTCGAGGCTTCCGCCCCCGAGGTCGTAGGCGTGGAAATTCTTGAGGCTTGCCAGCGCCGGATCGGTCGTCAGGCCCCGGCCGATCAGGTCCGCCTCCTCCAGGCCCGAGAGTATCCGAAGCCTGAGTCCAGTCGCGGACTTGATTTCATACGCGAATTCCGGGCCGTTTGACGCGCCGCGGACGGCGCTCGTCGCCACCGCTGTCACATTGCCGGCGCCGGCGCGTTCCGCCTCGGCATTGAGCTCGGCGATCGCGGCCAACCCGCGGGCGATCCCGTCGGGGCTCAGGTAGGGGAGCTTGGAGCCGATGCCCGCGCTGATCCGCGCCTCGATGGTGCGCGATGCGACCTCCGCGAGGCGCCCGTCGCCCCCCCTGTCGGCCACCAGGAGCTTAATAGAGTTGCTCCCCACGTCTATCACGGCGGCTCGCATGTGTCGCAATGCGCCTCAGAGGACGTAGTCCGCAGGCGCGATAAGGAGCGTGAACTCGCCCTTGAGGCTCGCCTTGGCCAGGCGGTCCCGGACGTCGCCGGACGGCCCGACCCAGAACGTCTCGTGGAGCTTCGTCACCTCCTTTGCGACGCAGACCACCCGGTCGGGTCCCAGGGCCGCGACGATGTCGTCCATGGCCTTCGCGATCCGGTGGCAGCTCTCATAGAGGGCAACCGTGTAGCCGAACTCTTTGTATTTCAGGTAGAAGGCGAGCCTTGCCGACGATTTCGCAGGGAGGAACCCGGCGTACAGGAACCCGTTGGTCGGCAGGCCGCTGGCGCTGAGGACGGCGGCGAAGGCGACAGGCCCGGGGACGGGCACGACGGGCAGCCCAAGGCGGCGGCAGGCGCGCACGACACGGAAGCCCGGGTCGCTCAGGCCCGGCGTGCCGGCGTCGGTCGCGAGGGCAACCGACCTTCCCGAGGCGACGAGCCCGGCCAGGCGCTCCGCGGCCTCGGTCTCGTTGTGCTCATGGTAGGCCACGAGCTCCTTCCTGATCCCGAGCCGATCGAGGAGCGACCCGGTCGTGCGGGTGTCCTCGCAGGCGACCATGTCGACAGAGCCCAGGAGGGCTCGGGCGCGCGCGCTCAGGTCGGAAAGGTTGCCGATCGGCGTCGCGACGATGTAGAGGTGGCCCGGCTGGGCCGCGAGCGACGTGTTCGCCGGCTCGGGACTCAATGCACTTGGCTGCCGCTGCCGCTCATCCCGGGAATCTGCCCCTCCCAGTCGGCGGGCTGGTTCCATGGAATGGACGAGGCCGAGGGGCTGTCCGATGAGCATCCCGCAAGGATGGCGCCCGCCGTGATAACAAGGAGCGCCACCGCGCGTCTAATGGCCGAATTCATTCTGCCGCAGAAAATAAGCCGCCCCACCGGGAATGCAAGTCGCCTCTGCTCAGGTGCCGTAGGTGGAGTCGAACCAAGGGGTTTTGGATGTCTTGCGCACCTTGCCGTTGGCCGAGAGGTGTTCCAGGATCTTGAAGGCCATCTCGGCGTCGCCGCCGGCCTGCGCGGACAGGGCCTCGGCCGTGAAGGCCTTGCCGGGAGCGGCTGCCAGCGCGGCGACCAGCTTCTGCTGGAGGGCGATCACGCCGGTGGCGGCCTTCTTGCCGGCCTCGACCCCCGGCTGGTCGTAGGCGTTCACGTTCACGAGGGAGGCGTAGAGGCCCACGACCCGCTCGTAGAGCGCGATCAGCATGCCGACGGTGCGGGGCGAGACCTCCGCCAGCGTTAGCGTGATCGACCAGCGGTCCTTCTCGCTCAGCGCGTCGCGCGTGCCGAGGTAGAACCCGTGGAGGTAGTCGCCGCTCGTGATGCCCGGCTCGACGTCGAAGGGCCTGCCCGCGCGGTCCTTCATGACGTCGATGAAGGTGACGAAGAAGTTCTTCACGCCCTCGCGCAGCTGCTGGACGTACGCGTGCTGGTCCGTGGAGCCCTTGTTGCCGTAGACCGCGATTCCCTGGTTCACGACCTTGCCCTGGAGGTCGAACTCCTTGCCGAGGGACTCCATGACGAGCTGCTGGAGGTAGCGGGAGAAAAGGAGCAGGCGGTCCTTGTAGGGCAGGACAACCATGTCCTTCGCGCCGCGCCCGTCCGTCGCGAAATTCCACATGAGGGCGAGGAGCGCCGCCGGGTTCTCGCGGGTGGAGGGCCCGCGGGTCACATCGTCCATCGCGGCGGCGCCGGCGAGCATCGAGTCGATGTCGACCCCCTGGAGCGCCGCGGGCAGGAGGCCCACCGCGCAGAGCTCGCTCGTCCTGCCCCCGACCCAGTCCCACATGGGGAACTTGGCGAGCCACCCCTCCTTCTGCGAGAGGAGGTCGAGCTTCGAGCCGGCGCCCGTCACGGCGACGAAATGCTTGGGGAAGGGAAGGCCCGCGGCCTTGAACGCCTCGGCCGCCTCGAGCTGGCCGTTGCGGGTCTCGAGCGTCCCGCCGGACTTGGAGATGACGACCACCAGCGTCCGGGCCAGGTGGGGCCCGAGCCTTGCCAGGACGTAGTCAAACCCGTCCGGGTCGCTGTTGTCGAAGAAAAGGACGTCCATCCTGTCCCGGCCGGGCTGCCCGAGCGCCTGGCTGACAAACTGCGGCCCGAGGGCGGAGCCGCCGATCCCGATGACGAGGAGGTGAGTGAACGTCCCCGCCGGGCCTGCGATCGCCCCCGAGTGGACCTTCGCGGCGAAACTCCTGATCGAGGCGACCGTGGTCGTGATCTCGGAGGAGATCTCCTTTGTCGGCGCGAGCTGCGGCGCCCGCAGCCAGTAGTGGCCGACCATGCGCATCTCGCTCGTGTTGGCAATGGCGCCCTTCTCGATCGCGGCCATCTCGGCGAACGCCTTCTGCATCCGCGGCTCCATCGACCCAAGGTACCCGTCGGGGAAGGGGATCCGGCTGATGTCGAGGGCGACCCCGAGCGCCGCGTCCTGGAAGTAGTACTCCTTCAATCGGGTCCAGGTCATTCGAAAAGGTTCTTGTCGGTCACGGCGCCCTCGGAAGCACTGGTCACCAGCCTCGCGTATTTTGCAAGCGCGCCGCGGCTTTCCTTGGGCTTTTTCGGGCGCCACGCCCTGAGGCGCGCCCTGATGTCCTTCGCCGGGATCCCGAGGGAGATGGTGTTGGCGACGGCGTCTATCGTGACCGGCTCGCCGTTCCTGACGACGGCGATGGGCCCCCCGACGGCCGCCTCGGGGGTGATGTGCCCCACGACGAAACCGTGGCTGCCACCGGAAAAGCGCCCGTCGGTGATGAGGCCGACGGAGCTGCCCAGGCCCTTGCCCATGACGGCGCTGGTCGGGGCCAGCATCTCGCGCATCCCGGGCCCGCCCACGGGGCCCTCGTTTCGGATGACGATCACGTGGCCGGCCTTGACCCGGTCGCCGAGGATCGCGGCGAGCGCGGCCTCCTCGGACTCGAATACGATGGCCCTGCCTGTGAACTTGAGCCCCTCCTTGCCCGTGATCTTCGCCACGGCTCCCCCCGGTGCGAGGTTGCCGTAGAGGATGCGCAGGTGGCTGTCGGCCTTGATCGGGTTGGAAAGCGGGCGAATCACGTCCTGGCCGGCGGGGTAGGGCCCGACGCCGCGCAGGTTCTCGGCGACCGTCTTTCCGGTCACGGTCATGCAGTCCCCGTGGAGGAGGCCCTCGTCGAGGAGCATCTTCATGAGGGGCGTGAGGCCGCCGATGCGCACGAGGTGGGAGACGCCGTACTTGCCGGAGGGCTTCAGGTCGGCGAGCACCGGGACCCGTTTGCCGACCCGGGTGAAGTCGTCGATGGAGAGCCTGACCCCGGCGCTGTGGGCCACGGCGAGAAGGTGCAGCACCGCGTTCGTCGAGCCGCCGAGCGCGATCACGACGGCGATCGCGTTCTCGAAGGCGTTCCTGGTCATTATGTCCCTCGGCCGGATCCCGGCCTTGAGGAGAGCGAGCGCGGCGGCGCCCGCGCGGCGGCTGTCGTCGCGCTTCTCGGGGCCGATGGCGAGCTGCGACGAGCTGTTGGGCAGGCTCATGCCCAGGGCCTCGATGGCGGACGCCATCGTGTTGGCGGTGTACATCCCGCCGCAGGAGCCCGGGCCCGGGATCGAGCATTTCTCGACGGCGTCGAGGCCCGCCTGGTCGAGCTTGCCGCCTGAAAACTGTCCGACCGCCTCGAAGACGGAGACGATGTCGCATTCCCTCTTCGTGCCCGGCAGGATGCCGGGGAGGATCGTGCCCCCGTAGACGAACACGGACGGGCGGTTCAGCCTGGCGATCGCCATGATGCAGCCGGGCATGTTCTTGTCGCACCCGCCGATCGCGACCACCGCGTCGAATCCCTCGGCGCCCGAGACGGTCTCGATCGAGTCGGCGATGACCTCGCGGGAGACCATTGAGTAGCGCATCCCCGGCGTGCCCATGCTTATCCCGTCTGAGACCGTGATTGTCCCGAAGATGACCGCCTTGCCGCCCGCCGCGTCGGCACCCGCGGCCGCATCGAGGGCCAGCTTGTCTATGTGCATGTTGCACGGCGTCACCATGCTCCATGTCGACGCGATGCCCACGATCGGCTTCCCGAAATCCTCGTCCGTGAACCCGACCGCGCGCAGCATGGAGCGGTTCGGCGAGCGGTCGGGTCCGTCGACAACGACGGAGGAGTACCTGCGGATCTTGTCTTTCGGGGCGCTCATCGGCGAACCTCCAGCCCACCATAGCGCCCGCGCCCGGGCAAGCGGTGTTTTCGTGGTTGCATGGGCCGTCCGGCAAGCCATTCACTCGTCCACGATCCCTCGCATGGCTTTCAACCTGAAAAAAGTGCTCAGGGCACTCCTCCAATCCTCCAGCCAGCCGCTCTCGACCAAGGACATCCAGGCTGCCTTTGAGCGGTTCCACCGGCAGGCGGCCCCGGCCAGCGACGCCCCCGCTCCCGCGGCATCTGAGGCCGCCGAGGCCCCCGCCGAGCCGGCAGATTCCCCGGACCTCTACGAGGAGGTGCCCTCTCTTGTCACGGCTTCCCAGATTCGCGAGGCCATGGACGAGATAGCCGCGGAGCTGGCCGCTGGCGACGACGGACTGACGCTCGTCGACGGGGCGAACGGCTACCGGCTGGCGACCCATCCGCGCTTCGCGCGCTGGATCCGGATACTTCGGGAGGAGCCGCCGCCCGTGAAGCTGAGCCAGTCCTCGCTCGAGACGCTGGCCGTCGTGGCCTACCGCCAGCCCGTCACGCGGGCCGAGATCGAGTCGGTGCGCGGGGTCTCCGCCGAGGCCGGCATCTCCAAGCTCCTCGAGCGCGAGCTGATCACGGTCGTCGGGCGCGCCGAGCTCCCGGGCCGCCCCATCCAGTACGGCACGACCGACCGCTTCCTCGAGCTCGTCGGGATCAAGTCGATAGACGAGCTTCCGGCCTCCGATGTCCTCTCGTCCCGCCAGATCGACGAGTGGCTCAAGGGCGGGCCGGCGGGCCACACCCCCAACGACGCCGACATGGGCCTCGACGACACCGAGCTCGCGCTCGGCGCGCCTGCCGAGGCCCCCTCCCAGCAAACCGCCGCCAGCTGATGGACCTCGGGCCGCTCCGCAAGAAGATCGACGTGCTGGACGGAAGGCTTGTCGAGCTCGTGAACAAGCGCCTGGCGCTGGCCGCCAAGATCGGCAAGATCAAGCGGGCGGCGGGTGGGGAGATCTACGTGCCCGAGCGGGAGGACGCCGTGCTCCGGAAGGTCTGCGCGCAGAACGAGGGTCCCATCAAGAACGAGGCGCTCCGGGCCATCTACCGGGAGATCATGTCGGCCGCGATCGCGCTCGAGAAGCCGCTCCTCGTGGCCTACCTGGGCCCCGAGGCAAGCAACACCCATTCCGCGGCGATGAAGAAGTTCGGCGCGAGCGTCGACTACCACTCGATGGGGACCATCGAGGACATCTTCACGGCGGTCGAGAAGGGCGAGGCGGACAACGCCGTCATACCCATCGAGAACTCCACGGAGGGCAGCGTGCGCGAGGCGCTCGACAGCTTCGTCGAGAGCGACCTGAAGATCGTGGGCCAGATCCACATGGAGATCTCCCACGCGCTGGTCTCGCTCTCGCCGCTGGACAAGATCGAGAAGGTGTACTCGAAGGACCAGGCCCTGGCCCAGTGCCGCCATTGGCTGCAGCGGCACCTTCCCCACGCGCAGCTGCTCGAGGCGCCCTCGACGACCCGCGCGGTCCAGATCGCGAAGGGGGACCCGTCCGCCGCCGCCGTCGCGAGCGAGGCCGCGGCCGCCTACCACGGCGTCCCCGTCCTCGTGCGGAACATCCAGGACAAGGCCGACAACACGACCCGCTTCTTCGTCCTCGGGCGCAAGCCCGCGGGGCCGGTCGGAGGCGGCAAGGACATGACGAGTTTCCTGATCGCGCTCGGCGACGAGGCCGCGTCCCATTCCGGCTCGCTCCTGAAGATGCTGATGCCCTTCGGCAAGCGCGGGATCAACCTGACGAAAATCGAGTCGCGCCCGAGCAAGAAGAGGCCGTGGGACTACTACTTCTTCATCGACGTGACCGGGCACTACCAGGACCCGGGAATGAAGGCGGCGCTGGGCGACCTGACGAAGTTCTGCCCGGTCGTGAAGTGGCTGGGCAGCTACCCGGCCGCGACCTGAGGACGGTTGCCGGCGAGGGTCAGATCCCCTTTTCCCGGGCTGAGCTCAGCCGTGCCCGCGCTGCCGAGACGGCCCCGCTCCGGCTAGCCGCGCCCAGCTTGATTCGAAGGCGCTCCGCGTGTTTGTCGACTGTCCTTGTGGCCGCCGAGATGATGCTTGCGATCTCCGCGCTGCGCTTACCCCGGGCGAGCCAATGGAGCACCTCGCACTCGCGCGCCGTCAACCCGTGTGATTGAAGGAGCGAGTAATCCGGGTCGGCCGGCATTTCAACGAACTCGATCCGATAGCCGCCGTCCTCCATCACCAGATGGGCATACAGCTTGCCGCGTGCAGACTCGGCGAGGTGGGCCACAAGTACCTGGGGCGTCGCCCGGCTCCCCCGGCCCGAGACCGACCGGCGAACCCAGCCATGGAGGGCTGCGGGCAGCGTGTTCCTATCCCGCCAATCGGGAAAATAGCATCTCAGGTGGGCATAAAGGCCGTCGTCGAGCGGCTGAAGCCGCAGCGACTGATCCAGACGAATCGCCTTTTTGTAGGGCGCCGTCTTCCAGAACGCGCGCACTCGCAGCCAGCAGGACAGTATGTGGGGCTGGAGCAGGTTCAGGAGGTTGCATTCATTCTGAGTAAAGGGAAGGTCGCGAAACATCGAGCAGGACAGAAACCTGTTTCCGGAATGGGACATCACCATGAGGTGGTCCCTGATACCTATCGGTCGGCCCAGGCCGTTGAAATGATCCGTGTTTTCATATCGCGACCTCGATATAAGCAGAGCCAGCTGTCCGAGGTTGGGCTGGCTCGCGGCCGCAAAGACGGCCCAGATAGGATGGTCGTGAATGAATTTGTGGGGCTCGGGCGGGATTGGCACCTCGGTGCGTGCTCCGTGAAAGGCGTAGGTTGAGAACGTATGCGTGGACTCCTCGCAGCCCGTCACGGACGCGCGAAACCGATCATGAAGGGAGTCGATCGCGCCGGCGGCAAGCTCCTGGGCCGTGGTGGCTGTATAGACCCGCCTGATCGCGTCTGCCAGCCATCGCGCGTCATCCTCCGTGTACATGGCGGGGACGCCGGCTTCAGAAGCCGAATCTCAGGAAATCCTCGGCCCTGTGCGCGGCTCCCAAACGCGTCTCGGCGCCGAGCCGGGCAAGCAGATGCTCCACATGCTTGCCGACGGTCTTCTTCGAGCAGTTCAGGCGGTCGGCAATCTGGGCATCGCTATAGCCCTCAGAAATGTAATGGATCACCTCGCACTCCCGCGACGTCAGTCCAGACGATCTCAACCTTGAAAATGGGAAACGGGATGCGCCCGTTGAGCGTATTTCGGGCGACCTGCCGGCGCTTGCGACCTTGGCATGCGAAGAGTACAAGCCTTTCAGAATATTGGCACCCGCATATGTAGATTTTCTTTTTGTGCTCCGCCGTGCAGCGCTTGGATTTTGGTATAGCCGAGCGACGCGCCGTGAAAATGCGGACAGGGTCTTCAGGGTGTAGCCCATCGCGTATACGAGATTGGAGGCAGCCAAGCATGCGACGTGCCGAAAGTCGACAACAACGGTCCGTGCGCTGCTGCTTCCCGGCGAAGCCGTACGTCATTTTCCGTATTTCGCCGGTAAAGGGATGCTGCTAGGCTCTTGCAGCGTTCCGAAGTTGCGGTTAGTGGGCCTCGCAGCGCGCGACGTCCGCTCCTCTAGGCTTGCAGAACAATTGAAAGAACCGGACACACACCATGGATAAGTTTGGCGGGATAGTGGCTGTCGCCCATCCGGGCGAGCGCATCGGCGAAGGCGCGCGGCGTTTCCCGAAAGGCACGTCGGACGCCGCGGCAGGGCTCTATAGTCTGGGCGCAGTCGCCACTGTATAGGACAAACCGCGCGGGACTTCTGGAGATGCTTGTATTAAACGCATTCTTTGTGCTTGGTAGCCGGGTTGCATGCGTCCTCCAGCGCCGGCGCTGGTCATCCGTACAGGGAATCTGTGGGGAGGCTCCGCAATCCCGCTCGCAATGAAGGCGCCCAGTTTGGCCGCTCGCATCCAGCCTTTGCCCAGAAGCCGGTCGCCAGGATAGCGCACCCCGAAATTCCCTAAATCCGCCCAACCATGAATACCTTCCGATCTGCCGCACCGTTTTGTCCACGGATGATGCTGTACCCTTTCATTCCCGGGATCATCCTATGCATGGCCATGGCCGCGAAATGCGTGGGCGCGCCCCCGGAGCCCACCCAGCTCTACAGCATCGTCGACTTGGGGACGCTCGCGGGTAGCCAAGCCTACGCCACCGACCTCAACACGGCGGGCACGGTCGTGGGGTATTCCACGACCGCGGGGGATGCGGCGACCCACGCCTTCAGCTACAGCAACGGCGTCATGACGGACCTAGGGACCCTGGGCGGCCAGAACAGCTATGCCTACGGGGTTAACAGCGAGGGGACGATCGTCGGAAACGCGTGGATCCCGAACATCTACAGCAACGGGTGGGCCTTCAGCTACAGCGACGGGGTCATGAGCTCCCTGAGCATGTACCTTGGGGGAAGCAACGACGCCCAGGCCTTCGCGATCAACGATTCAGGGGTGATAGTCGGACAGTCCTTCATCATTTCCCAAGGCTTCATAAACGACAATGGCGTCGTCACCCTGGTGCCCACGCTGCCGGGTGGCTCCAGCAGTGTCCCGGTGGCCATCAACAACGATGGCGACATCGTCGGAAGCGGGTCGGCCGCTGCCGGGGCGCAGTACGGGTTCCTCTACAGCGGGGGAGTCTTGACGAGCCTGGGAGGGCTTGCCGGCAGCAATTTCAGCGTGGCCAATGGCATCAACGACATCGGCACGATCGTCGGGTACTCGAACAACGGGAACACGGGGTTCTACAACGCCTTCAGTTATAGCAACGGGGTGATGACGGACCTGGGCACCCTCGGGGGCAATCGCAGCTATGCCGCGGGGATAAACGATTCCGGCTTCATCGTGGGCTGGTCCAACGTTCCCTCAGGCGGCCAGGATGCTATTGTCTATTCCGGCGGACTCATGACCGACCTCAATACCGTCGTCGACCTGCCGGAAGTGACGCTGACCCAGGCGAATGCCATCAACGCGGTGGGGCAGATCGTCGCGCAGGGCGACAATGGCCACGCCTACCTCCTCACCCCCATACCGGATATTACGGACGCGCTGAGTTCCGGGACCAACTGGGCGATAAGTGACACCGCCGACGGGGATTGCAGTCTGGTATTCCAGAACGGACGCCTGGAGTACCTCGCTTCCAATACGAACCCCGGCGACTTCGCCCAGGCCATCCCGGTGCCGGGCGCGAACGGCGCTGCCCTGGTCCCCGGGCCGGGAGGCAGCCTCGCCCTTGTCGGCAGCACGGACGCGGACTGGACCGCCCAGGTGGTCGTCAACACCGGCTCGCTCAACCTGGCTCCGGGCGACAACTTCAATGCCGGGCTCTCCCTATACAACCTGCAGGACGCCCACTACGACGACGGCCAGTATGTCAACCTTCTCATCGACCCGAGCGGGCAGGGCCTGGACGCAAACAGCTTCACCTGGGGCAACGGCCTTCCGGGATCGTCCGCTCAGGTCGCCGGTTCCTCCGCGACGGTTCGCGCCTCCTATTCCAGCGCCTCCCACATGCTGACCGCAGCCTATTCCGCGGACGGCGGGACGACGTGGGTCGTGCTGCTCTCATTCGATGTCACCCAGCCCAATGCCAATGGCGGATGGGGGATGAGCGTCACCGGCGCTCCCTCCATCGGGGTGGCGCTCATCTCGGACTCCTATGCACCGACAGGGAATGGCCCGACGATCACCTCCGGCCAGGTCTATCTCACTGACTTTGCCGAAGCCGGTCTGATCCTTGGCAACTGGCCCATCTACGTGCCGCCGCCCACGCCCCCGACCATCCTGCAGCAGCCTGCCGGGATCACGGATATCGCGGAGACAAACGTGATGCTGGAAGTCACGGCGGGCGGCTCCGGAACCCTGAGCTACCAGTGGCAGTTCAACGGCGTCGACATACCGGGCGCCACGTCATCGTCTTACACGGTGGCGCTCGATGCCTCGACCGCGGGGAGCTACACGGTGACGGTCAGCAGCACCTACGGGTCGACCTTAAGCGCGCCCGCGGTCCTATCCCTCGACAACGGCTACACTTTCCGGACGCTCGCCGGGACGGCGGGTGTCACCGGAGGCGTGGATGGCACCGGGCCGGCGGCGCAGTTCAACAGCCCGACCGGAAATCCCGCCGTCGACGCGCTGGGGAACATCTATGTCCCGGACACACTGGGCTACTCGATCCGGAAGATAACTCCCGGAGGCTCGGTTTCGACCTTCGCCGGGACTCTCGAAACCCCGGGCTATCAGGACGGCACCGGCGCCTCGGCGCGGTTCAACCACCCTGACGCCCTGGCCTTTGACGCCAGCGGGAACCTCTACGTGGCGGACACCAACAACTGCGAGATCCGGCAGATCACTCCCGCCGGGGTGGTGACCAGCCTGGCGGGGTTCCACCAGCAGGTCGGAAGCTCCGACGGCGTCGGCTCCGCAGCCCTCTTCGATTTCCCCCAGGGCATCGCCGTCGACCAAAGCGGCAACATCTTTGTCGCGGACACGAGGAACTTCACCATCCGGGAGATTACCCCAAGCGCCGCGGGCGGCGTCACCACGTGGACCGTGTCGACGATCGCGGGAGCGGCGGGCGTGCGGGGGGTTGTCGACGGACCGGGGGCGACGGCCCGCTTCGCGGGCCCCTTTGGCCTCGCCGTGGACGCCAATGACAACGTGTACGTGGTGGAGAACAGCTATGCGATCATACGGCAGCTGACCCCGACGGTCAGCGGGGGAACCACTTCCTGGACGGTGACGACCATTGCGGGCGTCTCCGGCATAGACGGGGACCTGGATGGTCCCAGTGCCGGGTCGCTGATCATAAACCCGCAGGGCATCGCGGTCGACGCAAGCGGAAGGATCTTCTTCGCAGACACAAATGCCCAGCGGATCAAGGTGATGACGCCCACGGTGGCGGCCGGAACGACGGCGTGGACCGTGACGACGCTCGCCGGGACCTACCTGAACCCGGGCAGCGCGGACGGCACGGGGACGGGGGCGACATTCTACGACCCGACCGGCATCGCGGTGAACGCCGCGGGGATCCTTTATGTGACGGACACGGTGACGAACATCATCCGCGAGGGCATGCCCCCGGGCGCGCCCGGCGCGCCGGCCATCACGCTCGCTCCGTCGGCGGAGACCGGCTACGTCGGCGGGAACGTGAACTTCACGGTAGGGACCACGGACTCGGGCGACGCTTACCAGTGGTACCTGAACGGCGTCGCCCTGACGGACGGGAACCTGCCCGACGGCAGCTCCGTCGCGGGGTCTTCCTCGGCGAGCCTGTCGCTCTCCAATCTCCAGGCGGATGAGAACTTTGGGAGCGTGACCGTGGTGCTGACCAACGCCAACGGCTCGACGACAAGCTTTGCGGCGGCGCTGCTCGTGGTCACGCCGCCCTCGATCACGATGGATCCCGAGGGCCTGACGGACATCTCCGGCACGAGCGTCGGTCTCGCCGCCGCTGCCTACGGAATACCCGCGCCGGCCTACCAGTGGCAGCTGAACGGCGTCTCCATACCGGGGGCAACCTCGCCCATGTACGGGTTCGTGCTCAGCGCGGCGACCGCGGGAAATTACACGCTGGTTGCCACCAACCCCTATGGCTCGGCCACGAGCGCCGTCGCCCCGGTCGTCGTTGGCCCCGGGTTCACCTTCTCGACGCTTGCCGGCAAGGCGGGCGTCTCCGGGAGCACGAACGGGACGGGTGCTGCCGCGCGCTTCAACCAGCCGTCCGCCAACGCGGCCGTCGACCTGGGAGGCAATGCCTACATCGCGGACACCAACAACCACACGATCAGGAAGATCAGCCCGGCGGGCGCCGTGACGACGCTCGCGGGGACGGCGGGGTCCCCGGGTTACGCCAATGGCACCGGCGCCGCCGCGCGCTTCAACCAGCCGTTCTCCGTGGCCCTCGACTCCAGCGAAAACCTCTATGTTGCGGACTGCAACAACTGCGAGATCCGGATGATCACCCCGGCCGGGGTCGTGTCGACCATCGCCGGGTCGCCCCAGGTGGCGGGGAGCTCGGACGGCGCCGGCGCGGCCGCGCTGTTCAACTTCCCGCTGGGCGTCGCGGTGGACACCCACGGCAACGTCTTCGTCGCCGATACCTACAACAACACCATCCGGGAGATCGCCCCGACGGTCGTGGGCGGGGTGACGACGTGGAACGTCTCGACGATAGCCGGCACGCCCGGCGTTCCGGGATACGCCAACGGCGCGGGAGCGGCCGCGCTCTTCAACAGCCCCTTCAGCGTGGCTGTTGACGCGAACGACAACGTGTACGTGACGGACACCGATACCGCCACCATCCGTCAACTCAGCCCCGCGGTTTCCGGCGGGGTCACGACATGGAACGTCGTCACGATCGGAGGCGTGGGGGGAGTGATTGGAGACGCGGACGGCTTTGGCGCAGGCTCACTCTTTGCCGGCCCGAGCGGCATCGCCGTGGACGGCCAGGGAAATGTCTATGTCGCGGACACGTCAAACCAGGTCATTCGCGAGATGAGCCCAACGGTCATCTCGGGCGTGACAACTTGGACCGTGGCGACGCTCGGCGGAGAGGGCGGTGACGCGGGCGGCGCGAACGGCTCCGGCTCCTCCGCGGGCTTCGACTTACCGAGCGGCGTGGCGGTGGACGGGGCCGGAAATGTCTACGTCAGCGACACCGGCAACGACACGGTCCGCAAGGGGACTCCCCCGGGATCGACCGGCGCGCCGATCATCACGCAGCAGCCCCAATCCCAGACCGTCAATGCCGGGACCAATGTGACTCTCGAGGTCATGGCGATCGGCAACCCGACCCTGAAGTACCAGTGGTACCTGAGCGGCGCGGCCCTTTCGGGCAAGACAAAGGACACCCTCGCGTTGACGAACGTAAAGGTTGCCAACGCAGGGACCTACACCGTCACGGTCACCAACGCGGTTGGATCGGTGACGAGCGCCCCGGCGACGCTGGCCATCGACGTCGCCCCTTCGATCACGACGCAGCCCGTTTCGCAAGCGGTTGACCAGGGCGCGAACGCCGCGTTCACGGTCGTCGTCACGGGCATCCCCGCGCCTTCCTACCAGTGGTACATGGACGGAGCCGCGATCGCGGGGGCGACGTCCAGCACCCTCACGCTGAACGGCGTCCAGCCCAGCGCCGCGGGAAGCTACATGGTTGCCGTTACCAACAGCGTCGGCATGGTAAACAGCAAGTCCGCGATCCTTACCGTGGACACGCCGCCCGCCATTTCGGCGCAGCCGCAGTCCCAGACCGTCGTGGCTGGCGTGAATGTCTCGTTCATGGTCGCGGCGTCGGGGGTACCGGCGCCCAAGTACCAATGGTACCTCGGCGGAGTGGCGGTCTCGGGGGCGACCAAGGCGACGCTGACGATCGTCAATCCCAAGGCGGCAAACGCGGGCACGTACACGGTGACCGTGACCAACGCCCTCGGGACGGTGACGAGCAATCCCGCGACCCTCACGGTGATCTTGCCCCCCGCGATCACGACCCAGCCCAAGTCCCAGACGGTTTCGGCGGGGGCGACGGTCACGTTCTCCGTCGTCGCGACGGGCACCCCGACCTTGCTCTACCAGTGGACCTTCGACGGGGCTCCCATTTCGGGGGCGTCATCGGCCTCCCTGACCCTCGTGGACGTCCAGGCTTCGGCCGCGGGGGACTATTCCGTGACGGTGTCCAACAGCGGCGGGGACGTCACCAGCAAGGCCGCGGTCCTCAATGTCAAGTAGCCCCGGCCTGGGAGGCTCTCCCGCTCCCGTGGCCCCCTCGGAGGCCTGCTCATAACCGTCCGAGCGTGGGCGGATTGGGCCGCAACGGGGCTCCCCGGATTCGGTAGGACTTGGAGGCGCCGGCGGGGCTCAACGGCGGGACTTCTCGAAGAGGAAGATGCACGCGGCCGAGAGCGCGAGGAAGAGGACCATGGCTCCGGCGAAATAGAGGATGCATCCGCGCTTTGTCTGCGCCTCGACGGCCGGCGCCGACCTCCGGAATTCCGCGAGGATGGCCTCGGCATCCCTGTCGGCGTCCGAGGCGCTGACGCTGAAGTGGGGCTGAACAAGCCTGGGCGGCGGCTGGTAGGCCGGGGCGTGCTCCGGGGCCTCGGCGGCCTCCCTGGCGATCTCGCGCTCAATCCAGGCGAGGTGCTCCCTCAGGAGATCCCGCTGGCGCCTCAGTTCGTCTGAACGGTCGGACACGGGCGCCCGAGGTCCCGCCTCAGACCGCGGTGACGACCGAGACCTTGCGGTGGAGCTTGTCGAACTTGACCACGCCGTCGGTCAGCGCGAAGAGCGTCCAGTCGCGCCCGACGCCGACATTCTTGCCGGGGTGGTGACGCGTGCCGCGCTGGCGGACGATGATGCCGCCAGCGAGGATCCTCTCGCCGCCGAACTTCTTGATGCCAAGACGCTTGGAATGGCTGTCGCGGCCGTTGACTGATGTTCCCTGACCTTTCTTGTGCGCCATGGCGTGTTTCTCCTCAGACGGTGATGGACTCGATCTTGATGACGGAAAGCTCCTGGCGGTGGCCCTGCTTGCGCTCGTACCCCTTGCGCTTCTTCTTCTTGAACACGATCACCTTGTCACCGCGCTTGTTCTCGAGGATCTTGGCTGAAACCGAGGCGCCCGCAAGGTTGGGCTTGCCGACCCTGAAGTCAGCGCCCTCTCCGGCCGTCAGGACTTCCTTAATCTCAACAATGGCGCCGGCTTGCGTGTTCGGAAAGCGGTTCACGATGAGGATGTCGCCCTCCGTAATGGTGAACTGCTGCCCCTGAGTTTTGATCGTGGCTTTCATCAAATAAAACGCTCAATAAGCCGTTTTGAAACGGCCAAAGCAAGGCTATTTTGGCGGGAGATAGCTGGTGAGGGTGGCGGTCCCGGTCCCGAACTTGAATCCCACCTCGAAGCGCACCGGCAGGCGGCGGGTGTCGTTGGTCTCGATCCAGACCCTCACGGTCGACCCGTTCTTGAACATGCCTATCGGGGGCGTCTTCTCCATGCGCGGCACGAGGACGACGGTCTTGAAGACGCCCATCGTCGAGATCACGTAGTCGATGTCGTCCTCCGCGCGGATGGTGAGCGGGTAGAACTGGTCCTTGAAGATGACGAGGGCGTCGCGCTGCTGCCCCGGCTGGAGGTTCCAGTAGCGGGTCCTGATGAGAGCAAGGATCAGGTCGGACGGGTTGCCCTCGGGCATCTTGATCCTGTGGGATTTCTCGGGGTGGATCGAGTCGGTGAACGTCGCGGTCATCATCCCGTAGTTGAAGATGATGTCGTCCTTGATCTGCTTGTCCTGGTACGAGCTCCATTCGCTGATCGAGAGGAGGAGGCCGCTCTGCGCCTGGTAGACCGACTCGCCGCGACCGTCGAACGGGAACAGCCCCCGGGCGAGGCCCCAGGTCCCCGTCGTCGTGGTGACCCGGACGACGGCGTCGGCCCCGTCGCCCAGGGCGTCGGCCGTGATCTTTATCCTGCCGATCGCGGGGATGAAGCCCCAGCGGACGCTGTAGTTCAGGGTCTCGCCGTTGCCGAGGCCGATGGCCTCCGGAACGTCGGCGCGGGCCGGCGCCGACAGCAGGGACCAGGCGGCAATCGCCAGGGCGGCGCGGCCGAAAAAGTAGTCGAAACCGTTTGCGCCGGCGCGCTTTTGAATACGTTTGGGGTTTGCGAACATGGAGGCGGCTACACACATACACGTTAAAGGTGCCCGCGAGCACAACCTAAAGAACTTGGACCTGAGGATCCCGCGAGGGAAGCTTGTCGTCCTCACGGGGCCGAGCGGGTCCGGGAAATCCTCCCTGGCCTTCGACACGATCTACGCCGAGGGCTACCGCAAGTACATGGAGAGCCTGTCGACGCAGGCCCGGCAGGTGCTGGACCAGCTGAAGCGCCCGGACGTCGACTTCATCCACGGGCTGTCGCCGGTCCTGGCGATCGAGCAGCGCACCGGGGGGGTGTCGCCGAGGACCACGATCGCGACGGTCACGGAGGTGTCGGACTACTCGCGCCTCCTCTGGGCCATCGCTGGCGACCAGCGCTGCCCGAAGGACGGCGGCCGCGTGGTCCGGCGCTCGCTCGACGACAACGTGAACCGTATCCTCGCCGAATGCCCGGGCCAGCGGATCATGCTCCTTGCGCCGGTCCTGAAGGCGAAGCCGAGCGTCCTTCGCGAGGAGCTCCCCAGGCTGCGCCAGCGCGGGTTCCAGAGGGTGAGGCTGGACGGCGCCATAAGGGAGCTGGACGAGCCCAACCTCGTGCCGGCCGGGGCCGCGACGTTCGCGGTCGACGTCGTCATCGACCGGCTGGTCGCCTCCGCGGAGCAGCGCAGCCGGATCGCCGACTCGCTGGAGCTCGCGTTCCGCGAGGGCGGCGACCGGGCGTCCGTCCTCTCGCAGAGGGACGCGGGCTCCCCCTGGGCCGAGCTCGGCCTCAGCCAGCACCTCGCGTGCGACATCTGCGGCGACGTCTTCGAGAAGCTGACGCCCCGGCATTTCTCGTTCAACCACCCCGAGGGGGCCTGCCCCGAGTGCGGGGGCCTCGGACGCAAGCTGCGCCCCGTCGCCGAGCTGGTCATCCCGGATCCCGACAAGTCCATCCGCGGCGGGGCCATCAAGCCGTGGCGGATCGGGGGCAAGAACCTCATCATAAAGCACAATGGGATCCTGAAGCAGCTCGCCGAGCAGCTCCCGTTCGACCCTGAAACGCCCTGGAAGGACCTGCCCGAGGGGACGCGCAAGGCGCTCCTCGACGGGACCGGCGACCGCCTATTCTCTTTCAAGCTGCGCCGCATGCGCGAGGCCAAGGCCATGGCCTTTGCGGGCATAATGCCCGACATCGAGCAGAGCTTCCGCGACACAGAGAGCGAGGGGTTCCAGGCCAGGCTGTCGACCTTCATGGTGGCGGGGCCGTGCCCCGAGTGCGGCGGGTCGCGCCTCAACAGGCGGAGCGCAGCGGTCACGATAGGCCCCCCCGGCGCCCCACTGGGCTTCGCCGGGTTCATGGCGCTGGACATCGCGGCAGCCCACGAGTTCGCGGGGGGCCTTGTCGCCGCACTCGGGTCGAGCGAGGCACTTCGCGAGGTCGTGGTCGGGATCGAGCAGCGGCTGCGGTTCCTCCTGGACACTGGCCTCGGCTACCTGAACCTGGACCGCGACTACGCGAGCCTCTCGGGCGGTGAGGCGCAGCGTGTGCGCCTCGCGACCCAGCTCGGGATGGGCCTGATCGGGGTCATCTACGTCCTCGACGAGCCGAGCATCGGGCTCCATCCCAAGGACAACGAGCGGCTGCTCTCCCAGTTGCGCGGCCTGCGGGACCGCGGAAACACGGTCCTCGTCGTGGAGCATGACGAGGAGACCATGAGGGCCGCCGACGAGATCATCGAGCTCGGGCCGGAGGCGGGCGTCGAGGGTGGGCGACTCCTCTTCCAGGGGACGCCCGAGGCGTGCGCCGCGCAGCCGGCCCGGGTTTCGCAGACCGGGCCGTTCCTCGCGGGGACGATGTCGGTGCACAAGGATGTGGCGACCAAGGTCCCGGACGGGGCGTGGCTCACGGTGCGGGGGGCAAAGGAGCACAACCTGCGCGGCATCGACGCCCGGTTCCCCGTGGGGCTCCTCACCTGCGTGACGGGAGTCTCGGGCTCGGGAAAGAGCACGCTCGTCAACGACGTCCTCGCCGCGGCGGCCGCGGGGCGGCTCAACGGTGCCAAGGCGATCCCGGGCAAGCACAGGAGCATCGAGAACCTCGATTTCTTCGACAAGCTGGTCCAGGTGGACCAGGACCCGATCGGGCGCAGCCCCCGCTCGAATCCGGCCACGTTTGTCGGCCTCCTCGACCTCCTGCGCGACCTGTTCGCCCAGGTGCCGCTCGCACGGGTCCGCGGCTACAAGGCGAGCCGTTTCTCGTTCAACGTCCGCGGCGGCCGGTGCGAGCGCTGCCAGGGCGACGGCGTCATCAAGCTCGACATGCAATTCATGGCCGACGCCTACGCGCCGTGCCCGAGCTGCGGCGGCCGGAGGTACAACCGCGAGACGCTCGAGGTGCTCTTTCACGGCAAGTCGATTGCGGACGTCCTCAACATGACCGTCCGCGAGGCGATCGCGCTCTTCAGGAACATCCCTCGCGTGCTCGACAAGCTGCAGACGCTGGACGCCGTCGGCCTGGGGTACCTCGCGCTGGGCCAGTCCGCGGTGACGCTCTCGGGGGGGGAGGCCCAGCGGCTGAAGCTGTCGCTCGAGCTGAGCAAGCGCCAGCAGGGCCCCACGCTCTACATCCTGGACGAGCCGACCACGGGCCTGCACTGGGTCGACATCCAGAGGCTCATGGACCTGCTCTTCAGGCTGCGCGACGCGGGCAACACCATCATAGTCATCGAGCACAACATGGACGTCATCAACCTCGCGGACTGGATCATCGACCTGGGTCCCGGGGGAGGCCGCAACGGGGGCGAGGTGGTATTTGCCGGCGATCGCGGCGCCATCGAGGCGTGCGCGGCGTCGGCAACGGGGGCGGCGCTCATGCGCCGCCGCAAGCGCTAGCGGGGGCGGCTAACTCTTTACGATGCCGAGCCCGAACACGCCGACGAGGGCCAGCAGCGCGCCGGCGATGTAGTATTTCGTGTGGGTCGGCGTGTGATCGCCGCCGTCGATCGCCGTGCCCAGCCTGGACAAAGTTCTGTCGGCATGGCCGGCGATCGATATCTGGCGCTCGTAGCCGAGATATATAAGCCAGATCCCACCGGCCAGGGCCAGAACGGAGAGGAACTTGCTCATGGCGCGCAGACTGCGTTGGCGGGCGACGAAGGCAAGAATGCGATTGTCAGCCGCCCGCCCCGGACTGGACCTTGGCGAACCTGCCCTTCAACGAAAGGAAGGGTTGCTCGAAAAAGCGGAATGAAATGGCGGCCGCGATGATCGTGAGGGCAAGCACCGACGGCATCGCCAACATTCCCCTGAGCACCTTGTTTCCCGGAACAAGGTGCGGCAGGTAGCGGTAGACGACCTCCATGGCCAGCGCGTGGATCAGGTAGAGGCCATAGGAGATCCGGCCCAGGTAAACCAACATGGGCGAGGAGAGGACCGGAATCCTGGCGCAATCCTCGCGCACCAGGACGCCCACCATGAGCATGCATACCACGGCGGTCGCGGGAACCTTGACGACCGCCGTGTACAGCGAGGGGATCTCCCCGAAGGCAGTCGGCCTTTCCAGCGCAACGATGGCGGCGACGGAGACGGCTATCCATAGCAGCGGGAATCTAAGGCGCTGGAAACATGCGGTGAATCGCCCGTCGACCGCCAGGATCACCCCAAGCCCGATGGGTGCCATGCGGGCGAAGGTGATGGCGGACATCTCGTTGTAGGAGGAAACGGTCAGCCAGAGGCAGAACCGGAAAGCGACGCTTGCAGTGACAATCGCCCAGCCGATCCGGGCCAGGGTCCGGGGTCCGAACCTGGCCACCACCCAGGGCCAGACGGCGTAATACTGCTCCTCCATGGAGACGCTCCAAAGGGGCGTCATCGGACCCGGGGAGCCATCCCTGTAGAACGCCAGCGCCCAGTTGCCGAGAAACAGCGCCGAGGCGAGGAAGTAGGACAAGGAAACGTGCGGCTTCCAATATTGCCGGGAAAGCAGTAGCGCCAGCAGCACAGCGAAATACAGCGGCCAGATTCTCAGGGCGCGCCGGATGTAGAATGCCAGGACGTCTATGCGGCCCGTCCGCTCCTTCTCTAGCGTGAGGAGCGTGGTTATCAAGTATGCGCTCAGGACGAAAAACAGGTCCACCGCAGCACCGCCAAAGGACCTAGCCGCCGTCGGTATCCAGGTCAAAAGAACATGCGGGAGAAAGCGAACGGCCGCATACTTCTCCGGGTCGCCCTGCACCATGTGGTGGAAGAAGACCCCGAGGAACGCCACGAATCTGAGCCCGTCGAGCGCGGGATTGTAGAAGCGCCCGCTGGGGTTCCCGGCCTTGCTGTTGTCCTGCGCAGCTTGGGTCAAGTCCGGGTGGGGTTCATCTCATTCGAACTTGGGTCGGTCGGCGGGCCGAATTAACATCGGTGCGGATCGGCGAGGCAAACCGTTTCGCGCCAGAGGCGCCAAGCGGCTTGCCCGGCCGTCTACAACCGCAAAAAGATCCCGCGCCGGTAAAGGAATCGGGCGACGGCCATGCAGAGGCCGACGCAGACGCACCCGGTGACGAGGCCGCTGAGCCCGGACCAGCGCCCGTCGAGCCAGGCGGCCACGTCGCCG
>Ga0302325_10003977_pt1 | contig 34421 bp, 38 predicted proteins | sample Palsa_T0_2_FD_201948 | JGI IMG/M metagenome (GOLD analysis project Ga0302325, IMG submission 201948) | Peat permafrost microbial communities from Stordalen Mire near Abisko, Sweden - Palsa_T0_2 | ecosystem: Environmental > Terrestrial > Soil > Palsa > Peat permafrost | place: Sweden: Abisko...
TGAGCGGTCTGCGCGAGCGCGAGCGGATACGCGACCTGTTTGGCCGTCACGTCGGCGAAGACGTCGCCCGGGCCGCCCTCGCTCGAGGCGACGAGTTGGGCGGCGAGGTGCTCGACGTCGCCGTGCTGTTCGTCGACGTCATCGGCTCAACCACGTTGGCTGCCACCCGGCCACCCGAGCAGGTGGTCGCCATCCTCAACCGCTTCTTCGCCGTCGTCGTCGAGGTCGTCGCCGAGCACGGCGGCTTCGTCAACAAGTTTGAAGGCGACGCCGCCCTGGCCATCTTCGGAGCGCCCGAGCCCATCGTCGACGCGGCCGGGTCGGCCCTCGCGGCCGGTCGTGTGCTCGCCGGGCGACTCGCCGCTGACGTCACAGATTGCACCGCTGGCATAGGGGTGGCGGCGGGGTCGGTGGTCGCCGGCAACATCGGCAACGAGCGCCGCTACGAGTACACCGTGATCGGCGACCCCGTCAACGAGGCAGCCCGGCTTACCGACCTCGCCAAAGATGTCCCCGGACGGCTGCTCGCGTCGATGCGAGCCGTCGCCGCCGCGGAGGCGAGCGAGGCCGCCCGTTGGGAGGCGGGCGAGGAGCTTCTCCTTCGGGGGCGCACCGAGCCCACCCGGCTGGCGACACCCCGCGGCTCGTCGTAGAACTACGCCTCGCGGTAGTAGTGGTCGTGCTCGAGGTCCTCGAGCAGGCTCGGGCCGGTCGGCTCCCACGCGAGCAGCTCCCGGGTGAAGGCGGCGGTGGCGGGGCTGTCCAGCCCGACGAAGAGGCCCAGGTGGGCGAAGTGCTCGAGGGCTTCGGCAGGCGCCACCGACGCGGTCGGAACGCCCAGGTGGCGGCCCATGGCGCCGGCGATGTCGATGAAGGCAACGCCCTCGTCGCCGACGACGTGCAGGACCGAGCCGGCGGGAGCGGCCTCGACGGCCAAGCGGGCCAGGCGGGCGGCGTCGGAGCGATGCACGGCCGGCCAGCGATTGCTGCCGTCGCCGACGTATCCGGCCACGCCGCGCTGGCGGGCGATGCCGACGAGAGTGGCGACGAAACCCTGATCGCCATCGCCGTGCACGGTGGGGGGCAGACGCAACACCGATGAGCGGACGCCAACGCCCCGGAGGGACAGCGTAAGCAGTGCGGTGGCCTGCCGGGCGCCCGCCGGAGTGGCCCGTATCAGGGCGTTGGGCACGAGCCCGTCGTCCTCGGTCGCCACCCGACCGAACGTCAATCCGAGTAGGCCCGAGGCGAGCACAAACGGCCGGTCGGACTCGGCCAGGGCCGCCCCCATCGCCTCCACGGCTCGCCGGTCGGCCGCGGCGGCGGCCGCGAAGTTGCCACCAAAGGCCAGCTCGTGCTGGAAAGCGAGGTGGATCACTCCATCGGAGTCGGCGGCCGCCTTGGCCAGGCCGTCGGGATCGTCGACGTCGCCCCGGTGGACGATGGCGCCGGCCACTTCCAGGGCTTTGGCTGATGCCTCTGATCGGGCTAGGCCGACCACCTCATGGCCGGCGCCGAGCAGCTCCGGCACGACCGCCGAGCCGATCCAGCCGGATGCGCCGGTGACAAAGATTCTCATGACGGACCTCCGACGAACACGTTGATGTCAGTAACTGCTATCAGCCTGAGGCCGCCGCCGCCATGCTCACCGAGTTTGGGCAGGCGTTCGCCCGCCAGCGCCACGCCGTGATCGCCCCCAACCCCGAGCTGCGCGAACGCGAGCTCGCCAAGGCGGCTGATTACGCGGCAGCCGTCGCCGCTGCCCTTCGCCAACGCGGCGTGAGCGAGCCGCAGGCGACGTTGGCCGCCGACGCCGGCATGACGGTGCTCCGCGTGGCCCTCCAACGCTGGGCCAGCGCCAAAAAAGGCGCCGACCTGGCCGCCATCATCAGCGACTCGCTCGCCGAGCTGCGGGCCGTGCTGTAGCCCTACGTCCAGGGCAGAGCGGCGCGGTCACGCCAGTAGATCGCGGGGTCGACTGCGAGATGGGAGAAGCGCTCGAGGTCGAGATTGGTGACCTCCGCGGCCGCCAGATTTGAGTGGAGCTGGCCCACCGTCACTGCGCCGCTGAGCACGACATCGGCCCACGGTTGGAGGAGGGCGGCAGCGATGGCGAATGTGGCCGGGTCGTGGCCCATCTCCGGTGGCGCGTTGGTCACGAGCCGCCCGTTGGCAACTGCCTCCTTGACGATCACGGTCCATCCGGCAGCCTTGGCGTCGGCGAGCGCGGGGCCGACCGAAGGCTCCATCAGATTCCACGTCGCCTGGACCGCGGACCAGAGGGGCATCCCGCCGACCGTGACGTCGATGGCGCGACGGAGGGTCTCAGCCTGGCCGGGCCCGCTCAGCGTGACACCGACCGGGACCCCGAGCTCCGCCAGGGACTCGTGCACGCGTCGGTCGTAGAGGACTCCCGAGTCCAGGGTCGCTGAGTGGACCTGGTAGAGATCGAGCCACGGACCCAGCAGCGCGTGCGTCTCGGGCCACTGGCGGCCAAGAGCTGCGGCGCTGTGATCCTTGACCTCTTGGGGGTCGGCCTTGACCCGCCATCCGGCCGTGTAGGTGTAGCCCCACTTCGAAGACACGGTGACCTCGTCGTGAGACACCTGGCGGTCCGAGAGCCAGCCGGCCAAGAATTGTTCGGCGAGGCCGTACGAACGGGCGGCGTCGAACCACCGGACGCCACCATCCCAAGCGGCGTCACAAACCTGCCGGCATCGAAGCTCGAGGGCATCGGGCGAGCGGGCTGACCCGAGGTCGTCACCATGGCCGAGCGTCAGATAGCCCGGCCGACCCAGCGCCGCCAGCCCCAGTCCCAGCACGGCCACAATCCCATTGTTGCCCCTCCCGTCACCAGGTGGCTGCGTAGACGAAGTCGGCGGCCGGTCGGTCGACCCACTGCGTCACCCGCATGGCCAGGTCCATGCCCGCAGCGAACTTGGCCGTGCGCATACCCGTGAGTTGGCTAGGCGTGCATCCCAGGGTGGCCGCGAGCTCGGGCCAGGTCAGCCCCTCCTCTCGCCGCTTCTCGTCCATGGCCGCGTAGAGGAGCTTGAGCGACCATCGCAGCCTGCGGTCCGGGCCGACGGCTGGCAGGGCGAATCGCTCGTCGTGCGGGGGCCCACCGGCAAGGAAGCTCTCGGGAGTCCGCCCCAGCCACCGCAGCATGAAGAGCGCGTGCTGGCAGGAGGTCCTCGGTTTTTTGGCCATGTTGGTCAAGGTGGAAGGACTGATCGGATGATCCCTCCGACGATCGTTGAGGACCGACGACAGCTCCCAAATCTGAGCGGCGACCTTCGTCCAACTGAGACCCAGGTCGGTGCGCTTCTCGTCGAGCGCTGAATACAACGCGGCGACATCAAAGGGGCGAATCCCGACCCGGCCGTCTCCGATCCGTTGCGCCATGGCAGCCGCCAAAACTACATGTACCTATAGTTTCCGCACGCAGACGCTCGCCGCCGTACGTACAGAGGGGCTCACGAAGCGTTACGGCACCACGGACGCCTTGCGTGACCTCACCCTCGAAGTCCAGCGCGGCGAGGTCCTCGGCTACCTCGGCCCCAACGGCGCAGGCAAGACGACGACCATCAGGTTGTTGTTGGGGTTGATCCGCCCGACGGCCGGTCGGGCCGAGATCTTGGGGGTCGACTGCCAGCACAACCCGGTCGAGGCTCACCAGCACCTGGCCTACGTACCCGGCGAGGCCAACCTGTGGCCAGGACTGACGGGCGCGGAGACGCTGCACCTGCTGGGCCGGGTCCAGGGCAAGGTGGACGTGGCCTACCGGGACGGGCTCATCGCCCGCTTCGAGCTCGACGCCGACAAAAAGATCCGGGCATATTCCAAGGGCAACCACCAGAAGGTCCTGCTCATCGGCGCTCTCATGTGCCGACCCGACGTGCTCGTCCTCGACGAACCCACCTCGGGCCTGGACCCGCTCATGGAGCAGGCCTTCCGGCAGTGCATCTCCGAGGCGAAGGAACGCGGCCAGACCGTGTTTTTGTCGTCGCACATCCTGAGCGAGGTAGAGGCGCTCTGCGACAAGGTGGCCATCTTGCGCAACGGTCGGTTGGTCGAGACCGGCAGCTTGGCCGACATGCGCCACCTCTCGGCCGTCACCGTGGAGGTGACGTTCGACGGGCCTGCCCCGGACCTCGCGGGTGTGTCGGGCGTGAGCGCGGTGAGCGCCAACGGACCGGACGTGCACCTGCAGGTCAGCGGCTCGGTGGAGCCGCTGATGAAGGCGCTCGGCGGGTACCACGTGACGAAGCTGTTGAGCCGCGAGCCGTCGCTCGAGGAGCTCTTCCTCGCCCTCTACGGCGGACAGGATGCGGCTGACGAGCACGCCGTTGCCGGCTGACCGAGTCGTCCTCCGGCAGACGGCCCGCACGGCGGCGCGCTCGGCTGCTCTTTGGGGTTCCCTCTTCGGCGTCATGGTCGCGTCCTCGGCGATCAGTTACACGCAGCTGTACAAGACACAGGCCGAGCGACAGCATCTCGCCGTCGCCTTCGGGTCCAACCACGCATCGAGCGCGCTCTTCGGTCCCGCCCCTCAACTGCAGACGGTCGCCGGTTTCACCGTTTTCAAGACGTCGATGACGCTCATGATCCTCGGCGCGATCTGGGGTCTGCTGACGTCGACCCGGCTGTTGCGCGGGGAAGAAGACGCGGGCCGATGGGAGCTGTTGCTCAGCGGGCCGACAACCCGCAAAGGCGCGAGCGGCCAGGCCCTCGGTGGGCTGGCCGTCGGGGTCGCCACGCTGTGGTCCATCACGGCCGTCTTCACGGTGGTGGGCGGGCGCTACTCAAAGGTCGACATCGCTGCCGCTCCGGGTGTCTTCTTCGCCCTCGCGTTGGTGTCGACCGCCGTCATGTTCGTGGCCGTCGGCGCCCTCACCAGCCAACTGGCTTCCACTCGCCGCCAAGCAGCTGCTTACGCGGGGTGGTTGCTCGGCGCCTCCTACGCCCTCAGGATGGTCGCCGACGCCGGCGTCGGTCTCCACGGGCTCATCTGGCTGTCGCCGCTCGGCTGGGTCGAGCAACTCCGGCCACTCACCGGAGCGCGGCCACTCGCCCTCGTTCCCATCGTCGTGTTCACCGCGGTGGTCGCGTTCGTCGCTGTGCGGTTGGCCGCCAACCGCGATGTCGGGGCCGGCATCCTGCCCGACCGCGCCCGGGCCGCCGCCCGGACCCGACTGCTGTTCGGCCAGCTCGGCCTGACGGCGCGACTCGTCCGCCCGACGGTCGTCGCCTGGCTCTGCGCCCTAGCCACCACCGGAGTGGTGCTGGGAGTGATCGCCAAGTCGGCGGGCATGACGATCTCGGGCTCGTCGGTAAAGACCGTCTTCGCCCGCCTCGGGGCACCGGGCACGGGAGCCGAGTCCTTCCTCGGCGTGGCCTTCCTCATCGTCGCCATCCTCGTCGCCTTCGTGGCAGCAGGACAGGTCACGGCGACGCGCGTGGAGGAAGCCCAGGGCCGCCTCGACCATCTCCTCGTCCGACCGGTCTCCCGCGTCGCCTGGCTCGCCGGCCGGGTCGGGGTCGCCGTGGTGGTGGTGGTGGCCGGCGGGATTGTGGCCGGCGTGGCGACCTGGCTCGGCGCCGCCTCGCAAGACGCTCACGTAACGATCGCAACGCTGCTCGACGCCGGTCTCAACGTCGTCCCACCGGCCATCTGCCTCGTCGGCATCGGGGTCTTGACCATCGGCGTCTGGCCGCAGGAGACGTCCCGCATCGTTTACACGGTCGTGGGGTGGTCCCTGCTCGTCGAGGTCCTCGGCGGCGTCACCACCGCCAGCCGCTGGACGGCCGACACCTCGCTCTTCCATCAGATGGCAGCCGCACCTGCCGTCAGCCCGAACTGGACCACCGGGGCGGCGATGGTCGGCATCGGCGCGGCCTGCGCCGCCATCGGTGCCATGGCCTTCCACCGCCGGGACCTTCGCGGTGAGTGAGTCACGCCGACCGGGCCCTCTGGCGTGGCCGCGCCCTACTGACGCAATTGGGCGTATTCAATGACTCGGGCGACCACTGATTGGTCGGCCTTGGCCAGGGAGCCGCAGTCGACCGGTGGCTGCGGGTCGTACTCGATCATGAGCTGCGCAGCCTCGGCGGCCGTGCGGTCGGCCAGCAGTTCGACGAGGCGCAGCGCCATGTCGATACCGCTCGAGACACCGGCGGCCGTGATGAGGCGTTGGTCGAGGTGCTCGACCACACGCTGGGGCGTGGGTGTGGCACCGTGCGCGGCCAGCTCCGCGTAGCAGGCCCAATGCGTGGTGGCGGTGAGCCCGCTCAGCAAGCCCGCCGCGCCCAGCACCAGCGAGCCGGTGCAGACCGAAGTGGTCAGGCGCGACCCCGCGTGGGCGTGGCGGAGCCATTCGAGCACCCGCTCGTCGGTCTGCAGTGGCCGCGTCCCGACGCCGCCCGGGAAGACGACGACATCGGCCTCGGGCTTATCCTCGAAGGTGGCGTCGACGGTGAGACCGAGCATGCCGTTTTCGGTGCGTATCTCACCGACGTGATGGCCGACAAAGGTGATGTCGAAGCAGGGGATGCGCTGGAGCACCTCATAGGGCCCCACCGCATCGAGGGCGGTGCACTGGTCGAACAGCGGAATGACGATCTGCAGGTTGTCCGTCACGCGGATGTCCTCTCGGGCTGGGCCTGTCCCGGTGCGTGTCCCGGTGCGTGTCCCGGTGCGTGTCTCGGTGCGGTGAAGAACCGGCGGCGATACGCATCGGGGCTGACCGACAGGCGGCGCTGGAAGACCCTGCGCAGTGTCTCGGCGGTCCCGAAACCGCAACGGGCGGCGATGCGATCGAGCGTGTCGACAGTGGTCTCCAGTTCGTGGCGGGCTGCTTCGAGCCGGACCCGCTCCACGAAGCGGGCTGGGGTCTCGCCCACCTCCTCGCTGAAGACGCGGGCGAAGTGCCGCACGCTCATGGCTGCTGCCGCGGCCAGCGCGGGCAGGCGGTGGTCGCCATCGGGAGCGGCCTCAATCAGGCTCTGCACGGCGCGGACGGCGGAGCGTTCGGCCCGTGGCACCCACACCGGCGACGCGAACTGCGTCTGGCCGCCGGGACGGTGCAGAAACATGACGAGCCGGCGGGCCACCGTCTGGGCTACGACGGTACCGAGGTCCTCCTCGACCAGCGCCAGGGACAGATCGATGCCGGCGGTGACCCCGGCGCTCGACCAGATCTTGCCGTCGTGGATGTAGATGGGATCGGGGTCGACGACGAGGGAGGGGTGGGCCTCGGCCAACTCGTCGGCCCTCGCCCAGTGGGTGGTCACCCGTCGGCCGTCGAGCAGGCCGGCTGCGGCCCCGATGAAGGTGCCCGAGCAGACGGTGGCCACCCGGCGACAGGACGGGGCCACTGCCGCGATCCAAGCCAGCAGGGTGGGATCGGCGGCCGCCTCTCTCGATCCATGGCCGCCGGGCAGCATCAGGGTGTCGATGCGCCCGGTCGAGTCAGGAAGGGGGACGGTGCCCAGATCGAGCCCGCTCTCGGAGCGGACCGGGCCGCCGGTGGTCGAGGCCACAGAGATCCGATAGCCACCGGGACGGGCCGACGAAGCCAGGACACGGGAGGCGGCGCTGAAGACCTCATGGGGACCCACCACGTCGAGGGGTTGGATGCCAGGGAAGGCGACGATCACGACGGTGCGTTGCGGCATGGTTCCCACACTGACGGTGCGGGGCTATGGCGTCAATGACATGATTCCCACTGATTCAGCCACGATCGCTCGTGGGTGCAACTCGACCCGACAAACAACTGACCAGCCCACGCGCAAATGCGGCGAGGCCCTTCGGGCCGTCACTCGGACGCAACGCGGCCGCCATGACCTCGACTCCATGAACTGGCCGTCCGTGCCCCGGCAGCAGGTGGCTGACGTGAAGTTGGCGCAGACGCGCACTCGTCTTGGCGCTCGCCTCGTCGTCCACGGTCTCCGGAGTGACCCATGCTCGTCCGCCCACCGAGAGCACCGCGTCGCCGGAGAGAAGGGTCTGCGTCCTCTCGTGCCAGAAGGCCGTGCTGTCATCGGTGTGACCTGGAGTGGAGATCACCTCCCATTCGGGCGTACCCGGGAGGCGATCTCCGTCGATGAGGAACTCCACCGGTTGACCCTGCGGCCAACGCATCCCCGCCTTGGTGCCGTAACCGGCGACCTTTGCCCCTCGCGCCGCCTCGCCTAGTCCGTGGAGTCCCGGATCCACCACGATCGACCCCCCTCCACTCTGGTGGCTGACGGCGTTCCTTCGATGGCCATCGGCCATTACAACCAGGCTGCTCCCAGCACGGCATTCTGCGCCACGCCCGTCGCAGATCCACCGGCACGACCCGACGCTCGAGGCGTTGCACGACCTGGTCAAAGCCGGCAAAGTCCGCTACCTCGGGGCCTCCTCAATGAAGGCATGGGAGTTTGCCAAGGCATTGCACCTCCAAAAGGTCAACGGTTGGGCGCGCTATGTATCGATGCAGGATCACTACAACCTGCTCGCCCGCGAGGAGGAGCGCGAGATGCTGCCGCTCTGTATCGACGAGGGCGTCGGCACAATCCCGTGGAGTCCCCTGGCTCGTGGTCGCCTGACCCGGCCGCCGGGTGCCGAGACGCACCGCTCTGAGTCCGACGGCTGGTACGCGGACCTGCTGTACTCGCAAGCCGAAAGCGACCGATCAATCATTGAGGCGGTTGGTGCGATCGCCCGCGAGCGCGGCATCTCGCATGCCCAGGTCGCCTTGGCCTGGTTGGGATCGAAGTCCGTCGTGACTGCGCCGATCATCGGCGCCACCAAGGCGGCGCACCTCGCAGACGCAGTGGCCTCGCTCGACATTGAGTTGACCGCGGACGAAATCGATCGCCTGGAGTCCCCGTACACCCCGAGGTACGACTTCCAGGGCATCTCTGACCCAAACGTGCTTGCCGCAATCTCGAAGCGCGTCGGTATCGCTCCCGCCGAGGATCAATAGCGGGTCTCGCTACGGTAACCCTGCATCAGGGCCAAGGCTCCATCCAGCGCTCGCCGAAGGGGCAGTGGATCCCGGTGGGCCTGTGCGAGCACCAGGCCACCTTGGACACTGGCAAGGGTGGTCGAGGCGAGCCAACTGACGTCGGCATCGGGTCGGAGCTCTCCTGACTCCACCATCGCCATCAGGCCCTTGCGGATGCCGGCCTCCCAGCGGTCGAACCCCGCAGCGAGCATGTTGCGGACGGCGTCATCCCGCTCGCCGATCTGGCCGAGAAGGTTGGCGATCGGACAGCCACCGATGGCGCCCCGTTCTTCTTGGAAGGCGACCAATGCGTCTGCCCATCGCACAAATCCATCCCACGTGTCGAGATCGTCAAATAGTTCCCGTTGACCGTCGAGCACGCTGTCGTTGACGGCTTCCGCCACGGCAAGGAGGAGATCGTTCTTGTCCTCGAAATAATGGTAGAGCTGACTGCGCGAAGCAGGGGCTCGGGCCCCGACCTCGTCAAGGCTGGCTCCCAGCGCCCCTCTCTCCGCCACCACCGCGGTTGCTGCAGCCACGATGCGCCGGCGAGTATTGCGCCCTTTATCGGTGGTCGGCTCGGCTCCCATGACCTCCAGTATTGAAGAATTGGACTTGACAGTCCAGTCTCATCGTGTTGGGATACAGAGTGGACTAGCTAGTCCATTCTGGACATACCGACCTGGGAGTACCAATGACCTTGACTATCCGCGAACAGTCCGAGCAACTGCAGGCTGCCGCCGCCGAGCGTCTACCAGCAGACGTCCGCGAGGTGTTCGATCGCAGCATCCAAGACCTCCTGGACCAGGGAATCCCGCCGGGCAGCATCAAGGTTGGCGACGTGCTCGAGTCGTTCACGCTGAACGACGCCACCGGCAATCCGGTCACTCTCGATCAGCTCGTTGAAACAGGGCCTGCTGTGATCGTCTTCTACCGAGGCGGTTGGTGCCCATACTGCAACCTGGCTCTGCGTACCTACCAGCACGAACTCCTCCCGCAACTCGGCGCCTTCGGCGCCCGACTGGTCGCCATCAGTCCCCAGACACCGGACGAGTCACTTTCCACGGTGGAGAAGATCGCCCTTGCATTCACCGTGCTCTCCGACCCTGGCGCTCGTATCGCCGATCGGATCGGCATTGCGTTCGAGCAGGCCGACGACGTGCTGGCCGCTCAACGCAATCTCGGTCTCGATCTGACCAAGGTGAACGCAGAAGGAGCCGTCCGCCTGCCTCGCCCCACCGCACTCGTCGTAGATCAGGATCGCATCGTGCGCTTCGTCGATGTCCAGCCCAACTACACCGCCCGCACTGAGGTCACAGACATCGTCGCCGCGCTCACCGCGCTGGCATGAATGGTGCTGCGACCTTCAGAGGCCGGACGAGAATCCAAGGTGCTGATTCCCAGGCAGCAGAAGGGCCGACCCTCTCGGATCGGCGCGGACCTTTGCACCGATCTGGTGGCGAAGGGATCATCCCACTTGGACGGCTTCGGGCCACAGACCTGGGCGTCTATGCACCAACTGAATGGATCGACCTGAACGAGACAGCCTCAGAGTAGGAAAGAATCCCTATGACCAATCACCCGGATCGATCCGATGGTGCCACCCGAGTGGCCTACATCCTTGGTGTCCCCTTGGCCGAGGATGTCGAACGGCAGTGGCCACAGATGGGCGAGGTCGTGCGCAGCGCCCAGCTCGTCGCCGAGGTGGAGGGGAACTTTCCCGAACTGACACTAAAAGGTGGGCCGCCGGCTTCACCTCGAGGAGGTGATCGTGGTCGAGTGGACGTGCGACTACGGGGACGGCCGTCTCTACCGCAAGGCTGAGCGTCGAACGGCCACGACCAGCCTGGTGGGGTTTGCCCCGGGGAGCAGATGCCCCCCGGGGCACCACGGGCTCTCTCAGACTGCCGAGGTGGCGAGTTCCCTGTGGTCCGAGCCGACATTGACCTCGATGCGGCGAGGCTTGGCCTGCTCAGCCACGGGAATGGCGACAGTGAGCACGCCGCCTTCGTAGCTCGCTTCGATGCGCTCGGAGTCGAGGGTCTTGCCCAAGACAACCTGCCTGGTGAAGGTGCCGAAGGTCCGCTCGGCGATCACTGATTCGACGTTGTCGCCCTTGGAGGGTATCGGTCGCTCGGCCGAGATGGTCAAGACGTTGTCCTCGACCGTCAATTCGATGGAGTCGGGCGTCACACCCGGAAGGTCGAGCTGGAGCAGGAAGGAATCGTCCTTGCGATATCCGTCCATCGGCATGGCCATCGAGCGTTGTCCGCTCTGTTGGGCGCTCCACATCTGCTGCAAGAGACGATCCACATCTCGAAAGGGGTCACTTCGCACAAGAGCCATTGCACTTCCTCCTTTTGCTCATGAACGTTGCTCTCTTGCGCCCCAAAAGGGCGGTGACGCTGGAACTTTAGCACTCTCGGCCCGAGAGTGCTAGCCCTTCTTCTGCCTTCAGCACCTGGACTATCTCCTCGCCATTACTACAAAGCCCGCTCGTAGCGGCAAGGCTCATAACCAAAGGAGCAGCAGCAAGTACGCGAGGTCCCCGAGGACAATCACTACCGAAACCCTCCTGACCGGGACGTGGTGTCGGGATCGAGCGGCATGGCGTGGGCCGAAGCGGCCTACAGCCAGAGCCTGCCTCCTGGGCCGGGCCCATCACTCCAGCAGCCGAATCCACCATCGTCGTGCTGAGCACCGCACACGGATCCGATTGACAGGCAGCCGTTTAGGTGCCTATAGTTAGGTACCCAAACGGCTGCCTTTTGGGCCCGCACGGGTCGGCGGCCAAACACCAGGAGGATCAACATGCCCGACATCAGACATCGCGTGGTCGTGGTATCCCCGCCCAAGCCCGTATACGAGGCAGTCGCGACCAAGGAAGGGGTCTCGGAATGGTGGACCCGAGGCGGCGTGCAGGGAGATTCTCGTGAGGGATCCAAGCTCGAGTTCTTCTTTGGCGAGCCCGAGCCCGCCGCGGTCATGGAGGTCACTCGACTCGATCCCAACGGACATGTGGAGTGGCGCTGCATCGAGGGCGCCGACAAGTGGGTCGGCACCACCGTCTCGTTTGACATCCGCCAGGAGGAGGGCGAGACCGTGGTGCTGTTCGCCCATGCCGGCTGGCGAAGCCCGAGCGAATTCATGGCTCACTGCAGCGCGCGGTGGGCCTACTTCCTGTTGAGCCTCAAAAGCCTGGTCGAGACCGGCAAGGGCACACCGTTCCCCGAGGACCTCAAGTTCTGACACCTGAAGCGGATCCCATCACCGTCGATGTCTTCAAGGCGCTGGCCGATCCGAGCCGCCGACTCCTGCTCGATCGCCTCAACGCTCGCAACGGTCAGAACCTCCGCCAGCTCCGCGCCGGGCTGGACATGGCGCGTCAGTCAGTCAGCAAGCACCTGACCATCCTCGAGGCCGCCAACCTCGTGACGGTCGTCCGACAGGGCCGAGAGAAGCTCCACTATCTCAACGCCGCGCCGATCAACGAGATTGCCGAACGCTGGATCACTCGCTACGACCGAGAACGAGTTCGGGCACTGTCCGACCTCAAACGAGCACTGGAGGAGACGCCGGTGGGACGGCCCGAGTTCGTCTACACGACCTACATCAAGACGACACCCGAGCGCTTGTGGCAGGCACTGACCGAGCCGTCGTTCACCCGCCGATGGTGGCAAGTCACCTTCGAGACGGACTGGGAGGTCGGCTCGACCATGACGTGGGACAACAACGGAATCGTCATTGCCGATCCCGAGCAGATCGTCCTCGAATCCGATCCCTACCGGAGGCTGGCCTACTCGTGGCACACCTTCACGCCGGAGCACAGAGAGCGGCTTGGAGATGAGGTATTTGCAAAGGTCGCAGCCGAGCGTCGTTCGAGAGTCACCTTCGACATCGAGCCCCTCGGGGAAGTCGTCAAGCTCACCGTCGTTCACGACGACTTCGAGCCCGGGAGCACGGCGGCGACCATGGTGCGCAACGGGTGGCCGATGTTCCTTTCCAGTCTCAAGACGCTGCTTGAAGTGGGCGAGCCCCTCGCCTCCACGCGCATCGCCCGTGGCGAGAAGTGAGTGTCCCGAGGCGCGCGCTTGACGACTGGTGTAGGTAAGTTCTAACTTACGGTTCGTGAAGACTTACGATAGGTCGCCCCTGGGCGTGCTGGCCGAGCCCACCAGGCTGGCCATCTTCGAGTTGCTGGCCGAGCAGCCCCTTCCGGTCGGTGAGCTGGCCGCTCGCCTTCCGATCTCTCGGCCAGCGGTGTCCCAACATCTCAAGATCCTCAAGGATGTGGGACTGGTGGTGGACCGTGCAGAAGGGACTCGGCGTCTGTACCAAGTCGATCCGTCAGGCGTGGCCGAGTTGCGGTCCTACCTGGATCGCTTTTGGAACCTCGCGCTGAACTCGTTCAAAGCAGTTGTCGAGCACACAGGAGAAAACCATGACATCGCAAACCACTGAGACCGCCGTCCAGACCTCCGTGGTCGTTTCGGCCTCACAAGAGCATGCCTTCTCGGTGTTCACCCAGGGCATCGGCACCTGGTGGCCGCCCGACCATCACATTTTGCAAGGCGAGCTGGCCGAAATGGTATTCGAGCCGCACGTCGGCGGTGCCGTCTACGACCGCGCCACCGACGGGAGCGAGTGTCGCTGGGGTCGGGTGCTCGTCTATGAACCGCCCCATCGGTTCGTGATCACCTGGAACATCAGCCTGCAGTGGCAGCTCGAGTCCGACTCGGACAAGGTGAGTGAGATCGAAGTGACCTTCGTTCCCGAAAGCGACACGACGACCCGTGTCGAGCTCACCCACCGGAACCTCGACCGCCACGGCCCCGGCTGGGAGCAAATGCGCGACGCCGTCGGATCGCCCGACGGCTGGCAGAGCGGGCTGACTCGGTTCGCCGACCAGGCGGCCGCATCTGGGTCCGCCAGGGTCGGCTCGTGAGTACGTTCGTATTTCGTGACGACCCGAACTGCCACCATCGCGATGGGTGGGCGCCTGTAGGCGCCTGTAGGCAGCCGTATGTCCAAGAAGTGTTGACATCGCGTTGACAACACCGATCTCCCGCCGTACGTCTATAATACGTACATGACCGAGACGCTCACCGGCAGGCTGAACTTCCGTTTGACCGAGGAGCAAGAGCGGGCGCTGCGCCGAGCGGCTGCCCTCACCGGGCAGTCGGTCTCGGGCTTCGTGCTCTCCTCGGCGGTCGAGCACGCCCATGACCTGTTGGAGCGGGCGAACCACATCGAGCTGTCCGCCGCCGAGTTCCGCCGCTTCGCGGCCGAGCTCGACAAGCCTGCCGAGGTCGTCCCCGAGCTCGTCGCTCTCTTCAAGCGCCACTCCCAGATCCCCTCCTCTTGAGCAAGCCCCGGTTGGGTCCGGTCGAGCTGCTCGACTCGGGCCGCCACGACTCCCAGAGCTTCGCCAGCGGTGTCGGCGAGCTCGACGACTGGCTGCGCCACACTGCGGAGGTGGCCGCAGCCGCCGGAACGGCGGCCACCTGGGTGCTTTCCCGACGCAGTCGCATCGTCGGGTACTACGCGCTCGCTATGGGCAGTGTCGAGCATCGAAGTGCACCGTCCCGGCTGCGGCGCGGCCAGCCCGACCCGATCCCGGTGCTCCTGCTCGCCCGCCTCGCATTGGACCGATCCGAGCAAGGCCATGGACTCGGCGCTGACCTGCTGCAGGATGCGCTGATCCGGGCCGTCGCCGGCGCCCGCCAGTACGGCGCCCGAGCGGTCATCGTCGACGCCATCGACGACCGAGCCGCGGCGTTCTATGCCCGTCACGGCTTCCTCCCTCTCGCCGGCCGGCGCCTCTACAGGCGCATCACCGATATTGACCGTGCTCTGCAGGCGTGACCGGGTGAGCTCCGGCATACGATGTCGATCGACGATCGACGACGTCAAGGCCGACCGGAGCGTGGCGGCCCATCCGGTCGCGCCGAATGCGGGACGTCCGACTGGCGTGGCGCCAGTGGCCGCGAGCGATGCCGCCCACGTTGCTACAAGTCGATATAGCGAAGAACCTGGAGCCTTGGTCGGCATGAAGAGGATGTTGGCTGTCACACTCCCCGCGTACGATCACAGGCATGGCGGAGCAGCGCATCTGGCGCGGTGCCGACGGGGACTTGTTCCGGTTCACGACGACCGTTCTGCTATCTCGTCGTCCACCCCCACACGACGCGCCAGGCCATCGCCGCCGCCTTGTGGCCGGACCTGGAAGAGACGCCCGCGGCTGACAACCTCCGCGTCAACCTCGGCCACCTGGCCAAGCTGCTCGAGCCGGACCGGGCGCCGGGCGAGGCGTCGTTCTTGCTGCGAGCGGAGGCCAGCACGGTGAGGCTTGTCATCGGACCGTGGCTCCGCGTCGACGCGGTGGAGTTCGAGACCGACTTCGAGCAGGCCGTCAAAGCCGAGGAGCGGGGCGTCCCGAGCGAGGCGCTTCGCCACTACGAAGCGGCCATCGCCCGCTATCACGGACCGTTCGTTCAGGACGCGGGGGAGGCGGAGTGGGCGTCCTGGGAACGCGACCTGGTCGCCGGACGCTACGTGCGCGCCGCTACCCGCGCCGGCGAGTTGCTGATCGGACTCGGGCGAGTCGAGGAGGCGGTGGAGCGGGGGCGGCTGGCCATCCGCGCCGACCGGTGGTCGGAGCCGGCACACCGCCTGTTGGTGCGCGCGTGGACGGCCGCCGGCGACCGCCTGTCGGCGACGCGAGCGCTCGAGGACTACCGTCACCTTCTCGGCGAGCTTGGGATCGCCGAAGGTCCGGAGACCGAACGTCTGGCCCGGGCCATCAAGCTCCGGGGTTAGCGATGGACGACGATCTCCGAGTCACCGACGACGGGTTCGTGCCCAAGGAGCGGTACACCTCGCGCCACTTCCTGGTCCTGGAGATGGAGCGCCTGTGGTCACGCGTCTGGCAGGTGGCCTGCCGGGAGGAGGAGATCCCCGGACCGGGTGGCTTCGTCGAATACGTGATTGGCGAGCAGTCGATCCTCGTCGTCCGACTTGCCGACGGCGAGGTGGTCGCCGACCACAACTGCTGCCTGCACAGGGGGACACGGTTGGGTAGCGGCGCGGGCACGTTCCCCGATGGTCAGATTCGGTGCCGTTACCACGCGTGGTGCTACCGGTTGGACGGCGCGCTGACGACCGTGGTCGATGCCGAGGACTTCGCCGGCCTGCCCGACGACCTCCGGCTGGCCGAGGTGCGGTGCGAGCGATGGGGCGGTTTCGTGTGGGTCAACGCCGACCCCGGCGCCGGGTCGCTGCTCGATTATCTCGACCCGCTGCCCCGCCTGCTGGAGCCCTACCACCTCGACCGGTTGCGGCTGCGCGCCTACCGGTCGACGATCCTGCCCGCCAATTGGAAGTCGGTCGTCGACGCCTTCAACGAGGGGTACCACGTGCAGGGCACGCACCCGCAACTGCTGCCGTGGACCGACGACGTGGCTCTCGTCTACGAGCGGTTCGAGACCCACTCGCACTACGGGCGCATCGGCGGTGCCACCCGCCAACTCCGCCCGAGCAAGCGGCTCGGGCTCACGTCGTGGGACGAGGGCGAGATCCTGGCCAACCTCGTCGACGGGCTGGGTGGGCTCTTCTATGGCGACGAACGCGCCCTGGTCGATGAGTTGCGAGCCACGCCCGGTCAGCCGGGCTCGACCTTGCTGGGCCGATACCAGCAGCGCCGGCGCCTCCTCTTGGAGGAGCGCGGTATGGACGTGAGCGGCCTGACCGATGATCAGCTCACGAGCGCCGATGACGTGTTGTGGTTCCCCAACCTGGTCGGGCCGCTGTACCCCGGCACGGCCATCCTGTTTCGCGTCCGTCCCAACGGTCTCGATCCCGACAGCGCTATCAAGGACACGTAGATCCTCGGGTGGCCGACCGATGCGGACCGGTCGAAGGGTCGGGTCGAGCGGCGCTTCGATCCCGATTGGACCGAGCGCGACTGGGGGGAGATCACCAACCAGGACTACGCCAAGATGGGCGAGGTGCAGGCCGGCATCAAGTCGGCCGGGTTTCGGGGCCTGCGCCTCAACCCGAGGCAGGAGGCCAACGTCCTGCACATGCATCGGGTCATCGACAGGTTTGCGTTTGGGCCGTGACGCTTACAGCCGGTGGTAACCCGGTACCTCGTTGTGGTCGGAATCGAGGTACACCTTGGCCTCGGGCGGTTGGCCGAAGCGGCCGTGGCTCCAGCGGATCTCGACGTGACCTTTGACCGTCCGCGTCTCCGCCGTTGCGCGCGTCTCGTAGGTCGCCAGCCACTGCACCCGTGGTTGGCCGGCGGGCTGGGCCGTCACCTCGAAACGGCGGAGCCGGTAGGCCTGGCGCCAGTCCCACGGCGTGTCGATGCGCAGGCGCATCGACCCCGACTCGTTGCTCCCGAGGATGAAGTAGGGAGCTGATCCGATGCGCAGGACGCGCCACAGGACGAGTTCGGCGTTGCGCGAGGTGATGCGGTCGCGCCACATCTGCGCGGTGGCGACGGACACGGCCTCGCTCATTCGGGAGTAGGCGTCGGCGGCGCCATCCGGCCAGCCGTCGGCGGCGCGCAGGGCGAGCACGAGGCGCCGTCGTTGCGCGGTCGCCAGCTCCGTCGCCGCGGCCGGCAACGGCGCGCCAGGGACGGCGCCGGCGCACGTTTCGTACAGGTCCTGGTACTCGACCGGCGCGACCCGTTGGTACCAGTCGCGCGCATCGTCCAGTGGCCCGTGGGCGAGGAGGCCCTCGACCAATCGGGCCGGGCTCGGGTTGTGGAGGATGCGGGACAGGTACTTGCAGCTGACCAGGTACACGTGGTCGACGCGCAGGTCGGACGGGACGACCTCGTCGCCCGGTGCCCGGCGGCCGCCCGTCCACTCGACGATGCGCGGCCGCCGCCAGGCGAGCGCATCGGGCGCCTCGAGGAACGCCCGCCCGTTGGCGAAGCCGGCCCGGAACTCGTCGGTGTAGGCACCGCTACCGGCCAGGGCTTCAAGGTGGCGCAGCACCTCCTCGCCGATCGTGGCAAGCGCCGCCGGTCGCTGCCGGAGGGTCTCCGCGATGGTCTCGTATCCGAGCATCCCGAGCGCGGTCGAGAGCTCGGTGACGATGGTGCGGTCGGCCGGCACTCAGCGGTCGGGGCGACCTCGGAGCGCGTAGCCCCGCAACCGGTCCTGATCGGCGGCGCTCAGCAGTTGGACGACATCGAAGACCGGACGGCCCGGTCCCCTGACCACCTTGAGCGCGGCGTGGCCGGCACTGCCCTTGGCGGGGAGGTCGGTCGTGAGCAACACGACGGGGAGATCGACGCCGGCTTCGTGCAGGACGGCTGCCTTGCCGAGCGCCTTCCAGAGGGTGTCTGCCCGGCGGAGTCCCGTGCGGGTCGACGTGAAGGCGCCGGAAACGTCGAAGGCCCAGTCCCGGCCGCTGGCGTCGGTCGCGACGAAGCTCACCTCGATGCCCAGGGCCCCCGGCTTCACGTCGGAGCGGATGTCGGTGAAGCCGGACGCGGCCAGCAGGATCCCGGCGACCTCACGAGCCTGGCGCCCTTGCGTCACGGCCGCGCTGACCGGATCGGTGTCGGCGGCTCCGGCTGCCTTGGTCGCCGGTAGCTCGACCCTCCTGTGGTCGCGCTGGGTGGCGGCGACCCGGGCGCGGGCCCGCTCGACGTAGGCCTTGTCGGTGTCGAAGCCGATGAAGTGGCGGCCGGTTTGCACGGCGGCGACGGCGGCGCTGCCCGACCCCATGAACGGATCGAGGACGACGTCTCCCTCGTAGGTGTAGAGCTCGATCAGTCGCTTGGGCAGCTCGACGGGGAACGGCGCCGGGTGGCCGACACGCGTCGCACGTTCGGTCGGGATCTCCCACAGGTCGGTGGTCGCTTCGAGGAACTCGTCGCGCGAGATCGTCGCCGTTGACGGCAGGTCCCGGGCCAGACGCTCGTGCGGCGTGAGCGCGCGGTCGAAGCGGCCCTTGCTGGCGATCACGATGCGCTCGGTGACGTCGCGCAAGACCGGGTTGCTGGGGCGTTGGAACGTGCCCCACGCGCACGACCCGCCCGCTGCCCGCCCCTTCCACCACACGACTTCGCCGCGCAGCAACAGTCCGAGCTCCTGCAGGATGTCGGTCACGTCGCCCGCCAGCGAACGGTAGGGACGCCGGCCCAGGTTAGCGACGTTGACGGCGATGCGGCCGCCCGGTTCGAGGACGCGCTTGCATTCGGCAAACACGGCCCGTAGGAGAGCGAGATAGTCGAAGTAGCTGCCCGGAACGCCGTCCTGGCCGAGGCTCTCCTCGTACTCCTTGCCGGCGAAGTACGGGGGCGACGTGACGACGAGCGCTACCGAGTTGGACCGGACCTTGGCCATGTCGCGGGCGTCGTGGCGGTAAATGACGTCGAGCTGTTGGGTGCGCTCGATGGTGGCGTCGGCGGAGATGTCCGGCGGCGTGAACCGCTCGTAGAACAGCGAAGCGTCGTGACTCTCCCGCCGCGAGGACCCGAAGCGCGCCGTCGACGTCGGTCGCCGGTTTCGACCCCTCGGCGCGTCGGGTAGCGGGAGGGCGGTCACCGGAGGTCGTCGGGATCGGGGAGTCGTTGCAGGAGATCGGTGACGGCTCGGGTCACCAGGAAGTTGACCGAGACCTGCCGCTTGCTCGCCGCCTCACGGAGCGCGTCGAGGACCGAGACGGGCAAGCGGACGGCGGTGGCGACCCGGTCCTCGTCGCAGACCTTCGGGCGCGCCATCGTCGTTGACCCTACCCAGGGGGGTGACGGTGTGGCGGATAGCGCGCGCACTAATCCGCGTTATCTCCCCGGCAGGCGGCGGTTGCCCCGGGGAGGCGGTGGCGGTAACGGGCGACGAGCCAATAGCCGGGTCGGGCCAGCCAGGAGACAGGCGGGATGAGGAGAACGTGTCCGATCAGGCGGTCGGTCGTCGTCCCGCACTCGAGGGCGCGCGCAACGGCCCGATGCCCGCGAAAGGTGCGGCGGTCGGTGTCGATCCAGAAGGCGGCCCGCTGCACGTCGTCGACGCTGAGGCCAAGGGCGCTCAACCGGCCCGCACCCAACTGCTGCCACGCGCCGGCGGTAGCGGCCGTGGTCCATCGGGCGGCGATCCACTCCGCGCTGCGGGTGCAGAACGCGCAATCGCCGTCGTAGATGAGCAGCGGCAGTCTGGTGTCCGTCATGGACCCAGCTGGGCCCGCCAGGCGGTCATGTCGAGCTTCGGGTAGCGGGCCTGGACGCCGGCGAGGGTCTCCTCCGTCCAATACGGATCGCCGGGTTTCGGAAAGCCCACGGCGACCAGCTGGCGCGCGGTCGCCCGCCGGGCGAAACGGTGCCACTCCGGCTTGAGCCCTTTGTAGGGCCACGCCTGGTACCCACCCCAGTCGAGTCCCGCCGGCTTATAGGCGACGTGCAGGATGAACCGCGACACACCGGGTTCGGTCACGTCGACCGAACGGTGGTAGACGTCGGGTCGGTACGCGGCGATCGACCCGGCCGGGCCGGTCGCGTCGCCGGGGTCGTCGTAGAGCTCGGGGTACTCGGCGAAGCTCAGCGTGTGGCGCTCGACGGGGATGTGCGCCGTCCTCTGACGCGACACCATGCGGGTCGCGCCGTTGGCAGCGGACACGTCGCTCAGGTAGATGTACGTCTCGAGCTGCTGGTAGCCGGCGTCGCGCCGCGGTACCAGGATGGAGTGGTTGGGATAGTCGGTGTGCAGGAGCTGGTTGTATCCCGACGTCTGGTTGGCGTACTTGGCCGTGAGCGTCCCCTGGTAGAGGACGACGTCGTCGGTCTCCAGCAGCTCCTCGGCCATGTCGATGAGCGCCTCACTCACGACGAGGGCCTTGAGGGCGGGGCTCTCGAACGGGAACTCCGGCCATGGTGCATCGCTCGTCCGCCACGGCGCGGTGCGGGCGTTGTCGACTCCGGCGTCCATCTCCTCGGCGCTGGGAAAGACTGCGGGGATGGCGGCCTGAGCGTCGGCCAGCTCAGCGCCCGTGAAGGCGTCGGGGATCACGCACCACCCGTCGGTGCGCCACCGCGCTGTCAGTTCAGGAGTGAGGAGTGTGCCCACGCCGCCTCAGTCTCCCATCCCTAGGGCTCACCGCGGGTTTGAGTGAGCGTCGAGGGTGTAGTTCCAGTCGCCGTGGAAGTCGTGCGGTCGGAGTGGGAGCGCGGCGAGTTGGGCGTCGGTGATCTTCACGCCTTTGGGGTACCACTCGGTGTCTCGTTGGGCTCGGATCGTGAGCCCGGTGTTGGTGGTCGTGGCGCCGATGAGTTCGATGATGGTGCGGTAGGTCGTGAGTGGTCCGCCCCGCCAGTTCATGGTGATGAAGCTGAACATGCGGTGCTCGATGCGGTTCCACTTCGACGTCCCTGGCGGGTAATGGCACACGGTGATCTCCAGCCCGGTCTCCGCGGCGAGGCGGGCGAGCTCGACTTTCCACGCCCGAACCCGATAGCCGTTGGACCCGCCGGCATCGGCGGTGACCAGCAACCGGGTGGCGTCAGGGAACCGGCCGGCGCCCATCTCATACCACCACGACCGGATCGAGTTGACCGCGAACTCGGCGGTATCGGCGGTGTCACCGACCGACACCCACCCCTCGTCGTTGGCCACGTCATAGACCCCATAGGGGATGGCCCGACCCAGGGCCGGATCGACGAAGTCATGCACGTTGACCCGGGTGGGCTCGCCGGCCGGCTGCCACTCGACGCCGCCGTTGTCGAACGCGCCGACAAGCTCCTTTTTCTTAGTGTCCACGCTGATGACCGGTTGGCCGTCAGCGACCATCGCGGCGGCCCGGTCGTTGAGATAGCGGAACTGGGCGTCCCGGTCGTGATGGGCAGCGCCCTCCTTGACCTTGGCCGGCGCCTGGAGCGAATAGCCCAGCTTCTTGAGCATCCGCCCGACCGTGTCGGCCGACACGGTGAACCCCAAGCGCACCAGCTCGACCGCCAACTTCTCCGTCGACTTCGACGTCCATCGCACCAACGACATCGGGTTGCCCCGGGTGTCAGGGTGAACCAACTCATCGAGCGCCTCAGCCAAACCGGGCTGCTTTTCGGTGAGGGGCTTGTCACCCCCACATGGGGACCGCAACCGGACCGACGGCGCGATCCCCGCCTCCACCTCTGCCTGAGCCTTGATCACCGTGTTACGGCTCATCCCCGATGCTCCGGCCACCGCCGACTTGTTCCCCACCATCACCGCCGCCGCTCCGGCCACCACACGCCGCTGCACCTCATTCATATGCGGCAGGACCGACTCGAAGAAACGCGCGAGCGACTCCTCGGTGACCTCCACACCACCACTCTACGACGCGCGGTCTAACCTGCGGCGGACCCTGGCGCGGAGTTCGTCCCGGAGTTCGCTCCACTTGGTGTGTCCGCTCACGGGACCTCCTTCGTCGCTTCGGGATCAGTCGGCGTCGACGAGCAACTCGACGGGCCCGCCGTCGGGGTACTGCACGACGAGGTGCAGCTCACCGCCAGTGGCCTGGACAAAGCGCTTCAGTGTCGAAAGGAGCATGTCGCTGCGATGCTCCAGGCGTGACACCTCGGACTGGTCCATGTCGAGTAGCTCGGCGACGGTGGACTGGGTGAGGGCACGGGCTTCTCGGAGTCGTCGCAGGGTGCCCTGGCGGGCGCTGATCTCAGCGAGGACCGCGTCGTAGCGAGCCTTGGCCTGGGGCTTGGTGTCCAACAGGGCCTTGAAACGCTCATGGGCGCCTTCGGCCTGCTTCCAGTCGTCGTCGGAGAGTTGGGTGCCGACGGCGTTGAGGTTGTCTTCGGGGATGGTGCTTCGCTTTGTCATATCGCTCTCTTCATCATGGGCTGGAGGTCCGGGTACGTCCGGCGGTACTGCTCGAGGCGTTGTTCGGCTTCAGCGATCTTTGGCGGGTACCAGAGGTTGCCGAGGCTGGTCTTGTCGCCGCCGATGAGGACGACGGCGATGTCGTCGCCGGCCGCGTCAGCGCAGTGCGCGTAGAGGATCCGCAGGACCGGTGGCGCACGGGCGTATGGGGTGCTCTCGGTCGGCGGCGTGCGGCGCAGGGCGTGCATGTCGAATCGAGACGTGACCACCGGATGGGACTCGTCGCGGCGCTCGTCCTCCAAGTCCCGACCATGGACTTCCAGCGCTGTCAGCAACGCCAACACCTCCCCGAAGATTTCCTCGTCCGCTCCGGCCAACTCCCTCAGCCACCGCTCGAACAACGGGTGGTAGCGGACTTTCATGAATGCACTCTACCACATTATGTGTTTGAGTGCATGTAGCATCGGCCGGAGCCGATGACGGTGAACCGGGCACCCTTCACGAGACGCGAGTTCGATCGCTGCGGCCAGTCCTCTGTCCCTGCCGTGGGTGTCACAGCCGCCGCGTACAGTCGTGCGGTGGCCGACCCCGAACGGCTGAAGCTCTACCGCTACCTGGCGGCCCAGGAGGCCGACGACTACCTCGCGATCATGGGCCGCTTCACCGACGCCCTCCTCGCCGAGTGGTCGCCGCAGGACCTCGCCGACCATCTCGACCTCCCCGCCGACACGATCGCAGCCCGCTGCAAGTACCTCGCCGACAGCGGCAACCTCCTCCTCAGCCCCCGCGAGGTCCGGGTCACCTCGATCGCTGAGTATCAGAGCCAGCCCGTCCGCTACACCGTCTCCGCCCTCGGTGCCCGCCTCCATCGCGAGGTGGAAGCGTTCCTCGCCGTCACCGGCGGCGCTCGGGAGGTCCCGCGCGAACTGCTGGCGCTGATGGCCGAGGGGCTGAGCCGGCTCGACCCGGCCTCGGATCTGGAGACGCTGGCGGGCGCCATCTCCACCATCTTCAGCCAGTTCCACACCTTCGCCGGCTCGGTGACCGACTTCTACACCTACATCGGCTCGGTCCTGACCCGCTCCGATCTCGACGGCGACGAGTGGGCCGGCTTCAAGCACCTCCTCCTCGACTACCTCGAGACCATTGTCGAGAGCGTCCGGCGCCACACTCCTGCGATCACAGCCGCGTTCGAGCGTCTCCGACCCGAACTCCCCATCCTCCTCGACCGCCTCGCCGCCAGCGACACCGCCTTCGCTGCCCTCGAAGCTGCCACCCCCGGCGGCGAGTCCGTCGAACGGGCCCGGGGCCGCACCCAATCCGACTGGGACCAACTCGAGGCGTGGTTCCTCGGCCCCGGCGCCCGCCAGCTCCGCGACGCCGCCGGCCGCGCCGTCGGCGCCCTTCTCGCCAGCCTCAAGCGGATCAACGCCTCCGCTACCCGGGAAGCGTCACTGCGACGCCACTTCCTCAAGTTGGCCGGCTGGTTCGACGCCGCCTCCCCCGCCGGCGCTCACGTGATCGCTACCGCTGCCTTCGGCCTCTATGGCGCCCGCCACCTCGGCATCCCCCTCGACGACGACATCGCCGAGGCCGTCCCCGCTACTGCCAGCTGGTGGCGATCGCCCGCCGCGCCGGTCCCTGTCACCCTGCGCGAGCGCGGCGACCGTACAGCCCTGGGCAGAGCGACTCGCCCCGCCGATCACACCGATCAGAAGGAACGCCTCCTCGCTACCCGCGCCGCCGAGGCCGAGCGCCGGGCCACCGCCTGCGCCGAGCTCCTCGCAGTCGGCGGCCGGCTCGCAGAGGCCCGCCTCTCGGCTCCGGCGATGGCCGTCCTCCTCGAGCTGCTCGCCAACGCCACCTCCGCCGGCCACGCCAGCCTTCCGGACCACCCCCTCACGCTCTGGGTCACGCCGTCGGACGGCATCCTGGTCGTGCACTCGGACATGGGTGACATGACCGTGCACGGCCGGGCCCTCGCCCTCAGCGCACCCGAAGCGGCCGAAGGCGTCGGGTGAGCGCCGACGACCAGCGCGACGCCGCCCGCCACCTCATCCGCCAGCCGCTGGTTCTGGCCGTTCGCGACCCCGACGTTCATCGCCGCATCCGCCGCAACGCCGACGTCCTCGCCACCATGTTCCGCACCTATCTCGGCTACCGGCTGGTGGTCGACGCCCGCTTCGCCCGGCTGAGCAAAGGTGGCCTCGGTCCGGCCGACGGGCGGCCGCTCCGCCGGTCTGGATCGAAGGCACCCTTCTCCCCGCTCGACTACACGTACCTGGCGCTCCTTTGCTCCGTGTTCCTGACCGGCCGGATGCAGGTTCTGCTGTCCACCGTGGTCGCCGACGTCCGCCAGGCCGCCGCCGAGGCCGGGATCGAGCTCGGCGGCGACACGCTCACCGGACGGCGCGCCCTCGTCCACGCCCTCCGCCAGCTCGTCGACTGGGGCATCGTCACCGAGGACGCCGGCTCGGTATCCGGCTACGCCGATGACCCCAGCAAAGAAGCGCTGCTCTTCGTCGAGCGTGAGCTGATCCGCCACCTCCTCGCCGTCCCCCTCCGCGAGGTCGACGACCCCGACGACCTGATCCGCGTCGCCGCCGATCCCGGTCCGGATGCGACCCGCCACGCCGTGCGCCGCAAGCTCGTCGAGAGCCCGGTGGTCATGGTCGACGACCTCCCCGAGCCCCAACGGGCGTGGCTCCGCCAGTCCCAACGCCGCGAGGCCCAGATCCTCGAGGACAACCTCGCGCTCCGCCTCGAGATCCGGGCCGAGGGTGTCGCCGCCTTCGATCCGCGCGACGAGCTCACCGACGTCCCCTTCCCCCGGGACGGCTCGCTCGGCCAGGCCGCCCTCCTCGCCGTCGCCGATCTCGTCGCCCAACTCGAACCGGTCGGTGCCACCGTGCCCGTCCCGCCCGGTCTGCTCCCGACCGTCGTCCAGGGTCTGCTCGCCAAGCACAGCCGGCGCTGGTCGAAGGACTATGTCGAACACCCGGAGCGCCTCGGCCCCGACGTCGAGGACCTCCTCGTCGACGTCGGCCTGCTGGCCCGCGAGCCCGACGGCTCGTTGCGCCTGCGGGCGATCGCGGCCCGCTACTCGCCCGAACCTGCGGAAATCGATGCGCCGCCCACCCTCTCGTTGGAGATGCCGTGACCGATCAGCTTTTCGCCACCCCTTCGGTTGCACCGCCGCTCCGCCCCGCCGAGCGAGTGGGCCGCTGGGTGCTCCACCGCGCCGGGATCATCAACGTGTGGCAATACGACCGGGCCGAGATCGAGTTCGGCGGAGGCCGGGCGTTGCTGCGAGGCAAGAACGGGGCCGGCAAGTCAAAGGCCCTCGAGGTCCTCCTGCCGTTCGTCCTCGACGGCGACGCGCGCGCGATCGACGCCGCCGGACGCGACCGCACGACCGTCTACTGGCTCATGACCGATGGTCGGGAAGCGGGCAACCACGTCGGCTACCTGTGGCTCGAGTTGCGGATGACGACCGAGGACGGCGAGGACCGCTTCTGCACCCTGGGCGCCGGGCTGAAGGCGTCACCGTCGACCCGGCAGACGACGACGTGGTGGTTCATGACCGAGGACGCCCGCGTCGGAGTGGACCTGCACCTCAACCCGGAGGTGTCGGCGGAGAAGCTGCGGGAGCGGCTCGGCTCCGACGCGGTCACCACCGCAGCCGAGCACCGCCGGCGGGTGGCGCAGCGCCTGTTCGGCCTGCACGACGAGGCCCGCTACGCCAACCTCCTCCACCTGCTACACCGCCTCCGCGACCCAAACATCGGCAACAAGATCGAGGCCGGTGAGTTGGCCGCCGTCCTCCGCGACGCCCTCCCGCCGCCGTCCGACCACACCATCGAGAACGCCGCCCAACGCTTCGACGACCTCGACCAGGTCAAGGCCCAGCTCGACCGTACGCAACGCACCGCCGAGGCCCTGAAGCGGTTCCTCGACACCTACCGGGGCTATGCCCGCACCGTGGTCCGCGACCGCACCGAGCGGGTGCTCGACGCCGTCACCGAACAGCGGCGGCGAGAACGCAAGGCCAAGCAAACGGCCGAGGAGAACGTGGCCGCCACCACCGCACGCCAAGTCGCCGACGCCAAGGTCAGCGGGCTGCAAGATGATGAATCCCGCGCCGTTCGGGAACTCGAAGGACTCAGGGCCAGCGACGCGTACAAGGACCACCAGCACCTTGCCGACCGCCGCCACGCGGTCGAGGCGAAGCAGGCGTCGGCCCGCTCCGCCGAACAGGCCGCCACCGATCTGCAGCGGGTCGCCGACGAGGCGGTCGCCGACGAAGACGAGGCGAGGCAACGCGCTGCACAGGCCGAAGCCGCCGTCACCAGCGCCCGGCCCCCGTTGCTCCGACTGGCTCGTGAAGCGGCGGTCGACCAGGCGGTGGTCCCGGTCGATGCGGACGGCATCGCCCACGCCGTGACAGTCGCCGACGGCCGCCGGCGCGCTGCCGAGCAGATCCGGGTGCTGGCCGAGACCGCCAGGGAAGCGAAGACGGAGGCCGGCCGTGCCGACGAACGGGCGGCCCGCTCCGAACAGGAGCTCGCCGCCACCGAGGCCGATGCCGATCACGCCCGCGACGACTGGGTGGCGCAGAGCATCGCGTGGCGCACGGCGGTGACGGCGTGGCCGGGAGATCTCGGCGCCGGGCTGCCGCTTCCGAACTGGGAGCCGTTGCACCGGGCGCTCGGTGACGGACCGGCCGGCATGGAAGAGCTGTCCTCCGCTCGGGCGCTCGCGGCCTCGTCGCTCGAGCCGGTACGCGAGGAAGCGCGCGACCGCGAGAGCTTGGCGAGGACCGCGCTGTCGACCGCCGAGCAGACCCTGCGCGACAAGGAGCTCGAGCGCGCCACCCTGGAAGCGGAAGAGGAAGCCCGTCCTCCGGCGAGCCGCTTCTACGTCGCCGGGCGCGACGAGCGCGCCGGTGCGCCGCTGTACGAGCTGGTGGATGTGGGACCCGGGCTCCCCGCCAATCAACGCGCCGGGCTCGAGGCCGCACTGGAGGCATCCGGTCTGCTCGACGCGTGGGTGGACGACGACGGGCTGGTCGTGCATCCGTCGACGCAGGACGTGATCGTGCGGACGGATGCGCCCGCGCTCCCGGACGGGGTCGCGACGCTCGCCGAGGTCCTCGTTGCGACACGCCCACACGTGCAGCGGGTGCTGCAGGCGATCGGGCTGGGCGATCAGGGCGACGCCCCCTGGGTCGGGCTCGACGGGCGGTGGTCACTGGGTCCGCTGTGCGGCGCGTGGACCAAGACCGAAAGCGAGTACCTCGGCGCCGGCACCCGGCGGGAGACACGGGCGCGCCGGTTGGCGGCGCTGGTCCGGCAGTGTGACGAGTTGCGCATCGCGGTCGGCCTCTCCCGACATGCGGCCGACGACGCTCGGGTAGTGCGCGAACGGCTGGAGAACTTGACGGCCACGTTCCCCGAAGACGCTTCGGTCCGCGATGCGTGGTCGCGCGCAGAAGCCAGGGCGGGAGTGGCGGGCGCCGCCCGGGCCCGTTTCGGCTCGGACCGCCGGGCGGCCGAGCGGGCCCGGACGGCGGCGGCCCAGGCGGTCACCGAGCTCGAGCACGCCGCCGCGGCCGAGAGCCTGCCCAGCTCCGTGGCCGCCCTCCAAGCCGTCGCCACGGCGGCGCGGGAGCTGTCCCGGGAATTGCGATCGTGGGCCGGTGCGTGGGATGCGCTGGCCGAGCGGCGGGTGGAGGCGGTGAGGAAGGGCGAGCAGCGGGCGCAGCGCGCCGCTTCCGCGGCGATCGCAGCCGAACGGATGGAGGCGCTCCGGCGGGAGTGCGAGGACGCTGCCGCTCAGCTGGCCGCGCTGGAGGACGCCGTCGGTGCGACCGTGGCCGAGGTGCTGACGGCCATAGGCGAGTGCGAACGGGCGCGCGACGGGGCTCGGGCCGCATTGCCGCGAGCACAGGCTCGGGCGGGGGATGCCGCGGAGGCGGTCGGGCGCGCGGCGACCGCCCTCGAGGCGGCGACCGCCTCCGTCGCTTCGGCGGAGTCGGCAGTCGCGGCGGCAGGCGCCCAACTGGGCCGGGCGATCGTGCTGCCCGGGCTGAGCGCGGCCGCCATCGACACGGAGTGGGAATGGTCGCCCGTCGATGTGGAGGCTGCCGCCCGCACGGTGCGCGGACTGGTCGGTTCCGACGAGGCGCCGGTGACGGACCAAGTGGTGCTCAACCGGCTCCACGATCTGGAGACCGGTCTGGCCGGCGGCTACGACGTTGCGATCGGCGAGGAGGAAGGCGTCAAGTTCTTCCACGTGACCGATGACACCGGACGCCAGCCGCTCCCCGCCGTTACAGCGCGCGTCGTGGCCGAGGCGGAGGCGGCGGCAGCCCGGCTCGCCGCCAACGAGCGGGAGATCATCGAACGGTTCCTGCTGGGCGAGTTGGGCGAGGAACTGCGGGAGCGGTTGATGGAGGCCGATGATCTGGTGACCGCTGCGAACCGGGCGCTCGACGGCGTCCGAACGTCGCACGGCAAGGGCGTCCATCTCGAGTGGCGGATCGACCAGGAGGCGCCGGCGGTGGCCCGCTCGACGACGGACCTGCTGCGCCGCTCGCCGCGGTCCCCGGAGGAGGATGCCGCGCTGCGCGACGCGCTGATGGACCTGATCCGCGCGGAGCGGGAGAAGGACCCGGCGCTTGGGTACATGGAGCACCTGCGGGCGGCGTTGGACTACCGGCGCTGGTACCGGTTCGCCGTCCTCGTCGTCGATGACGCCCGGCCCGGTTCACAGCGGGCGCTCTCCTCGCGGTTGGGGCTGTCGCAGGGTGAGCAACGGGTGCTCTCCTATCTTGCGCTGTTCGCGGCAGCATCCGCCCATTACGAGGGGCTCGGCGCGGAGTGCCCACGGCTGCTCCTGCTCGACGATGCGTTCGCCAAGGTCGACGAGCCGACGCACGGACGGTTGCTGGCATTGCTGGTGGAGTTGAACCTCGACTTCATGCTCACGAGCGAACGGATGTGGGGCTGCTTCCCCGAGGTCCCGAGCCTGGAGATCTACGAGGCGTTGCGCGAGCCGTCCGTGCCCGGCGTGGCGCTGGTCCACTTCCGCTGGGACGGCCGGCAACGCCACCTCGTAGGGCTGTAGGTGGCGCTCTCGGATCTGGACCGGTTGTGGGAGGCCGCCGCCATGCGGCTGGAGCGCAACGGTCTGGCGCCGCGCGGTGTCATCGTGCTCGACGGGCTCACGCGCGAGGAGCGCCATGCCCTAACCGGGCTCATCGGCCGGCGGGTCGACACCCGGGCCCGCATCGATCTGGCCGTCGTCGACGCCCGTCTCCGAGAGACGGGAGCAGCGACTGGCCTGGTCGCCGCGGTGGAGGCCCGGCGGGGCGCGTTGGTCGACAAGCCGGAGGCGCGGGCTGCGAAGGCCGCGTCCCGCGCCGAGTTGTGGTCGGCGGTGCGGGGGGGGTTGGCGGCAGCCGGGTTGGACGCAGAGCCGTGGGTAGAGGCCTGGCTGGAGAGCATCCGGCCGGTGGTGGGCCGGCTGGCATTCGGTCGCGCGCAGTTGGTCGCGGCGACGGCCGTGCGCTGCGTCGCCCGGCTGTCGTGGTCCTCACCGGGACTCGGAAGGACTGAGTTGGCGTCGGCCGTCGCCGGAAGCAGCCACGCCCTCGACGACGGATCGGTGCTCGGCGCGCTCGTACTTCGCGCGATAGCAGCGCGATTGGGGACCCCGCTTCCGACGTCGGCGGCGGAACGCCGGCAGCTCTGGTCCCAAGCGGGCGTGCTCAGCGACGAGGTGTCGACGACGACATTGACCCTGGGTCTGCGCCCTGTGGGGACGTCGTCCGCGGCGCGGTCGGTGTGGGCCCGGTCGGATGCGGGTTGCGAGTCGCACCTGACACTGCGCGACCTGGCCCGGCTCGATCGGCTGGTCGCGCCCGCGACGCTGGTGTCGGTCTGCGAGAACCCACGTGTTCTCGAGGCCGCCATGGATCGCGGCTCGCGGGCAATCGTCGTGTGCACGGCGGGCAACCCCACCGTGGTCGTCACTTCATTGCTCGAGCGGCTGGCCTCCGACGGGGCGGACCTCCGCTACCACGGAGACTTCGACTGGCCCGGGCTGGCGATCGCCAACCGGGTGATCGGTCCGTTCGGCGCGACGCCGTGGCGGATGGCGGCGCGAGACTATGAGCACGCCTTGGCCGCAGTCGGCGCCGGCGAAGTGCTGTCGTTGGAAGGGCGGCCGGTTGCGGCAGTCTGGGACGCCACGTTGACAGCGGCCATGGAACGGGCCGGTGTGGCGGTCCATGAGGAGGCCGTGCTCGACGTGCTGGTCACGGACCTCCTCTAGACCCGGGAGCCCGTCAGGCCGCAGGGCCGCTGCGCTGATTGGTTTCCTTAGCGTGACGGTGAGCCTGACACCCCCTGCATCTGGCTTCTCGGGTGGCAACGGGACCTTCGGGTTCTAGGAACGCGGCGGTTGTCAGCGAGCACGACCCCTCATGACCTGCCCGTTCTCAGGACATCCCGCCGAGACGCTGACAAGTGAAAGGCCCTCCCCGGCGAGCGGAAAGGGCCTTTGACCTGCACTTTCGTTGGTGAGGTCTTCACGTAAGGGTCTGACCTGCGGGGATGGGATGGGTTTTGGGGGTTGACCGCGGGTTAGGGGGCGGCTGACCACGTCGGGTTATGTCCGGGTTGAGCGGGGGTCGGCTTCTACGGCGGCGATGCCGATGGCTTCGAGGCGGGCGAGGAGTTCACGGAGGCGGCGGTCGTTGTCGATCCAGGTTTGGTAGTCGGTGGCCTGGTCGGCGTTGAACCAGCGGCCGATGGTTTTGGCGGCGACTTTGCGGGTCCATTGCCAGTAGGGGCCGTGGCGTTGGGGCGGGTCGGCGTGGCAACGACAGTTCGGGCGTCCGCAGATGGTTCGGCGTTCGCTGATGGAGCCGGGCAGGATTTGGCCGCTGCGGGCGATGGCGGCGAACTCGGTGGCGATCTGGCGGGCTTCGGCCCGCTGGTCGGGACCCAGTTGCATGGGTCCAGGTTGGCATCGGGGATCCACCATCGGAGTCATGTCCTACTGTATATCTACAGTTAGATGCAGAGCGCCGATGTGATTGCCGGCTACCAGCCTCGGACGATGCCCGCCCAGGCGGGGGTGTTTGCCCGCACGACGGTGACGGCGGTGGGGCCGGCCAGCCCGGCGCGGGCCAAAGCCCTGTTGTGGGCGTGTGCCCGTCTCGCCACGTTCGGTTTGTCGGTCGGATTGGACCCGTCACCGGAGGTGTTGTTGCATCCGTCAACGATCGAACGGTTCATCCTGGTCGGCTGCGCCGATGTGTCGGGGGCGGCCAGGCGCACGCTGCGGGCCAACCTGCGTCACGTCGCCGCCCAGCTCGAACCGACGGTCGCCCCGACGGTGCTGTGCCGGGAACGGGCCAAGATCTCCTACACCGACGCCCAGATCGCCGCCTGGTTGAGATTGGCTGACGCACAGCCCACCGTGGCCCGGCGGATGCGGACCCAAGGGCTGATCTGTTTGGGTGCAGGCGCTGGGTTGATGGGCGCCGATCTCCGCCACGCTCGCGGGGTGGACGTGACCGCCCGCTCAGGCGGTGTCGTAGTCGACCTGTTCGGCCGGCGGCCACGGACAGTGCCGGTGCGGGCCTGTTTCCATCAGCGACTGACGGCGTCGGCCACCTTCGCCGGGTCGGGGTGGATCATCGGCGGTGTCGACCCGGACCGCCACAACGTGACCACCCCGCTGATCAGCTCGTTGGCCGGCGGCGCCGATCTCGGACGTCTCAGCACCGCCCGGCTGCGCTCCACCTGGCTGGGGGCGGTCGCCGATCAGATCGGGATCGCCACCTTCTTGGCTGCCGCCGGAGTCACCTGCACGCAACGTCTCGCTGACATCGTCGCCGACCTTGTCCCGGCCGGTGAAGCTGACGCCGTCACCCTGCTCGGAGGCCGACACTGAACCGGCCGCTCGAACACCTCGAACACCTCGTCGACGCGGCCGCCATCAGCGCCGGCCTCGAAATGGTCATGCCATCCGGCGGACGCCCCCGCCAGCTTGCCGTGCGCACCCTGCTTATCGGGATGCTCCTCGCTGTCGCGGATGACCGCCCCGCCCACCTGATCCGTGTCCATCGGGCCCTGATCGCACTCCCACCCGATGACCAGCGCCGCCTCAACGTGATCGTCGACTGGAAGACCGGCCCGCACACCCTGACCTACCGCCAAGTGGAGCGCACCTTCGCCAACGTCGTCACCGCCCTCGCCTGTGGCGCTCCCACCGGCGGCCCAAGCGACGCGCTCAGCCAGGTCGTCGACGCCTTGGTGGAAGCGTCAGTCCCCGAGCGTTACAAGCAGGCAAGCTCATCGCTGGCCGTCGACTGGACCGACCACGAAACGTTCTCATGCCCGCCGACAACGCCGGGCGGTCCGTGCGCGGATCCCGACGCCACCTGGGGACACCGTCGCGGTCACCACCCCGGCCAAACCGACGAACTGTTCTACGGCTACCACCCCCAAGCCGCGACCATGGTCGCCGACGAACACGGCCCGCCCGTGCCCGAACTCGCCCGCCGCGTGCTCGTCACCACATGCCACCTCGACCCGCCACGGGCGTTCATCGCCGTCCTGAAGCGGTTGCACCACTCCGGCGTCACCCTCGGCGACATCCTCGCCGACTCCGGCTACGCGCATCGCACCGCACCCGGCTGGGCGTTGCCGCTGCGCCGCCTCGGCGCCCGCCTTATCACCGACCTCCACCCCCATGACCGCGGCCCCAAAGGCACCCACGCCGGGGCGATCATCGCCAACGGCAACCTGTTCTGCCCGTGCACGCCGCCCGCCCTGCTCCAAATCGGCCCGCTCGCCCGAGGCGCCAATGCCGCCACGACCGCGGCCCATGACACCACCACCGCCGAGACGGCCCGCTACAAGCTCGGGCGGATCAGCGCGGACGACACCGACGGCTACCACCGCGTCACCTGCCCAGCAGTGGCCGGCAAGCTCCGCTGCCCGCTACGACCCGACTCCATGACCCTTAGCCATGACCGGCCCGAGATCCTCAACCCGCCCGAACACCCGCCACCGTGTTGCGCGCAGCAGACCGTGACCATCCCACCCGAGGTCAACGACAAGACCGCCCAAAAACACGACTACCCAGGACTGTCATGGCGTCGCTCCTACGCCCGGCGCACCGCGGTCGAACGCACCTTCGCCACCATCAAAGACCCCGCAACAACCGACACCACCCGCGGCTGGTGCCGACTCATGGGCCTCGTCCCGATCACCCTCATGCTCGCGTGCGCCATGGTCATCCGAAACGAACGCATCGTCGACGCGTTCGAGACCCGCGCCGCCGACAACGAACGTCGACCAGCACAGGGATCAGCCCCCCCAAGGCGCCGCCGCCGACGCACGCTCAACGACCTCGTCAACACCACATAACCGCCGGCGTGATCATCACCGGCACGTCCATCACGACGAACCGGAACACCCCAACCACCCGGACCATAACCACACGCGGTCACAGTCCCCGGCCATCACTGTCACTGACTTCGGTGAAGATGTAGTGAGGACTTCCGTGAAGACCTCTTGGTGGCGGG
>Ga0302325_10003979_pt1 | contig 34417 bp, 31 predicted proteins | sample Palsa_T0_2_FD_201948 | JGI IMG/M metagenome (GOLD analysis project Ga0302325, IMG submission 201948) | Peat permafrost microbial communities from Stordalen Mire near Abisko, Sweden - Palsa_T0_2 | ecosystem: Environmental > Terrestrial > Soil > Palsa > Peat permafrost | place: Sweden: Abisko...
TTGGCGGGGCACGGCTCGGTCTTCGCTCGCTGCGCGCCAAGGGCCGCGGTCGCCCCGTGCCGCGGGCCGTGCGCCGCCAGCGTCGGCCGGAGCCACGGGTGGCGCTGGGGGTGCTGAGCGCCCCCTACGCCTCGGCAGCCATCGACGTCTCGGACGGCTTGTTGCAGGACTTGGGGCGGCTGCTGTCGGCGTCCGGTGTCGGCGCCCAGCTGGACGCTGCGCGCATTCCGGTGGACCCGGACGTGCGGCTGGCCTTCGCGCGGCCGGCTGGCGCGCTGCGGTTCGCCCTCGTCGGCGGCGAGGACTACGAGCTCCTGCTGGCCGTGCCAGCGGGACGCGCCCGGGCTTTCGAGCGCGCCTGTGCACGCGCCGGCGAGGCGGTGACCGCCATCGGCCGGCTCGTCCCGGGCGCTGGCCTCCGCCTCTTGGACGCTCGCGGCCGGCCCCTGCAGCGGTTGGCTGGGGGCTTCGACCACTTCCGGACAGTGAAACGCTAGGGGGGTGGGCCTCATTTGGCGCTGGCAGCGCATGGGTGCCGGCCCACCCGCGGCGCCCCTCCCGGGCGAAACGCATGCGAGACTGCTGCGGTGATGAAATATCTCGTTACCGGAGGCGCGGGCTTCATCGGCTGCAACGCCGTACGACGCTGGCTGGCGGCTGGCCACGCGGTGGTGGTGCTCGATGACCTGTCGCGACGGGGTGCGGATGCGAACCTGGCCTGGCTAAGAGCGCAGCCGGGACATTTCGTTTTCGAGCAGGTGGACATCCGCGACGTGGCCGCCCTGGACGCCGCGGTTGCTCGCCACCGTGACGCCGCGGTGGTGCTGCATCTAGCAGCGCAGGTGGCCGTCACCACCTCGGTGTCGGACCCGCGCCACGACTTCGAAGTCAACGCGCTCGGGACGTTCAACCTGCTCGAATCCGTCCGGCGTCATCTGCCCGATGCGGTGCTGCTCTACGCCTCCACCAACAAGGTGTACGGCGGCCTCGAGCAGGAGGGTGTCGAGGAGCACGCTGGCCGTTACCGGTTTCGTCGGCCAACCGGCATCCCGGAGACGCAACCCCTCGACTTTCACTCGCCCTACGGCTGCAGCAAGGGCGCCGCTGACCAATACGTCCGGGACTACGCGCGCATTTATGGGCTGCGCACGGTGTGCTTCCGTCAGTCATGCATCTACGGCTACCGGCAATTCGGTGTCGAGGACCAGGGCTGGGTGGCGTGGTTCACCATCGCCGCCGTCACCGGGAGGCCGGTCACCATCTACGGGGACGGAAAGCAGGTGCGGGACCTGCTCTTCGTGGATGACTTGTGCGACGCCTACGACGCGGCGGTGGCGCGCGCCGATTCGCTCAAGGGCGCGGTCTTCAATCTCGGCGGTGGCCCGGAGCACACCCTCTCCCTGCTGGAGTTGGTGGCCATGCTGGAGCAGCTCACCGGGCGTCCCCTGCAGCCGGCCTTCGCGGCCTGGCGGCCGGGCGACCAACCGGTCTTCGTCGCGGACATCGCCAAGGCGGCCACCGCCCTTTCCTGGCGGCCGAAGGTGGACGTCCGCACCGGGGTGCGGCGCCTCCACGGCTGGGTGGAGGAGAACCGCGCCCTCTTCGGCTGATCCTGCGCAAGGGGTTCCCGTTTCCCCTCATGGCGCCGAGCACGTCTCTCAAGCCGCAGGCCCGGCCGGAACCGTGAAAAGCGCGTCAAATGGGTCCACAATGGCGCCCCCAGCCGGTTCCGAGTCCCATGGCCATCGCCCAACCTCCCTCCCGGAATGCCACGCCGCGTCGGCCGCTGCTCGACGAGTTCTCGGCCGCGCTCCTCCCACGGCGCGAACAGGGGCAGCGCATCCTCCAGGCAGTGGATGACCGCCAGCGCGGGCTGACGCTGACGCTGCAGAACAAAATCATCCTCGGCTACCTGGTGCTGGGCGCGGCTCTCTTCCTGGCACTGCGGCTGGTGCGCGGCGCCCGGCTGGAAGTCCAGGCCCTGGTGGCCGCTGGCGTCACCGTCGGGCTGGCAGTCATCGTCCCGGCGGTGCTGGCCCGGGTGGCTCGCTTGCGGGTGCTGAGCCGCTCGGCGCTGGAGATTTCCCGGGGGGACCTGGCCAGTCCGGTGCAGACGCGCTCCAGCCTCGGGCGCGATGAGATTGACGAGCTGGCCACGGCCATTCGCCACATGCAGGAAAACCTCCGCGAGCTGGTGGGCCACATCCAGCACACCGCCCAGTCGGTGGCCGATTCGGCCACCGACCTGCAGCGGTCCGCCGAGAACGTCAATGCCGCCACCGAGGAGGTGGGCCAGTCCATCCGCACCATCGCTCAGGGCGCGGTCGCCCAGTCCGACCTGGTGGGCCAGGCCTCCAAAGTCATCACCGGGATGGCGGGCTCCATCCAGCGCACTGCCGTCAGCGCGGAGGATGCGGCCCGGGCTGCCGGGGACAGCTCCAGCGCTGCCGAGCAGGGAAGCAAGGCCGCGCGGCTGGCCGGCGAGAAGGTGAACAAGGTCTTCAGCCGCATCGAGGTGGCGAGTCACGAAGTCTTCGCGTTCGGCGAGAAGACGCAGGAGATTTCCAAAATCGTCGACGCCATCACCCACGTCGCCCAGCAAACCAACCTTCTGGCGCTCAACGCGACCATCGAGGCGGCCCGCGCCGGAGAGTACGGACGGGGCTTCGCGGTGGTGGCGGACGAGGTGCGCAAGCTGGCAGAGAGCGCCGGGCGCAGCGCGGAACAAATCTCCAAGCTGGCCCGGGACATCTCGGGGCAATCCGCAGCCGTGGTGACGGCCATGCGCGAGGGCATCGCCGAGCTCACCGAAGGCCGGGAGGACCTGACGAGTATTCTCCGCTCGATGGGTTCCATCACCGACACCACCCACAAGGGTGCCGACAAGGTGCACCTCATTTCCGAGAGCGCACGCGAGCAGCTCCAGGGCAGCGAGGAGATGGTGAAGGCCATCCAGGAGATTTCCGAGGTGGCCAAGGCCAACGCCGGCTCGACCAACGCCGTGCAGGTGGTCATTCGCGAGCAGACGTCCGCCGTCTCGCGGATGACGTCCGCCGCCCAGGAGCTGAACAACCTTTCTCTCGAGCTGCAAAGCGTCGTGCGGCGCTTCCAGCTCGGCGCGTGAGGCTTGCCCGAAAGAGCCCCGGTGTGCGCCGGCGGGCGGCCTAGGCATGGGTGACACCGGGCGGCACGTCGTGTTCCGCGTCGACACCGGGCTCTATGCGCTGCCGCTGGCCGCGGTGCGCGAGGTGGTGGTGACGCCCGAGCTGTTCACCCGCGTGCCCCGGGCTCCTGCGGCGGTGACGGGGGTCATCAACCTTCGCGGCCGGGTGGTGACGGTGGTGGACCTCCGTCCCGTCCTCGGGCACGGCGAGGCACCGACACCGGCTCCCAAGCTGCTCCTCCTCGACCGGGGTCGCCGCGACCTCGCACTCGGAGTGTCCGAGGTGGAGGGCATCGAGCGGCTGGAGCGGGTTTCCACCGACGGCCTGGAGGTCACGGGCCTGGTCCGGGGTGTAGCCCCCTTGGGGACCTCGAAGGTGAATGTGCTCGATGTCGAAGGACTGGACGCTCGGGTGGCTGGGCTGTTCCGGGGCAGATAGGCTTTGGCGAGGGTCCCCAACCGATGGCGAAGCGTGTCCTCATCGTCGACGATGCATCCTTCATGCGGAGCATGCTCCGCGAGATTTTCGTCGAGGCCGGCTACGAGGTGGTGGGCGAGGCGACCCACGGGGTGGAGGCCATCCAGCGGTACGAGGAGCTGAAACCAGACCTCACCACCATGGACATCGTCATGCCGTACAAGAACGGCGTCGAGGCGACGCGCGAGATTGTGCGCGCCCATCCCGACGCGGTGGTGGTCATCTGCTCGGCGCTGGGCCAGGAAGCGCTGGTTCTCGAAGCAATGGAGGCCGGTGCCGCGGACTTCGTGGTCAAGCCCTTCCGCGGCGAGGACGTTGTGGCCATGGCGCGCAAGGTGCTGGGCGAGGAAGCGTAGGGACGAGCAGTGCCGATTAGCCTCGACATGTCCCGGTACGTCGGCCTCTTCGTGACCGAGGCCGTGGAACACCTCGAGGCGCTCTCCCGAGACCTGGTGAAGCTGGAGCGCGAGTGTGCACCCCAGACGGTCGACTCCCTCTTCCGCCACGCCCATTCGGTGAAGGGGATGGCCGCTTCGATGGGCCTGGAGTCCATCGCCACCCTCGCCCACCGGGTCGAGGACTTGGTGGAGACGTTGCGCAGCGACGAGGGAGCACTGGACCGGGCGCTGGTCGACCTGATGCTCGAGGCGGCGGACAGCATGCAGGCGCAAGTCCGCGCCGCTGGTGCCGGGCACACGCCAGCGCCTTCCACCACCCTCCTGGCGCGGCTCACCGAGGCGGTGAAGGCGCGGACCGGCCAGCTTCCGGTGCCGACGCGCATTGCTCAAAACGTCCTCTTCACCGTCGACGGCAAGGATGCGCCGTCCGGGCCCCCAGCGGTGCTCGAGGTGAAGGTGCGCGTGCTCGCCTCCTCCGGAAACCCAGGCGCGCGGGCCTTCCTCGTGCATCGAAGGCTGGCGGCGCTCGGGAGGGTGCTCTTTGTCCACCCCTCGCTGGAGGAGGTGCGCGCCGGCGCTCTGCCCGAGGGGCTCCTGTCTCTCTGCTTGGAGGCCGTCGGCGGGGTGGCGGCGGTGCGAGCGGCGTTGGCCCAACTCCCCGAGGTGGAGCTCGTGTCGGTGGGCCCGAGCGGACCGCCAGGAGCCCTTCCAGAGGAGACGCCGTCCACGTCCCCAGTGGAGGTGCGCAGCGTCCGGATTCGCGCCGAGTTGCTCGATGATTTTCTGGAGCTCGCCGGGGAGCTGCTGCTGGCCACCGCGCGCCTGAGGGAGATGGGAAAGCGGCTCCCGGAGGCTCACCGTCCGATGCTGGAGGAGGGCGTCGACCGCTTGCACGGCCTGGCGAAGGACATGCATGGCCGGGTGATGGGCGCCCGGATGACGCCCCTGGCGGTGGTCACCGACCAGCTGCCACGCACCGTCCGCGACGTCGCCCGCCGCCGGGGCCGGGAGGTGGACCTGGAGGTGGTGGGGGCGGAGATTGAGCTCGACCGGACCATCGTCGATGCGCTGGCCGAACCACTCTTGCACGTGCTGCGCAACGCCATCGACCATGGCCTCGAGGACGCCGAGGCGCGAGCAGCGAGCGGCAAGCCCCCGCGGGGCCGGGTGAGCGTGACCGTCCGCCGGGCGCGGGACCGAGTGATGGTGGAGGTGGCGGATGACGGCCGCGGCATGGACGCCGACGCCCTCCGCGCCTCGGCCGTGACGCGGGGTGTCCTCACCGCCGACGCTGCGGCGCGCTTGCCAAGGAGCGAGGCACTCCTTTTGGCATGTCTTCCCGGCGTCTCGACGGCGAAGGACGTGAGTGACATCAGCGGCCGTGGCGTGGGGATGGATGCGGTGAAGCGCGCGGTGGAGCGGGTGGGCGGGACGTTGGAGTTGGATTCGGAGCCCGGCCGCGGCACCCGTGTCACCTTCCGCCTGCCGCTCACCGTGGCCGTCCTGCAACTCTTGCTGGTGCAGGCCGCCGGCGAGGTGCTGGGCTTGCCCATCACCAAGGTGCTGAGTGTGGTGGAGGCCTCTGGGCTGGACGCCGCCGGCGGCCAGCCAGTGCTGCGACATGACATGGCGCTGGTGCCCGTGCATGGGCTGGCCAGCCTGCTCGGCTTCGAGGAGCGTGCGGGGTCGGGTGTGCGCCCCTATGTGGTGATGGAGGCGGACCCGGGGCCGGTGGCCCTTGCCGTGGACGTCCTGGTAGGGCAGGAGGAAGTGGTGTTGAAGGCTCTCTCCCGGCCCCTGGACCAGCTGCCCGGTCTCGCCGGCGTCACCATCCTCGGGAGCGGTCGCCCGGTCTTCATCCTCGACGTGCCCCGGCTCCTCTCTTGACGCCCTTCAGCGAGCTGACGGAGCTGCAGTGGGACGCTCTGCGGGAGCTGGCCAACATCGGCGCCGGTCACGCTGCCACCGCGCTGTCCAAGATGCTGGGGGACGAGCGGCTGGATTTCCAACCGCCCCAGGCGTGGACGGCGACGGCCCGGGAATTCACCCAGCTGCTGGCCGGGGACGCCTCCCCATGGCGAGCCACGGTGCAGCAGGTGCGCGGTGGCGTTAGCGGCGAGCTGTGGCTCGTCCTGGGACGGAGGGACGCCCAGGGGGTTGCCGCACGCCTCCTCGGTGAGGCCCACCCCGAGGCCTCCGCCGTGGACGGCGCGCTGGCCAAGATGGCGCAGGCGGTGGGGGCGTCCGCGCTGGCGGCAATGGGCATGCTCACCGGGTTGACCCTGGAGGCGTCGGCGCCGGAGCTCCGCCGCAGCGCCGGAGGCGCGCTCGCCACCGGGCAGTCCGAGCAGGAGCTCGTGCTCGTGCTCGACGTGCTCCTGCGGGCGAAAGGCTTTGCTGCTCAGTTCCTTTTTCTGCCGCGGCACGAGTCTCTCGGCGCGCTCTTGCGCTCCCTGCGCGTCTGAGGGCGTGAGGACCAAAACGGGGCATGGACGCAGCATCCCTCAAGAGACTCCTCCGCCGCGTCGCCACGGGCCGCGCCACTGTCGAGGAGGCCGCCCGGGCGCTTGCTGACTTGCCCTTTGCCGAGCTCGGCTATGCGACGGTGGACACGCACCGGAGTCTCCGCTCGGGCTTCCCCGAAGTGGTGTACGGCGAGCGCAAGAGCCTGGCCCAGCTGGAGGGGATTGTGGGGGCCCTGGAGAGCCGCGGCCAGCCGGTGCTGGTGACGCGCCTCGCCAAGGACAAGGCCGATGCATTGCGGCGTCGCTGGCCGGCGGCCCAGTGGCACGAGGAAGCGCGGATTTTCCATCTCCCCAGAGGCCGGCGGCTGCGGGCCGGCCGAGTGGCGGTGGTGTGCGCCGGCACGTCGGACATCCCGGTGGCGGAGGAGGCGGCAGTCACCGCCGCCGCCATGGGCGCCGAGGTGGCCCGCGTCTACGACGTGGGGGTGGCAGGGCTGCACCGGCTCTTGCGGCGCCGGGCCGAGATTCAAGAGGCCCAGGCGGTGGTGGTGGTGGCGGGGATGGAGGGGGCGCTGGCCTCCGTGGTGGGAGGGCTGGTGGGCGTCCCGGTGGTGGCGGTCCCGACCAGCGTGGGCTACGGAGCCAACCTAGGAGGCATCTCGGCGCTGCTCACGATGGTCAACTCCTGTGCCCCCAACGTCGCGGTGGTGAACGTGGACAATGGCTTCGGCGGTGGCTTCTACGCTGCGCTCGTGTCTCGGAGCCGCCGCCGGTGAAGGGGCGCATCCTCTACCTGGAGCCGGTGGGCGGCATCGCTGGCGACATGTTTCTGGGCGCGGTGCTCGACCTCGGAGTCGAGAAGACTGCGCTCGAGGAGGGACTCAGAAGCCTGGACCTCGGCGGCTGGCGCCTGGTGGCCTCGCCGGCCCAGCGGCACGGGCTGACCGGCATCCACGTCGAGGTGGTGACGGAGTCCCCCGCTTCCTCGGGGCACCGCCCCCTGGCCGACATTCTTCGCCGCATCGATGCCTCGCAGCTGCCCCAGCGTGCTCGCGCCCGCGCCCGCACCATTTTCGAGACCATCGGCCGCGTGGAGGCCTCCATCCACGGGGTCGCCGTGGAGCAGGTCGAGTTCCACGAGGTGGGTGCGGTGGACTCCATCATCGACGTCTGCGGCGCGGTGTTGGCCCTGGAGCTGCTCGGGGACCCGGACGTGTGCTGTGCGCCCCCGCCGCTCGGAAGCGGCACCGTCGAGACCGCGCATGGCAGGATGCCCATCCCCACCCCGGCCACGCTGGAGCTTCTGGAAGGCCTGCCGGTGCGCTTCGAGGGCGTGGGCGAGCTCACCACCCCCACCGGGGCCGCCCTGGTGAAGGTGCTGGCCCGTGTCGGAGTGCCCCCGGAGATGGTCGTGGAACGGGTGGGCTACGGAGTCGGGACGCGGGAGATGGCCGACCGGCCCAACGTCCTCCGGGCGACGCTCGGTCAGCCCACCCTCGGAGCGGAGGCGGGGACCTTCGTGCTCGAGACGAACCTCGACGACTGCTCCCCGCAGCTGCTCGGGACGCTGCTGGAGTTGCTCCTGGATGCCGGGGCGCTCGATGCCTGGGTGGTGCCGGCGACGATGAAGAAGGGCCGGCCAGGTCACCTCCTGGGCGCGCTGGCGAGCGGGGACCGCCGCCAAGCGCTGGTGGACCTGGTGCTTCGCGAGTCCACCACCCTCGGGGTCCGCACCTATCCAGTGGAGCGCACCACGCTGGCGCGGCACCATGTCAGCGTGGAAACCCCTCATGGGCCCGTCCGCATCAAGGTGGGGATGCGCGGGAAGGAGGCGCTCAACGCCGCGCCGGAGTACGAAGATGTCCGGGCACTGGCCGAGGCCTCGGGGGTCCCAGTGAAGCAGGTGTGGGCCGAGGCACTCGCCGCGTGGTCGGCCCGGGACTAAACATTGGAAGCGACAACCAAAGGAGCGACAGATGGCGCAACAGCCGTGGGATGAGAAACTGACCGACTTTCTCAAGTCGGCAGGTGAGGAGCTGCGGCGTACGGGCGAGGAGGTCAAGGCGGAGACGCAGCGGCTCCTCGACGAGGTCACCGACCCCGAGCTGCAGGCCAAGCTGAAGGAGACCATCCACCAGCGCTGGAAGGTGGCGAAGAAGACTGCCGTCGACGCCTCGGCCAGACTGCAGGAGGCCTTCGGCGGCAAGCCCAAGAAGAAGCCTGCTCGCCCGGCGGGCAGGTCCAAAGCGACCCCGAAGAAGACCAAGAAAAGCGTGGGGAAAAAGGCCACTCGCCGGAGCGCCGGCAGGCGCTGACACAGCCGCCCCAGGAGGGGCTGTGTCATAATCCTGAGTCAACGTGGCCACCGGAAAGGGCAAGTTCTCCGCTGACATCGGCGAGGACGTCATCGCCGCGGCCCTGGACAGCGTCGAGCAGCGGAGTCGCTCCGGCGAGTCCCTGGCCGTGGACGCGTCGACTGCCAGCGAGCCAGACGGCGACGACGCCGCGGCGCATGCTGTGCCGGCGGAGCCTCAGCCCGAGGAGCTGACTGCGCGCCTGGAGCTGGCCGAGGGCCGGGTGCGGGAGCTCGAGGCGCAGGCCCGGGCCGACAAGGACACTGCGTTGAGAAGCGCTGCGGACCTCGACAATGCGAGAAAGCGCGCCCAGCGTGACCTTCAGGAGGGTGTCCGTTTCGCCAACGAGCGGTTGCTGAAGGACTTCCTGCCCGTCTTGGACAACCTCGAGCGGGCGCTCGGTCAGGGAAGCACTACCCGGGACTGGGCCAGCCTGGAGTTGGGCCTGCGGATGACGCAGAAGCAATTCGAGGCCACGCTCGCTCGCCACGGCGCCCGTCCGCTCACGGCCATCGGACAGCCCTTCGACCCCAACCTCCACGAGGCGATGGGAACGAGCGAGTCCACCGAGGTTCCTCCCAATACCGTGGTGTCGGAGGTGCTGCGCGGATGGATGCTGCATGACCGGCTGGTGCGGCCGGCCCTGGTCTCAGTGGCGCGGGCTAAGATGGCCCCCGTGGACTCTGCGTCGCCTGGCGAAGGGGAGCAAGCGCTGCCCCCGGACGAAGGGGCTCCCTGAGCGATGAGTAAAGTCATCGGCATCGACTTGGGAACCACCAACTCCTGCGTCGCCGTGATGGAGGGCGGCGAGCCAGTGGTGATTCCGAACAGCGAAGGAAGCCGCACCACGCCTTCCATCGTCGCCTTCACCGACTCGGGCGAACGGCTGGTGGGTCAAATCGCCAAGCGCCAGGCGGTGACCAATCCGGAGAACACCCTCTTCGCGGCCAAGCGGCTCATCGGGCGGAAGCTGGACTCGCCCGAGGCGAAGCGCGCTGTCAGCGTCTCGCCGTTTCGCGTGGTGGCCTCCCCCAATGGCGACGCCTGGATTGACGTCCGCGGCAAGTTGCTCAGTCCCCAGGAGGTCTCCGCCCAGGTGCTGTTGAAGATGAAGCAGACGGCGGAGGACTACCTGGGCGAGCCGGTGACCGAAGCCGTCGTCACTGTCCCGGCCTACTTCAACGACAGCCAGCGGCAGGCCACCAAGGACGCCGGCCGCATCGCCGGCTTGAACGTGCTGCGCATCATCAACGAACCGACGGCGGCCGCGCTCGCCTACGGATTGGACCGGGGCAAGGACAACAAGAGCGAACGGGTGGCGGTGTACGACCTCGGCGGCGGGACGTTTGATATTTCCATCCTCGAGCTGAACGGTGGCGTGTTCGAGGTGAAGAGCACCAACGGCGACACCTTCCTCGGCGGCGAGGACTTCGACCAGCGGATTGTGGACTACATCGCCAAGCGCTTCATGGAGCAGAACAACGGCATCGACCTGCGCAAGGACCGGATGGCCCTTCAGCGGCTGAAGGAGGCATCGGAGCGAGCCAAGCACGAGCTCTCCAGCGCCACCGAGACCGAGATAAACCTCCCCTTCATCACCGCGGACCAGACCGGCCCGAAGCATCTCATCGAGACCCTCGAACGGGCGACGCTGGATTCGCTGGTTGCTGACCTCATCGAGCGGAGCATCGAGCCCTGTCGCCAGGCGCTCAAGGATGCCAACTTGCAGCCCCAGGCCATCCACCAGGTGTTGCTGGTGGGCGGCATGACGCGGATGCCCAAGGTGCAGGAGAAGGTGAAGGAATTCTTTGGCAAGGAACCGCACAAGGGCATCAATCCCGACGAGGTGGTGGCGGTGGGAGCAGCCATCCAGGGCGGGGTGCTCAAAGGCGAAGTGAAGGACGTGCTCCTGCTCGACGTCACCCCGCTGTCCCTGGGCGTGGAAACCGCCGGTGGCGTCTTCACCAAAATCATCGACAAGAACACCACCATCCCTTGCAAGAAGGGGCAGGTTTTCTCCACGGCGGTGGACAACCAGCCGCTGGTGAGCGTGCACGTCCTGCAGGGCGAGCGCGAGATGGCCTCCGACAATAAGACGCTCGCTCGCTTCGAGCTGGTGGGCATCCCTCCGGCGCCCCGAGGCGTGCCGCAGATTGAGGTTTCATTCGACATCGATGCCAACGGCATCGTTCACGTCGGCGCCAAGGACTTGGGCACCGGGAAGCAGCAGGCGGTGCGCGTGGTGAGCACCTCGGGTCTCACCGAGAAGGAAATCCAGGCGATGATTTCCGATGCCCAGTCCAACCAGGCCGACGACAAGCGCAAGAAGGAGGTTGCCGACCTGCGCAACAATGCCGACGGGCTGCTCTACACGACCGAAAAGAGCCTGGACGAGTACTCCAACGTCCTCAACCAGGACGACATCGCCGAAATTCGTGCCGACATGGAGGCGCTCAAGAAGTTGCTCAACACCGCCGACCCGGTGGTGCTCAAGCAGGCCGTCCAGCGGCTGGAGGGCAGCGCCTACCGCATCGCCGATGCCATCTACGCCGAGCAGGAGAAGACGGCCGGCTGAGCGGCCGTTTCAATGCGCGGCGGCCAGTGGCTGAATTTCTCGCGCGGACAGCCACAAGAATCTCCAGGCCAGCGCCACTGCCACCGCGCTCAAGCCCGCGCAAAGCCCCCACCAAATGCCGAAGACTCCCTGGTGGGCGACGAAGCCCAGAAGGAGCGCCACCGGGAGGCCAATCAGCCAGTGGCCGACCACGTTGGCCACGAAGGTGAAGTGCGTGTCCCCGGCCCCTCTCAGCACTCCGGCGCCCACGCCCTGGATGCCGTCGGACACCTGGAAGACGGCGGTGATGGCGAGCAGCGGAATGGCCAGGCGGGCAACCTCCGGGGAGTCCGTCATCACAGCCACCAGGGCCCTTGGAAAGAGGAGAAACACCACCGCCATGCAGCCCATGAAGCCGGTGCCGATGGCGAAGGCGAGCAGCCCGGTCCGCCGGGCGAGCGGCGTGTCCCGGGCGCCCACCGCGTACCCGACGCGGACGCTGCCGGCGTTCCCCAGCCCGGCGGCGAAGGTGAAGGTGAGCGAGCCGTAGGTGAGGGCAACCTGGTGGGCGGCCAGGCTGGCGGCGCCAAACCGCCCGGCCAGAAAGCCGGCCAGGGCGAAGACGCCAACCTCGGCGCACAGGTGCAGGGCGATGGGCGTCCCGACGCGGAGGATGTGGCGGATGTCGGCGGCCACCGGCGCGTGGAGGCCAGAGGCCGTCCGGCCCGGCAACGGGACGCGGCTGACGACCCGAGCCAGGACGGCGAATTCCAGGAGTGTCGTGGCGCTGGTGACGAGAGCCGCGCCGGCGGCGCCCATGGGTGGGATGGCGCGCAGAGGACCGGTCCACAGAGGAAGTCCCTGGCCCCCGAAGACGAAGAGCAAGTCCCCGGCGAGGTTGAGCACGTTGGCGGCGAGGGTGACGTAGAGAAGCCACCGCGCCCGGCCGACGGCCTGAAGGTAAGAGCGAGCGGCGTAGAAGAGAAAAATCGGAGCCAGCCCCGGAATGCGCCAGGCCATGAAGCTGCTGGCACTGGCCGCCACGTCGGCCGGGATTCCGAACGGCCGCAAGAGCCGCATGGCGACGAGAACGGGAAGGGCGAGCACCAGGCTGGCAGCGAGCGCCGTGTACACCGCTTGCCAGTAAAGCCGTCGGGCGCGCACCGAGTCCCCGGCCCCGATGGCCTGGGAGATGAGGGGGTCGCCGCCCATCATCAGGCCAATGCCGAAGAACGCGATGGCGAAGAAGAGGCCATTTCCGAGGCCCACGCCGGCCAGCTGGACCGGCCCGGTGCGCCCCACCACCGCCGTGTCGACGGCGCCCATCGCGGAGTGACCGGCCTGCATCAGGGCCAGCGGCAGCGCCAGGCGCATCAGCTGCCGGAACTCGCTCGGGCCCTCGGACCGAGGAATGAGAGGCGTGGACATGCTTTTGGCCGCCACGGGCTTCTCGCACACCCAGCAGACGTCCGGAGCGCCTCGGGCCAAGGAGCGAACTCCCATCCAACGTCCGGCTTGGTGCCCAAGAGGCCGTCTTCCATCCGGAAGGCAGCCGTCTTGTGCTACGAGGCGCGGGGCGCCGCCCCGAGTCCAGGGCCGGGCTCGCCCGCTGGACGCTAAGGCTGTCAGGCCCAGGACGGAATTCCGCCCAGCACCACGCGGTTCCCACGGAACTCACAATGGTCAAACGACGTCTGAGGGTGTTGCTGGTGTCCGGGCTCGGCCTCGCCGGGGCCATTGGCTGTACGGACTTGAGCTACAACTGCGCCGGCATCTGCGGCACCGTCACCGGCAATGGCGACTTCGAAGGCGTCGTCGGCGCGAACAGCATTTCCGAGGCCGTTGCCCAGTGCAACCAGCTGTGCGGCTGCGACGCGGGAACGACGCCCAATTGCTCCTGCTACGAGGAGGAGTAGCGCGCCTCGGGGAGGCGCTCCCCGGGCCTTTGCTGGCCTCCCTGGACGGCAACGCAGCGAATTTGCCAGCCTGCAGGCGTGGCCCACAGAAGAGGCCACAGGACGCCATGAATCCCCCGGCCACCGTCGACTTCTTCTACGAGTTCGCCAGTCCCTACGCCTGTCTGTCCGCGCTGCGCATCCGCGGGCTTGCCGCGTCTTGTGCCGTTGCCATTCGTTGGCGACCCTTCCTCTTGGGTCCCATCTTTCGCGCGGAGGGCCTCCCGGACAGCCCGCTCAACGTCTTTCCGCTGCGTGGCGCCTACGCCAGGCTCGACGTTGCGCGGCGCGCCCGACGTCATGGCTTCGAGGTGCGTTTCCCATCGACGTTTCCGCGCAACGGGCTGCTCGCCTCGCGGGTGGCCCTGGTGGCGCTGGGGGAAGGGTGGGGCGAGGCCTTCAGCGAGGCGGTGTACCGGGCCGGGTTTCAGCAAGACGCCGACATCTCGTCTCCGGAGGTGGTGGAGGCGTTGGTGGCCGGCCTGGGACAGGACGGCCCGCGGGCGCTGGCCGCGGCAGCTTCGCCCGAGGTGAAGGGGACGCTCCGGGCCGAGACCGAGGCCGCCCAGGCGGCGGGCATCTTTGGCGCGCCAAGCTTTCTGGTGGGAGGCGAGCTCTTCTGGGGCGACGACCGGCTGGAGGATGCGCTGGACTGGGCGCGAGGTCGGCAGTGACGGTGGGCGGGCCCGGGTGAAAAGCGTTGTCTTGACCCCTTGTGCGCCCTCCCCCTAGAAGACCTCGGCCTTCCTCCGCAGTCCCCAAGAGGGGTTTTCCACATGCGAACGTTCCTGACCGCCACCATGGCTGTCGCGCTGATGGCCATTGGCTGCGAGAAGAAATCCGCCGCTCCGGCTGCGGCACCGGCAGCTGCTCCGGCGGCGCTGGCCCCGACCGGCGACACCATCCTCATCGGTGAGGTCTTCTCCCTCACCGGGGGCGAGGCCAGCTTCGGCATCAGCAGTCGGAACGGCATCGAGATGGCGGTCAAGGCGGCGAACGCCGCCGGCGGCGTCAAGGGCAAGAAGGTCGAGACGCGCGTCTATGACGACCAAAGCAAGCCGGAGGAGGCGGCCAACGCCACCACCCGGTTGGTCAACCAGGACCATGTGGTGCTCATCCTCGGAGAAGTGGCGAGCACCAACTCCATCGCCATGGCCAACGTCGCGCAGCCGGCGCACATCCCGATGATTACCCCCACCTCCACCAACCCCAAAGTGACCCAGGTGGGCGACTACATCTTTCGGGTGTGCTTCATCGACCCCTTCCAGGGGTTCGTGATGGCCAAGTTTGCCCGAGACAACCTCAAGCTCAACAAGGTCGCCGTCCTCAGAGACCTCAAGTCCGACTACTCCACCGGACTCACCGACGTCTTCACGCGGAAATTCACGGAGATGGGTGGGAAGATTGTCTCCGTCGAGACCTACAACAAAGGCGATAGCGACTTTCGAGGTCAGCTCACCGCCATCAAGCACGCGGCGCCGGACGCCATCTACGTGCCCGGGTACTACAACGAGGTGGGAGTCATCGCCCGCCAGGCAAAGGAGCTGGGGCTGGCGGTTCCCATCCTGGGGGGCGACGGCTGGGACAGCGCGAAGCTGTTCGAGCTCGGTGGAAGCGCGATGGAAGGCCATTACTTCAGTAACCACTACAGCCCGGAAGACCCTTCGCCGCGGGTCCAGAGCTTCGTCGCTGCCTACAAGGCCGCCTATGGCTCGGTGCCGGACTCGCTGGCCACGCTGGCCTACGACGCTGCCGGGGTGGCCATCGCGGCCCTGAAGCGAGCACCGGACCTCTCCGAAAAGGCCATCCGCGACGCCATCGCGCAGACCAAGGACTATCCGGGGGTGGCCGGCAACATCACCCTCGACGAGAATCGCAATGCCGTGAAGCCGGCGGTGGTCCTCAAGGCCACCAAAGGCAGAGTCGAGTACGTGACGACAATCAACCCCTGATGGGCGACCTCGTCCAGCACCTCATCAACGGCCTTGCCGCCGGGACCATCTATGCCCTCGTCGCACTGGGCTACACGATGGTGTACGGCGTGCTGAAGCTCATCAACTTCGCGCACGGCGACGTGATGATGGTGGGCACGTTCGTGGCGTACGCCGTGGCCCGGGGCCTGGGACGGGCTGCACAGACGTCCTTCCTGGGGGTGAGTGCCATCTTCCTGGCGGCGATGGGGGGCTGTGCGCTGCTCGGGTTTCTCATCGAGCGCTTCGCCTACCGCCCGCTGCGTGAGAAGCCGAGACTCACCGCGCTCATCACCGCCATCGGAATCTCCTTCACCCTCTCCTATGGGTTCCAACTGGACTTCGGGCCGCTCCCCGGTGCGGCGCCCCGTGCCTTTCCGGAGATTATTCCTCCCAAGGAGTGGCTGGTCTTCGGCGACCGAACGGTCGTCATCTGGAACTGGCAAGTCATCTCGCTGGGCATTGCCCTCTTGTTGATGGTGGGGCTGCAGGCCCTGGTGTACCGAAGCCGCTTCGGACGGGCGATGCGCGCGGTGTCCTTCGACCATCGCACCGCAGCCCTGATGGGCATCCCGGTGGACCGCGTCATCGCCCTGACCTTCATGCTCGGCAGCGCGCTCGCGGCCGGCGCCGGAATTCTCTACGCCATCAAGGACACGGTGGTCCAGCCGCTGATGGGGCTCTACATCGGGCTGAAGGCCTTCGTCGCTGCAGTCATTGGCGGCATCGGCAACGTCCCCGGAGCGGTGGTGGGTGGGTTGCTGCTCGGCCTGGTCGAGGAATTCGTGGTGGGCTACTCGTCGAGCAGCTGGCGCGACGCGGTGGCCTTCAGCTTTCTCATCCTCGTCCTGCTGGTGCGGCCCTCTGGGCTCTTCGGGCGTGTCACGGCGGAGAAGGTCTGAACCCCCGGATGCCGTCTCTGCCTGCATCGCTGCGCGGCATCTTTCCCCTGCTGGTGGCGCTGGCGGTGCTGGGCGGCCTTCAAGTCCTGGTGGGCGAGATGCCCTTCTTCGTCTACCTCTCCTCCATCGTCGGAGTGAATGTCATCCTCGCTGTGTCCCTCAACATCGTGAACGGGATGACGGGCCAGTTCTCCATCGGGCACGCAGGCTTCATGGCCGTGGGCGCCTACGTGGGCGGCAAGCTGGCGCTGGAGATGAAGGACGTGGCCATTTCCGGCATTCCGCCCGGTCTCTCCGACCAGTTGCAGCTGGTGGCCTCTCTGCTGGTGGGTGGAGCGGCCGCGGGAGTGGCCGGATTCCTGGTCGGGCTGCCCTCCTTGCGGCTCCGGGGAGACTACCTGGCCATCGTCACCTTGGGCTTCGGGGAGATGATTCGCGTCATCGTTTCCAATCTCGAGGTCTTCGGACGCGCGCTTGGACTCTCTGGCATCCCGCAGACCAGCAGCTTCATGATGATTTGGTCCTGCGTCTTCGTGGTGGTGCTGGCCGCCCGGCGCATCCAGAGCAGCACCCACGGCCGCTCGCTGCTCGCCATCCGTGAGGACGAGGTGGCCGCCGAGGCGATGGGTGTGGACACCACCGCTTACAAGGTTCGCGCCTTCGTCATCTCGTCCTTCTTCGCCGGCGTGGCCGGCGCGCTGTTCGCGCACTTCGTTCCCATCATCAACCCCGGCTCTTTCACGTTCGTGAAAAGCATCGAGGTGGTGACGATGGTGGTCGCCGGTGGGCTGGGAAGCATCAGCGGCTCCATCCTCGCCGCGGTCGTCCTCACGCTGCTTCCCGAGGTGCTGCGCAGCCTCTTCATTCAAGTCGGCGGCCTGGAGGGCGGCGCGTCGCTGGCCCAGAAGGTGGACCAGATTCGGATGCCGGTCTACGGCATCCTCCTCATCATCCTCATGCTTTCGCGGCCGCAGGGCGTCTTCGGAAGCCGTGAGCTCTGGGATGCCTTGCCAAGGTGGTGGGGTCGGGGACGGAGGAACGACGGGTGAGCGCGCCGCTGCTGGAGGCCCAAGGGGTGGGCATTCACTTCGGAGGGCTCAAGGCCCTCTCCGGCTTCGACCTCTCCATCCAGCAGGGAGACCTGAAGGGGCTCATCGGCCCCAACGGTGCCGGCAAGACGACGGCCTTCAACGTCCTCACCGGCGTCTATCTGCCCAGCGCCGGGACGGTGCGGGTGGCCGGCGAGGTGGTGAACGGGCTGAAGCCGCACCAAATCAACCGCCTCGGCCTGGCGCGCACCTTCCAGAACATTCGCCTCTTCAAGACGCTCACCGCGCTCGACAACGTGCGCGTCGCCTGCCTGGCCGATAGTTACGCCGTCTTCTCCCGGGCGCGACTCGAGGCGGCTCGCCAGCGCTCCTCGAAGCGCCGGGGTGCCGCGGCGGCGATGGCGGCCATCAACAACTACGTCGACTGGTGGCGAGCACTCTTGCTCACTCCAGGGTTTCAGCGGGAGGAGCGCGCGCTCACCGTCCGTGCCGACGCCCTCCTGGAGGTGATGGGGCTTCTTCCCCGAAGGGACGAGGAGGCCCGGAATCTCCCCTACGGCGAGCAGCGGCGGCTGGAGATTGCGCGGGCACTGGCCACTGGCCCGCGTGTCCTGTTGCTCGACGAGCCCGCGGCCGGGATGAACACGCGCGAGAAGGCAGACTTGATGGTGCTCATTCGTGAGCTGCGCAGTCGTTTCTCCCTGGGCATCCTGGTCATCGAACACGACATGAAGCTGGTGATGGGCATCTGCGAGGACATCACCGTGCTCGACTACGGGCAAACCATCGCCCGCGGCAATCCAGAGCGCGTGCGGAGTGACCCGAAAGTCATCGAGGCCTACCTCGGCGACAGCTACCTGGCCGCCCATGGCCTGAGCGTGCCGGGGGCCGGTGCATGAATCCCGTTCCGGCCGCCACCGAGGAGCTCACACTGGCCGAGCCCATCCTCGAGGTGGAGGAGCTCCACGTCAGTTACGGAGCCATCACCGCGCTCCGCGGTGTCTCGCTCCGGGTGGGCAAGGGCGAGGTGGTGGCGCTCATCGGCGCTAACGGCGCGGGGAAGACCACCACCCTGCGAGCTGTCTCAGGGATGCTCAGGCCGAAGAGCGGCCGCATCCTCCTGGAGGGACAGCCCATCCAGGGGATGAAGGCCCACTTGCTCGTCCCCCGGGGGATGGCGCACGCCCCGGAGGGGCGGGGCATCTTCCTGAATCTCACCGTGGAGGAGAACCTGGACCTCGGCGCCTACCTCCGGCACGACCGCGCCCAGGTGACGGAGGACCGGGAATACGTCTTCGGCCTCTTCCCGAAGCTTCGCGAGCGCCGGCGTCAGGTGGGTGGCACCCTCTCCGGAGGCGAGCAGCAGATGCTCGCCATCAGCCGGGCGTTGATGAGCCGCCCCAAGCTTCTCCTCCTCGACGAGCCATCCCTGGGACTGGCCCCCCAGGTGGTGGAGACCATTTTCCGCATCCTGCGCGATGTGAACGCGCGGGGCGTCTCCATCCTCCTCGTGGAGCAGAACGCGCACCTGGCGCTCAACCTGGCCAACCACGGCTACGTGCTGGAGACGGGCGAGGTGGTGATGCAGGGAACTGGACAAACGCTGCTGGCCAGCCCGGAAATCCGGCGCGCCTACCTCGGGGAGTGAAACAAGAAACGCACACCGCTGCCTCGCTCTTTCAGAGAAGCGCCCGGGGGGGGGATGGGACGCTTCAAGAAAGCCCCGGGGGGAGGGGGCGTCGGCGTCGGCAGCCCCCCCTTGGTCGTCAGGGGTGCGCCGCGTCGGCGCCGGCCAGCGGGAACTCCGCCAGAGGGGTGTACAGACTCCCGGTGGAAAGCAGCTCGCTGTTGAAGAGGGAGAGCCGGTCCAGGACAAACACCCCGAAGCCTTGGTCGCGGAGGGCGCGCTGACAGCGGCTCAGGGCTGCATCCCCCTGACGACTCCGGGCGCGCGCCAGGGTGAGGTGGGGGTGGAAGGCCTGCTCCTTGGCGTTCGGCAGGCGCGACGGTCCCACCGCCCGGCGGATGTCGGCCTCCAGCGTGCGCAAAGCCTCCACCGCCCCGGTCAGCTCGGCGAAAAGGACGCTCGGCTGGTGCGGACGGCCGAAGCAGCCCACTCCCTGCAGCCCCAGCACCGAGCTGCCGTGTCGTGGCGCAACCTCGCGCAGTGCATCGACGAGGGAGGGGACGTCGGAGCTTTTCGTCTCGCCGAAGAAGGCAAGCGTCAGGTGGAGGTTACCCGGGCGGACCCAGCGTGCCTGGCACGCTGCGCGCCGCGCGGCCGCCAGCGCGGAAAAGACGGCAGCCTGAAGGGCATCGGGCAGCATCCCGGCGAGAAAGAGGCGCAAGTTCGGTCTTCCGGCGGCCGAGCTAAGCACCGCCCTTTCCGCTGCTCCAGGGGTACCAGCGTGCTGGTGGCACGGGTTAGGGTGGTTCGCCGGTGGTCGCCCTCGACGTCTCTCGCATCGCGAAGCGCTTTGGGAAAGTCCAGGCCGTTGACGGCATCTCCTTTCAGGTGCGGCCGGGCGAGCTGGTGGGGCTCCTCGGCCCCAACGGCGCCGGAAAAAGCACCGCGCTGCGCCTCATTGCCGGGCTGGTGCATGCTGATGCGGGCAGCGTGCAACTCGGTGGGCACGATGTGCGTCAGGCTCGCCAGGCAGCGCTCGCCTCCGCCGGCTTCCTCATCGAGTCCCCGGCACTGCCAGCCGAGCTGACGGTTACTGCTGCGCTGGCCTGGGTGGCGTTCCTCGGGGGCAAGCCAGTGGAGGTGGCGCGTCGCCGCGAGGTTCTCGCGCAGGTGGGACTCGCGGACGTCGCCGAGCGCCGAGTCCGGCAGCTGTCCCTGGGAATGAAACAGCGGCTGGCCATTGGCGCGGCGGTGCTCGAGCGCCCACCGTTGCTGGTGCTCGACGAGCCGCTCAACGGCCTCGACCCTCCCGGCGTGCGGGACATCGGCGAGCTTCTCCGCCGGCTGGCCGCCGAGGGCACCGCGCTGCTCGTCTCCAGTCACCTCTTGGACGAAGTGGAGCGCACCGCGAGTCGGGTCCTGGTCATGGCGCGGGGGCGCCTGGTGGCGGAACAACCGGTGGATGTCGCCCACCGCGGGGCGTTGCGAGAGCTCTTCTTCTCCGTCACCGGCCAAGGTGCAGCGTGAGGAGCAGTCTTCGCGCCTACCGGGCCGAATGGCTTCGACTGGCCACCGGGCGCTCCCTGTGGCTCCTTCCGTTGGCCGGCCTCGGGGCCGGGGCCTATGCCTTCAGTCTGGGCGTTGCCGCCGAGCGCGGCCTGTTTGGCGCCCCGACCGGCTTCTACCTCGCGGCCGCCGGCGCCACCGGGGCAGGCATCACGTGTGCGGCGGTGGGAGCACTGCTCGCGGCCAGCGCGGTGGGCAGCGACTTTTCCTCCGGCGTGGCACGCACCGCCCTCTGCCGGCCGGTCGCGCGGTCCGCGTGGCTAGGAGCGCGCCTGGCGGCACTTGCCAGTGGGCTGGCGCTCGTCTTTCTCGCGGCCTGCCTCGGTGCTCTGCTCGCGGGCCAGGTGCGCTTCGGGCTCGGCGCTGTCACCGAGGGCAGCTACGTCCTGGCCTCCTCGGGCCTCCTCCTCGGCCAGCTGTGCGTCGCGGTGGCCAGCTGCCTGCTTGGACAGACGATGGCGGTCGCGGCCGGCGGTGTCCTGGGAATGGCCTGGGGACGCCCGGGACCAGCGGTAGCCTCCACCGCCGTGCTCGGCGCCGGCCTCCTGGCGCTGGGCCGCTGGCCAGAGGTCGAGCCGTTCTTGCCGACGACGTTTCTCACCGGTGGGCTGGACCGCGTGACGCAGCTGGCCCAGGGGCTTGCCACGCTGCACGCCACGGACGTCGCCCCGCGCGCGGTGCTCGTCTTCGGGGTGTGGCTCCTGGGCGTGCTCGCGCTGGGGATACCCCTCTTGCAGGCGAAGGACATTGCCTCATGAGGGTTGCCACGGTGCTTCTCTTGATGCTGGTGGTCCAAAGCGGTGCGAGGGCTGAGCCCCAGCGCTTCGAGGAGAAGAAGCTGCAGGTGCTAGGTGACGTGGTGGTGGTCGCTGCCGCGGACTTGGACGGGGACGGCAAGCTGGACATCATCGTCGGGTACACGAGTGGCGTCGGCCCGGCCACCAAGCGCTCGTTGGCCATTTTCTGGAACCGCAACGGAGTCTTCGGGACCGCGCCGGACCTGGCGCTGAGCCTGGACGAGGGCCAGGTGTTTGGATTCGACCTGGCCGACATCGACGGGCAACCCGGCGACGAATTGTTGCTCGTCACTCCCGAGGGGGTGCTGTCTCGCAACTTCCGGGGCCGTGTCGCCGGCCCCCCGGTGAAGCTGGTGGAGCAGGCCACCGCCTTCACCCGGCCGGCCCCCGGGACGTTGCCGAGGTTGCGAATTGTCCAGGACGTGAGCGCGCCCGGAAGCCGCGAGTTGCTCGTCGCCGGCCCCAAGCTGCTCGGCATCTACAAGAGTCAGGGCAACGGCAGCTACGTCCGCGCGGCCGAGCTGGCTCTGGACGTGCAAGCTGGCTGGAGCGCTGCGGACCAGATGCGACGACTGGACCGCGCCCGGACGGGCTCGGTGCCCTACTTCCGCCTCTCCTTTTCCTTCCCCTCCCTCTATGTCGCCGACGTCGACGGCGATGGGCTGATGGACATCGTGGCAACGCTGGAGGACCGCGTCGCCATCTACCGGCAGTCGCCCGGTTTCACCTTTGCCAAGGCGCCCAGCGTCAGCCGGGACTTCGCCATCCGCACCCCGGAGGAGCTCAAGGAGGCGGGGACGTCGGCCTCCGTCACCGTAAGCGACGTCGACGGCGACGGCGTCGCGGACCTGGTGGTCCGCAAGCTGGTGGCACGTGGCCTGGCCTCGGTGACCACCACCACGTACGTCTTCTTTGGCCGGAAGGGCAGCACCTACGCCGAGGCGCCGGACCAAGTCCTTCGCGGCGAGGGCGCGACCGGAACGGACGTGGAGCTCTTCGACGTCACCGGCGATGGACATCCGGACCTCGTCGTCCCCTCGGTGAACATCGGAATCTTCGCCATCGTGAAAATCCTCCTCAACCGGACGCTGAGCATCAATTTCCAGGTGTTCCCCTTCGAGCCGGCCCGCCGTCGCTTCGCGGATAAGCCGGCAGCAGAGCGCGAGCTCAGTTTCAAGCTCAACCTTTCTGGGGCGGCCGACATCCAGGCCATCGACATGTTTGGCGACTACAACGGCGACAAGCGCGCCGACCTCGCCTTCGGCACCGGAGACGACGAGCTCTCAATCTTCCTGGGAGGCCAGGGGACCCTCTTCGCCGACAGTGCCGCGGCCCGCATCCCGGTGCGTGCCGTGGGGCGGCTGGAGTCGGTGGACCTCGACGCCAAGGGCCGCAGCGACATGCTGCTCTACTACCCCGCAACCAAGGGCCACCGGGGCGAGGTGATGCTGCTGCGTAATACCGGGCCCTGGTAGTCGTCCGCAGGGGCCACCCCTTCTCCCCGGGGGGGGGCGGCTGCCGCCCGAGGGCCAGGACAGCGCCCCTTCGGCTCGGCGCTGGGGTCTCTCCTCGGTGGGCCCCTCGAAGGAACTGGGCAAGTCAGGCGTGAATCGCTCGCGGTGCCAGGGCGGCCTGAGCAGGCTTCAGAAGCTTGAAGAGAGACGCGTTGGCCAGGATGGTGAGGAGCGAAGCAGCCAGGGTGGCGTTGTAAACGTCGGACCCGATGAGGCCCGAGTGCAGCGAAACCTGGGCAAGAATGAAGGAGAACTCGCCGATTTGAGTCAGGCCGACGCCGACTCGCAGCGCGGTGTGCGCTGGATAGCCGAAGAGTCGAACCACCGCGAACCAGACCAAGAACTTACCGACGAGAATCAGCACCACCATGACCGCGAGAAGGCGCCAGTTGGAGAGCCAGGTGCTCGGGTCGATGAGCATCCCGATGGTGACGAAGAAGAGGGCAACGAAGGCGTCTCGGATGGGAAGGGTCTGCGCGGCGAGCTTGTGGGCGAAGGCGGAGCTGCCGAGCAGCAGGCCGCCGACGAATGCTCCAAGGGCGAGCGACAGGCCAATCGCTTCGGTGATGGCGGCGACGACCAGGCAAACGGTGAGTGCAAGAAGAAGAGAGAGCTCGTCGTTGCAGGCTTTTTCGACGCGAGCCAGGAGGCGGGGAACGAGCTTCCATCCGGCCAAGACAACCGGCACGAGCAGAAGAAGCGCCTTCCCTATTTTCCAGAGGACCTCCGTGTAGTCCGCACCCGCTGACGAGGCGAGGCCGGGGAGCAGGACAGTTAGAACCACGACGGCGAGGTCCTCGACGAGCGTCAGGGCGACCATGACCCGGCCAGCTTCGGAGCCGAGCTCGCCGCGATCGACGAGCAGGCGGATGAGAACCATGGTGCTGGCGACGGAGATGATGCAGCCGACGGCGATGCCCTGGGGAATGGGCCAGCCAAGGAGCATGCCCACGCCGGTACCGAGCGCAATGGAAAGACCGATGCCGAGGGGCGCGCCAACGAGCGCCACCCACTTCACGCGGAGCAATTCGGGGACGGAGAACTCGATGCCAACCGAGAACATCAGAAGAATGACCCCCACCTCAGCCATCGTTTCGAAGGTGTGGACGTCATGGACGCGGGGGCCCGGCGTGAGCGGGCTGAGAAGAAGACCGGCGAAGACGTAGCCAAGAATGAGCGGCTGGCGGAGGCGCCAGAACAAGAAACCAACGGCAAAGGCACCGGCAAACACCATGGCCACGTCGCGAAAGATGAGCGTGTGTTCGTTCACGGCGGCGCTCCGCACGGAGTGGAGGGGCGTTGCGAAGAGAAGTCTCGCATCGCGGCCAAACCTCCTAAAGACATTTTCGCTCGTTGCAGAGAAGGGCCAAGACGCCGGCCGCTGAGGAGCGGCGGGGCGCTTCTGGCAGGAAGGGCCAGCGGACTGGCTAGTACGCCTTGGAGAAGACCATCCGGCCCGGGGAGGGCTCGCCGCAGACCACGCACTTCCCCGCCACCTGGACCAGGTCGAAGGGCCGGTTCCGGCTCGTCACTCCGCCGCCTTGCTCCTTCACCTGTGCCTCGCACGCCGGGCTCTCGCACCAATGGGCGAGCAGAAACCCGTCATCGGCACGCGCCTTGAGCTCTTCTAGGCTGTTCACCTCGAAGGTGTGGTCGGCACGAAACTGCTTGGCGCGCGAGAAGAGGGCGAGCTGCATGGCGTCCAGCATGGATTGGGCGTGGGCCACCACAGCGTCCAGCGGGACGGGGACCTTGAGCTTCTCGTCGCGTCGGACGAGGACCGCCTGTCCCTTGGCTAGGTCCTTGGGTCCGAGCTCCATTCGCAGGCAAACCCCGGTGAGCTCATGCTCGAAGTACTTGAAGCCGGGGCTCTTGGTGTCGTCGTCGTCGACCAGGACAGACATGCCTGCTCGACGGAGGTCCTCCGCCACCGCATGAGCCCGCTGCACCACCGGGGCACGCTCCTCGCCCTTGCCGATGACGACGATGACCACATGGGTGGCGGCCAGCTTTGGTGGCACCACCAGACCGGCGTCGTCCGAGTGAGTGAGAATGAGTGCGCCGATGAGCCGGGTCGAAACACCCCACGACGTCTGCCAGACGTGGTGCTGCTGGCCGTCGCGACCCTGGAAGGCGGTGTTGAAGGCCCGGGCGAAATTCTGGCCGAGGTTATGGCTGGTCCCGGCCTGGAGGGCCTTCTTGTCCTGCAGCATCGCTTCGATGCTGTAGGTGCGCACTGCGCCGGCAAACTTCTCGGACTCGGACTTGAGACCGGCCAGCACCGGCATGGCCATGTAGTCCTCGGCGAAGACGCGGTAGACCTCGAGCATCCGCAATGTCTCCGCCTCTGCCTCGGCGTCCGTCTCGTGGCAGGTGTGGCCTTCCTGCCAGAGGAATTCCGAGGTGCGCAGGAAGAGGCGGGTGCGCATCTCCCAGCGTACGACGTTGGCCCACTGGTTGAGGAGCATCGGCAGGTCGCGGTAGCTCTGAATCCAGCGGGAGAACATCGAGTTGATGATGGTCTCGGACGTGGGACGGATGACGTACGGCTCGTCCAGCTTCTTGCCTCCGGCGTGCGTCACCACCGCCAGTTGGGGTGCGAAGCCCTCGACGTGCTCGGCCTCCTTCCTGAGGAAACTCTCGGGAATGAGCAGCGGAAAATAAGCGTTGCGGTGCCCGGTGTCCTTGAACATCCGGTCGAGCACACGCTGCATGTTCTCCCACAGCGCGTAGCCGTTGGGTCGAATCACCATGCAGCCCTTGACGTCCGAATAGTCGGCGAGCTTGGCCTTGAGGACCAGGTCCACGTACCACTCGGAGAAGCCCTTCTCGCGCGGCGCCAGCTTCTCGGCCATCGGTTGGACTCGTCCCTTCCCTCGGAAAGAAACCTGCAGCGGACGGCGGTGCGTACGCTAGCCGGAGGCTTCAAAGCAACCACCGGGAGTGGCCGCGCGCTTCACTCGGCGTCTTGCCGGGCGCGGAAAACAGGGGAGGAGGCCAGCCCCACTGGCCTCCAACCGCCCCCTCCTCGTCGGCACTGGGAGTCCGTCGGTGTCGGTGGACCCCTGCGCCTTCGGTGGGTGCCGGTGGGCCCAGCACCCACTCAGCCCGTTTTCCGAAGGACGCCAGCCGAACGGCCGATTAACCTTGGGCCCACAACATGGCGCGTCCTCGCATTCTCGTGGTCGACGACAACGTCGAGTTGCTGTCTCTGTTGACGCACCTCTTTGAGGACGCTGGCTACGACGTCGTCGGCGCAGCCAAGGGAAAGCAGGCACTGGAGCTGATGCGGGCAAAGCCGCCGGACCTGGCCTGCCTCGACATCCTGCTGCCGGACATCATGGGGTACGCGGTGGCCGACGCATTGCGGAAGGAGTACCCGGGCGTCCCGTACGTCTTCGTCACCGGCGTCTTCAAGGGCGGAAAGCATGCGCTTTCCGGCCAGAACAAACACGGCGCTTCGGCTTATTTCGAGAAACCCTTCGAAGCGCAGAAGCTGCTAGCAGCGATTGCCCAGCTCGTCCCACCCGGCGCACCGCGCGTGGCCCCGGAGGACGACTTCGAGGTCGAGCTGGACATCGACATCGAGGAAGACGAGCCCGCCGACACCATGGAGCTGAGCGGGCGCGTCCAGGTCAGCGTCGCGTCCGGTCCAGTGGAGCTCAAGGGAAAGGACCTTCGGGCCTCGCCCATCCGGAAAGGGTCGGACCCGGGCGTCCGGCGGCCTGTCTCCGGGGCACGTCCCACCCCGACGGGGCTGAAGCTGCGCCGCGGGGAGCTCCGGGACAATCTCCCCTCGCTCATCTCCGCTTTTTACATCTCCGGGGAGACCGGGGAGCTCGGTTGTCAGAAGGGCGCCGTGAAGAAGGTCGTCTTCTTCGAGAAGGGGCAGCCCGTCTTCGCCCTCTCCAATCTGCTCGCCGACCGCTTCGGCCAGTTCCTGGTTCGCACGGGTCGAATCCATCCCGACCAGCTGGCCGATGCCGCGCAGGTTGCTCAGCGCTCCGGACGTCGCACCGGAGACATCCTCGTCGAGCGCGGGCTGCTCACCGACGCGGACCGGCCCTACTATTTGGGCCAACAGGTGAAGTCCATCATCTACTCCCTCTTCGCCTGGGAGGAGGGAAGCTACGTGATGAGCTTCGGCGCCCCGGCGCGCCAGGAAGTGCTGAAGCTCGACGTGCATCCGGCCACACTCATCGTCCGGGGAATGAAAAAACTCTACAAACCCGAGCGCGTCCGACGTCTGCTCGCGCTCGAGGACCGGCTCATCCCTTCGCGCGAGCCCATCTACCCGTTCCGCGACATTCCCGTGGAACGCTGGGAATCGGAGCTTCTGGCCCTGGCCGACGGCAGCCGGACGGTGGCGGAGTTGATTGCTCTGGTCAAACGGCCCGAAGGCTCGGTCCAGCTCTCGCTGGCCGTGCTCTTGGCGCTCCAGGTCCTCGAAAAGCGCTAGCCGTTACGCTGTCTTGTGGACCACCGAGCGCACGGTCAAGGCGAGAATGAGCCGGCTGATGCCGCTGAAAATCATGCTCACGCCGACGAAGGCGGCGATGATGACGTCCGAGTTTCCCGGCCAGTTGACGAGGATGAAGATAGCCAGAGCCAGGGTGACGATGGCATCGAACAGCCACAGCCCCCAGCCGGCCTTCGGCCGCACCTGGAAGGCCAAGACGGCGAGCAGTCCAGCTTCGATGAGGAGCATCCAGCCGAAGAAGAATGCCAGCGCGAGGATGCCGGCGCCGGGACGGAAGAGGATGTAGCCGCCAGCGACCACGTAGAGTATGGCCAGCAGCACCTTGAAGATGATGTGCCCGGTGCCATCCTTGTTGGTGAAGGCATAGATGGCCTGTGCCACGCCGCCAAAAATCATCGCCCACCCGAAGAAAATGGCGACGACGGCGGCAGCAAAATACGGCGCCGAGAGAGCCACGATGCCAGCGAGGATGAGCAGCACTCCGGCCACCATCGTCCAGCCCGCACCGGCCCTCACCGCTTGAGCCGGAGTCTTTAATTCCGTTGTCATGTGCCCTCCCTGGGGATTTCGCGGCCCCTCCACGTCCCTCCTTCCACAGGAGGGCCGTCTTGGCCGGCCGGCATCCGAGCCACCTTTGCCATCCAGATGCAACCTCAAAGGGCAGAACCTGATAGAGGGCGGGCGCAAGCCAATGCCGAAGCCCAGCCTGCAGTGCCTCACCGCCCTCGGCGGGCTCCTCCTCATCGCCGCTGTGAGTCCGGCGGCCGGAGCCCCCGCTGCCTCCACCGACGCCGAGGCCGCCGCCTTGGAGAGCACCCTGCTGCCGAGCGCGGTGGTGGAGGGAGTCCCCCCTTGGACGCTGGCCGAACGGATGCGCCACTACAACGTCCCAGGAGTGAGCATCGCGCTCATCCAGGATGGTCGCATTGCCTGGGCACGCGGCTATGGCGTGCTCGACGCCACCTCGCGGATTCCAGTCACACCGAAGACGCTCTTTCAGGCCGCCTCCCTCAGCAAGCCGGTGACGGCGATGGCTGTCCTCCGGCTCGCCGACCAGGGAAAGCTGTCGCTCACGGTCCCGGTGAATTCTCTTCTGGGGAGCTGGAAGCTCCCGGAGGGACCCTTCACGGCCAAGGTGACGCTGGAGCGAATCCTCAGTCACAGCGCCGGGCTGACGGTGGGGGGCTTCTCCGGTTACCCACCAGGCGCGGTGTTGCCGACGCTCGTGGACATCCTCAACGGTCGGCCACCGGCCAACAACAAGCCGGTTCGCGCTGACGTCGAGCCGGGAACCGTCTTTCGCTATTCCGGCGGCGGCTACGAGGTTGCCCAGCAGATCCTCAGCGATGTCGCCGGACAGCCGTTTTCCGGCTTGATGCAGCAAAGTGTCCTCGGGCCGGCCGGGATGCAGGACAGCGTCTTCCAGGAGCCGCTGAGCGCGGAGCTGGCCGCGCGCGCTGCCAGCGGCCACGATGCCGACGGCAAGCCATTGCCGGGGAAGTGGGACGTCTACCCCGAGCTCGCGGCGGCCGGCCTTTGGACCACCCCTTCTGACCTGGCCCGCTTCGTCATTGCCTTGCAGCAGTCGCGGGCCGGTGCGCCCGGCGCGCTCCTGTCCAGGGGAATGGCCACCCGGATGCTGACCGTAGCCACCGCCGGCGACCTGGGCCTGGCGCTGGGCAACGGGCTCGGCCTCTTCATCGACCAGCGGGGCAAGGGAACGTTCGCCCACGTCAGCAATCAGCGGCCCGGGGGGTCGGAAGGCTTCCGGGCGCTCCTGGTGGCGAGCACCGATGGCGGCTATGGCGTGGTGGTGATGACCAACGGAGATGGTGGCGCCAAGCTCGCCGACGAAATCGTCCGCGGTGCTGCCGCGGTCTACGGCTGGAAAGCGCTTGCCGTCCCGCCGCTGAAGCGAAGCCATCCCTCCGAGGAACAGCTGAGAAAGGCGGTTGGCCGTTACCGCGTCGGTTCGGACGAGGTCCTCGCCGTGAGCGCCGGCCGCGGCGTCCTTCGGGTACAACCCCTCGTCGGCGAAGCGTTCGAGCTCTTCCCGGTCGAAGGGGGGGATTTCGTCCGGCCGGAACCGCCGGCGCGCTACGCCTTCGACCTGGCCGGACTCGTCGCCACGAACCTCTTCGAGCAGCAGACCGGCGTGCGCGTCACCCCGGGGGACACCACTCCACTGGAGCTTCTCCTGGCCGGCAAGGTCGAGCGGGCGCTGGCTGGCTATCGGAAGCTGAAGGACCTCAGTGTCACCGACCCGGCCATCGCCGAGCTGCGGCTGAATGCGCTCGGGTACGAGCTCCAGCAAACGGCTCCGGCCAAGGGGCTCGCGGTCTTCCAGCTGAACGCCGAACTCTACCCGGAGTCTCCCAACACCTGGGACAGCCTAGCGGAGGCGTTTCTGGCGGTGGGAAAACGGCAGGAGGCGCTGCGCTGCTACCGCAAGGTGCTGGAGACCGTCCCCAAGGATACCCATCTGCCCCCGCAGCTCAAGTCGGCGCTCCTGCAGAATGCCGAGAAGAAAGTCCACGAGCTTCAGGGCAGCTAGAGAATCGGCGAGAACAGGCGGGCCCCTCGTACCGCAAAACGGTAGGGCCAGCCCTTCGCAGCAATCTGTGCCGACGTCACAGGACGGGCACGCGCGAAGTCGCGTTCCAGCATCGTCGCCACCTGCGCTGCGAAGGGCTCATCCACGACGAGGGTGGTGAGCTCGAAGTTGAGCCGCATCGACCGGTTGTCCAGGTTGGCCGACCCCACCGAGCTCAGAGCGTCATCGACCAGCATCACCTTCTGGTGGAGAAAGCCGTCCTGGTAGAGCAGCGTCTTGATTCCGGCTCGCTCCGAGGCTCCGAGGAAGGAAAAAGAGGCGAGCTTGATGACTTGGGAGTCGTTCTTCTCCGGGAGCAGAAGCCGGACGTCGACGCCCCTCAGCGCTGCGAGCCGCATCGTCTCGAACACTGGACCGTCCGGGACGAAGTACGGGTTGGCGAACCAGACACGCTTTCTTGCCACGGTGATGCACTGCATGAAGAAGAGTTGAAGCCGCGAGTCGACGTCCGCCGGACCCGTGGCCAGGACGAATATCGGGACATCGCCCTGCGTCGAGGGTACCGGGTGCCAGTCCAGCTGGGGCGGAGTCCTGGTGGCCCAGTACCAGTCCGCCATCCAGGCCACCTGCACCGCCTGCACCGAGGGCCCTTCCAGCCGGACCTGGGTGTCGCGCCAGTGTCCGATGCGGGCATCCCGCCCGAGGTACTCGTCGCCGACGTTGCTCCCGCCGGTGAAGGCAACGCGGCCGTCGGCCACCAGCACCTTCCGGTGGTTCCGGAAATTGAGCTGGAAGCGGTTCTGTCGGCCGCGCGTCGTCTGGAACGCGGACACCTGCACGCCGGCAGCGCGCAGCTCGGCAATGTACCTTCCCGGAAGCGAGAACGAACCAATCTCGTCATAGAGGAGGAAGACCTGCACCCCAGCGCGTGCCCGCTCCATGAGCGCTTCCTGGAACTGCCGACCGATGGCATCGTCGCGGACGATGTAAAACTGCGCCAGGACGTAATGCTCCGCCGCGGCGATGGCGGAAAACATCGCCGCGAAGTAGTCCGCGCCGTCGACTAGCAGCTGAACGTCGTTCCCGGCAGTGCAGGGCGTCCGCCCCAGATGGTTCAGTACCCGCAGGTCCCCTTCCCAGCGTCCTGGAAGGGCGGCGCGGAAGGAGCGGATGCGTTCGAGGTTTTCGTGAACACCAGCGATGCGTTCCACGGATTGGGAGCGAAGGGCCTCCACGTAGCCCCGGAACCGGGCGCGCCCGAACACCAGGTAGAGCGGAACGGCCAGCTCCGGGAGCAGCACCAGGCCGAGCGTCCAGGCGATGGCCCCTTGCGCGGTCCGGGTCTTGAGGACGGCGCGGACGGCGAAGAGGATGCCGAGGACCTCGAAGAGCCCGAGGATGACGTACCAGGCGACGTGGAAGACTTGGGAGTACATCCTCGAGGGTCGTCCCGTGTCCCTTCAGTTCACCACGCCGCGCCCGGTGGGGTCAGGGCGTTCCGCCGCTTCGCTCGACAGTCCCTCGGCCAGCAGGCGGTGCTCGGGACTTCCGAGAGCCGGGAGCGCAAGTCCAGCCGGATGCGCGAAGCGCGCGACCAGCGCGTCGATGCGCTGGTGCGCCTCGGCAATTCGGCGCCGAGAGACGTGGCCGGCTTCCACCGCGCGCACCAGGGCCTCCAGGCAGCGGCGCTGCACCTCGACGTTCTCGCACACCAGGAAGACGTCCACCCCCGCCCGCGCTCCTTCCACCGTGGCCTCCTCCACCCCCATGTGCTCCGAGATGGCCTTCATCTCCAGGTCGTCCGAGACGCAGACACCGCGGAAACCGAGCTCGCCGCGCAAGAGGTCGGTGAGCACGCGGTGGCTCATGGTGGCCGGTAGCTCTTCCCCCAGGGCCGGGAAGCGGATGTGGGCCGTCATCACCGAGGCCAGGCCGGCCGCAGCGTAGCGGCGAAACGGGACCAGCTCGACGGCGCGGAGTCGTTCCAGCGAGTGGGTGAGGACCGGCAGCGTCCAGTGGCTGTCCTGGCGGGTGTCGCCGTGCCCGGGAAAGTGCTTGCCGCAGGAGGCCACGCCGCCCTCTTCCAGGCCCATGGCCAGGGCCACCCCCAGCGTCGCCACGTGCTCCGCCTCGCTCCCCAGCGCGCGGTCAGCGATGACCGGATTGTCCGGGTTGGTGTCCACGTCCAGCACCGGCGCGAAGTCCCAGTCGATGCCCACCGCGCGCAACTCGTATGCCAAGAGCCGTCCCGCTCGCCGCGCCAAGTCTGCGTTCGCGTGCCGTCCCAGCACCCGCATCGGCGGCAGCGCGGTGAAGGGCGCGCCGCGCAACCGGGCCACCCGTCCGCCCTCCTGGTCCACCGAGAGCAGCAACGGGCGTCCGGCGCTGCGCTTGAGCTCGGCCACCAGCTCGGCCGTCTCCTGGGCAGAGCCCACGTTCCGGGCGAAGAGGATGGCGCCCAGCACGCCGTCGCGAACCAGCGCTGCGACGTCCGGACCGACGGTCTTGTCTTTGAAACCGACGACGAAGAGCCGCGCGCAGTCCCGTTCGAGGGGGGAGGCCACGTGTGGGCCTGACAATAGCAGCAGCGCAGCAGGGAGCGCGGCTCGCCCCCAGGGATGGGGAGAAGGTGACCGCCGGGCCCCGGACAGGCCATTCTTTGGCTGCGGCGCAACCGCGCCGTGGCTATCCGGTGCTTGGCGCCCGGGGGCTCTCCCCAGGGGCGAGAGGAAAGAGGAGGTTGCAGGGTGGCCCCCAGCGAGCGCCTGAACGTTGGCTTCCTCATGGACCCGCTGGAGCGGGTGCTGGTGCACCACGACACCACCTTCGCGCTGATGCTCGCCACCCAGGCGCGGGGCCACCGCATGCTCTGCTTCGAGCAGTACCAGCTCTCCCACGTTCAGGGTCGCCCGACTGTCCGCGCCCGCGAAGTCGAAGTGCAGCCGGTCCAGGGAGCCCACTTCCGGGTGGTGGGCAACCACACGCTGGGACTGGACGAGCTGGACATGGTGTGGCTGCGGAAGGACCCGCCGGTGGATGAGGCCTTCCTCCACGCCACGCAGCTCGTGGAAGCCTCCTCAGGCCGGGCGCCCCTCTTCATCAATGCTCCGGGGGGGCTGCGGGGCGCGAGCGAGCACCTCTGGGCGCTGCGCTTTCCCGACCTCTCGCCGCCGACGCTGGTGAGCTGTGACGTCGCCGAGCTCAAGGCCTTCATCGAAGCGGCGCCGGCCGGCGCGGTGCTCAAGCCGGTGGAGGGCCACGGCGGTGAGGGAGTGGTGCTCCTCAGCCGAGGCGACCGAAACACCACCTCGCTGCTCGAGCTGTACACCCGGCGCGGGACGGAGTGGGCGATGCTGCAGCGCTACCTGCCGGAGGCTCGGGTGGGGGACAAGCGCATCCTGGTGCTGCAGGGCGAGCCTCTGGGCGCGGTGCTCCGCGTGCCGCGCGAGGACGACCACCGCGGCAACCTCGCTGCCGGCGGGACGCCCGTGCGTGTCGCCCTCACCGCACGGGACCGCGCGCTGTGCGAGCGGCTCGCACCTCACCTCAAGGCCGAGGGCCTTCACTTCGTGGGGCTCGACGTCATTGGGGACTGGCTCACCGAGGTGAACGTCACCAGCCCCACCGGTTTGGTCGAGGTTGCCCAGCTCGACGGCACTCCCCTGGCCGACCGCGTGGTGGCCTCCATGGAGCACCTGGCCCGAACACGCTGAGGTGTTTTTCCGCAAGCCTGACGCAACGGGACACCTGGGTCGTTCCTCTCAGGACCTCCTCAGCAGCGTCCCTTCGAGGAAGAAGACGAGGGCCGCGGCCGCGAGCAGCCACGTCCAGAGCGGCACCCTGGTTTCCGCCGCGCCCGCTGGTCCCTTCACCGCCTCCTCGCCGAAGTAGGCGGCCAGTGCCTCCGGCTTCACCCGGGTCAGGTCACTCTGGGCTGCTTCCAGCACCACCGCGAAGGGTGAGAGCGCCGGGCCGCCAGCCGCGTCGAGGGGGCGGTAGATGCCCGGCTCGCTGAAGGGACCGACCCGAAGACTCCCGTCGGCCTCGGGACGAAGGGGCACCTTGCCGCCCGACGGTGAGCGCACCTCGGCCACCGCCCCTGGCACCTCGGGTCGAAGCACCAGCGTCTGGCCGATGTGTCCCTCCATCCGTTCGTGCTCGTCCAGGCCGCCGGCCAGGTACGCCGCCGAGCGCTGGACGAGCGGCAGGAAGCTGGTGCGGATGGCGAAGTCGGACCAGTCCCGGTCGACGGTGGAGGTGAAGAGCAGCACCCGGCCCTTTCCCCTCCGCGCCAGGAGAAGGGCTGGCGCCCCGTCGTCAAAGGCCGCCAGCACCTCGGCTGTCTCACCGGAGCGCTGCCCGGCCTCCACCAGCATGTACTTCGAGAAGCGAGCCGCCAGGAGTCCCTCGCGCGCCCTGTCGGTGAAGGGCAGGAACAGCGGGTGCTCCCAGGCGACGTCCCCCAGGCGGGCGGGCCGGAGCGCCGTCTCCCCCGTCGCGCCGGCGCTCTTCACCAACCGCAGAGGCCGCGGCAGCAGCGCTCCGAGGCGCTGGTTCCAGCTGTCCGTCTCCACCTGGTCCCCCATCGAGA